>OGTM01000132.1_pt1 | contig 36400 bp, 34 predicted proteins | sample 1574581 | NCBI WGS metagenome assembly OGTM01 (sample SAMN03295850, study PRJEB24534) | human gut metagenome | isolation source: fecal sample 3 from infant 7 | host: Homo sapiens | place: USA: Pittsburgh, PA | collected 2014-07 | reverse complement strand
CATACTGTTTTTTATATTCATCGTAATGATCCTGCCAGACATCCGAAATGTACTTGAGGAACAGCATAGTAAGGAGAAAATCCTGGTACGTACCAGCATTGATGGTGCCACGGAAGGTATCACACGCGGCCCACAGGGCTTTGTTGATTGTATCCTGACTGATTTTGTCGTTCATGAGTCATCCTGGTATGAAGAAAAGCTAGCGATGCAGGGCTTTGCATCGTAAAAAATTGTGGTAAATGATACCTCAAGAAACGCCCATGGACACACCTGAATCACAGTATCTTTACGGGAATTGTCCACCTGATACCGACAGATGACTTACTAATCTCCTCATGTTTACAAGTTAACAAATTCTAATGATATTAGCAGGATAGACTCAACGTAAGCTATGGTGTAAAACTGCCGTTGGGGTAATGTTATACTCCCTTAACTCTCAACCGGGCCACCCTACACGGCATTGCATCACAAAGGACTTTATTATGTTCGAAACTTATCTGGATCTATCCAACCGCAATGCTAAAAACGCACGCCTTCTCGCAAACTATCAACCCGATATTGATGCCCTGTCTGATCTCTTCTCTGAAACTGATTTGCTAAATTTGATGCTCATAACCGATTCAAATGGCGATATATGGATGAAACCCTCGAGCGACATAATCAACGTCATCAACTCATCGGCGATAATGTCTAATCAGATTAATTTTTTTCAGGATACAACTGTTCTGAAAAAATGGTGTGAGCTTCAAAGTAAGGAATTTTCCAGACTGGCAATAGAGATTTATGCTCATAAATCTACTCGTCAGAATAAAATACCCAAGCATGTAATTGATAAACTAGATGTGTTTATTAAAAATGAATTTCGTTATGTAGAAATTTATGACCACCCATTACTCATGCCTTTCATGGAATTACTTGCTGAGATGGTCACCCCTGCAAAGTTTAGGACCCTCGATAGTTTTTCCTTTGATGGTAAGAAAACCATGCGGACATATGTCAGATCAATTAAATACTATAAATTGTATATCACAAAACACTTAACATCAGATGATTGGCTCAATAAATTTCTTGAAATTCCAGAACTTAAACCTGAAGAAACATCCTGGTTAGTTTTTTCTCATTTTTGTGCCAAATACCTTTTCAATTTAATCAGTAAAACACTCGATGATATGAGAGCGAAGATAATCATTGCCAATGATTATCTTCACCACCCCAACATGGTCATGTTAATCATATTGGCCATGTTACCTTATGAGGTGATGCAACCTGTCATACTCCGCGAAAAATATAGCAATACGCTTACCAGTCCAGATACCTTTATTGTGAAAAGCACGCTTCATCTCGGTAAAGCCAATCTGACAGGATATATAAAGGACGTTCAACAACTCATGCGTAAAGCCTACATCTATATCGCTTTACTGCTGAATCCTGGCTGGGGCCCTACCGCAAAAGAAATTGGCTATTTCATGGAGGGAAACAAACATTCCGAGGTCAAGGGATTTTTAAATCTCTCTCCTATTACTAATTCCAAGACTCCGTCTCCTCGCTCTATGATTAATGATATTACCCTGCTCGGCAAAGAGAACTATATCGATAAACTTATGGCACTGGTGCGCAATAAATAAACACATAAATTATAGCAGCCTGATTGCTTGGCCTTTCTTTCTTATTCTCACCGTTCGCCATCGATGCAAATTGAAATGATGAACTGTGAAAACGTCAACTCGTAATTAACTCACCTGACATCGTATTTTTCCTGGCACACATTCACAGGAGAACTACGATGTCCATTATTGATCTGCGTTTCAGCACTAAATCACTTCAGCAACTGCCGCATCCGACGACAGGTTGTCAGGAATACCGTGATATTCACTGCCCCCATCTGAGGGCGCTGGTCTATCCCAATCAAGTCACGCTTGCGTTTCGGGCGACCATCAACAATCAGCGCATTTATGAAACACTGGGCTCTTTTCCACTTCTCGGTGTGGAAGATGCCCGCCTGCACACCATGATTCTTCTTGGCAATAAAAAACGCCTTGCCATACAATCCCGCCGATATACCGTCGAACAGGCTATCAACGACTTGTGGCTACCTGACATGCGGTTATATAAAAAAAGCCCACAGTCTGAGCTCTCAAAACTCAATCGCTATATCCGCCCCTTCTGGGGACAGCGTCGCCTGCGCGATATTACTGCCGGTGAAATCGAAAAATTCGCGGCTGACCTGCGTTCGACATTACGCCCGGCAACCATAAACCGCCTTCTGGCACTGCTCTCAAAGATATGCTCTCTGGCTGTACGTGCTGAATGGATAAACCATTCCCCCATGACCCACGTTCGTTATCTGAAAGAGAACAACGTCCGGTATCGCACCCTCTCTGTCACTGAAATCCCATTATTTATTGCTGCCGCTGAAGCACTGAATACGCCCGCTGCTGATGCCATATTGCTCGCACTCTATACCGGTATGCGCATTGGCGAAGTTTGTACCCTGAAATGGGAATACTGGCATCCTGATGAACAGCAATTGCTTCTCCCGGATACGAAATCAGGGCACCCATTCACCTGCCCGCTTGCAAATCCCGCAGTGGCTATTATTCAGCGACAGGCACAACTGGCACTCAGCACGACCTGGATTTTCCCACGCATTACCGACACGACTCGCGAGTTGAGCTATCCGCGTGAAACCTTTGCCCGAATCTGCCGGGATGCTGGCATTGAAAATCTGCGGATGCATGACCTTCGCCGGACGTTTGCCACACGCGTGCTACAGGCAACCAGCGATATCGCCATGGCTTCCCGTTTACTGAATCACCACTCACTCACTGCGACCCGCCGCTATGCATTTCATAATGCAGCGGACTCTCAGGCGGTCGTATCACAAGTTGTTGATGCATATAAATAAAAAATCTGACGGAATGAGCTGTGAGTTTTTTGGCGTGTCATCAAACTGCGCGGCTCGTATGGTTAGAGCACACCACTGCAGGGCCCGGCAGTGACTGATAAAACCCTAACGACTTTTAGCTCAGAGGAGCCCTGATATGTACATAAATAGCAAACAGCTTGCTCTCCGCTTGGGCGTTTCACCCAGCACCATTGCCAGCGATATCACCCGTAACCCGGCCAAGCTCCCTCCGTTCATCCGGCTGGGACGTGCGATCCGTTTTCCAGTGGCTGAGGTGGAAGCCTGGGAAAAGCAGCAACTCACGAACATCCAAATTCCACGTTAATCACATTAATTTCTGATAAGGCGAAGAAATCATGACAACCTCAACAACACTCAGCAGTGATTACCTGGTGAACTCAAGCGATAAGATCATCCCTGTCTCTGATGTCAGTGGCATCAGTATCGTTGAAAACCGCCTGTACTTTATTGGCCGGGCAAGCCGTGCACTGCACATTGAGCATTTTGATTCGGACGAGGATGCGAAAGCTGCATTTACCGTCTATGCCAACATTTTCAAAAGCAGCCTGTCTGACGAGGCTATTTACGAAGGAAATCGCTGCATTGCCCGACTGCGATTCGTATACGGTATCAGCCTGTTTCAGAACGACGAGCAGGCTATCCTGATGTTGATTAACCGCAACGGCGGCACTCTCGTCAGTGAATCAGCCAAATCTGACACTCTTGATGAGGTATTTCAGGAACTGGCTACCGCTCTTGGCGGTCGCGAATTTGAAGCAATGCGCTTCCGTTGGTTACATGCAAATTGCCTGCTTTCATCGCGACTCCTCCCAATGGTTGAAAAAACCCCCAACGGCGTCGTCATCAAAGTAAACGATAAGTTCGTATCTTTCCTGGCAACGAAGGACGAAGAACAAAAAGAACAATTGTTTACTGAAATTCGTACAGCCCTCGTCTGATTTCCCCCTTTCTTCTCGGTGCCAGTAATGGCACCGTTCACCTGAATAAGAGAACCCCCAATGATTGACATGAATGCACTGCTCGCGAATGCGGCGGGTGTGACGCAACCTGACGCCCGCTCTGCTAGAACGCTTGATAACTTTCCGTTAATACCGCAAAAATCCAAAAAACGACTGGACGTCAGCAGCGAGCTACATCTTGATATCGGCTTTGATACTGAATATGTCTATAACCCACATACAAAGCAAAACGACATTCTGTCTTATCAGAGCTATGTCGTGCTGCCTGATGGAACGGGTGTTCCCGGAATCCTGTACCCCGCCAGCGCCCACAAAAAAGATCGCCTGTCGCTGAAAAACTTTCTCGCGAAAACCCTGACGCCGCTATTGAAGAATGAGCAGATTACCGAATGGCCGGGTTCGATGACGCTGTATGCTCATTTCCTGCGGGCTGATGTTGCCTCATTTTCCGATTTCTGGAGCGATCACAAAATATTGCTGAAAGGAATTCGCAGTACAGTTAGCAGTTTTAAAAACCGCTACGGTATTGATTTTGATGAAGTCGAAAATCGTCGTGAAAAAAATAGCCTCATCACGTTTGATAAACGGACCAGCCCGCCCCGTTGTAGCAATGTGACGTTCACCGATACGTTGTTGATCACTCCGGGTGGGATGGGGCTGGCGGAATGTGGCCAATTACTTGGTCTGCCGAAACTAACCGTTCCAGCCCCTTATTCAATCAACGATATGCGCCAGTATTTAAAAGGCGATCGACGCGGTTTCGAAGCTTATGCAGTTCGTGATGCCGAAATTGCCGTGCGCTATGCCTTACAGGTGAAATCGTTCTGCACTGAAAGTCTGATGATTGAGCGCATCCCCACTACGATTGGTGCTATGGCTGTTTCCCGGTTTCTTAAGACCATTAAGGAAAGCGGCCAGTCTCCTGAAGTCTGTATGGGTACCAGGACAATATCGCGACAGTGCTGGAACCCGGATACTCATGGATTCAGAACGTTAAAATCGACGCAGAGTATACCCTCAAGGGAACTCTATGAGACGTTCGCCATAAACTGCTATCACGGCGGTCGAAATGAGTGCTTTATGATGGGTATCACCCCTGAAAGCCAATGGTATGACTACGATTTGGCAGGCGCATACACCACAGGCCTGTTAGATGTTTTGCAACCCGATTATGACAATCTTTATACGAGCCAAAATCCTGAGGAATTTTGCGGACATACCATGGGATTTGCGCTGGTCAGTTTTCGGTTTCCCGACACGTTACGCTACCCCTGCCTGCCCGTCAGAACCGACCAGTACGGATTGTTTTTCCCTTTGACAGGTGAGTCATGGGCGACCGCCCCGGAAATAGCCCTCGCTCTGTCTTTGGGTGCGGAAATAACTATTCAGCACGGTATTATCATCCCATGGCGTCAGTATAAATCTGATAATGCCTCGTCCCCGACAGAACCAGCATGCTCCGTGTTTTTACCCTTTGTGCAACAGGTACGCGAAAATCGTAATCGCCATGATAAAGGATCTCTGGAGGAGAAATTCTGGAAAGAGATCGGAAATTCACTATACGGAAAACTCGCTCAGGGTCTTCACGCAAAGACTGCATTTGATACCGCCCGTGGGCTGAACAGCCCTCTGCCGCCTTCGTCAGTCACCCAGCCATTTTTTGCTGCACATGTCACGGGATTTGTCCGCGCGGTGGTGGGCGAGTTGATGAATGCACTTCCGCCGAATGCAATCGTGGTCAGTGTGACTACAGATGGTTTTCTGACGGATGCTTCTATCGAGGATATCGATATGTCTGGGCCGTTATCGTCACGTTTTCAGGCGTTATGTGACATTGCTGATCCGGGCTCGTCCATGCTGACTTGTAAACATCAGGTCCGACAACTTGTTGCCATGAAAACCCGGGGGCAGTTGACCTATAAGGAATCAGAAGGCTTCCCAATCGTCCACGCACGTGCAGGCGTTAAACCCCCTGCCGATATTCCACGCGACGACTATAACCGCTATATGGTAGACCTCTATATGAATAGGGCTCCGGGTCAGAAACTTCGCAGGGGGTCTCTCATTTCAACCCGTGATATGTGGTTGAATGAAAGCGATCTGGTCGCTGTTGAGTCCGAGATCAGGTTAAACCTGGAATTCGACTTCAAACGTCAACTGCTCGCTCCCACCATGAATGAAGGGCATTTGTTAATGTATTCCCGTCCGTGGGATGATATGTCACAGGCACTTAAGCAACGCCAGCTTTTCGATGACTGGCGGCAGACACATGCTTTGAAAGATGAAGCCGACTGGGAAGACTGGTGTGATTTTCTCTATTGCAGAAACGTTTTTACCCCTCTGAAACTGAAAGTAGGACTAAATCGAAGCGATGATGTCCTTGTTCGCCTTTTCCTGCGGGCCCTGGCTCAACATCAATGGGGGCTTACGCCGGACGACAGAAAGATACAAACCAGTAAGGAGACAGCCACATGGCTAGTGTCTGAAGGTTATTCAGTAACCTTCAGTGATGTCAAAAACGCCGGAAGGGCGAAAATCCCACAAGTCGTGTTTCATTCCGAGACATCACGCATGACACACCTCTTAAGCATTATAACCACCCGATATCCCGGATTCACTCTGCCCAAAAACTGACCGATATCCCCCAATCCATAATCTGGATTGGGGGATATTCATAGAACTGTTGCGCTAAAACACCTGAATAACTGTTTGCTGTCATTTCTGCTCCTGACTTTGTAAATCTTCACAGCGTCAGAGGTCACATCAGGTAACTGCCGGGCAAGATATTTCCCCATATTAACCAGATGACCGACAGGAAGCACAGGGAGCTGATGCTCAGCAAGCAATATAAAATAATCCCGATGAACATCTGCAATCGCACTTCCCTGACCAAATGTGGCAGAAATAACTTTTTCAATAATCCCTCGATATAAACGCAGATCATATTTCTCCCTGCCCTGAATACTAACAAGTTGATAACGCCGTTCATGAATGTACATGAGCGCCCCCTTAATAATTAAATACTAATATTTTGTTTTTAATTATTAATCAGAAATAATGGGTGCCACGACGGAGGGCTACACATGACATCACCACCCTGCTCTTATGATTGTAGCTGGCAGCTTTGCGGTAGGATGGTGGCGGTGTCGACCTGGTAAAATAAGTTAACCGAACAGTAGTGAACTGCCTTTTACCTTTTCCCGATGGTAATACGAGCCAGTCATTTCACCGGGGTTTCCCACACCCGCCAGGTATCACCCTTCCTGTATACATCCAGACTACTCGCCAGAGTGACATCCGGACAGGACTCACCTGATATGCATTCTGCCGTGAAACGGTGACAATTATTCGATAACAGGTTATAGGTTCTTGTCTGGCCTACACTCGCCCGCGCACGTTTCGCCACAGCAGGATCGCCTGCCGGTTTAACGCCCTGACAGTCGGTATAAATTGACATGGCAGTATTCCAGCCGTTCAGCCGTGCCATAAAGGTTCTGGCATTATCCCGACATACCCGTCCGTCACCATCCAGATGAACAATCATCCCGTAGCCCACATAAATACCGCTGTGACAGGTCACATCCAGCCCCATTTCACACCACACAATGCCGCCGACTGCCGGTCTGACCACCGTGTCACGCACGACATTATCAATAAAACTTTCCGCAAGATTGTACAAGGGGTAGAAAATTTGCAGCATCATCCCTCCTCAGGGCGCTATATTCGTTTCGTTCTATCACCATAATTCAGATATACTGAAAAAAATTGACCTATGTCACTGATTAAAAGAGAAAAATTATACGGTGTAAAACCGCCGTTGGGGTAATGATTAACTGATATCGCCCTGGCCGACTGTTGAGGGGACGAAACAGTAAAAACACGAGGGATCTGAGATCCCCCGTGTCTGCACATGTTTATGCGAACAGCCCGGTAAAATAAACATCATCCCCATGCTGTGATGCACGCCACATGCAGAAGATTACAAAGCCGCCCGCTTTCTTCCTGTTCATAACGGGTCAACAACTTTCCACAGTTACCGTTACCCGGTAAATCCCCATTACCAGATATTCCATAAAATTACTCTCCCACAGGGACCAGAGTTCATTCTTCTCAGATGCCAATGAAATATCTCCAATCAGATAATGGGAGACGTAATGACCCGACCAGCAAAAGTCCATTTCCTTTTCCAGCTCCGGGTAAACTCGCCCCCTGTAACTAAAGTCTGTGACATAATCGAAATACCATTCGTTATCCTGGCGGATGAACCGCATTTCAACCGGATGAAATCCGCCGGATTCTGCACTGTAGTCCGGGTCACGAAAATTAATGACTACTGCCCTGACCGATGTTTGCTGAGATTGTTCTGCCAGAAGCGTAGCGATGTGCTGCTGAAATAATTTAGTGACAGGCAGCGTTAATCCTGCCTGTTTTAAGACATACTGGGTTTGCATAATAGATTTTCCTGTAAAAGGTGAGTAGAGGTGTGTAGTAGTTTCTGGTTGTATAACAGTTCTGGTAAAGAATTAATTCTTCGCAATCCTTTCTCAATCGCCAACCTTACCGAGTGTTTTAAGACGCGCCCGCCAGTCAGCATATAAAACATGCGTAAACAACTTCTCAGGGTGCGCCTCCAGCAGGCATATATCTGGCGAGCGTAAAACAGCAGCCAGAAAACCAGCATTATTGGCACTAGCCCCTTTAAATAATGGTCTGAATACGCCAGATGTGAAGCCCGTTGTCGGTTGAACTTCGAGTACACTTTCAATCTTAGAAAGTGCGATCCAGTCTTTAGAGAACAATCCTCCGCTACCATTTGCCATGAGACGCAGGTAAAGTTCATTATCCGTTTCAGACATTGCCAGTTGCCATGTCAGCATACCACTGGCTTTAGGACTGATTTTTTCCGCCTGTCCTGATTCAATGAGCAGTTTATAACTCTCTTCAGGTAATATTCGCTCATCTTCAGTGATACCTTTTTCAACATCACTTAAATCATTATTTAACTCCAGCTCATCGTGTTCATTATTGTTCTTCCCTGCCTTTGATTTTCTCATTTTCTTCTCCTGATTTTAATCCGATTTACAGACGCAATTCCGCCATAGACATTAATGTATCAATCCCACCAAGAGAACAATTGGGGTGAAATAACAAATAAATACCATTCCCGTTATCCTCTGTAATGGTTAGCATCAAGTAATATTCATCTGTCAGACGGACCACGAACTCAGGGTTTGCAATTAAATGATGAATTACATCTAACAGGTGCCGTTTAAAATCTTCGGGAACATCATCAGGTTCAATGTACATTAATGTTACGCCAACCTCACCCCAGAAATTCCTTGCGGAGAATTCATCATTAAATGGAAGTATCAGTTCTTTTCTCAGGACAGTCATAACTGAATCGGGAAGAAGGAGCGATGGCAGGTCTTTCCAGCTCGAGACAAATTTCATTGAATAATCCTCATAAACAAAAACCCCGATACGTTTTAAGTATCGGGGTTATATAGACAGGGTTAATAATCTGAAATTTCCTTCCGTGGTCATCTATATTCTCTCATAATATCCACACGATTTACAGATCAGCACTGATGCATTATTTCTTTCTCGCTGCTCCAGAAATCCAAAGAAACGTTTTATTGCCGTGATGATGTTTTTGAGCAATTCAGATAATTGCTCCGGGCTGATATAACCAGCAGACGTTGTCAGGAACCGATCATCGCGAGTCAACTCAGCTATCTTTCCGGCTGTTTCTGTCACTGTGTTTCGGCCACCGCACTTAGGACATTTTAACGACATAATCATTCTCCACGTTTTAGGGATGCTAAAATCAATGTTCTTTACCGGTTGTAACGGTGTTCAATAGAAGATCGGTTACGCCCTGCCCGGTCTGACGCATACGTTCTGGTGTCAATTTTGCGTAGCGCTCCGTACTTTGAATACTCGCATGCGCCAGTTGGGCTTTAACGTCATACAGACTGTACTGACCACTGGAGACAAGTAATGATGCGACAGAATGGCGCGTGGTGTGGAAACAGACTTCACTCTTATCTATACCGCACTCGGCCAGTATTTTTTCATAGGCCCACCGGGGTTCTGATATCGGTTTTCCATTATCTTTTACGGCAAACAGATAGGGGTTGCTGCCAGCCCGTGGGATCGAATCAATAATGGATAATGCAACATCACTGAGATACACAGTTCTGCTGCGACCATTCTTAGTATAAGGAATGAATAACGACCTGTTATCCCGATCAATATGTTTGTGCATGACATTCAGCATTTCTGATTTGCGTGTACCGGTTAACAGCAGCATGGCTATCAGTCCCCCGGCTGCCTTATTGGGGTATCGTGCCGCAGCGTCGAGAATCCTTCTGATCTCATCGGCGTCAAAAAAGCGCGTCCGCTGATTATTCTCCTTCAGCAAAGGGATCTTATCGGCTTCATTCTTCTCCAGGACATCCTGTCGTAGCGCATAACGCCCCATAGTTTTCAGAATAGCCAGTGCCCTGTTACAGGTAGCCGGTGCATACTGCTGACCGTGAATACGGCCCTCAAGCATGTCAAAAAGCACCTGCTGTATTTCCCGGGCCCGAAGGTCGCAGTAACGTATCTTCCCCAGACGAGGTTCAATGTATTGCGTGAAACGCTGAACATCCTTATCCCAGGACTTTTTATGGCGCTTGATGAAAGGAACATAGGTCTGGTGAAAAAACTCACTAAGCGTTGGCATCGCACGATAATTATCGCGCTCTGCCTTAGGGTCATTTCCCAGTGCAATCGCCTCCTTATGACGGCGAGCTATCTGGCGAGCTGTCCCCACATCAATTTCAGGGAATCTGCCAATACTGATACTTTTTTTGGTACCGTGGAATGTGTAGCGCAGGAGGAAACGTTTGTTACCCGTTCGACCTGAGAGGCATTTGAGGCCAATGACTTCGGTATCAGATACCTCAAGCTCTGTAGATCGGGTATCTGTGTTTGCCGGAAGGGCTTTGATGGATGAATTGGTGAATCGGAAGGATTTTTGCATATTTATCCTCATGTATCTGATTGATATCATGAAAATAATATATATCTGAAGGTGTTTTTATTACGGAGCAGGATTGAAGAATGGAAAGGCTATTAGACGCGTACTAACGGATATTACAGGAAGTTGACGCCCAGTCATTTAACCTGAATGAAGATAAATACTCAGGCGTCTTTTTACCCGTGCCGTTTGAAGAATACTGGCATTCACCGATAAAAATCATGCTGGTTGGACGTGAAACCGCAGGCTGGAATACGCTGAATGGTAAGAATACGATATCACGGGTGTTGGGACTTATACCTGACGTCACCATCGGGCAGGTGGTTGAAGAAGCTGTAGATCGTTACAGGAAACATCTTCTGATACAAAATTATGGCACCACCACCCTCAAATCACGTAGCCGCTTCACGCAATATCATTTCAGGCTGGCCCGGGAGCTTAATATTCCTCCCCAGGCAATCGTGTATGCCAATCTACTGGCGTGGGATTACGACGGACTGACCCCTCTCAATCGCCCTCAAAATGAAGTGCAGGAAGTCATATTAGCCTCGCTGAAGCTGCTGGCGGTACAAATTAAACACCTTGAGCCTGATTTCATCATCTTTGCATCCGGAGCCCGGAGAACAGGCTACATCATAAAACAGGTGCTTACTGAGCCAGGCGGCTATGAGACTTCTTCAGTTATTCCGGGGAAGCTGTGGGAGTTCAAAACAGGTAATACAATCTGTTTCGGAATTGCCCATCCAAGGGCTATGCGCGGACACCAGAAGTACAGAGATGAGGTGATTGCACGAATTAAGCAACTCTGTACCAAGGGCGGCTAGAGCATTACAGCTTGCTCAGCAGGCCCCCCTTCCCGGAAGAGTACCGGAAAACAGGCAAAGCGGCCTGGTTCTCTATGCTGTAGGCGACACGTTCGATTGGGCATTGCCAGGCTGGAGATTGCAGCTCATTGCACCCCGTGAGCACAGGATATGCACAGGGCGTGAATTTCAGGCACAAAAAAACCACCCGTAGGTGGTTTCACGACACTGCTTATTGCTTTGATTATTCTGCTTTTTCCCATGGTAGCCGGAGTGGGACTTGAACCCACACAGCGCGAACGCCGAGGGATTTTAAATCCCTTGTGTCTACCGATTCCACCATCCGGGCTCGGGATATAAAGTGGAGGCGCGTTCCGGAGTCGAACCGGACTAGACGGATTTGCAATCCGCTACATAACCGCTTTGCTAACGCGCCGAAATCTTCTGGCTTTACAGCCGACATCCGCTATTGCCGATGTCTCTAATTTGGAGCGGGAAACGAGACTCGAACTCGCGACCCCGACCTTGGCAAGGTCGTGCTCTACCAACTGAGCTATTCCCGCATGTCATCAAGTAAATGTCTAACCGCTTGATTTCATTATCGTCCGGCTTGCTGTGCCGCCGTTCGATGCGTTGCATTCTACTGATATGACGTTATGAGTCAACGTTATTTTTTGCATCCCCGGATCGTTTGCTGAAAATTACGGCGAAACGATCACTGATCAAGCAAATCCCCGCGCGCAGCGTTCAAATATTGCAGCATTGACCACAGCGTCAGCACTGCCGCCACCCACAGGAGACCAATCCCCGCCCACTCAACCCAGGCGTTCGGACGCCACAGCATCCAGACCAGCGCCGCCATCTGCGCCGTCGTTTTCACTTTTCCAATCCAGGAGACCGCCACGCTGCTGCGTTTCCCCAGTTCCGCCATCCATTCGCGCAGCGCAGAGATAATAATCTCACGGCCGATCATGGTTGCCGCAGGCAGCGTCACCCACCAGGTATGATAGTGCTCAGCCACCAGCACCATCGCAATCGCGACCATCACTTTATCCGCCACCGGATCGAGGAAGGCACCGAAACGGGTGCTTTGATTCCAGCGGCGCGCCAGATAGCCATCAAACCAGTCTGTTACCGCTGCAATAAGGAAGATCAATGCGCAGGCAAAGGGTGCCCAGACAACCGGCAGGTAAAACGCCAGCACAAAGAACGGGATGAGCACGACACGAAAAAGAGTGAGCAACGTAGGGATGTTATATTGCATAGTGACGGTAACTATTTGTTGTCAGTAAAATTTAGCTCTATGTTGCTACAGAGCCCTCAATGTTTCAACGAGTAGTAGATCTTTTCTGCCAGCCCTTGCGAAATACCCGGCACTTTTGCAATTTCCTCCATGCTGGCGTTGAGTAATCCTTGCAATCCGCCCATATACTTCAGCAGCATCTGGCGACGTTTTGGCCCCACGCCTTCGATCGTCTCGAGTGAGCTGGTGTTTTTCACCTTCGCCCGTTTTTTGCGGTGACCGCTGATGGCGTGATCGTGCGATTCATCGCGAATATGCTGGATGACGTGCAGCGCCGGAGAGTCCGGCGGCAGGCTGAAGCCCTCACCTTCCGGCTCGAAGAACAGTGTCTCCAGACCGGCCTTACGATCGGCCCCTTTTGCGACGCCCAGCAGCAGCGGATGGTTTTTATCCCAGCTGACATCAAGCGATTCAAATACCGCTTTCGCCTGGCCGAGCTGCCCTTTCCCGCCGTCAATCAGGATCACATCGGGGATCTTGCTCTCTTCTATGGCTTTACCATAGCGACGACGCAGCACCTGATTCATCGCCGCATAGTCATCGCCCGGCGTGATGCCGGTGATGTTATAGCGGCGATACTCGGCGCGCAGCGGACCGTTAGCATCAAACACCACGCAGGACGCGACCGTCTGTTCACCCATCGTATGGCTGATGTCGAAACACTCCATCCGTTTCACTTCCGGCAGCTTCAGCAGCGCTGCCAGGGCCGTTAAACGCTGGTTCACCGTCGACTGCTGCGACAGCTTCGTGCTCAGCGCCGTTGCCGCGTTGGTTCGCGCCAGCTTCAGATAGCGCGCGCGATCGCCGCGCGGTTTGGTTTGAACATTGACCCGGCGCCCCGCCAGTTCAGAGAGCGAATCGGCCAGCAGGGTTTTATCGTCAAGATTAAAATCGAGCAGGATCTCAGAAGGCAGCGTGCGCATCTGGCTCCCCTGCAGATAGAACTGGCCGACAAAGGTTTCCACCACTTCACCCAGTTCGGTACCGCCAGGGACCTTCGGAAAATAGCTGCGGCTGCCGAGCACTTTGCCCTGGCGAATAAACAGCACGTGCACGCAGGCCATTCCGGCGTCAAAGGCCACGCCGATGACGTCGAGATCGTCACCGGTATTTGAGACAAACTGTTTCTCCGTGACTCTGCGCACCGCCTGGATTTGGTCGCGGATACGCGCGGCCTCTTCGAACTCGAGTGCGGCGCTGGCTTTTTCCATCCGCGCAATCAGCTGGGTTAAGACCTGATCGTCCTTGCCGGCTAAGAACAGGCGCACATAATCTACCTGCTGGGCATACTCTTCTTCACTCACCAGCCCGGCCACGCACGGTCCCAGGCAGCGGCCAATCTGGTACTGCAGGCACGGGCGCGAACGGTTACGGTAAACGCTGTTTTCACACTGGCGGATCGGGAAGATTTTTTGCAGCAGCGCCAGCGTTTCTCGCACGGCATAGCCGTTGGGGAACGGCCCGAAATATTCACCCTTCGCATGTTTTGCACCACGGTGCATGGCGAGGCGCGGATGGGTGTCGCCGCTCAGAAAGATAAACGGGTAGGATTTATCATCCCGCAGCAGGACGTTATAGCGCGGCTGGTAGAGCTTAATATAGTTGTGCTCAAGCAGCAGCGCTTCTGTCTCCGTGTGCGTGACGGTAACATCAATATTCTGAATGAGTGAGACCAGCGCTTCGGTCTTACGGGAGGCCAGGTTACTGCGAAAATAGCTGGAGAGACGTTTTTTAAGATCTTTAGCCTTCCCCACATAGATAACCGTACCGCCAGCGTCATACATGCGATAGACGCCAGGCTGGCTGGTTACGGTTTTCAGAAATGCTTTTGAATCGAACACATCACTCACTGACTTAACAACGTCTCCGCATTACACAAACCATGTCGGATGGCCAGATGCGTCAGTTCGACGTCACCATGAATGTTCAGTTTACTGAACATCCGATAACGATAGCTGTTTACCGTTTTCGGGCTGAGATTCAGCTGTTCCGAGATCTCATTCACCTTCTGACCTTTGGTGATCATCAGCATAATCTGCAATTCACGCTCGGACAAACTGGCAAAGGGTGATTCGGTTTTCTCGGGCTCGATCTGACTCAGCGCCATCTGCTGAGCGATGTCGGACGCAATATAACGCTGTCCGGCAAACACGGAACGGATAGCATTGACGACTTCCTGCGGTGCAGCACCTTTACTCAGGTAACCCGCGGCCCCCGCCTGCATCACTTTCGCGGGCAGTGGATTTTCGGTATGCACCGTCAGCATGATGACTTTGGTGTCTACAAAGGTACGCGCGATTTTGCGTGTTGCTTCAAGACCACCGATACCGGGCATGTTCATATCCATCAGCACCACATCGGCGGAGTGGGTACGGCACCATTTTACCGCATCTTCGCCACAGCATGCCTCACCGGCAACTTTAATACCTTTAATATCTTCAAGAATGCGTCGTATCCCTGCGCGCACCAGTTCGTGGTCATCAACAAGAAGGACGTTGATCAAAGGAAATGTCTCCAGAATAGGGATAACGCTACTGTGTGATAATTTGGTTTATATTAACGGTTTTCCTGACAAGATTAAAACGTTAAAAAACCGGCTATTCGATTTTGCTCTCGTTTTTGGAAATTAGGCTGTACAGGCGGTGGAAAGAGAGCCCGTGCATTCTGGGCTCTTGCAGCTTTTTTTAACCATCTGTATTCAAAAAGTTACAAAAAACGGGCTGGCTTAACCTGCGCAAAAACAGGGTTCAACTTTTTGTAACAATAATTAACGGCAAGCGAACCCGACCTAAACAATTAATAATCATTAAGCGGGTTGAGTTTACCGGTACGATCTGTTTACGCAATTAAACATCAGCGTAAAAGTACGAAAAACAACCGCTGCATTTTTTGCTTCAGCTTGTGGTATACTCCGCCGCCTTGACTTTCGTCGTCGCGCTTTAGCGCCGTTTAATAATGAGGAAAATAAATGAGCACACCTGAATTTGCCACTGCGGAGAATAACCAGGAACTGGCACAGGAAGTAAACTGCCTGAAAGCGCTGCTAACGCTGATGCTGCAGGCGATGGGCCAGGCTGATGCCGGTCGTGTGATCATTAAAATGGAAAAACAAATCGCGGAGATGGAAGACCAGGCTGAATCAGCGGTATTTGCTAACACCGTTAAGCAAATCAAGCAAGCGTACCGTCAGTAACAAAAAACGGCTGGATGCAGTGCATTCAGCCGTTCGCTCGTCTGTCACGCAGAACGTTTTACTGCGTCAAATCAGTCCCGTTGCCGCCGCATAGCACGCGATCTGCGTCTTGTTGGGCGCGTTGAATTTCTTCTGCATATTCTTCTGATGGAAGTTAACGGTATTCTCTGAGATCGAGAGAATGATCGCTATTTCCGCTGACGTCTTCCCTTCCGCAGTCCATTTCAGAATTTCACGCTCGCGCTTGCTGAATTTCATTTCCGGCGGCATGACCATCTCATCGTCAAAACGCATCAGCGAGGTTAAGGCCATTTGCACCAGCATTTGCAACCGCAGCTCTATTTCTTCATGGGCTAATGGCCCTTCCTGTACACGCGTACGAGACACTGACAGGAAACCAAGCGCATGATTTGGCAGCATCAGGCACTGCGTTATTCCCGAGCGTAAACCGTGATCCTGGGCGCTGTGCCATAATTCCTGCGCCTCGGCGAATAATGCATCTGTCCAGGGGAGATGGCCCTGAATGAAATTCTCCGGTTTTAAAACCGGATCAATCGCGAAATAGTTCGCGGATTGATATTGCGCCATCCACAACTTTGGGTAAGTGGTTTGCAGGGAGATTTTAGGGCGGGTAAATGGCACGGGATGGCGCACGCAGAGCGCGTAATAATCGAATTCCAGCGCCTGAGTTTGTCGCTCCAGCTCCTGATATACCTCGGCGGCACAGGTCAATTCCTGAAACCGGAGGGAGCAATCCCGTCGCCAGGTGAAAAAGTCTAAATCCTTCATACTTACTAAATGAAGCCTCTGAACAGATAATCATTATTATGGTGAATATAAGCTAACACATAAAACTTTTTTCTAGCCACAAAATATCGGCAATAGCACAATTAACTTTACTATCGATAAGGTTTATCCGATCTGGATGGAATAAAAAAACAGAAGCCCTCGCGCAGAGGGAGAATAATTTGCTCCAGAGTCAATTTCTGGAGCAAAAGCGTGCAAAAATGCTACTGCATAAGGAATTTTTCAAGGAATTGACGGGTTCGCGGCTGTTGAGGGTTAGCGAACAGGCTTTTCGCTGGCCCCTGCTCCACAATCCGTCCCTGATCCATAAAGATGGCTCTGTCAGCGACATCGCGCGCAAAGCTCATTTCATGGGTCACGATCACCATCGTACGCTTCTCCTGTGCCAGCTGGCGAATGGTGTTCAGCACTTCGCCCACCAGTTCCGGATCGAGCGCAGAGGTCGGTTCATCAAACAGGATCACATCCGGGCGCATCGCCAGCGCGCGCGCAATCGCCACGCGCTGCTGCTGCCCGCCCGACAGGCGACGCGGATAGCTGGTCTCTTTCCCCGCCAGCCCGACTTTGGCGAGCAGTTCGCGAGCCCGCGCGGTCGCTTCCTCTTTAGGCTCACCTTTGACGATCACCGGCCCTTCGATGATGTTCTCCAGCACCGTACGATGCGGGAAAAGGTTGAAGTTCTGGAAAACAAAGCCGACATGCTGGCGCAGGCGGCGAATCAACCCTTTCTGTTGGCTGATGGATTTCCCGGTATCAATCGTGATCTCCCCGACGCGGATGGTACCGCCTTCCGGCTGTTCAAGCAGGTTAATGCTGCGCAGCAGCGTCGTCTTTCCCGAACCGCTCGGTCCAATAATCGCCACCACTTCGCCCTGCTCGACCTCCAGATCGATCCCGTGGAGCACCGTTTGACCGTGGAATTTCTTCACCAGGTTTTTGACGTCAATTGCACTCATTTTGGATCACGCTCCTGGCGGTTAAGCTGGTTTTCGAAGTAGTTTTGCAGAGCAGACAGCACCGTCGCCATCACCCAGTAAATCAGCGAGGCGGCCAGATACATGGTAAAGACCTCAAGCGTACGGGAGGTAATGAGCTGTGCCTGACGGAAAAGCTCCGGAACCTGAATCGTTGCCGCCAGCGAGGTATCTTTCACCAGGCTGATAAAGCTGTTGCTGAGCGGCGGAAGCGCCACGCGTGCCGCCTGCGGCAGGATGGCCCGGCGCAGCGTCTGCCAGTGCGTCATACCGATACTGGCCGCCGCTTCCCACTGCCCTTTGTCAATGGAGGAGATGGCCGCACGCAGGGTTTCGGAGGTGTACGCCGCGGTATTGAGCGACAGGCCAATCATCGCCGCCGGAATCGGATCCAGCTCGATTCCGAACTGCGGTAAGCCGTAGTAGATCATAAAGAGCTGGGCGATAAGCGGCGTACCGCGAAACACGGAGATATAAAAGCGCGCCAGCCAGCGCACCGGCAGGACAGGCGACAAGCGCATTAAGGCCAGTATAAATCCCAGTACCAGCCCAAAGAACATCCCGCCGATACTGAGCTGCAACGTAAATACCGCACCTTTCAGCAGATACGGCAGAGAATCAATAACCAGTTGAATACTTTCTTGCATTATTATTTTTCGACCTGATTTTTAAACGTGAGGATGGTAGGCAAACAGCGCAGGCGCTCCGCCGGTATGGACAAATAAAATCGGCCCTTCATCCTTAAAGCGTTTTTGCGCAATGCCGTCGATCAGTCCGGCCATCGCTTTGCCGGTATAGACCGGATCGAGCAGTATGCCCTCGAGGCGCGCCAGCAGTTTCACCGCTTCCATTCCCTCTTCGTTCGGCGTGCCGTAACCCGGCGCAAAATAGTCATCCCAGAGCAGAATATCGGCCGTGGCTTTCAGCTCCAGCTGCTCTGCGACCGCCTGCTGTAGCGTAACCACTTTCGGCTTCTGATCCGCCACGCTGCGGGACACCGTCACGCCAATCAGTTCGACCTCCGGAAGCAGTTGCTCCAGCCCCACCGCCAGCCCGGCATGGGTGCCCGCACTGCCGGACGCGACCACGACGGAGGAGAGACTCACCGCCCCCTCGCACTGCTGCGCGATTTCCAGCGCGCTTTCCACATACCCCAGCGCGCCCAGCGCATTCGACCCGCCGACGGGAATAACGTAGGGGCGAAAACCCTGCGCTTCCAGACGCGTCGCCAGCTCATCGAGCTGGGCGGTCGGGTCGGTCAGCGCGTCAACCATCTCAACCTGCACGTTAAACAGGTCTAACAGCAGGCGGTTACCGTTGGTGAGATAGTTTTCAGCCCGCGTGCCAATCGGGTTTTCCAGCAATGCCACGCAGTGAAGCCCAAGTTTTGCCGCCACGGCCGCCGTCTGGCGAACGTGGTTGGACTGGATGGCCCCGGCAGTGATGAGCGTATCCGCGCCTTCGCGCAGGGCGTCCGCCGCCAGAAACTCCAGCTTGCGCAGCTTGTTGCCCCCCATCGCCATGGGCGTCACGTCATCACGCTTAATAAAAATATCGCGCCCTAAATAATCAGAAAATCGCGGGAGATACTCCAGCGGCGTCGGCGCGCCGATGAACTCCAGGCGGGGAAAGCGCGTTAAATTCTGTAGTGACATGGATGCTCCGGTAACTCAGACAAAATGTGATATTTTTCATTATGCACGCAGACGCGTAAGAAATAAAAAAGGCGCTTTTAAAAGCGCCTTTTTTTACGTCAGAAACTTATTTCGTGACGTCTGCCCCGAACCACTTCTCGGAAAGCGCCTTCAGGCTACCGTCTTTTTGCATGTCAGCAATCGCGGAATCAATCGCTTTCACCAGGTCTTCGTTACCTTTACGAACGGCCACGCCGGATTCCTGACGAGAGAACGCATCACCCGCTACCGCCAGGGTGTTGTTGGTTTTCTTCACCAGATCCAGTGCTGCCAGGCGGTCAACCAGAATGGCGTCGGTGCGGCCCACGCGCAGATCCTGGTATTTCGTCGGGTCATCATCATAGGTGCGGATATCCACGCCCTGAACGTTCTGGCGCAGCCACTCTTCGTAGTTGGTTCCCAGACCGACACCGACTTTCTTCCCTTTCAGGTCCGCAGCCGTTTTGATGGTGCCTTCGTTGCCTTTCTTCACCAGCGCCTGAATACCGGACACGGTATACGGGGTGGAGAAGTCATACTTTTTCTTACGCTCGTCAGAGATGGTGACCTGGTTGATGACCACGTCAATGCGTTTCGAATCCAGCGACGCCAGCATACCGTCCCATTTGGTCGGTTTCAGGGACGCTTTCACGCCGAGGTGTTTCGCCAGCTCTTCAGCAAACTCCACTTCAAAACCAGTCAGCTTGCCGTCATCGCCCTGGAAGCTGAACGGAGGATAGGTTCCTTCCAGCCCGACCAGCAGCGTACCGCGCTCTTTTACTTTATTCAGCAGGTTTTCTGCGGCGAACGTTTTCACGCTCATGCCCGCAACCAGCGCAACAGCCATAACACCCATCAGCGCCTGACGACCCAGAAGTGCAAATTTCATAAATACCCCGATATAGTGGAATTTTTACGTAGTGTAGAGAAATCGCCTGCAACGTCAAAGGCGACTGCGCTACATCTTATTCTTTTTTAATATATATCAGAAGTTGTTCCGGCGTGGGCTTTCTGCTTTATGGCACCCGGCATTTGTACCTTATATTGTGCGTACTTGCGCAGCGCAATCCGATAGTTGTTGGTGCTGGTCGCAGGCAGCCACGGCTCCAGGTTCTCGTCGAGATAACCGGTTTTGAGCAGATCGCGGGAAATGTTGTTCACGGTCAGATGCTGCCCGAGGCGGCGCAGGCGAACCACGTATTCGCGAACGGTGCCGTGGCTCATCTCCGTTTGTTCAAACAGGAACTGCTTGAAGCCGATAATATCGAAGAAGTCGCTTTGCTCTTTGCAATGGAGATCGCCACAGAAACGGCAAAGCGCCACCCACTCTTTTTGCTCTTCGAGCCATGCTGCTTCGTCCATCAACGTGTCGAGGCGAGAAATCGCGATCTTATTGACGATTTCGCCGCGGCGAACCAGCGTGATACGATCGAGTAACTTGTTACAGTGGGCGCAATGCGTCTGGCTGTGTTTAAAGTCTTTCAGGTAGCGGCTTAAAGGCCGTCTTTTAGATTGCTGCACCGTCATGATAACTCCTGGTTGTCAATACGTTGTGCGGCATTTTTAAGGTGAATCAATCACCTATAACTTACCCAGCTTGGTTCGTAAGCGTTTAATGGCCTGGCTGTGCAGCTGGCTCACCCGCGACTCTCCCACCTCCAGAACAGCGCCAATCTCTTTGAGGTTAAGCTCTTCCTGGTAATAAAGGGTCAATACCAGCTGTTCGCGTTCAGGCAGAGCTTCAATAGCTTCCATGACGCGCTGGCGTAAATTCCCTTCCATTAAATGGTGTAACGGGTTTTCTTGCTGGTGCTCATCCGTCACCAGCTCGATGCTATCGCCATGCTCTTCTCGCCACTCGTCATAAGAGAAGAGTTGGCTATTATTGGTATCGAGCAACATCTGACGATACTCTTCAACAGCAATGCCAAGACGATCCGCCACTTCGGTTTCCGTTGCGTTGCGTCCCAGTTCCTGTTCCAGCTGCCCCATCGCATGCGCCACTTCGCGTGCGTTGCGGCGAACACTGCGCGGTACCCAGTCACGGCTGCGCAGCTCGTCCAGCATCGCACCACGAATACGCTGAACTGCGTAAGTCGTAAATGCCGTTCCTTGCAGAGCGTCGTATCGGTCAACTGCATTCAATAACCCGATACCGCCCGCCTGTAGCAGATCGTCGAGTTCCACGCTCGCCGGCAAGCGCACCTGGAGGCGCAATGCTTCGTGACGCACCAGCGGGACATAACGCTGCCACAGCGAGTGTTTATCCATTACACCTTCAGCGGTATAGAGTGAATTCACGATAAACAGCCCTGCGTTAGTTGAGTTATCGGCATGATTATCCGATTCTGGAGGGGTTTTAATCGGGAGAATAGTGGGTGAAATGGGGGGTTATTTCTGCCTTACTCTTTCCCTGGACCAAATTAAAGGGGTTGGGACGGACCTGACATTCTACTTTTTCGCATCATCATGAGCGTATCCTGTTCTGCAGAAAAAATGATAAAGCCATGTTTTGAATACAATCTAATAGCCTTTTCTCTGATGCTAAGCACTTCAAGGTTGATGTGTTCAACACCCGCCTCTTCAAGATAGCGAATACTGTTTCGCAACAATTGATTCCCGATGCCACATGATTGCCAACCGGGTAGTACAGAGACGTTAGTAATAAATCCGGTCCGATTTTCCTTATTCAGATATGCCGCGACAAGACCAATCAACTGGTTATCGCTCCACGCTTCAAAGGTGCAGCCATATTTTTTAATTTTAGACGCATAGTTTTCAATATTAACCTGCTTCATGAGATGATCGACAAAATCAGATTCGCCAACGCGAAGATGCCCTGCAATTTGTATGGCAGTGGCGGTGTTAACGCGTAATATCATCGCATACTCCTTAACCACTCATAGCCCAGCGATGCTGACAAAAATTGATTACCTCATTTTTACTATTAAACATCAGGACATCAATAATTGAGAGCCAGGGGACAAACTCAGCGCCAAACTGCCGATAACAAACGTATTCTGGTTGGATAAACTGTAAATTGATATCCTGCCGCTGGAAGCTTTCACTATCATAAAGTTCGCGACCGCCAGGCAAGTTGATATAAGTATGCGCCCCCAGAGTAGAGCAAATGGACAATATTTTGTCCTGAGCACGCAATTTATGATCAATGGCAACATCAGACGAGAGCATAATTTCACACTCCAGAGATAGCATCTGACGCAATATCATCAGAGAGTGACATATATAGGCTGACAAATTCTCATGAGAACAATTGATGATCTCTTCAACAACCGGAAATATCGAATGAAAGTAAGGCGCATTACGGTAGGCATCAATAAATTGATTGAGCAAATTCTCACGAATAAAATTATCTGACAAGTGACGATCGTTGATAGCGAGAAAGCGGGAATCCTTCGCTAATGGAAGAGTAATAACGCCAGGTTGGTTGTGTTGCAAAATACGATTGCGATTGATCCAGCCTTGCCTGACGTACTGCACATTGTCAAACAGAACAAAGCGGTCAACCGCTGACATCAGTTGAAAGTAACCAATATAGGGCAGAAAGTAAGGTTGCATTACTGCGATTTTCACAACTGCTAATCCTTATTTATGACTCACTATGTGCGACGCATTGTGGATTTTTATAAAGCGAAAACGTGTTTCTAATAATTTCCACAATCTGGATCTGTTTTTCATATGTCAGGCCGGGATAGATAGGCAGACAGAGAATGCCTCGCGAAATCAACCACGCTACAGGAAGATGTCGGGCATCAGCTGTAGCAAACTGACGATACATCTGAAACTCACTGATCAGAGGATAGAAATAACGTCGTGCAAAAATATTCTGCTGTCGTAAGGTGCTATAAATTTCATCGCGCGCGCTTATAATGCTAGCATCAAAGAGGACCGGGAAATAGGCGAAATTCCATTCAATCGAGTTAGCTGGGGTTATATAGCGAAGTTCCGGCAGCCATTCATCAAGCAGCTGTACATACTTCAGATAGATCGCTTTGCGTTCTGCAAGAGCCGCGTCAATATGCTGCAACTGGAGCAAGCCCATTGCCGCCTGGATCTCATTCATTTTGCCATTGATACCTGGGGCCATGATGGTGACCTCATCGGCAAAACCAAAGTTTTTCAGATAGTCAATTCTCTGTTTGGTTTTACTGTCATGACAAATAATCGCACCACCTTCGAAGGTATTAAATACTTTGGTGGCATGGAAACTCACGACCGAAAGATCGCCATAGTTCAGGACACTGGTATTATTCTCTTTTACGCCAAAACAATGGGCAGCATCGTAAATAACCTTGAGTCCATACGTATCGACAATCTGTTGAATACGTACGGTATCACAAGGAATACCATAACAATGTACCGGTAATATTGCTGACGTTTGCGGCGTGATAAGTGATTCAATTTTCTCAGGGTCAATATTGAACGTATCGGGATCAATATCCGCAAAAACCGGAGTTAGTCCATTCCAGAGCAAACTATGAGAAGTTGCAACAAAGGAATACGGGGTGGTGATCACCTCGCCACGGATCCGCAAAGTCTGCATAGCCGTCAGCAGAGCAAGCGTACCATTCGAGAATAAACTCACGTACTTTACGCCAAGATAACGCGCTAGCGCCTGTTCAAGCTGTTGGTGAAACTCGCCGCCGTTTGTCAGGATCCGGTTTTGCCAAATTTTTTCCAGATAAGGAATAAACTCCTCGAGGGGAGGCAAAAGCGGGCTGGTAACATAGACGTTATCACTCATATGAAAACCTGTGGACTAAGGGGTGGTGTCCTATCATAGCGATGAGCACACAGTTGCTATCGGTAAAACAAGACACCTTTCAGGACTCAATTACCCAAACGGCTCAGCTTTCCGGGTAAAAAACGCCCCGGAAAGCACCCTTTGTTACATAAACAGCCCGCGGATAACCTCAGGGATGGACTCCCGATCGTAAATGAAGGTGCTAATCTCCCGCTGACTAACCACGTATCTGTCGGCATTAACGATTTCGTTCTGCCAGACCTGAGGGTCAGCTTTAAGGCGCCGGAAGGGGAGATTGTTGTGCAATGAAGGGACATCGCTAGCCAAGATCGCTATCCCACAGGCTGCGAGCTGAACCGCCTGATAGTCATCTTTAAAACGGTTGTGGTCGCAGTTCAGCCTGAAAATAATTGCTATGTCGGCTCGCAACTGATGCAGCTGTTCAGGTGACATCCGTTCCTCTTGCCAGCGAACCGTTTCTGCGACCATCGGTAGCCACGCCGCGGGCCAGGCCCCCAAAATGATCCAATCCACCCTGGCGTGCGTGGCGGCGATAACCCGGCTAATAAATTCTCGCTCTTTTACGGATAATGCTTCCGGTATACACAAAACGCGTCTGCGTTCGGCCGACGTCGGCCTCGACTGTGCCACCCATTCACACCCTAGCAACACCGGCAGACACGACACCGGCCTTTTTCGTTTGCTTAACTGGGCTGCACGCTTTGCAGACCATGTAAGCCACCGCGTCACCACGTTTACCTGATCCCGATCGTTATTGTCTGACCCGGCTGAATCCGCCAGCGCATAAATTCGCAAAGGGATAATCCGGCTCACGGCCGCAAGACGTGCTGAAAGAGCCTTATCCGGGGCATGGGTTAGAACCACAATTTTCGGTACGAGACGCAATATTTCTGGCACGGTAAGGTCGGAAGAATCACGTATCAGGCAGATCGCGTTATCTGTCGACAGATTCTGCAGCAAGTCGGCTATACGTTTCGAGTATTCGCAGTCCTCACCATTTTTCAGCAACAGAACCTTCGCGAGCGTCAAGGAGAGATTGTCAGACACGTTGGTCGTAAGAGGTCCATGGCGGAACAATGGACGTTGTAGACTGAGATAGCGGTTATAGGCCGGATCGTCAGTGAAAACCTCCAGCATCTCAGCGAGTAATGTCTGGCGCTGCGAATTCTCACTGACGCACACCGTTTCAAGAAGCTGTGTATTGTCCGATACCACAACACTGAACGGCGACCAGACGGCAAGATAACCAGCCCGTTTCAACTTTAGAGGCAGAATAATATCATTGACGTGCTGGTCGTCATATTCAACCGACAGCCCACCGACCCGTTGCCATGCTTCGCGCTTGACCAGCAGACAGTTGCTGCTCAGGATGGAATAGTTTTGCTCGCACTGGTAGCGTGACAGCTCGCCTTCTGTTTGCCAGGGTTCCCCTTGACCAACATGCCCAACCCAACCATCGGCCCCAGCGATCATTCCCGCACTCAGCAACCGTTGGTCGGCGGTGATAAATTTTGGTCCTGCGCTTCCTATTTCAGGGCGAATTACATGACTAAGCAATGTCGTCAGCCAGTTTTTCAGTACAAAAAGCGTTTGGAGATCCAGAAGTAAAATAAAATCACCAGCCACATTTTGCGCCAGGAGGTTCATACGACTTGCGTAATTTTGCTCAGCGCCACAGACGATCGCCGTTAGTGGCATCACCTCCTGCATCTGCTTGATGAGATCAATCATTTCTGCACTGGTATTTTCGACAACCGCCAGCAGAATCTCTTTGTTCTGCCACTCGGTATTACTTATGAGACTCTCAACGCAGCGGATCAGTCGCGTCGGATCGTCACCCGCATCAAGCAGAATGCTGACTTTTTCACGTTCTGGCTGTGGATAGCTAATACGCCATGTCAGATTTTTTTTCTGTACGGCGCGGGCCTGAGAAAATCCACGATGCTGCAGATAACGCTGGAGAATCTGTGCTTCTTCGAGCGTAGACGGGAAATCAAATACTGAGGCAGGCACCAGGGTAATAATATCCGTAATATGCCCAATACAGCCCGTTCCCCATTGCAGCAAGTAATCGATCAACGCGTCAAATTCGAAAGACTGATTGAATTCAGGGTTAAATTTTCCCGTGGCCAGCCAGCTCTCGCGCCGGAACCAGACGCGTCGTAAATAGCGGTGAGGCGCAGCGAGGAATAGATCGAGATTGAAATCCGGTTTCCGTACCGGAGTGATTTCACCATCATCAGCGCGCACTGCCTCATCCGTATAAATGGCCTGACATTCCCCGGCCTTCGTGAGCATATTACGCATCAACCCAATACTTGCCGCAGTATATTCAACACCCGCGTCGATGCAATGCAGCCAGTCGAAGTCCTCAGTTTCAGCCAGTTGCCTGACAGCACTAACCCAGCTATCTACCGTAACCGCGCGAATATCCATAGTCGTAGCGTGATACCCAGGTTCTGGCGCAACAAGAAGAATCGTGCGTGAATCAACACCCTGACGGGTAAGTGAGGCGACGGATGCTTCGATAGCGCTCACCTGCGCATTCAGGCAAAGAATAACGTGTAGCAGACGAGTTTCTGCTGTAACCGTAGTCGGCAGAGTACGGTGAGAAATCCAGTGGCTGAATGAGTTGCGCTCCTTTACCTCATCGTGCTGCTGCGCTTTTGCTTGGGTTAGAAACAGGAAGTGCTCAAACTGGGTTTCCAGAAGTCGCCTTTTGGCCAGAACAACGTCGCGGACAATCGGTAGACCTTCCCGAATGACGTCCAGTGCTTCCGGAGAATCGGAGTAACCGAAACCGGCACCACCAATATCCTGTAACGATTGCTCGTTCAACGCATAATGCTCATAGCCTGGAACAGACAGCGAAACGACCGGGCAGCCACATAGCATGGCTAGCAGGCAGGTGCCAGACGACTCATAGGTGTAAAGCACCCGCCCGCGTTTCAGAAGCATCGCCAGTTCGCGTAATGACAAAGGGTTGCGCATTGACAAAATAGTGATGTTTTCTGGTAACCCAGATAAATCAAGCGCAGATTCAGGGATCCTGTTCAGGTAGAGAAAGTCTTTATCTTTAATTGGCTGGTCATCCTGAAAGAGTGAGAGGTCATAACATTCAATCCCCAGAATATTCGGATCGGGTTCTTTATCTGCAAACTCAGGGCGATACCAGAAAAAGAGATCGTCGGCACCGGCATCAATGGCATTTTGCATGATGACCCCTTCCCTGTTTAGCATGTAGCGGACGGTTACCGGCGCAGAAAAAGGATTTCCCGTAGTGACCTCCGGGTAAACAGCAATCCATGACCTGCCGCTGGAGATGACCTGTTCATAGGCTTCTTCCGTGAGCGCTGGCGCATTCCATTCGGGGTTGACGGTACAGCCAACCATCCAGGCGCGACCACCACGCTCATTGATCATATGGCATAAGCGGTGAAGCACCTGAATGCCCAACGACGATTCACGGTAGTCCGGTGCGGCAATCAGGTAGGGAGAATGAAGATCTATATGCATAGTCATTGTGCCAACCAACCTTGTTGCCAGTCATTGAGTCCATTTTCGCGCAGATACCAGTTGCGCTGTACGGCATTTCGTAATTCATCCCCCTGGCGGCTCCGGTAATCCGCGTCATTGAGGTAGGACTGAATGGCTTTCATCCAGTCTTTAAAACGGTTTTCAACTAGGGTCACCGGTAGTCCACAACGGTACGGAGCAATATCCGTGGCAACGATCGGTACTCCACAGGTACCAATTTCCAGCAGCCGTAAATTACTCTTGCATTCATTGAACTGATTGATTTCTAGAGGAACCAGTGCCAGATCGAGATTCAGATTGGCCAGCTTTTCAGGGTACATTTCGAAAGGAACGCCAGGGTGAAACTCACAATGGACATTACGCGGCTTCATTCCCATAAACACCCATTCAACGTCATTCTCCAGCGCCTTAATCAGAGGTAGCAGTATTTGGAGATCCCCTGCATGGGTACTCCCCCCCGCCCAACCAACGCGTAATTTTTTACCTACCCCCCGCTGACTCAGCAAATGCCCCCACTGGTCGGGAGCAAGGCGGTTCTGCGCAATGCGGATATCATGATGGAAACGGCTATAGGCTTCAGCAAGCGGCGCCGTTGAGACTACAATTCTGTCTGCGCTTTCGAGTATTTTGCGGAAGCTCTTGACCATGTGTTGCGGGTAGTTTTCACGATTACCATTTTTCAACGGCACGTTAAGTAAGAAATCATCGTACTCAATGATAACTTTGGCATTACAGACCTCACGCAGTTGCTGAATAATGTTCGGGAAACGGCTCCCGGTGAGTGACTCAAGTAAAATCACATCTGGCTGAAGTTGCGCGGCTTCCATGACTGAAGGAATGCTGTTCACCATACCGCCCTCCAGCATATGATGACGCTCCAATGCTTTAAACGGCTGCATAACCCGGTGATGCCCGCAGCCATTCCAGTCAACATGATGCGCCAGCACAACTGGTACAGGACGTCCCGGAAGAGGGGCATGCAGACGCGCACTGTTTTCACTCAGGGTGAAAAGCGCGCCGGATTTTTGCATGAGCGGATGATATGAAGGATCTATGAGCAGCTCGGCCTTCCACTCGTTACGCAACTGTGCGTAGTGTTCCAGCATCGGTCGTTCGGGAACCTGGTATTTATTGGCCAGAAGGCGTGTCGCTCCGCCCATATGTTGAACGCGCGAATAGGGTGTCCAGACGTTTAAATAGCCCTGCTTTTGCAGCCTTATTCCAAGATCAACATCGGCAAAATAGACGGGATAACGTTCTTGCGTAAATCCATTAAGCGCGAAAAACACATCTTTTCGTAGCATCATACAAGAACCACTCACTGCCGTTACGTTATGCGGGGCGTAAAGATAGTCGTGAAAACCTGAGTCAGCCCCTCCCGCTCCGGCAAAAGCAACCTCCACACCGTTTTGAACGCCAGTCAGGTAGCCACCATGCTGGATCCGGCCATCCTTAAACTCTAGGCGAGCCCCTACCACGCCCACCTCTGGGCGTAATGCGTGTTCCAGTAACGCTTCCAGCCACGCGCCATCAATGATTTCACAATCATTATCAAGGAAAACGAGAACATCTCCCCTCGCCTGCTGCGCGGCGGCGTTGCCCATTTCAGCAAAATTGAATGGCTCGTCATAACGCAATATCCGTACCTGCTCCAGCCCAAGACTCGCTAAATCGCTCAGGAACTGACAGGCATCGCCCTCTACTGACTGGTTATCAACAATCATCAGTTCATAGCGAACGTAGCGGGTCTTTTCCATCAGACTTTCAATGCAGTTCTTTAGTAAAGCAAATCGATCGCGCGTGGGGATAATAATAGAGACCATCGGCTGGGCATCCCAGTGATAGCGAAGGCGCGGTAGAGCTTTAACGGCTCCCGGCTCATAGGAGGCAGAAATACCAAGTCGCGTAAGGTGGGCCAGTACGCCGTTCCGATGCTGCTCCATAAGACCTGGCTGCTCAGTCCAGCGTTGCGCAGGTTCAGAATTGCAGAGCAGCACTTCAGGCACATGCGTTAAGACACTGGTACCCTGCAGCTCGACCAGACGCCAGAGCAAATCGATAAAAGGCGTATAAGCAAAGAGAGGGTTCAGCCCACCAGCGGCCTTTGCCGCATGGCAATCAATTAGCAGCGCCTGTCCAATATAAGGCTTACTGCGCAGGAGATCGATATTAACTCCGGGGCGCAAGGTAACAATCGGTTCATCGTTTTCGGCAACCGTCATTTCATCACAATAGGCGACACTTGCCTCCGGGTAATGAATTCGGTGCTCAGCGAATCGCAGCAGCGCGTCATCTAAAAGGGTGTAGCCCGCAGGGAGCATTAGGAACGCCTGAGCAGGGCTGTTTTCCAGTAACGCATTAATATCGGAAATAGAATACGCCACCTCTATAGAGATAGGCACTAGCGATTGAGCGAGCGCCGATGCATGGGTAATCTGGTACTCTTCAGTCGTTTTATTCTGCGCGAGGATAACAACACCAAGTCTGGCTCTGTCCGGAAAGGCATCAGCACAGGCACGTAAAGCCTCGCGACGCGCGCTCGTGATATTTCGATCCTTTATCCAGCGAGTAATAGAGTAGTTTTCGCTCTGCTGGAGCAACAGCGCTTTGCTGTGAAATGCCAGCGCATAGCGATCTTTTTCAGAAAGCGTATAAGGCCTTTGCGACACAGGAAAATCTAGCACAGTGAGAATATTCTGCTCAAGGCTCCAGCGTGATACGAACGTCTGATGATTTTTATGCACCCATTTTATGGCATCTTCATAGCCGTCGGTCAGCAGTTGAATCCACTCGTCTGCCCCCGGGCAAAAACGCAAATTTACCCCGGAGAAATAGTTAGCTTCATAGTACGCAAGATTTGTATCGCTCAAATACCCTTCAACGTAGTTCCCGTGCGCTAAAAAGACCGGTACACCGAGAACAAGTGCTTTTGGAACATACTGTTCATCCGTGATAATAACGTCATAACCCGCGAGCCACTCTGGTTCAATACGCCCGGATTGAGCACTTAAATCGAGCCATTCAATGTATAGCTGCGACTGGGCTGCGCGCTGCTGAACTTCATACATTTCAGCGGACATTTTATCCGCGATATAGAGAATTCGGCGCAACTCTTGCGCCTCACGATCAGCATAATCTTCGCAGTAAGCGTCCGGCACGAGCCACGGCATCAGGTGTAGCTTGTCTTCCTCGATCCCCGTCTGTAGCAGGATAGTCTGCGTAAACGCCGACAGGCCAAGCACTCGTGTTGCCAGAGCATTCTCCAGCTCGGCGCCCCATGGAATATAAAGATCATTGTAATCACTATAATGACGGAAGATAAAAGAGCCCGCCGTTTTCTGCTCATACAGAGCAGTAAGCAGTTTCTCGCAAAAAAAGCCTTTAACGACCCATATAACGTCATAGCGTGCGGCCAGTTCTCCCGCATTCTCTGTAACAATCGTCAGGTCTCCAGTTGCCTGCAGTCTGGCCATTTCTGGCTGAAGACGCTTCCCAATAAAGGAGGTACATAGAATCACATGCCATTCCCGTCTTAGCAGGGCATCAGCTATGTCGAGCACTTCCGTGCACGAAGCAGACCATGCGTCCAGTTTGTCTACACTTATCAGAATTTCAGGCATTTTTTATCCTCAACGCCGCCACAAGGACGCCTACAGTTCTATTTTCAGTAATGCAATATTGTGAGGGAAAGAAGAAGGTTTAAGAGAAAAAATAGCTTGGATAATTGGGCTTAAATCTGGCGATTGGGAAATAAAAAAGGCATCCGAAGATGCCTTTTTGGCGTTATCAGAATTAACGCAACAGGGACAGCATGGTCTGTGGAACCTGGTTGGCCTGCGCCAGTACAGAAGAGCCAGCCTGCTGCAGGATCTGTGCGCGGGACATGTTGGACACTTCAGTCGCGTAGTCGGAATCCTGAATACGGCTGCGGGCAGCGGACAGGTTGTTCACGGTGTTATTTAGGTTGGTGATGGTGGACTCGAAACGGTTCTGAGAGGCACCCAGCAGGCTGCGCTGGTTGTCTACAGATTTGATTGCCGCATCGATGTCTGCCAGCGGGTTACCATCGGTAGTACCACCGGAAGTCACGGTACCGCTCAGAACGTCGAAACCTTCTGCAGCAGTAGAACGTGCATTACCATTGATAGTCTGACCAGTGGTAACAGAGGTTGCGCCGGAGGCGTTGAACAGGTTATAGGAGTTAGAGCTGCTCAGGCTAATAGAAATGGTTTCTTGATCCTTAGAACCTACCTGGAAGCTGTAGCTGCTGGAGCCAGTGCCAGTGTTCAGCACTTTAATACCATTGAAGTCAGTCTGAGTCGTCACGCGGTTTACTTCTTCCATACGCTGGTTAACTTCAGCCTGGATGGAATCGATGTCGGAAGCAGAGTTAGAGCTGTTCTGCGCCTGAACGGTCAGATCACGGATACGCTGCAAGTTGTTGTTGATTTCGCTCAGTGCGCCTTCTGCCGTCTGCGCCAGAGAGATACCGTCGTTGGCGTTACGTGCAGCAACGGTCAGACCGTTGATGTTAGAAGTGAAACGGTTAGCGATCGCCTGACCAGCAGCATCGTCTTTTGCGCTGTTGATGCGCAGACCGGAGGACAGACGCTCAATCGCGGTGCCCAGAGAAGACTGAGATTTGCTCAGGTTGTTCTGAGTCATCAGCGACAGAGTGTTAGTATTAATCACTGCCATGATAAGTATCCTTTAATTGATTATGAGTTCCGGCTAGCTGCCAGGGGCTTCATCGCCTTCATAAAGGTTATCGACAGGGCATTTACAAACTTTAGATCTTTTGATCTTTTTTTCTTTTCTTATTTCATCTTGATTTTAAAAGAAAAAAAGCGCCGACATGCGGCGCTTTTTGTCTGTCATAACGGCGATTAACGCAGCAGGGACAGCATGGTCTGTGGAACCTGGTTGGCCTGCGCCAGTACGGAAGATCCAGCCTGCTGCAGGATCTGTGCGCGGGACATGTTGGACACTTCAGTCGCGTAGTCGGAATCCTGAATACGGCTGCGGGCAGCGGACAGGTTGTTCACGGTGTTATTTAGGTTGGTGATGGTGGACTCGAAACGGTTCTGAGAGGCACCCAGCAGGCTGCGCTGGTTGTCTACAGATTTGATTGCCTTATCGATGTCTGCCAGTGGGGTAGAACCTGCTGCGGTACCACCTGTACCACCGGTTACCGCACCGTGCAGAACGTCAAAACCTTCTGCTGCAGTCGTACGTTGGTTGCCGTTAACAACATCACCAGAAGTCATCGCTTTGGTGTTCAGCGTCGCGCCGGTGTTGCCAGCAGCTGCCAGGTTGAAGCTATCGCTAGAACTCAGAGTGATACCGATAGTTTCATTATCTTTAGAGCCAACCTGGAAGTTGTAGGTGCTTGAACCTGTACCGGTATCCAGAACTTTGATACCGTTGAAATCGGTCTGCTTGGTCACACGGTTCACTTCTTCCATACGCTGGTTAACTTCAGCCTGGATGGAGTCGATGTCGGAAGCAGAGTTAGAGCTGTTCTGTGCCTGAACGGTCAGATCACGGATACGCTGCAGGTTGTTGTTGATTTCGCTCAGTGCGCCTTCTGCCGTCTGCGCCAGAGAGATACCGTCGTTGGCGTTACGTGCAGCAACGGTCAGACCGTTGATGTTAGAGGTGAAACGGTTAGCAATCGCCTGACCAGCAGCGTCGTCTTTCGCGCTGTTGATGCGCAGACCGGAGGACAGACGCTCGATCGCGGTGCCCAGAGAAGACTGAGATTTGCTCAGGTTGTTCTGAGTCATCAGAGACAGGGTGTTAGTATTAATAACAGCCATGATGTATTCCTTTGAAAAAGTTATCAGATTTAGGCATCTGCCTACGGCTTTCTCACCGTCAATGAGGTTATCGACCGCCCTTTCTCAAGCTTTAGGAAAAAAAATCATTTTTTTAAACCTGTAAACTGCCCGAATTTCTCCCTCTTTATTTACGCATTGTTTTTTTTAAATAACGCTAATCTTTTTCTCGTTTCTGCCGATAGACCATCCAGCGATTGTCTCAATAAAGGATGAAAAAATGGCAAGTATTAGTTCACTCGGCGCAGGTACTTCACTGGACCTCAATACGTTGTATGACAATTTACAGACAGCTGAGCAAACCAAGCTAAAGCCTATCACTACCCAGCAAACGTCATATAAAGCCAAGCTGACAGCATGGGGGGTGGTGCAGACAGCACTCACTAAATTACAGACTGCTTCAGATGCATTAAAAAATACCTCTGCTATTGCACAATCAAAGGTTTCCAGCACTAACACAGCGTTTAGTGCGACGCTTGCCAGCAGCGCAGCTGCAGGATCTTATTCCGTTGAAGTAACGCAACTGGCGGCAGCGCAGTCTCTGTTGAGCCCTAAAGTCGGCAGCAAGGATACAGAACTCGGCGACAGCAGCATGAGCACGCGCACCCTCACAATCACTCAGCCGGGGCAGAAAGATCCGTTAACAATCACCCTGGCGAGCGATAAGACAAGCCTTGCCGATGTGCGTGACGCTATTAACGCCAAGCAGGGAAGCGTAAGCGCCAGCATCATCAAAGCGGATGACAACAGTTATTACTTAGCGCTGACTTCCCGTGATACCGGTACAGCAAACGAGATGACCATTACGACGGATGATAGTCAACTGGCACAATACGTCAGCTACAATCCATCCAGCGCCACCAATGTGATGAGTGAACAGGTTCCAGCTGCCGACGCTAAAGTCAATATCAACGGTATCGAGATCGTTCGTAGCAGTAATGCCATCACGGATGCACCAGAGGGCGTTACCCTAAACCTGACGAAGACCAATAAAGGCAGCCCGGAGACATTGTCAATTGTCAAAGACAACCAGCCAATGACCGATGCCATTCAGGCTTTTGTGGATGCGTATAACTCTCTGCAGACCACCATTGCCAATCAGACGAAATATACGGCGGTCGATCAGGGAAGCACCAACCAGGACAGCAGCAATGGCGATCTGTTGGGCGACGGAACGCTACGTAATATTCAGACCCGCCTGCGCTCGATGATTTCGGCTAGTCAGGGCTCAGGCGATCTGGCCACCTTATCGCAGATTGGGATTACGCAGGATATCACCGGTAAGCTGACGGTGGACAGTACCAAGCTCAACAAGGCACTGAACGAAAAATCGGCCGACGTCGTCGCATTCCTGTCCGGCGATGGAAAAACCACCGGTTTTGCCACCCAGACCAGCAGTCTGCTGAAAGACATGCTCGGAACTGATGGTTCCGTACAGAATGCCACCGCGGGCATCAACAAGACGCTGAAAAAACTGTCGGACGAATACGATCGCGTAAACGCGCAGATCACTGCCACCATGGCACGTTATAAAACGCAATTTACCAGTCTGAGCCAGCTTGTCTCAAAGATGGATCAGACCGGAAGCTATCTGACCCAACAGTTCAACGCCATGAACCGTTAATAAATGATGAATTGAGGTTTTACCATGTATACAAAATCGGGAATTCAGGCATATGCTCAGGTCGGCGTTGAATCGGCCGTTCTGAGTGCCAGCCCACATCAACTGGTTGTGCTTCTTTTTGATGGCGCATTAAGCGCCATGAAGAAAGCCATCATTTTGATTGAACAAGGTGATATTCCCGGTAAAGGGCAGGCCATAAGTAAAGCAATCAATATCATCAGCAACGGTTTGCAGTCAGGTCTAAACCATGAGGTCGGTGGCGACCTGGCGGCAAATCTCGATAGTCTTTATGACTATATGACCAGGCGTCTTTTACAGGCTAATCTTCATAACGACATCAATGCCATTAATGAAGTAGTGGAGTTACTCAATAACATTGCTGATGCCTGGAAAGAGATAGGCCCTCATTCTCAAAACATGCGGGACAATTACTAATGGACGTCCATCTCAGCTTGCTCCAACATTATCAGCAGTTATTAACAACCAGTAACATTATGCTTGTTCTCACCCAGGCGGGGCGCTGGGATGAGCTTATCGCTTACGAAGTTGACTACCTGACATCAGTTGAAAAACTGACTATGTTCCAGGATGCCAGCGAAATTCCGCCTCATATTCAGGCTCAAATACGCCCTATTCTGAAAAAAATACTCGATAATGAAATCGAGTTGAAAACCTTGCTGCACCAGCGTATGGAAGAGCTGAAAGCATTAGTTGGACAGACGTCGAGACAACATAATCTGAACTCAACATATGGACGTTTATCAGGAAATGTTCTCTTTCCATCAGATCTCTAGTCTGAATATGGTATTTTGCGGATGAATAAAATTTTGTTATTTCATCCGCGTTTTATTCTCATTTCACCCATACTCACTGTGTTCTCAATATGGAGCACGGACGATGAAAAACCCCACCCTGTTACAATGTTTTCACTGGTACTACCCTGCTGGCGGT
>OGTM01000129.1_pt1 | contig 36564 bp, 47 predicted proteins | sample 1574581 | NCBI WGS metagenome assembly OGTM01 (sample SAMN03295850, study PRJEB24534) | human gut metagenome | isolation source: fecal sample 3 from infant 7 | host: Homo sapiens | place: USA: Pittsburgh, PA | collected 2014-07 | reverse complement strand
GCGCATCATCTTTTCTCCCAGAATAAATAGTATGAATAGTTTAACGCTGATTATGGAGTTTGAAACCAGCGTCATGAAATTAAATGACTTTTTTAATGCTACCATTGCCTTGGGGGCGTCTTGGGGGCATTGCAGTCGGCATCTGATTATTCAGCATATTGACCTGATCCTGGTTCATATCTCCAATCCACTTCGAGTAAACCTCGTACACCATACGCGCATCCTCATGGCCCATCTGGCTGGCGATAAAGGAAGGGTTAGCTCCGGCCATTAGCGTCCAGCAGGCGTATGTGTGTCGGGACTGATAGGGATTTCTTTCGCGTATCCCGGATAGTTTAGTGCCCCGTTTCCACCCATACGAAATCGAGTTTTTGGAAAAAAAGCTCTCATTCACTGACGATTTCTTTTCCGGGGAAAACACAAACCGCAGATTTTGTGGCTCGGTTTTGCCGATTTCACGGTGATGGAAAATGATCTGCTGTCTTGGGTTATTGCCTGTGATTTCGAACTGCTCCAGCAGCGCATCATGTGCAGGCTTAAGCAGCGTGATCGTTCGTATACCAGCATCTGTTTTCGGCGGCACAAATACCCGTTTGTTCGTCAGGCTTCTTGATACGTGAATCTCACCTTTTCTCAGATCGATATCCTCCCACGCCAGAGCACAAATCTCGCCGGGCCTCATTCCCGTGTGGACGGCTACAATAATGATCAAAGCCAGTTTTCGGGGAAGGGCGGCAATAAGTGCCTGGTACTCATGAAGTAGAAGCGGATCGGGGTCTGCCTTAGATAGCTTGAGCCTGGACACGCCCTCATAAGGAGCGTGTAATATAAACTGACTTCGATTAGCAAGCTTCAGCATTTCTGATAAAACTGCCATCTGTTTATTGACTGTTGAGGGCGCGCGACCCTTTTTAACCAGATTAGGCATTGATGGGTTTAATACGCTGCCGGTCAGCAGCTCTTTGCGGTAATTCAGGATATCGGCGTGCTGAATATCAGCCAGGGGAGTATTTTCTCCCACAACACGTTTCAGTGTGTTAACTGCAGATGTGAGTGAATGCAGCGTAGCTCCCGACACCTCCAGTGCCTTTGTATCAATGAAAAATTCGCCCAGTTCTTTAAATGTCGTGATCCGCTTTGTTGATGAGAATTTTTTTAGCGCCTTTGATTCAGGGAAGCGTGCTGCGTAATCGAACTGACCGAACTGGATCTCACTCACGATGACGGCGCGAAGGTTTCCCGCCTTCTTGATGTTGCTGCTGTTAACCACCCAGCCACGGAGAACTTCGCGGCAGCGAATGCCGCGATAGGTAAACGTGATTCTGATTTTTCCGTTATGAAGTTCAACGCCGGTTGGAAAGTTCATCATGCTTCCTGAATAAATCTATTAATCAGCGGAAAGTTGTACCAGACCAAAGCGCGTTTGCTTTCTCCACCGGGTACCGCGGGTACTCGCTTAAAATGAACCCCTTCAATCCAGCTTCCGAGGCGATAAGCTTTTATTTGCCTGTCATCGAGCCCCGTTTTCTCAGTCAGCCTTCCCGCCACCATCCACTCTTCATCAAAAATGATTTGCGCCATGCTTAACTCCATGACACCGCCACGATACCGTAGCGGCAGATAGTATATTGATTGCCAAAAATCACCGGCCAAGCCCTGGGAGACATTGCAGATGTCGGGCCCGGGTCATTGCCGTGGCCACGTAACTACGTGGGCGGTTTACAACCTCAACCGTAATTTTTCTCCCCTGGATCCTGATGGTGTAAAACGTCTGTTTGTCGCTGCGACCATGCTCGCCATATTTCTCAAAATGGCATTTGAGCGCGGCGGCGCATGCTGGCCCGCCGATGCTGTCTCCCTTGCTACGGTTAATCAGACGCACTGAGACCTTCCTGATGGTTGATCACGCTGCGGGCAAGCCCGGCGGCCATAGCCGGTAATTCCTCATACTGATTGCAATATGCCGGGTTGGAACATAACCCCTGCAACGCTGCAATGGTCAGCTGTTGCTGGTAGGTAACCAATGAAAGCAGCGCGTTTGTTTCAGCCACCGGTTCTGGCTCGGCATCCGGCTTTGCAGTAACTGCCGGCGGATCGAGCGCGACAGATTTTGGTGGTGCCGGGCGGCGGTATTCCACGATCGCATCAAGCGCTATTTTCTGACGAACGCTGATATCGTCAGACCACTGCTCAAGAATCGTAGTAGCAACGTCCTGTACTTCTTCATCACTGAAATCAGGCGACAGACAGAGTTCAGTCGTGGTGATATCTGCAATCAGCAACGGGAAAATATGCTTGATGTCTTTACCTGTGGTGGTGATGAGATTTTCGATATCATCCTGGTCACCGATGTTTGTGCGCCCGGACATCAGCTCGTGTAATGCATGGGCGATTTCAATCTCGCGAACACTTAGCGCTGGTGGCACTTCCTGTTTTTCGACTTCATTTGAGGAGGGGGTATTTATCAGAGCATCAACAGAGAAGACGCCGCCGCCCAGGTTCTCCACACGTGGCTGTTCACTTGCTTGCTTCTCTGAGGCTGAGCTCTGTGCGAATGCCTCGTTGAGTTCTTTGTCGAGCTGCGCAGCTTTTGCCGGGCAAACTGCTGGTAGCTCAGTTTTGACCGGTACAGTCGATTCGGTTTCATCATTTTCTTTTTTCTCAGCATTAGTGCGAGGTTTAGGGCGGCAGGCGATCTCTACCATTTTCTGGTCAGGGTTCGCATGGTCACATTCAACCAGTTCGCGGTTGATATACTCACGTAATGCGACAGGATCGATCCAGAGGTCTTCCGGGGCGGATTTAATCAAAGCGATTATGGCCGCGCGGGAATAGTCCAGAATGCTTGGGGTGCTACGCAGTTTTTTCCACCATGCTGTGAAGCGGGGATCCTGTTCTGCTTCGGCCATGGCTTTCGCTGGAATCATGTATTTATTCGGGATCCAGTAAATGTCGATCTCGTCGTACATGCTCAGAATGGCAACAGCCACTTCGATACGCAGCGTAGAGAGGTTATGAACCAGGTCCGGGCTGCGGTCTGTCTTAATACCACCGCCCAGCGTGGAGCCGGTGTCTGTACGGTTTTCTTCTGAGTTTGTGCTATCAGCCAGAGGTCGCTTATCAACTGGGGTATCAATCCATTTAGCGATCTGCTTTTTGATGTCCGGCCACTGTGCAGAATCTTTTGTGTTTTCACGTACCCAGGCGAGCAACTGCTCTTGCCGTTCCGGCGCCAGCGCCAGCGCGCGGGTCTCTTTTGCAAGTGCTTCTGCCAGTTCGCGGGTAAAACTGCCAGCGTCATCGTTAATCAGGTCTACGATCTGGCCGTACTGCGCCGTAGTGATTCCAGGGACCGGGCCGAACAGTGCCAGACAAGCAGCGCGCGATGCCTGGTCGAGCCGTGCAACGGTTTTAATTTCTTCCACTGCCTCGTTGTCGTCCCATTCTTCCTTAGCGTCAGCCTCTGGCTGTGGCGCCGCAGCTGGTTCGCCAGCGTTCACATTCCATACTGCCACGCTGTCGAAAAACTCAGGTGAGAAAACATCAAGATCAGGGCAGGGAATACCTTCTCGGTGCTCCCAGATTTTCACCTTAAAGTAATCATCAATATGTTCAGGATGTTCTGCCGCCAGCTTGCCGAAAATAACGGCTTCAGCGATGGCTTTTGTTGCCGCATTAACTGCTGTGGCAAGCGGTTTTAAATCGGGGTGTTTTTTTAATGCTTTATCTTTTGGGAAGTAAGCACCACCAAATACTTTTAACTCAACAGACATAATAACCTCGTTTAATATTTGAAAAATGATGTTGAATGAAATGGCTTGCGGATGCCGCGTTTTACCTTTCTTAAAGCGTCACGTTTTTCTCTTTTTTCATTGCATTGCTCACATAAATAAATCGTGCGCTTAAAGGGATATATGTCTGTTTTCCTTTCGTGCATTTCCGATTTTTTGTATTCGTGGAAGCAAACAGCGCAATGACAAATGATGTCATCCATATCAGTTAAGTTGTTGGCGTTTGTGATCGTAATAAGACATGCCACAAGCGTTCTGCGCTTCTGCGAAGTTCACAGACAGCAAGCTAATGCGCTCAACTGCGCAAATTGGGCAATGAAACTCACCGAGCACGTAGCCACCGTCAAGCACAACGGTAACAGGACCTGACGATGGCAAATGAACAACGCCTGAAATAGCACCGCTTATGTTAAAAGTGGCAATTTCTTTATTTACGACAGCAAGATTAAGCTCAACAGTTGTAACGCTTACTTTCATTTCGAACTCCATGGTTAAGGGTGTGAAAATCCCTGCCGTTTAAGGCATAGGTTTTAAGTTGGTAAAATTAAATTACTTTTAAGCTATTTCGCCATTCCTGATGAGGTTGGCGATGCACAACGAAATTTCTGTATTTCCTTAATACTTTCCATGCGGCATGGCATCCGGCAGCATCACGAAGAAATACTGAAGTGACGAGTTTTCCCTGCGCCCAGGCAATTTGTTGTTCCGGTGTTAATTGTGTCTTATCCATATATGAACACTCCACTATGAAACCAGCTTTAAAAAGGGTGGTATATGCATGGACCACGGGAAACGCATATACCACCAAAACTACACGCAGCCTCATGTTGCGATTGCCCACAACTGGAAGCGCAATCCGCCAGTTAACAAACCGATCCCCATCAGTGAAAAGAGGAATGCGCTTACATGTTGTGGACGATTCATCTGCCCAGGTTTGGCGGCGCCACCTCGCCAGGGCAGATGTAAAGGGCAGTTACGCTGCCAGTCGGCTTATTGGTCTGTGCAGGTATTTCAAGTCCTGCATCGCGGGGTTTGCTCTCCGCCCCAGGTTCTCCCCGCTGTGCTTTAGCGCGCAACCTGAGAAAACCGCCTTCAAGCCTTTGGCTTACGCCACATTCATGAAACTGCCTGGACGAACTCGGAAAAACTCAGTGCTTCTTCACCTTCCCCAGGCTGTTGAAATACTCTTCGTATGCTTTTCCATCACGAACCCCTGTTGCTGCTTTGCTCGGCTTATCACCCTTATCGCCGGGTAGGCGGAACGTTTACTGATTACTGCTGTTAAGTTTTGATAACGCAGATTGTTATTTAAACCTAACAAAAGGTCAAGAGTGAATTTCGCAAAACCTAACAGCGAGAGCGTGGAAAAAACAAAAAGGCCGCTACTGATGCGGCCTGGCGTGAATAAAAAATTATTTGATATCGAGGTTTTTGAGGATTTGCAGGATTTCTTCTTTGCTTTTGGTTTTTATCAGGTCGTTGAACGTTTCATCGTAGTCTTTGACCTTGTCCCGCAAATTGATGATGTGTTGTTCTTTCTCAGAGTTGGGGAGTTTTTCAAACAGTTCCAGAAGCTGAATCTGTTGCGGTGACAGTAACCGATGCGATTCTGCTGGGGCGGGTTCGTATCCGTCATCGCCTTTAATGATCCAGCCAGGTTCAACGCCCAGAGCCGCAGCTAACTTGAAGAGATTATCGCCCCTTGGTGAGGTTTCATCACGTTCCCACTGAGAGATTGTGACATGAGCAACCCCAGCCTGTTTGCCTAGGCTGCGCTGGGTATATTTCAAAGCAGAGCGCCGCTCTTTTATACGCTGACCGATCGTTTTCATAGTTCGGAAATCCTAACGCGCATTGACTCTTGTTTCCTTAACATATAAAGTTAGGAAAACTTACCAAGGAGAACGAAATGAAAACCGAAGATGTAATCAAACACTTTGGGAAAAAAGCCAACGTGGCGAGGGCTCTCAACATCGCTCGATCCTCTGTCAGTGAGTGGGGGGAGTTAGTACCTGAACGACGCGCCGCTCGACTGGAAAAATTAACGGGTGGTGCATTGAAGTACGACTCAGTTTTGTATGAACACAAGGTTAACCCCAAAGCCCCCAAGGAGTCTGACTGATGGAAATCAAAAAACTGGCATGTGAGCTTGAGTCATGGGCTCAGGAAAAGGGCTGGAAGACGGTCACGCAGCTGATAACCCCGCATCACTTTGGTGATTTGCTGCTGACACTCAATGACGTTACCGACCCTGACGAGTACGCGCGCCGACTGCACAACAACAAGCAGGTTATTCAGCGCGCCTTCAGAAACGATACGCCGAATTATCTCAAGCAGGCAGAGGCGCTGAGCTATGCGGTGCGCGCCGCGATTGATAACGAGCTGGAGCAGAAGGACTGCATGCTCTACCGGGCCGCCAGAGTGAACAAAGAGTGTATCGAAGCTACCAACGCGGTATTCACCGGGAAACCGCAACCGGTAATCAGGCGAGAAACTCTGGAAGCGATAGACGCGCTGGCGCAGCTGGTGGGCGTAAAGGTTCAAATCATGCACAGCCATCGGGCTGCATAACGTTCTGGAGGCAACTATGCGTACTTCTCAGGAATTAGCGAGCGCACTGACAGAGCGCATGAAAAACGCGATGAATAACCGACCTGCTCAGGAGCCAGTGGATCGCCGCGGTGAAATCATTCCAGGGAAGCGGTACCGCGACGAACGCGGGCGCATGGTGACTGTTTTACGTGCATCCCAGCTCCGCGTGTCATATCGCCGGGAGGGGCACACCGGCGTCAGTGAAACAGGGCGCCGAGAGTTTGAAATTAAGTTCACTGAGGTGAAGTCGTGAGCGTGAAATTATCTTCCTGGGTGTGGGATGGTTGTGCCGCACAGGGTGTCAAGGGCATAAAACTGCTGGTTATGGCTCGCCTGGCCGATTTTAGCTCGGATGAGGGGGTGTGCTGGCCGTCTGTTGCCACCATTGCCCGCCAGCTCGGGGCCGGGCGAAGTACTGTGATAACTGCGATAACCCAGCTTGAGGCAGACGGATGGTTAACCCGTACCGAACGTCGAAACGGCCAGCGCAGCGGCACTAATTTATACACGTTGAATGCTGAAAAATTACGCACGGCGGCAGCATATTTTCAGAGTTCAGATTCTGCACGTTCAAAATCTGGACACCCATTAAATAAGGGGTTAGCCAACCCTGATGATTCAGATTCTGAACATTCAGGTTCTGAACGTTCAAATCCCGAACGTTCAGAAAACGCGAATAAACAGGGTTCTCAGGGTTCAGAATCTGGACACGATCCGTCAGTAACTACAGATCCATCATTAAAACAGCTCTCTTCGTCCGGAAATTCTGGCGAATCTCCAGACGGCGAAGATTCAGCCAAAAAAATACCAGCCACTAAAAAATGGGGCACACCAGAAGATCATCAATGCGCAAGCTGGATATTTTCCAGGATCCGAACTCTGTATGAACAGGCAGCCGAAACCGATGGTGAAGTTGCTCGCCCCAGAGAACCAAACTGGAACGCATGGGCAAACGAGGTCCGGCTGATGCGCACTATCGACGGGCGCACACACCGCCAGATTTGCGACATGTTCAAGCGAGTCCAGAGCGACCCGTTCTGGTGCCGAAACGTGCTAAGCCCGGCGAAGTTGCGTGAAAAATGGGATGACCTGGTACTGAAACTGGCACCTGTCGCTCACAGCGGAGTGATGCGCAGTTCTTTTGACGATGAATATTACAAAAACGACATTGAGGCCGCGGCAAAAGCGGGCTTCAGGGTCTGATCTAACTGAATTTTATCAGGAGAATATTTATGGAAACCGTACTTGATGCACTGAGAGCCATGAAAAAAGCGACTTATCGCGAGGTTGCTGCCCGTCTGGATATCGAGCCCGTTGAAGCGCTCAACATGCTGCGCGAGCAGAAAGAACAGGGTTTATGTGATTTTTACGATGGGGCATGGTCTTTCGGTACCGCGAAAGAGCAGAAACCGAAGCGTATCAGACCCAAGCAGACATCACCGCTGGTGGAGAGGGTGCTGTCAGCAATGCAGGGGCAGGGAGCTATGAGCGCTAATCAGGTCGCAGAAAAGCTGGGTAAAGGTTCGCGAGCCCTGAATGCATCGCTGGGTGCGATGTGCAAGGACGGTCTGGTCCTGCGCCATGTGGACGGTAAAAATATCACCTGGAGCCTGGCGGGGGAACCGGCAATACAGCCAGAGCAGCTAGAGCCCGCAGCAGCGGAAGCTCAAGCCGCATCGGCCCCGGAAAGCAAAACCCTTGAAGAAATTATTGGGGATATCCCAGTTTTCGACAGCCGTCCTGATGATCTGATTATTCCGTCATCGCGCTATATCTCGACTGAAATCCGTCGCACGAAAGCGAAGCTGGCAAACCTGCAGCGTCTGCAAGGTGCCGTTCGCGAGCTGCGTCGGCACAAACATCTGCTGCAGGGGATGGGAAATGACTGATTTACCGAAATGCCCTGTATGCGGCATGCCTCCTGCACTGAGGGTCCGCAGCCGGGGAATGAACTGGGGTTCGGCAGAGGTCCGCTGTTCGAACGGTTGCCCTGGCATCCGCGCGGGATTTTCGTTCCTGCCTGATGGTGAGGTCGCGGCCCGGTTGTTGCTTCAAGAAAAATGGAAAGAGCTTGTGGGAGGAATCAACGATGCCACGACCAAAAACTCATGAAGAGCGCACTGTGATTATTAACCGGATTATCGAACTGGTGAAAGAGCAGGGCCGGATCATGACGAAGGATGTCGTCGCGATGTTTAACCTGCACCGAACCACTGCGGAGAAATACATCTGGATTGTCGTACAGCGTGGAGAGCATATCCGTCATGGCAGCTGAGGTATCTTCAGTAGCAAGAGAAAAATCATAGAATATGATTTGAGACGATATTCACATTCGGAGATAGAGTGATAAATAGTAACTTAAGTAAGAATTCAGTACAGAAGCATTAAAAAAAATCATTACCCTTTGTTTACTCTTTTTGCTTGAGATAGTGAAAACTGTCTCAAGCATTATTTTGTTAACATAATGCAAAGTTCTACACATCTGCGAGCGGAACATCTTGAGTTGACCTAAAAAACCGTATATATAGTACGTATAAAAACTACTCAAGCAAGGAATTGATTGTGGCTAACTCTATCACAAAACTACGTAGTATGAATGTGGAAAGTTTTCGAGGTCTCAAGAATGTAAATATATCATTTGGGGAGCGAATTACTGTTATTTGTGGTAAGAATGGCACATCAAAATCAACCATACTTGGAATTATTGCCCAAATTTTTAGTTTTTCTCGTGACTATTCCAAAGATCCTGCGGAGTTGCTGGGGGCCTATCGGACACTTACGGGTAATCGCTTTAAATCACTATTTAGTGAGCACTTTAGGTTTTCAAGTAAATTTGATGCGCCTGGCGGGATGGAAGTGCAAATAACACTCTATGATGGTGCATTTGAAAAAGAGTTGAATAATTTAAGACTTGGTCTGGTTGACTCGACATATCATCAGAAAGCAAGGCCGGTTCTCAGAAATAACGACGTCTTAGGCAATAAAAATACCAGTCGTAATGTGACTCACCCTGTAATTTACTTGAGCCTTCAGAGACTTTTACCAATAACGCAGAGACCTGAATATAGTGAGCGCGATGTCCAGTATGTAATTGATAATAAAAAAGAAATACTATCAATGAACAGAAGGTTACTTATCAAGGAAAATGGAACGTCCATTACTGCTACCACAGGAACTATCGACTCAATGGTAGTGCATGGAGATAATTATGACCATGAATCGGTTTCTGTCGGTGAGGATAACGTTGGACAGATTATCCAAGCTATATTTTCTTTCAAAAGACTAAAGGAAGAATTGAAAGATTATCATGGTGGCATGCTATTGATTGATGAGGCAGATGCTGGGCTTTTCCCTGCTGCGCAAATTGAATTAATTAACGTGCTAAAAAAAATGGCTAGTAAGCTTGATTTGCAAATTGTTATGACATCGCACTCACCGATCCTTATTGAGGAGGTGTTTAAATTAAGTAAAGTTGCTGATAAGGATTATAGGACAGTATATCTTACGGATACATATGGACCTATTTCAGCTAAAACAAATCTTTCATGGCCAGAAATAAATGCTGATCTGCTCGTTGATACCATAAAAGTTGATGCGGAAGAAGCATTCCCTAAAATAAATATTTACTTTGAGGATTTTGAGGCTTATTTGTTCTTCAAACAACTAATAACAGAAAGACATATCAATAAAATAATCACTCCGCTAAAAGACGTAAATATAAGTTGTAGTACTATGTTAGATTTAATGGCGCGGAAAATACCAGAGTTCATTAATAAAAGTATAATAGTTCTGGATGGCGATGTTGTAAATGATAATGGCCAGAATGCAAAAAAAGCAAAATCTGAGAAGAGCCTGTGCTTATTACCAACGACTCTTCCGCCAGATCAGCTTTTGTTTGAATTTTTGTATAATTTAGATAAAGGAGATTTGTATTGGCAGAAGAATCAAGGTTTCACAAGACAGGTTTTTATAAGAATTAGTGGCGATATTATAGATCGGCTCAATATAGTTGGAGAGAAAATATCTCTAGAAGATATTATTAAAAATTACAGAAAAGGTAAAAGTGAAGAGAGTGTAAAAGGAGAGCTTAGAAAGTTATTCAAGGCTTTTGCTCAAAATGATAAAATCCGTACGCTTTTAACTGGCCCAGTAAGTAAGAATCCGTTCAGGTATTGGATTAACCAAAATCCGGAGCTAAAACTTGAATTTAAGAAAAAATTTGAAGCTTGCTTAATTAATGCCCTAATTAGTGGTTTTGGTATTGATTCCGGCAAAGTGTATGGTTACCTTCAAATCGATAACTGATTGTTTTTCTGGTGAATTATTGTATGGCCATACCTTGCTTGTATTTGGTACAATATCGGCCTATACATATGAGGTGCTTTATGCGGTTTAATACGCCACTACGTTATCCAGGCGGTAAAAGTAAGTTATTCAACTTTATGAGTAAAATCATAGGGATGAACGATTTACAGGACCTGCATTACGCAGAGCCATACGCTGGCGGTGCCGGTTTGGCGTTGAAGTTACTATTCAAAGAAAATGCTTCACAAATATACCTTAACGATTTGAACTTAGCTGTATATTCTTTTTGGGATAGTGTACTCAACCGAACTGAAGAATTATGCCATATGATCCTTGCAACTGAAGTTTCTATGGATGAATGGCATATTCAAAAGTCAATTATGAGTAATCCTGAAAATAAGGATCTGCTCCAACTTGCTTTTGCTACATTTTTTCTTAACAGAACAAACCGCTCTGGTATCCTTAAAGGGGGGGTGATCGGAGGTAAGAGTCAGGACGGAAAATGGAAATTGGATGCCAGATACAATAAGCAAGATTTAATTCAAAGAATTAAACTTATAGCCGCGCAAAAGGATCGGATACATATTTATAATCTCGATGCTAATGATTTTATTACAAAAGTTGTAAAAAATCTGCCAAATCACTCTTTGACATATTTTGACCCTCCATACTATGTCAAGGGGAAAGGTCTATATGAAAATCATTATTTACATGAAGACCACGTTGTCATCGCCAATAGGATACAGACTGAGATTCAAACACCATGGATAGTTTCATATGATAATGTTGCACCTATTCGAACGATGTACAATTCATCAAAAACCTTATCTTATGGAATCACCTATAGTGCCCAAGAGCGCTATACAGGCGACGAAGTTATGTACTTTAGTGATGGCCTAAAGTATCCGGAATGTGCTGACCCGGCAAAATTTAAAGGGTAATTAACTTATCATTTAAATGTAATTTGTCACTTTGAACATCATCTATTCAGATGATGTTCCTCTGGTCTTTGAACTTGTCCCGGCTGTTATTCCATTTATTTTACATAGACCTACATAGATCCAACGCCCCATTGCTTTAACAATTCGTGCTGTTAAAGCATTGATCAATCACATCCATAGGTGTACTGTATAAACATACAGTTTATTGGCGAGGGTGGTTATCATGGGTTTTCCATCACCAGCAGCAGACTACGCAGAACAGACGCTCACTATCACCAGCCTTTGCGGCTACGACGGCAACTGCCGCACCATCGAAACATCCGTCGGGTACGCGATCATAAACGTCGCCAGAAAGCCGGAAGTGGGTGACACCGTCCTGATTTCGTTCTGTGGCAGTCTGGACTTCGCAAAAGTACAGGGGACAGCGCTGATCACTCAGGATGGAGAGGCTATTGAGGGCGATGCGCTGGATGATGCAACCGTAATGGGCGTGGTAACGCACCTCCTGAATCGAGTGACCGATACTGACAATCGGCCTGTGATTTAAAAGACCTGGCCTGATTCCTGTGTGTTAAGGCCGATCGGTTAGACAGAACAATTTCGCCGAATTGCTCTGTCTAACCTATAAGACGTCTGGTTAGCGGAACCTTTAATTGAATCAGTGCGCAGGGAGATAAAGGACCGCCCCCGGAAGGGGAAACCATTTTTAGGGATGTGCCCATGAAATTAAATGAATTTGCCGCGGGTTTAACCAAAGACGGATTGCTTGTTTTAAATCTGTCTGATGGCGAAATAACTGACTACCTCGTCACCAATAATGCTTTACGCACGCTAATACGCCGGGAAGGAAATAGAATTTCCGCGCGGATCCTCAGTGATGATGAGCGGATAATCAACCTTAACTCCCTGCCAGAAGCACTTAAGGTTCTCAAGCCGTAAGTGTTGATTTATAATAATCAAACGGGCTGAACACCCACTGATTACTGCGCCAACCTGAGGAATCGAAATGGCGCAGAGTATTACCCAAAATCACCTTCACCGCACGATTACGCGCGGTGTTTCTGCTTGTGCTGGTGGTCCAGCATGAAGAAAGCAGATAGCCTCCATCTTTCGCGTGTGGCCGCACTAGGCTGCATCGTGTGCAGAAATCAGAACCTGGGCGAAACGCCCGCGGAAATCCACCACATCCGAACCGGACAGGGCACAAGCCAGCGCGCTGACCATCGGAAATCAATCCCCCTGTGCCATATGCATCATCGCAACGGCGGTTATGGTGTTGCGATTCATGCTGGCCGCCGCGCTTGGGAAATGAAGCACGGCACCGAAACCGAGCTGCTGGTGCAGGTGCTCTATCTGCTGGGTGAGGGTGCCGATGCCTAAATACATCATCACCCCAGTCGGAAAACCCCGCATGACTCGCCGCGATAAATGGAAACAGCGGCCGCCGGTGATGCGCTATCGCCTGTTTTGCGATGAAGTCCGCCTTCATGGAATCCAGGTGCCGGAGAGCGGCGCCCATATCACCTTCGTTTTGCCGATGCCGCCGAGCTGGAGCAAGAAAAAGCGCGCGGCTATGGACGGTCAGCCCCACAAGCAAAAGCCCGATCTGGACAACTTAACAAAATCTCTGTTGGACGCCTTGTTTGAGGATGATTCCCATATTTGGGACGCCCGGACATCAAAAATATGGGGCGAAACCGGAATGATAATTATCGAGGACATGAAATGACGCCACGCCAGAAACGCCAGTATCTTGAGGGACTGGGAAAAACCGCAATGGCGCCACGCAAGAGCTGGCTCGGGAAAAGTATTCTCCTGACTGATATCCAGTCCGGGTGGGTTAAATCGCTGCTAACTGTATGGGGGGAATCTGTACGCGGCGGAACGGCCCCGGCCAAACTGTGCGGCTATTCGTGCTGGAACGTGATAAGCGGAAAAAACTGGTCAGATAAAGCGCTTGAGCGATTTACAGCGGCGTTGAACCAGGCGAGAGAAGAGGGATTCCGTGGTGAGCAGGCAATGAGACGCGCGCGCTCGATACTCTGGCCGGAGCCGCCGGTAAGTGTCATTGACGCAGCGATGTGCAGTGATGACGCGAAATTTATTGAAGATGTGGTGCTGCAGGCGTTCGATTTGAAGGATCCGGTTTATATCGTTGGGCGCCAGTATTACACCACGCGCAAAAAGATAGCGGATATCACCAGAGATCTGCAGAGCCTGGCCCCGTGGCTCACCGATTCGGAGGCCAGAAAGCGTGTGCGCTGGTGCCTGGAAATATTCAGGGCGAAGGTGTTTCTGTCAGCGAGGAAGAGCCTGAAAGAAAATTCATGATCATGTGTTAATTGGCAAAAAGTGCTATTTATTCGGAATGATGTTGAAAATGGGCCAGAAAATCAGATAATCCATTCATGCTTGGCAGAGCTGCGCCACGATGGCAGCGATGTAAAGCGACAATTTGAAACAACTTTAAACCCCGCCTGCCGGGGTTTTTTGTTATCCGGCGATACGACAGGGGTATTCGCGAAGGTGCATTGCACCAGTACCCCTGTCATATCGCCGAACTAACCAGATATATTCGAAGTAAAAAAAATTTTAAGGGCCCGGTGTTGCAAGATATGGTTTATCTCTTGTGTTGACAGTTTGTTGATCCAGTTTGAATTAAACTGCGTACAATAAATGAACAGGGAGAATGTATTGTTAAAGATACTCAAAACGCTGGCGTTGGTAATCTGTTTTGTGGTTAGCTGTGCAATGTACTTTCATCTCTATGTAGTGATGAATAAGGATTGTATTGGGAATACCACAGAAGAGGTGACCTATGGGCGTCTGGTTGATTGCCCTGATACTGATTGCCAGCCTTATAGCTGGAGCTGTTATTTACATTGATGTCATCTCGGATTTCATTGTCGATGCCAATTTCCTTCATCTCCCATAGATGTTTTTGCGTGAGCGCTGCTTTTCGCAAAATTGCTGTGTGAAAATACTGACCCTTGGGTTCAGCGCTCATCCAAAAGCATCTCGTCAAAATCCAACTAACCGGGGTGGTTTGTTGGATGAGGTGCCTCAAATTCAAATAGCCTCGCTTCGGCGAGGTTTTTTCATTTGTAAGACCTCCATCAGGAAGCGATGTCTAATCTCATTGACCGAAGGAATAAGTTCAGCGTAATTTATTTCTGTGGTGAATCCTTTCTAAGCGAAAGGGCGTTCCAGTCGACTGCTATCTGCAGGTATGCGCGCGGCTTTGCTGACTGGGGTAGAGTCACCGGGAGGCACCCGGCACCATGACAACAACAATACAGTTTCAAATTCCTTGAGAGCCTGCCGTAAAAAGCAGGCCTTTTTTTATAGTTTTACAAACTGCTGCTACGCTTTGAGTTGTGGGAAGTAACTGAATGCCTGGTGGTTCTCCTGGACCGATAGTGAATCAGCCGATACAGCTTCACTCCTGAGCATAGGCCTTACTCACACCTACCTTACAAATAGTCAACTCATTAGCCCGCCTTCAAAAGCGGGCTTTTTTTTATTCTCACGACAGCACCCGCATAGAGCGAGGTGAGAGCATGTATCGAATGGACAAAATAACTACTGGCATTTCCTACGGCGCCTCGGGAGGTAGTGCCATTTACTGGTTTAGAAGACTTCTTGACGGTTACTCCCCAGAGCAGTGGGCGGCTATAGGTGTGATCGGTAGTTTACTGTTCGGCTTGCTCACCTTTCTTACCAACCTCTATTTCCAAATCAAAGCAGACCGTCGAAGAGCTGCGCGAGGTGAATGATGTCTAATAAATCAAAACTCAGCGCAGCAGTGCTGGCACTAATCGCATCAGGTGCATCTGCTCCACTCATTTTTGACCAGTTCATCAGCGAGAAAGAAGGCAATGCGCTGGTGGCCGTTGTTGATCCGGGTGGTGTCTGGTCTTTATGTCACGGCGTGACCGTTATCGATGGCAGGCGTGTTGTTAAGGGCATGACGGCCACTGAGGAACAATGCCGGAAGGTTAACGCTATTGAACGCGATAAAGCATTAGCCTGGGTTGATCGCAATATCAAAGTGCCTCTGACAGAGCCACAGAAAGTGGGTATCGCATCCTTCTGCCCGTATAACATCGGCCCCGGTAAATGCTTCCCATCGACCTTCTATAAGCGCATCAATGCTGGTGACCGTAAAGGGGCATGCGAAGCAATCCGCTGGTGGATTAAGGACGGTGGACGAGATTGCCGACTAACCAAAGGCCAAAAGAACGGCTGTTACGGTCAGGTCGAGCGGCGCGTCCAGGAAAGCGCACTGGCATGCTGGGGGATAGATCAGTGAACCGCCTTACCGCCATTATCTACGCGGTGTTGGTGTGCCTGATTGTCTGCCTTGGCTGGCTGGCAATGCACTACCACAACGCTGCCAGTCAGCAGCAGACGCGCGCAGAAACCGCAGAGCAGCAGATTAACGCCGCTGAGTCAGTGATCTCTAACGTCCTGACCAACATGACCATTTTTAACACCATCTCCGAGGTCAACCAGCATGCAAAAGAGCAGATCGCACTGGACGCATCGGGAGCATCGGCAGATATCAAGGTTGCTGTTGCGAACGATGATTGTGCTCGCCGCCCTGTTCCTGATGGCGCAGTTAAGCGGCTGCAGCAATACGCGGACGGTTTACATCAAGGTGCCGGTGGTGCCGCTTCCGGCAAACCTCACGGCTGAGACGCCTTACCCGGCTATCCTGGAACCGATGTCATGGGGGCAAAGTCTGGACCTGAATGTCAGCCTGCTTTCTGCGCTTGGGCAGTGTAACCGCGACAAGGCCGACATAAGGCAGGCTGAGAAAGCAAGAGCCAGCCAATAAAGGCACTTCAGTAGTTCTTCACTGAGTGCCTTAGATTTCTCATCCAATTTCGGCAATTAGTTGTGTAAATCGGGCCTCAGCCTCTTGGAGGGTAGAGCAAGTAATATTACCCTCAAATTTTAGTTTTGTCCCATCGCTACGAACCCAGATATTCGCAACATCATGTTTGAGGATATCGCCGATCTCAAACGCAACATCCTCTGGTGCGCGTGCCGCAGAAAAATACCTGCCTCCGTCGCTCTCGAAGAGATAAACGACTAAATGTGCGTGGTCAATCGCATGCTTCTTGATAACAACGTAATGCATTACATCAACCATTAATCCTCCTTGGTAAAGATGTGATTCCTTGACAGGAATGATTTCTCTGTAGGAGCTACTTCGGATAGTGGCAGCCATTACAAAGCTCGCCTGCTGGTGGGCATGTCGTGCTGTAGAGCGTCTAGTTGCCGACTGTTAAGCATTACATCAGGCCCTGTGTAGATGCCTGCAATACAAAGTAAGAATAGCTCGTTCATTCTTCGTTTGTATATATGTTATAACTTCGGAAACATTTAGTAAGGAGCGCAGAATGAGTAAGTTTTTATGTTTCCTCGTATTATTCCTGGTGGGATGTCAGGGGCCAAAACAACAAACATTAACACCAAAGCAGAGACAGGAGTTCCCCATAATCAATCAATGGGCTGTAAAATTTAAAGAGGCAGTTGAAAGTAGATTTCCATATGCCAGTAGATATGTCGGAGATACATGCACTATCCGTGTTCATCAGCCGAAAGGAACAAATAAAATCACCAATATGCATGTAGTAGAAGGGAACCCGGAATTGTGTAAAGCGGCAGTTAAAGCTATACAGACCGCCAGTGATGATGGTTTATTACCCCTTACGCCGGAGCTTATCGGTGAGGAGTTTCCGTTGGATTTCAAACCATAGACGCGTCTCAGAACCACTATAACTTTTGTATTGCCTTCACCATCGCAATACAGCAGACATTCACGGAGTGCATGTGATAATGCTTTCAGAAGAGTATACGCTGCCTTAAAATACAGTTTTTATAACTGTATGATAAGGATGCTTATGTTGTATTTTCTAGTGTGGGAGATTTACTCCGCTGATTGGATTTTAGTAAAGAAGGGGAATGTCTTCCTTCGATTAGAAGAGGGGCAGGATATAGACTCTCAGGTTTTGTTAACTGAGATGGGTATTGCTGAAGCAAACAACGTCAGCCGTCGCCAGTGTGTTGTTACCTCAATCCAGCCAATCCAAAAACTCGAAGCATAACTTTATCCTCATTGGCCACTGGCATCCGCTGGTGGCATTTTTAATGCGCATCGCACGCGAATATCAAAGAAGGTCTTTCAGATGTGAGCCTGCCACTGCGGCGAAGCCGCGCTGCATGATATGATCTACATTCAGTAATGCAAAACAGACGTTTAGATGTCTAAATGATTGTTGATGAATGCATGTAAATGATAATCAATGTCATTATGGGTCCTTTCCGCCAATCCGCCTTGTTACGGGGCGGCGACCTCGCAGGTTCTCGCTATTTATGAAAATTTTCAGGATTTTGCCCTTTTCCGTTCTTCTTCTTGCTAAGTATCTGTCTTTGCTGGGTATAACCCACCACAAGAAAGGAAGTGTTAAAGCCTGGTAGTAGTCATTTTACCCGGCATGGTTTCCTTACCCTGTGTTTCGCCTGGAGTTCGTCATGGAGGTCAATAAAAAACGCCTTTCAGAGATTTTTGGTATCAGCATCCGCACGATCCAGAACTGGCAGGATCAGGGAATGCCAGTTGCGCGCGGTGGTGGAAAAGGTAATGAAGTGCTTTATGACTCTGCCGCCGTAATCGAATGGTATTCCGCCCGTGACGCAGCGATAGAAAACGAAAAGCTGCGCAAAGAGGTTGAACAGCTGAGAGTTGATTCAGAATCAGACCTTGTGCCTGGCACGATTGATTATGAGCGCCATAGGCTTACCCGAGCCCAGGCTGATGCTCAGGAACTAAAAAATGCAAAAGAGTCCGCTGAGGTGGTGGAGACCGCATTCTGCACGTTCGTGCTGTCGCGGATAGCCGGAGAAATTGCCAGTATCCTTGATGGAATACCTCTGTCGGTTCAGCGGCGCTTTCCGGAACTGGAAAATCGACATATTGATTTCCTCAAGAAGGACATCATAAAAGCCATGAACAAAGCAGCTGCGCTGGATGAAATGATACCGGGGTTGCTGAGTGAATATATCGAACAGTCAGGTTAAGGGGCTACAGCACTCCGCGCGCTCGGGGCTCCGTTCGTTGTACCGGCCAGAACCGCAAACGGCGGTTGAGTGGGCAGACGAAAATTATTACCTTCCAAAAGAGTCTGCTTATCAGGAAGGGCGCTGGGAAACGCTGCCGTTTCAGCGTGCGATAATGAATGCGATGGGTAATGACTATATCCGCGAGGTCAATGTCGTTAAGTCTGCCCGAGTAGGCTATTCAAAAATGCTGCTCGGCGTGTATGCGTATTTCATCCAGCATAAACAACGTAACTCGCTTATCTGGTTACCTACCGACGGTGATGCAGAAAACTTCATGAAATCCCATGTCGAACCGACAATCCGGGACATCCCCTCACTGCTGGCGCTGGCGCCCTGGTACGGTAAAAAGCACCGGGACAACACGTTGAGTATGAAACGTTTCTCGAATGGGCGAGGTTTCTGGTGCCTCGGTGGTAAAGCTGCAAAAAACTACCGTGAAAAATCTGTTGATGTGGCAGGTTATGACGAGCTGGCGGCATTTGACGATGATATCGAGAAAGAGGGCTCTCCAACGTTCCTGGGGGATAAACGTATTGAAGGGTCGGTCTGGCCTAAATCGATACGAGGATCCACACCCAAAATTAAAGGGACATGCCAGATTGAACGTGCCGCCAAGGAGTCAGAGCATTTCTTGCGCTTCTATGTTCCCTGCCCACATTGTGGGGAGGAGCAGTTCCTTAAATTCGGCGATAAAGAGACGCCATTCGGGTTCAAATGGACGCCGGGCGATCCTGCCAGCGTTATATATCTGTGTGAACACAATGCCTGCGTAATTAAACAGCAGGAGCTCGATTTTTCGCAGGCGCGGTACATCTGTGATGAAACCGGGATCTGGACGCGCGACGGACTTTGCTGGTTTTCATCATCGGGTACCGAAATTGATCCGCCTGACAGCGTAACCTTTCACGTCTGGACAGCCTATAGCCCCTTCACAACCTGGGTGCAAATCGTCAAGGACTGGATCAAGACCAAAGGGGACACGGGAAAGCGTAAGACGTTCGTCAACACAACGCTTGGTGAAACGTGGGAGCCTAAAATTGGTGAGCGTCCTGATGCTGAGGTGATGGCCGAACGTATTGAGCACTTCGGTGCCAGGGTGCCGGAGCGCGTGGCCTATCTTACTGCCGGTATTGACTCCCAGCTTGACCGTTACGAAATGCGTGTCTGGGGCTGGGGGCCTGGTGAGGAAAGCTGGCTTATCGACAAAATTATCATTATGGGGCGACATGATGATGAATCCACGCTTCTGAGGTTGGATGAGGCGATCAACAAAACCTATCCGAGGCCTAACGGTGTTGAGATGCTTATTTCCCGCATCTGCTGGGATATCGGCGGCATAGACCCAACGATTGTTTATAACCGCTCGAAAAAGCATGGTCTGTTTCGTGTCATCCCCGTTAAAGGCGCATCTGTCTACGGCAAGCCCGTGGCGAATATGCCTCGTAAGCGTAACAAGAACGGCGTTTATCTCACTGAGGTAGGAACAGACACCGCGAAAGAGCAAATTTATAACCGTTTCACGCTGGTGGCAGAAGGCGACGAACCGCTGGCGGGAGCGGTTCACTTCCCTAATAACCCTGAAATATATGATTTAGCTGAGGCTCAGCAGCTTACGGCTGAAGAGCAGGTTGAGAAGTGGGTAGACGGGAAGAAAAAAATCGTCTGGGACAGTAAAAAACGACGAAATGAGGCGCTTGACTGTTTTGTCTATGCACTTGCAGCTCTGCGGATAAGTATCTCCCGCTGGCAGCTGGATCTGGATTCTCTTCTGGCCAGCTTACGGGAAGAAGACACTGGCCGTAAAAATAATAAATCTCTGGCGGATTATGCCAGGGCATTAGCGGGAGATGAATAATGGCAACACAGGCTGAACTGGATGCCGCGCGCGCAGCGTTACATGATCTGATGATGGGAAAACGGGTTGCGACGGTACAGAAAGACGGTCGAAGGGTGGAATTTACGGCGACGTCAGTCAGCGATCTGAAAAAGTACATCGCCGATCTCGAGTCACAGGTAGGTACCACTTCACGACGCCGCGGGCCGGCAAGGTTCTACGCATGAAAATTCCTTCTTTAGTTGGCCCCGACGGGAAAACCTCCCTGAGGGAATATGCAGGCTATCACGCCGGTGGCGGCGGATTCGGTGGGCAGCTAAATGCCTGGAATCCCCAGAGTGAAAGTGCCGACGCCGCACTTCTGCCGAACTTCGCCCGGGGGAATGCCCGTGCTGATGATCTGGTCCGTAACAATGGTTATGCGGCAAACGCCGTTCAGCTTCACCAGGATCACATCGTCGGGTCTTTTTTCAGACTGAGTTACTGCCCTAGCTGGCGTTATCTCGGCATTAAAGAAGAGGAAAGCCGGGCATTTGCCAGGGAGGTGGAGGCCGCCTGGTATGAATATGCGGAGGATGACTTTTGCGGAATTGATGCCGAGCGCAAGCGTACCTTTACGATGATGATCCGTGAAGGCGTTGCGACGCACGCATTTAACGGTGAACTGTGCGTCCAGCCCACCTGGGACAGTGATTCATCGCGACTTTTTCGCACGCAATTTAAAATGGTTAGTCCAAAACGCGTGAGTAATCCCGGTAATACAGGTGACACGCGTAACTGTCGCGCGGGTGTCAAAATCAGTGATAGCGGCGCAGCGCTGGGGTACTACGTCAGTGAAGACAGCTATCCTGGCTGGATGTCGCAAAAATGGACCTATATACCACGGGAACTGCCGGGCGGAAGGCCATCATTCATCCATATTTTTGAACCGCTTGAGGATGGACAGACCCGCGGCGCAAACGTGTTTTACAGCGTGATGGAGCAGATGAAAATGCTCGACACGCTGCAAAATACTCAGCTCCAGAGCGCAATTGTAAAAGCTATGTATGCGGCGACCATCGAGAGCGAGCTTGATACCGATACGGCGATGGACTTTATCCTCGGCGCGGATAGTAAGCAGCAAAATAAGCTGACGGGCTGGCTTGGCGAAATGGCAGCATACTACGCTGCAGCGCCGGTTCGCCTCGGTGGCGCGAAAGTGCCTCATCTTATGCCTGGCGATTCCCTGAACCTTCAGTCAGCACAGGATACCGATAACGGTTATTCCACCTTTGAACAATCACTCCTGCGCTATATTTCGGCCGGTCTTGGTGTTTCGTATGAGCAGCTTTCCCGTAACTACTCTCAGATGAGCTATTCGACGGCGCGCGCCAGCGCCAATGAATCCTGGGCGTTCTTTATGGGGCGTCGCAAGTTTGTCGCGGCCCGGCAAGCCTGCCAGATGTTCGTCTGCTGGCTCGAAGAGGCGATTGCGCGCAGGGTTGTCACGCTCCCGTCCAAAGCCAGGTTTAGCTTCCAGGAGGCGAGAACTGCCTGGGGTAACGCCAACTGGATTGGCTCGGGGCGCATGGCTATTGATGGGCTGAAGGAGGTGCAGGAGGCCGTGATGCTGATTGAGGCTGGTCTCAGCACATATGAGAAGGAGTGTGCCAAACGCGGAGATGACTATCAGGAAATATTTTCTCAGCAGGTACGTGAAACTATGGAGCGCCGGAGCGCGGGACTTAAACCTCCGGCATGGGCGGCAGCTGCATTTGAATCTGGGCTAAAAAAATCAGACGAGGAGGTAAAAGATGACGCCAGAGCTGCGTAATCTCCCGCATATTGCCAGCATGGCCTTCAATGAGCCGCTGATGCTTGAACCCGCCTACGCGCGGGTTTTCTTTTGCGCGCTGGCAGGCCAGCTGGGTATCACCCGACTGACTGATTCCGCTTCTGGCGTCTCGCTCGGCGCTGAACAAATTGCAGAGCCGCTGGCGCTGTTTGGCGATGACGAGGAAATGGGGCCCCGGCCAGCGCGGAGCTATCAGGTAACAAACGGGATCGCGGTGCTGCCCGTTTCCGGGACGCTGGTCAGCAAAACCCGGTCACTGCAGCCTTATTCCGGTATGACGGGCTATAACGGGGTCATTGCCCGACTGCAGCAGGCAATGAGCGATCCCGGCGTAGACGGTATTCTGCTGGATATGGACACGCCGGGCGGGATGGTGTCTGGGGCTTTCGATTGTGCCGACATTATTGCCCGGATGCGGGATATCAAGCCCGTCTGGGCGCTGGCAAATGATATGAACTGCAGCGCAGGGCAGCTAATTGCCAGTTCTGCATCGCGACGGCTTGTCACGCAAACGGCCAGAACCGGCTCCATCGGCGTCATGATGGCGCACAGTAATTATGGCGCTGCGCTGAAAACTAACGGCGTTGAGGTCACGCTGATTTACAGCGGCGATCATAAAGTCGACGGCAATCCCTACGAAAAACTACCAAAGGACGTTCGCGCTGATTTTCAGACTCGCATCGATGCCACTCGTCAGATGTTTGCCGAAAAGGTTTCCGCTTATACCGGAATGTCAGTGCAGGCCGTACTGGACACCGAAGCGGCCGTCTTCTCCGGCCAGGAGTCCGTGGATAACGGTCTGGCGGATGAACTTGTTAACAATACCGACGCGCTCAGCGTGATGCGTGAAGCACTCGACAGACGCAAAAAAACAACCACTGGAGGAACTATGCCATCACCTTCTGCATCTGCAGCGACCAATCAGCCAGCTGACCAGGCAGCAACACAGACGACTGCACCGGCTGAGCAGGTCACCACCGTTGACACAACAACTGCTGCCTTAACGGCCCCGGCAGACCTCAGCGCTCAGGTATCGGCAGCCGTAGCTGCCGAGAATGGTCGTATCATGGGTATTCTGAACTGCGAAGAGGCAAAAGGTCGCGAATCACAGGCCCGTGCGCTGGCCGAAACGCCGGGCATGACGGTCGAGAATGCACAGCGCATTCTGGCCGCGGCGCCGCAAAGCGCCCAGGCGCGTACCGATACGGCGCTGGATCGCCTGATGGAAACCGCACCAGGCGCTCTTTCAGCAGGGAATGCCTCTGCTGAAGCCGGCGACGATTTGTTAAACACCCCCGTTTAAGAGGCTAACATGGCAATCACCGAAGTATTTACTCATACCCAGCCGCTCGGTAACAGCGATCCGGCACACACCGCGTATGCACCGGGCGAACTGACAGCATCCACCCCGGCAATGACCCCGCTCATGCTTGATGTTACGTCCGGCAAGCTAACCGTCTGGGACGGCGAGCATGCAGGTGCAGCAACCGGCATTCTGGCGGTTACCGCTGACCAGAGCAGTGCTAAACTGGCATTTTATAAATCCGGTTCTTTCCGCATCGAAGATGTGCTCTGGCCGTCTGCCGTTACCGACGAAAATATCAAGCGTAACGCGTTCGCCGGTACTGCGATCAGCATCGTTTAATCACCCTCAACTTTCATAAAAGCCGCTTATGCGGCTTTTTTTACGGGAAAAATCTATGTCAGTTTACACAACAGCCCAGCTTCTGGCGGTCAATGAGAAGAAATTCAAGTTCGATCCGCTCTTCCTGCGTATCTTCTTTCGCGAAACTTATCCCTTCAGTACAGAAAAAGTCTACCTGTCGCAAATTCCGGGCATGGTCAATATGGCGCTGTACGTATCGCCGATTGTCTCCGGGAAAGTGATTCGTTCCCGTGGTGGCAGCACGTCGGAATTTACGCCGGGGTATGTGAAGCCAAAACACGAAGTGAATCCGCTGATGACCCTCCGCCGCCTGCCTGATGAAGATCCACAGAATCTGGCCGACCCTGCCTATCGCCGCCGACGCATCATTCTTCAGAACATGAAAGATGAAGAGCTTGCAATTGCGCAGGTAGAAGAAAAGCAGGCCGTTGCTGCAGTCCTCAGTGGTAAATACACCATGACCGGGGAAGCGTTTGAGCCGGTTGAAGTTGATATGGGACGCAGTGCCGGTAACAACATCACCCAGGCGGGTGCAGCTGCCTGGTCTTCTCGCGACAAAAAAACGTACGACCCGACCGATGATATTGAAGCGTACGCGCTTAACGCCAGCGGTGTGGTCAACATTATCGTCTTCGATCCAAAGGGCTGGGCGCTGTTCCGCTCCTTTGACGCGGTGAAGGAAAAGCTGGATACGCGTCGCGGTTCAAGCTCTGAGCTCGAAACCGCCGTAAAAGACCTGGGAATGGCCGTCTCATATAAGGGGATGTATGGCGACGTGGCCATCGTTGTGTACTCCGGTCAGTACATCGAGGATGACGTCAAAAAGAACTACCTTCCGGATATGACAATGGTGCTGGGAAATACCCAGGCGCGCGGTCTGCGTACCTATGGCTGCATTCTGGATGCAGATGCACAGCGCGAAGGCATTAATGCTTCAACGCGCTATCCGAAAAACTGGGTGCAAACGGGCGACCCGGCTCGCGAGTTCACCATGATTCAGTCAGCTCCGCTGATGCTGCTGCCAGATCCGGACGCGTTCGTTTCAGTCAAGCTGGCATAACTTTCCCCAGTGGCCCTGTTGGGCCACATTTCTGGAGTATTTCCCATGACAGAAAAAGAAACCCTTATCGCCCGACTGAAAGAGCTGGGCGTAAAGCTAGATCGTGAGGTCAACGTCACAGGCACCATCCAGGAGCTTACGTTACGTATTTCTGAGCTCGAAGAGGAACTCGACGAAGACGGAGAAGAGGGAGCTGAGGTGTCCGTTGCCAGCACTACTGCTATCAGCACCTCGGGCCAGCCCGGCCCAGAGAACACCTCTGCCTCTATTACCGAGAATCCTGCGTCAAATGAGCCCGGCGAGCTGGTGGCGGTTGAAACACTGGTGACCTTGCACATTGATGCACTTCACGCCACACGCAACGAGTCCCTCTCTATTGTTGAGCCTGGTGTCGTTATTCGCGTGACCGACGCGGAGGCTACCGAACTGATTTCTCAGGGGCTGGCCCGGGAAGTCTGACAGGGGGCCTAATGACTGATTTCGATAATCTTTTTGATGAAGCGATGGCGCGCGCGGATATCACTATACGTGGAGTGATGGGCGCAGAGGCAAGGATAACCTCTGGATTTTTATCCGGCGTCACGCTCCGCGGGGTCTTTGACGATCCAGAGAACATCGGTTTCGCAGAAGCGGGTATCAGAATTGACGGAACCAGGCCGACGTTTTTTGTGAACTCATCGGATGTAAGCGGGCTGGAACGTCTGGACACGCTGAAGGTAAACGGGCGTGAATTTTGGGTTGATCGCGTGGGCCCGGATGATTGCGGTTCCTGCCATGTATGGCTGGGTAGTGGATCACCTCCCGGCGGATCGCGGCGTCGTTAAGGAGCATTCATGTCGATAAAAGGTCTTGAGCAGGCGATTGCTAACCTGGATAGCCTGGATAGAAATATGGTTCCCAATGCCAGCGCATGGGCTGTGAACCGGGTTGCTGCTAATGGCGTCTCGGTTGCCGTCCGAAGAGTGGCGAAAGAAACGATAGCCGGAGATAACCGCGTTTCGGGGATACCTGTAAAGCTGGTCAGACAAAGGGTGAGAATCAACAAAGCCTCGGCGTCAGGGCACTCAGCGGCCCGAATTAAGGTTAACCGGGGCAACCTTCCCGCCATCAAACTCGGTGCCGCGCAGGTCAGGGCTACGAACCGAAAAGGCCCGCTGGTTCGAAAAAGTAGCGTGCTGAGAATTGGCCGTTATGTTTTTCGCGACGCCTTTATACAGCGCCTGGCGAACGGCCGCTGGCACGTCATGAAGCGCATTGCAGGAAAAAGTCGTTATCCCATCGACGTGGTCAAAATCCCATTGTCCGCGCCCCTCACTACTGCTTTCGAAGCAGAGAAGAAACGCATGCTTGAAGAGGAAATGCCAAAACAACTTGGCTATGCCCTCAGGCAACAACTGAGGTTGCATCTGACACGATGAAACACACTCTCATTCGCCAGAAAATTATTGATGTGCTTGAAGAGGCCATCGGGATCGACGTCATGTTTTTTGACGGGCGCCCGGCTGTCATTGAGGAGGAGGATTTTCCTGCCGTCGCGGTCTATCTGACCGATGCGGAGTATACCGGCGAAGAACTTGATGCCGATATGTGGGCGGCAACGTTACATATCGAGGTCTTCCTGTCCTCGCAGGTACCAGATTCCGAACTGGATGAATGGATGGAAAGCCATATCTATCCGGCCCTCGCTGATGTTCCCGGCCTCGATTCACTGTTAACGCTCATGGTTCCACAAGGCTTCGATTACCAGCGCGATGATGCGATGGGGCTGTGGACCTCCGCCGATATGAAATATTCAATCACTTACGAAATGTGAGGAAAACATGCCAACACCAAATCCACTTGCTCCTGTAAAAGGCGCCGGTACCACCCTCTGGCTTTACACCGGAACGGGCAACGCTTTCGCTAACCCACTCTCTGATATCGACTGGAATCGCCTGGCGAAAATCAAAGAACTTACGCCGGGCGAAATGACCGCCGAATCGTATGACGACACTTACCTCGACGACGAGGATGCCGACTGGAACGCGACGGCCCAGGGGGCAAAATCTGCTGGCGATACCTCGTTCACCCTCGCCTGGAAACCGGGCGAAGAAGGGCAAAAAGACCTTGTCGCATGGTTTATTGATGGCTCAGTACGCTATTACAAAATCAAATACCCGAACGGTACCGTCGACGTTTTCCGCGGCTGGTGCAGCAGCCTTGGTAAAGCCATTCCGGCAAAAGAGGTCATTACCCGTACAGCGAAAATCACCAATACCGGCAAGCCGGAGCTGGCAGAAGAAAGCGGTACCCCGAATATCCCCGTGACCGGCGTTACTCTCGATAAAGCCACGGCAAGCGTGGCCGTCGGCGCAACCACAACGCTCAATGTGACGGTCAACCCTGCCAGCGCCTCAGATACCTCGTTCCGCGTGGCAACCTCAGACGGGGCAAAAGCAACGGTCACCGTTAGCGGCAACGTGATCACCGTCACCGGCGTGGCGGCAGGCACCGCTGACGTTATTGTTATGACCAGCGACGGTAATTTCGTAGCGGTCTGCAAAGTCACCGTAACTGCAGCGTAAGGAAGGACGCATGTTTCTGAAAAAAGAGAAGTTCACCTGGCAAACAGAATCCCTGACCATCTTCGAGCTGTCGGCGCTGCAGCGTATTGAGTACATCACGTTTATGGCCGCAGAGGAAAAGGCCGTCAGCGCTGACAGCGACGGCATCAGCGATCAGGAAATGACGGCCAGGCTGATTGGCTCAAATATTCGCTGCGGTGCGCGTTTGATCGCGATGTCTTTGTGGCATAACGATCCGGCTGGCACGGATGTGGAGACGCTTTATCAGCAGGTGCTTAGCGGCTGGCCGCCGGAGGCGATCGGTAAAGCAGAAATGGAAATAAAGCTGCTCTCCGGCATGCTCGTTCCGGTTGATGATGACAACGTTGCCGATCCGGATGCCTCCGCGGAGGCCGAAAGCGCTGAACCCGTTACGGCGGAAAAGCCCTTGCCAGCGAGCTGAAGTTTGTCCTGAATCTGGCGCGCGAGTTCGGGCGACCCGACTGGCGCGCCATGCTGGCTGGAATGACTTCCAGTGAGCTGGGCGACTGGCACCAGTTCTACCGGGAGCATTATTTTCAGGACGCGCAGCTCGATGCGCATTTCTCAGAGCTGCTTTATTCCATCTCCACTCTTTTCTTCCGCGACCCGGAACTTACCCCCGCAGATTTCAGCCTGCTTTCTCCTTCGGATGTCGTCATCAGCGATGACGAGCCGGATGATGACACGCTGATGACCGCCGCTGAGGGGATCACAGGAGGTATACGATATGGCCCAGCAGATTAGCGATCTGGTTATTAAGCTGGATGTTGACCGCGCAACCTTCAGCGAGCAGGTCGCCCGAATCAAAGGGCAACTGACAGGAATGGCGGATGAGTCTGATAAAGTTCAGGCGCGAATGCAGCGTGCTGCGGACCGTCAGAGCGCTGCACTAAAGAGTGTGGGCGACGCTGGCGCGGCGGCCGCCGCAGACATGAAAGCCCGTCAGTCAGCCGCAACGGAAGGGCTGACAAAAGACTGGCAGAACGTTTCCAGGTCCGTTGATGAAACTCATCGCCGCGTGACCGAACTTAACCAACGCATGCGTGAGAATGACGGGCAGGCCGCAGCGCTTGCCCGCCGACAGGATGAACTGGCGGCATCATTTTTCCGCCAGATTGACGGCGTTCGGCAGCTCAATGGTGAAACACAGTCGCTTGCGAACGTGCAGGCGCGCTTTCGCGCAGCCAGGGCACAGGGCAACATCACCCAGCAGGATTATCTCGCCCTTATTTCCCGCACCACGGCCCGGCAAAAAGAACTGCAAATCGTGGAGGAAAAATCGGCCGCAGCGCGCACGCGATTCCTCAGCCAGCTGAAGCAACAGATTGCAGAGCAAAAGCTCTCCGGTACCGAGCTGCTGCGCATGAAGGCGGCGCAGGTCGGTGCCAGCGATGCGGCTGAGGTCTATATCCGCAAGCTTGAAGCCGCCAAAGTGGCCACGCACGGTCTGGGGCTGCAAAGTGCTGCTGCCCGGCAGGAGCTAGGGGTACTTATCGGCGAGGTCATGCGCGGTAACTTCGGTGCGCTGCGCGGCTCCGGGATCACGCTGGCGAACCGGGCAGGATGGATAGACCAGCTGCTGTCGCTGCGCGGCCTGGGGATCGCCGGCCTGGTTGGTGGGATTGCCGCGGCGGTATTCGGGCTGGGTAAGGCCTGGTATGACGGCAGCAAAGAGTCTGAGGAATTTAACAGGCAGCTGATCCTGACCGGGAACTACGCGGGGAAAACGTCAGGGCAGCTTCAGGCGCTGGCGCGCTCGCTGGCCGGTAATGGCATCACGCAGCATGCCGCTGCAGGCGTGCTGGCGCAGGTCGTTGGAAGCGGCGCGTTCAGCGGGAATGACGTCAGCATGGTCAGCAATGTTGCCGCCAGGCTGCAGCAGGCTACCGGGCAGGCCGTTGACGAAACCATAAATCAGTTTAAACGCCTGAAGGATGATCCGGTTAACGCGGTCGCGACGCTCAACGATTCCCTTCACTTTCTGACGGCCACCCAGTATGAGCAGATAGCTTCTGCTCAGGCGCTGGGGGATTCGCAGAAAGCTGCCGAGCTGGCCATGCGGGCATATTCCGACGCGGTCATTCAGCGCGCCGGGGCGGTCGAGGATAATCTTGGCTCCCTCGAAAAAGCCTGGAACTGGGTGAAGAATGCCGCCTCAGGCGCATGGGATGCGATGCTGGGCATAGGGCGTAATCCTGATTCCGCGATGAAGCGCCAGGACTCTTTTGCTGAATGGCAGGCAGCAGAGAAAGAGTACCGCGCGCTGTCCAGCAATCTTAAGGTCGACCCGGATTATGCCGGTAACAACGTTCTGCAGAAAGCGGATGCGGAAAGGCTCAGAAACGCGCGCCAGCAGGTGGAGCTGAAAAAGCAGGCTTACGATCTTGCCGATCAGCAATACGCCCAGGAAGGGCTGGCAGCCGCGCGGGAAAAAATGCGGACGGACCAGCAGGCTCAGGCAATCCGCAGCCAGCAGCAGTTTAACCAGCTGGTGGAGTCCGGCGCGACGGCGGCAGAAAAGCGGGCTTCAGCAGAGAAAAAGCTCAGTCAGCTTATTGAGAAAAACCGCCAGGATGCGAAAGACGGTGTCGCCACGCTGTGGACTGAAAAGGACATTGCCGCGGCCCGCGCCGGGATTGAAAAGCAGTGGAAGGATCCAAAAACGCCGAAAGGCAAAAGCTACTCAACGCCCGCCGGGGATAAAGCCGAGGAAAAGGCGCAGGCCGAACTTCTCACCCTTCAGGCCCAGCTTAAAACGCTTGAGCAGCATACCAGCGTGAACGACGTCATAAGCAAACAGCGTCAGGATCTCTGGCAGACTGAAAATCAGTTCACCGTTCTGCAGGAGGCCGCGGGGCGTCGTCAGCTTACGGCGCAGGAAAAATCTCTGCTGGCGCACAAGGAAGAAACGCTCGAGTACAAGCGGCAGCTGGCCGATCTTGGCGATAAGGTTGCCAGCCAGCAAAAGCTCAACCAGTTGGCCGATCAGGCCGTGAAGTTTGAGCAGCAGCAAAAAGCCGCCAGGGCAGGCCTGCAGGCTCAGTCTGAGGGGGTATCCACCCGGGAAGCCGGGCGACAAACTACGCTGCAGCGTCTCACCGAGAGCTATTCGTACAACCCTCAGGCGCAGCTAAAGGTTCTGGAAGAGCAAAGGGCAACGTTTGAGGCAGAAGATGCCCTGCGCGCAAACTGGCTGGCCGGTGCGAAACAGGGCTGGGCCGAATATCAGGATTCAGCGACAAACGTTTTCAGCTCTGTTCAGCAGATTTCGCAGGCTACGTTCAGCGGGCTGGCGGGCCAGCTTACCAGCCTGACGACAACCGGGAAGGCGAGCTTCAGGGACTTCACCAGCTCGATCCTTAAAATGATAGTGTCCGTTATCAACCAGCTGCTGGTGGCTTACACCATCCAGAGCGCAATGGGTTGGGTTAGCGGCGGGGCGAAAACCTCCTCTGCAGGTCAGTCATTCGCGGTCCCGTCATACCGGCCACAGGGTTTTGACGTGGGCGGCTTTACCGGGCATGGCGGCAAGTACGAGCCAGCCGGTATCGTTCATCGCGGGGAGTTCGTCTTCACCAAAGAGTCAACCAGCCGCATCGGCGTGGCCAATCTTTATCGGCTGATGCGCGGGTATGCCTCGGGTGGTCTGGTCGGCGGGGGGAGCGCAGCCGGTGCTGGCATGGGCGGGATCAGTGTTTATGCCCCAGTCAGCATCAGCCAGCAGGGGAGTGACGGGAGCATAAATCAGGCGAACGCCACGGGGACGGCGAAACAGCTGCAGGCGATTGTTCAGCAGACAATCACCGAGCGACTGAAAAAAGAAATGTCCGCAGGCGGCGTGCTTTATTCGAGGAGGACACCGTGACAGACACGTTTACCTGGCGCACACGAAAAACAGCGCAGGGTACTGAAACAGCCCGAACGCTGCAGGCCCAGTTCGGGGATGGCTACAAACAGATAGCAGGGATGGGGATCAACGACAAACAGGAAACGTGGAATCTGGACTGGACGGGAACCAGACAGGAGGCGGCTGCGCTGCGCGCTTTTCTGATGTCTCACGTTACTAAATCGTTCTGGTGGACCACGCCATGGGGTGAAAAAAAGCTGTTCAGAATGAAAGCCGATTCGTTCAGCGTTTCATTCCCTACCGGGAAAAAAGCCACAGTGGCCTTCACTTTTGAACAGGCGTTCGCGCCCTGATTTTCTCGACAAACAATGAAAGCTGCCTCCGGGCGGCTTTTTTTATGGGGGGAGTATGAGTTTTACGGCAGACATCCAACAGCTTGAGCCCGGCAGCGTTATTCAGCTGATTGAGATCGACGGCACTGGATTCGGTATGGATCAGGTGCTGCGTTTTCATGCGCACAATATTCAGGAAGAGGGGTGGGCAGCCTTCGCCGCAGAAAATCTGCCCGCCATTATCTGGCAGGGAAACCAGTACGATCCCCATCCCTACGAACTGAAGGGGATGGAGTTATCAAGTACAGGTTCCCAGCCAACGCCCACGCTGTCCGTCGGGAACGTCGGAAACTATGTCACCGCGCTGTGTCTTGAATATGACGATATGGTCAGGGCTAAGGTCAAAATCCATACCACGCTTTCGAAGTATCTCGATGCCGCCAACTGGAAAAACGGTAATCCGGGTGCCAGCCCTGCCGATGAGCGCGTACAGCTCTTTTACGTCAATGCTAAAACCGCAGAGACGCGGGTACAGGTTGATTTCGAGCTGTGTTCTCCTTTCGATATTCAGAGCCTGCAGCTTCCTACACGGCAGATTACTCCTGTCTGCACCTGGTGTATGCGGGGCTGGTACCGAAGCGGGACCGGATGCGATTACAACGGCACGAAATACTTTACCAAAGATGGTACGCCGACCGATGACCCGTCGAAAGACGTTTGTGGCGGCCGCCGGCAGGATTGTCAGGATCGTCACGGCCCGGACGCGCCGCTGCCGTTCGGCGGTTTTCCGGCTGCAAACCTGCAGGGGAAATAAAAATGCGTGAAAAATTGCTGGATGCTATCCGTCAGCACGTCGCTGCTGAATACCCCAAAGAAGCATGCGGCCTGATTGTTCAGTCAGGCCAGCAGCAAATCTATATTCCCTGCCGCAACATTGCCGATAAACCCGAGGAGACATTCACGCTCTCCCCGGAAGACCAGCTCGCTGCCCGCGCGCGCGGTGAGATCATCATGCTCATTCATTCCCATCCGGATGTGGTTCGGCTGGTGCCCTCAGAGCTGGACCGGATCCAGTGCGACTGGTCGGGTATTGAGTGGGGGATCATGTCCTGGCCGGACGGGGACTTTTGTACGATCTCCCCGCGTGAAGACCGGGATTATACCGGGCGGCAGTGGATGCTGGGTTACGCGGACTGCTGGTCGCTTATCCGTGAATATTATCTGCGCGAATACGACATTGTTCTCGGGGACTATTCGGTACCTTACGAATGGTGGGAGAGCGGCAAGGAGCGGCTCTACGACGACAACTGGGAGCGCGAGGGATTCGTTGAGATTGCCGCCGGTGCAATGCAGCCCGGTGACATCATCATGATGAGTGTGCAGGCATCGGTGACTAATCACGCCGCGGTATATGTGGGTGACAACATCATTCTCCATCATCTGTTCGGGCATCTTTCTTCGCGAACGCCTTATGGAAAATATTATCGCGACAGAACGGTCCGGGTGGTCAGGCATAAGGACAGAACGCATGGTTAAGACGCTTATTCTCGAAGGGAAAATGGCTAAAAAATTCGGTAAACGCGTTCAGTTTGATGTTGCCGATCTGCGCGAAATGCTCAGGGCCATGTGTTCACAGGTTCCCGGATTCAAAAAATATATGTCGGAAGCTCATATGAAGGGGATCCGTTTCGCCTTTTTTAACGGTGACAACAATATCGGGCTGGAAGAGTTTGATATGACCCGCGGTGGAAGCGTGTACCGGATCGTGCCCGTTTATGAGGGGGCCAAAAATTCAGGCGTCCTGCAGATAGTTGTCGGTGCCGTTGCGCTGGTCGCTGCATTCTTTACCGCCGGTGCGAGTATGGCAGCCTGGGGGGCTGCGATGAGTGCAACAGCCATCAGCGCCACGTCGATTTTGACCGGGGTCGGAGTGTCAATGATGCTGGGTGGCGTTGTCCAGATGCTCACGCCCCAGCCATCCTTCGGCGCGGGTAAATCCTCCAGCACGGACAACACGCCTAACTACGCCTTCGGGGCGCCGGTCAATACGGTCGCTATGGGGCATCCTGTCCCCCTGGCCTACGGTCTGATCGAGGCAGGGGGAGCGATAGTCAGCGCCGGTATGTACTCGAGCGATCAGCAGTAGGCCAGCGGCCACTAACTTAAAGGTGCTTCGGCATCTTTTTTTATGGGTGAAAAAATGCAGCTTCTTAAACAAGAAACCATCCTGCAGGGTGCCAAAGGGGGAGGTGGCAGTTCCCATACTCCGGTTGAGCAGCCAGACGATCTGCTCTCGGTTGCAAAGTTAAAAATGCTCATTGCCGTTTCTGAGGGGGAAATACAGGGCGACCTGACCGCTCAGAACATTTTTCTCAACGATACGCCGCTGGCAAACGACAGCGGGGAATACAATTTCAGCGGCGTGAAATGGGAGTTCCGCAAGGGCACACAGGACCAGACCTATATTGCCGGGATGCCCCAGGTCGATAACGAGCTGGCGGTGGGCACAACTGTCACCACCACCGCGCCCTGGACACGCCAGTTTGCCAATCTTTCCCTGGATGCCATCCGCATCAAGCTCAGCCTTCCGGTCCAGTATCTCTATAAAGATAACGGCGATATGGTGGGCACGGTCACCGAGTATGCGATCGATTTATCAACGGACGGCGGCGCCTGGAAAACGGTTGTAAACGGCAAGTTTGACGGAAAGACCACGACGGAATATCAGCGAGACCACCGTATCGATCTGCCAAAATCCACGTCCGGCTGGTCTGTCAGGGTCAGGCGTATTACGGCTGATGCCAGCGGATCAAATTCGAAACTGGTTAACGCCTTCAAGGTGTTTTCGTATGCGGAAGTCATCGACAGCAAGCTTCGTTATCCTTTAACCGCGCTCCTGTATATCGAAGTGGACAGCAGCCAGTTCAACGGCAGCGCGCCGAAAGTGACCTGTAAGATAAAAGGCAAGCTTATTAAGGTTCCCGATAATTACGATCCGACAACCCGAACCTATTCTGGCTCATGGTCCGGCGGGTTCAAAATGGCCTGGTCCAATAACCCCGCCTGGATATTTTACGATCTGGTTCTTGATGAAATATACGGCATGGGCACGCGCGTGGATGCGTCCATGGTGGATAAGTGGGCGCTGTATTCAATTGCCCAGTATTGCGACGAAATGGTTTCCGACGGGGCCGGTGGTACCGAACCGCGGTTTACCTGCAACGTTTTCATTCAGAGCCAGGAGGACGCCTGGCAGGTACTTAACGATCTCGCCGCGGTATTTCGTGGAATAACGTTCTGGGGCAACGATCAGATTTATGTCCAGGCAGACGTCCCGCAGGACGATGTTGACTGGGTTTATAACGCCTCAAACGTTATCGATGGGCTGTTTACTTATGCGGGCGGCTCATACAAGAATCGCTACAGCTCCTGCCTCGTGTCCTGGTCTGATCCGCAGAACCATTACAGCGATACCGTTGAGGGGGTCTACGATTCAGAGCTTGTAGAGCGTTACGACGTCAGGCAAACGTCCCTGACCGCAATCGGCTGCACCTCGCAAAGTGAAGCGCACCGGCGCGGTCGCTGGGTATTACTCTCCAATGCCAAAGACGGGACCGTATCGTTTGGGGTGGGGCTGGACGGCTATATTCCTCTGCCCGCTGAAATTATCGGTGTCGCCGATCCTTTCCGTTCCGGAAAGGAGAACGGGGGCCGCATAGTGGCGGTCAATGGCCGCCAGATTACGCTGGATCGAGAAATAGATTACGCAGCGAAAGACCGGCTGGTGGTTAACCTGCCCGACGGAAAAGCCCAGACGCGGACAATCAGCGCGGTGAGCGCCGATAAAATAACGGTGACGGTGGCTACGGCCTTCAGTCAGGCACCTGCCGCTGGTGCTGTATGGGCGATAGACAGTGATAACCTCGCGATACAGTACTTCCGGGTCACTTCAATCGCTGCCAACGATGACAGCACAGGCGGTTTCACAATTACGGCCGTTCAGCACGATCCAAACAAATACCGTTACATCGATGACGGCGTTCGGATCGAGTCGCCCCCGATCACCGTCACGCCGATAAGCGTCCTGTCTGCGCCGAAGAATATCGTGGTGACTGAGAGCGATCATGTGTCTCAGGGTCTGACGGTAGCAAGCCTTGACGTGTCATGGGACAAGGTTGAGGGCGCAATCCGGTACGTTGCCCAATGGCGCAAGGATAACGGGGACTGGATCAACGTTCCGGTTACCAGCGCGCAGGGGTTCTCGGTTCAGGGCATTTATTCAGGCAGCTATGATGTGCGCGTCCGGGCGCTGAATGCGCAGGATACGTCGTCACCATGGGGATACGCCGAAACAACGTATCTTTCCGGAAAAACGGGAAAACCGGGTACCCCGCTAAACTTCCTGGCGACCGAAGATGTGGTCTGGCATATCGACCTGACCTGGAAATTTCCCGATGGCTCAGGCGACACGGCCTATACAGAGATTCAGCGCGCCACAACTGCCGACTACGCCAATCCTGAACTACTGGTCCTGGTGCCGTACCCGGCTGCAGATTATCAGCATGGCCCTATGCCTGCTGGCGTTCATCAGTGGTACCGGGCCCGCCTGGTTGACCGCATTGGTAATCAGAGTGATTGGACCGACT
>OGTM01000110.1_pt1 | contig 39923 bp, 47 predicted proteins | sample 1574581 | NCBI WGS metagenome assembly OGTM01 (sample SAMN03295850, study PRJEB24534) | human gut metagenome | isolation source: fecal sample 3 from infant 7 | host: Homo sapiens | place: USA: Pittsburgh, PA | collected 2014-07 | reverse complement strand
GGCTGTTGCCGATTATATAAATGGCCTGACAATTGGCGACGACGTTCTGCTGAGCCGTATTTATTCCCCGGCAAACCTTGGCGTGGTGAGCGGTGGAAATGCCCGCTATTACGATATTACCGACCTGCTGATCGGTAAGTCATCAGGCAGCGTATCGGCATCAAACATTGATATTGCCTATGATGCTTCGGCGTCTTGTAGCACCGCGAATATCTCTATCACGGTGACCTCATGAGTAAATACACCGAACTGATCACTAACTACCACGCTACCAAGCCACTCTTTTTTGACCATATAGATCTGAGCACCCGCCCGCTGATTGATGTGTCCAGCACCATGTCAGGGCTTGTAACAGCCTTCGATATTGATACGGCGGTCGGCGTGCAGCTCGATATCCTCGGCCTCTGGATTGGTCGCAGTCGCATCGTCAGCCAGACGATAAGCGGGGTGTATTTTAGTTGGGACACTGACGGGCTCGGATATGACCAGGGCGTATGGCAAGGACCGTATGACCCGGATTCGGGTTATACGTCGCTGAGCGATGATACCTACCGCATCATTCTGAAAGCAAAAATCGCTATCAACAATTGGGACGGCCGCAACGACTCGCTACCCGCCATCCTTGACGCTGCGACTGCTGGCTCAGGCCTCAGGATGCAAATTGTCGACAACCAGGACATGACGATATCGGTCTGGGTATTCCCCGAGACTGATATTTCTGATGTGTCTCTTGAACTGATTTCCGCTATCAAGCAGGGCTATCTCACCGTTAAAGCTGCTGGCGTATGGGCGGGTGACATTGAAACACCTTCGGTAGAAACACCGTCCGAGGGTTCTAAATTCTTTGGGTTTGATATGGATAACGAATACATCGGCGGGTTCGATGTTGGAGCATGGGGAGTATTACTCTGATGGCAACAAATAACTTTAAAGCGTTCGCGCTTGATCCTAACGCTAACGTCATGTCACAGGCAGACTGGGAAGCACTTCCGGCTCTGCTTTCTGGATTCACGGCAGGCAAAGCATCCAGCGCACAGGTCAACAAAGCTATTCGGCAGGCGACAACAATCGCCGCGCTGGTGGGACAGTTTATTGCCAATTCCGGCGCTGATGCTCTGGACAACGCTGATGTAAGCGGACTGGTGACAAAGTTCACGAACGCGCTAACTACAAACCTCCGTTTGGGCGCTGGCGCACCGGCTATCGGAATTCCATTCTTCTGGCCATCCTCAGCAATGCCGAATACCGTTATGACTGAATGGTCTGATATGGTGTTTCTGAAGTTCAACGGGGCAAAATTTTCATCGGATACTTACCCCAAGCTTGCATTAGTAATTCCCAGTTTGACGTTAACAGAAGCTCGCGGAGAATTTCCTCGAATCTGGGATGACGGGCGAGGTGTAGACGGTGGTCGCACGTTGTTAAGCGCACAGGGCTTTGCTCAGCAGCGTATAACAGGGAATTTCATGGGGGGGGCTATGGGTAGCTCTGGCTCAATAAAAGCGGGTGCATTTGTTAATTCTTACACCAATTACGGTGCTGGATCTCAGGATTTGCAGTATTTCTCTATTGATAGTGCCATTGAAACGAAAACTGCAAGTGAAACACGTCCTCGTAATATCGCGTTTAACTTTCTGGTAAGGGCTAAATAATGAAACCAGTATTTGACGAAAATGGATTAGCTGCTGAAGGTGGGGACATTCGTTGCTTTTATTACGATGCAGTGACTTCGGAATATACCGGTTGGTCTGATGAATACATCAATGTTGGTGTAAGCATGCCGTGGCATTCCACTGATATTGATCCCGGTGATGAAGTCGACGGAAAAATTGCAGTGTTCACAAATGGTCAGTGGGAGCTGTTTGAGGACCATCGTGGTGATACAGTATATTCAACCGCTAATGCCTCAGCCTCTACGGTAGACTACATTGGACCGATCAAGGATGGTTACACCACTATAGCTCCTTCAGGGCCATACCAAAAGTGGGACGGAAAAAAGTGGGTAACAGATCCAGACGCGCAGCATGCTGCTGATGTTGAGGCTGCTGACCAGCAAAAGGCCGCGTTACTGACTGAAGCACAGGAAACAATCAGTTTCTGGCAAACTGAACTACAGCTGGGCATCATCAGCGATGAAGATAAAGCAAGCCTAATCTCGTGGATGCAGTACATCAAAGGCGTCCAGGCGGTTGACACGTCGAAAGCTCCGGATATCACTTGGCCTGTGCCACCAGCGGCTTAATCTGATTTTGGCGATGTGCCAGATTTGTGTCATACATGGTAAATCGCCATCCCTTTTCTTACATCATATGCCATTGAGTTGCCTGTTGTGAATGCGGCAATGTGTATGTAAAACAGCTAGTTAAATGTGATTCTACTAATTCGTAATGCGAAGGTCGTAGGTTCGACTCCTATTATCGGCACCATCATTTCATCCAGTACCATCCCAAATCGTCCATTTTTCCTTGTTTTTCGAGGTGTTGGCTGTTTTGTTTGTCCGCCGTTATCCACCTTTTACCGTTGCAATCCAAATTTAAAACGGGTACATAATCGGGTATCTGAGTTTGAGGCGGGTACCTATGAAACTAAACGCGCGACAGGTCGAGACAGCAAAGCCTGCCGAGAAAGACTATAAGCTGCCAGACGGCAACGGGCTCATTCTGCTGGTGAAAACCAGCGGTGCGAAATACTGGCGCTATCGCTATACCTTCGCCGGTAAAGAAAAGATGCTGGCGCTCGGTGTGTACCCGGCTGTTTCGCTGGCGGCCGCTCGGGAAAAGCGAGATGAGGCCCGGCGTAACGTTGCGGCAGGTGTTGACCCAGTAAAAGTCAAAAGCCATGTTGCAGCTGCGGCAGCAAAGACGATCACGTTTAAAGAGATTGCCACAGAATGGCACGAATTCAAGAAGCCTCGCTGGTCGCCTGGCTATGCCTCTGACATTCTCGAAGCATTCAACAAAGATATTTTCCCAGCGGTGGGTAAGCTGCCAGTTGCTGAAATCGAACCGGTCCAGATGTTGACGGCGCTGCGTAAAATTGAGAATCGCGGCGCAACCGAGAAAGCAGCCAAAACACGCCGGTGGTGCGGTGAGGTGTTCAGCTATGCAGTTGCGACCGGGCGCGCGAAGTATAACCCCGTCAGCGAACTGAACAGCGCAATGACCGGGCATAAAGGAGAGTCCTTCCCGTTCCTGACGGCTGAAGAACTGCCCGATTTTCTCGCAGCGCTTGAGAGTTACAAGGGGAGCCCGCTGCCCCGGCTGGGGTTGCAGATTATGATGCTGGCAGGGCTGCGTACTTACGAACTGCGGCATTCAAAATGGGAATGGGTAGATTTCGATAATCGGCTGTGGGAGATACCCGCCGAATTTATGAAGATGGACCGCCCGCACCTGGTACCGCTCTCCGATCAGCTTGTTGTCTTGCTGAAAGATTTGCACGGTCTGACAGGTCGATACGTGAATATGTTCCCCGGCAGGAATGACCCGTCAAAGGTCATGAGCGAGAACACAATAAACAGGATGATCCACACGCTGGGGTATAAGGGGAGGGTAGTAGGGCATGGCTTCCGGCATACGTTCAGCACCATCCTGAACGATAAAGGGTTCAACTCTGACTGGGTTGAAATCCAGATCGCTCATGTGGATAAGAACAATATTCGCGGGGTTTATAACCATGCCCTGTATATGGAAGGGCGTCGGGAAATGATGCAGTGGTATGCGGATTATATTGACCAGCTGCGTTTGATTTAAAGAAACTGTTTTTTCCACTCTTCGACCTCGCCGCGTACCCAGCGGGAGGTTCGGCTCCCGAGCTTCTTAGGCTTCGGAAACTCGTTATTACTGATGCGCTCGTAAATGCTGGATTTTTTCAGGCCAACAGAGCGCTCAACCTCTTTAATGTTAATCAGGTCAGTGTCAGAGATAAACGGTGTCATGCTATACCTCTCTTTTTCATGGCATCGAGCAGGATGTCCTGCACTGTTCGTTTTGAGTTGCGCCGCTCCATTACCATTTCGTCCATAGTGTCGGCGGCGATAATGTGGTGAATGAACACCGGGCGGTTGTGTCCGGCCTGTATCTGCCGGGTGGGCCCGATGCGTTCGATAATTTGCTGGTACTGCTCCAGATCCCACCAGTGCGAGAAAAACACCAGTATGTTGCCGCCGTCCTGCATGTTCAGGCCGTGGCCCGCACTTGCCGGGTGCGCGAACAGCACCGGTATCTTTCCTGCGTTCCAGTCGCGCAGCGTCTGCGGATCCTGGTCGAGGTGGCGACCGCGCGGAAAAGCTTTTAGCAGGCGCTCAAGGTCGTGTTTCCAGTGGTAGGCCACCAGCACCGGTGCGCCAGCCGCTTCGGTGAGAATGCTGTCCAGCGTTTGCAGTTTGGCGTCGTGCAGTTCTGACCAGCTCCCGGCGTCATCGGTGTATACCGCGCCGCTGGCGATTTGCAGACACTTCACCGTTTTTGCCGCGGCGTTCGGTGCTTCGATGCCTTCGCCGTTCAGCTCCAGGAACATTTCCTTTTCCATTTCGCGATACTGCTGGCGGGCCTTAGGTGGCATGTCCACGCGGATCACGTTATGGATGGGCTCTTTGATATCGAACCAGTCGGCGGCATCGAGGGAGATAGTCACGTCGGCCAGCGCGCGCTGTATTTCGTCCTGCGAGTGTGCGAACGGCTCCAGCTTCGTCCAGCTCTGCCCCGGAAACTGTATTGAGTTGAACCAGCGGGAGGTAAACGCACCGTAAGTTCGCCCGAGGCGCTGTCCCTGATCCACAAACCACGCTTGCCCCCACAAATCCACCAGGCCGTTTGGTGCTGGCGTACCAGTGAGATTCATCCAGCGCCGGATGTGTTTATGTGCCACCTTGCCCAGCGCTGCCGCGCGCTTACCACCCCCGCGCAGCCGGAAGGATTTCAGCCGGGTGCTTTCGTCGGGAATGACGGTACCGAACGGCCAGCGGCCGCCCAACTCTTCCACCAGCCAGACCAGATTGTCGTAGTTGATGGTAAATACGCTGGCGTTGCTGTTCGCCAGCGCCGCAGCGCGCGCTTTGGCATTACCGACAATCGGCTGCACCTCGATATTGCGCAGATGCCCCCATTTAACCGCTTCATCCGGCCATGTGCTGGCGGCTACGCGCAGCGGCGCGAGCACCAGTGCAGGCTGTGTCTCCGCTCCCGCCATGAAGAGATCTTCCAGCGTGGTGAGCGTCGCCACGGTTTTACCCATACCCATACCCGCCCAGATATTGCAGCGCAGGATGTCGATTTCGTGGTTGATGATCAGGTCTTGATAAGGGCGGGGGGTGAAAATTTTAGATGAGGTCATTTCCGTTCTGGTACCCCTCTACGGCTTTTAAAAATACTATCCAGTGGGTTTTATCTGCCTTGCCAGTGCGTTGCCAGATGGTAGGTTGCTGGTCGGTTAACTCTATAATTTGGCTGACAGGAATCTGCGTAGCATTCCATTTGAAAATTAACGTGCCGCCGGGTGCCAGCACGCGAAATGCTTCTGCGAATCCTGCGCGAAGATCTTCACGCCAGTTCTCTTTATCCAACTGGCCATACTTTTTTCGCATCCAGCCGTTAGGGCCAGCGCGGCGCAGATGAGGGGGATCAAATATCACCTGTAAAAATTGACCGTCGGCAAATGGCAACTGTCTGAAATCGCCAAGTACGTCCGGGTGGATTTCCAACTTCCTGTTATCGCAAAGCACGTGCGACTCGCTACGGGCATCCAAATACACGGCGCGTGGGTCGCTTTTGTTAAACCAAAACATACGAGAGCCGCAGCACATGTCGAGAATGGCCGGAAGATTCACAATATCCCCTCCAGATTTTTGCTATCCAGCACCACCACGGTAAAGCCCAGCGCGCGCAGCCGTTCGTGCTCGCGCAGCTGGTCGGCGCGTGGTAGTTTGCCGGGAGCTTTGCATTCAACAAAGATGAGGCGGCCGCCGGGTAGCAGGACAATGCGATCTGGTGCCGAGCGGCGGCCGGGCGATACGAATTTGTAAGCTCGCCCCCCAGCTTTTTTAACCTCTTTAATGAGGTACTTTTCAACAGGGTTTTCACGTTCGTAGGCCATCACTTACCGCCTTTTGGTCCTGCACGATCGAGACGCTCTATTTCAGCCAGAATTAAAGCCCCAGCTTTTACCAGGTTGCGACGGCGGGCATTTGGTTTCCACCATGATGCATCCCAAGGCCACCCCCACGGCTTGCCACCATTACGATTCACAGTTCCTGTTTCGTTTATGTAACAAACCGCTGCCATCGCCATTTCGTTATTGCAATGCTCGTCGTCATGCTCCGGCGTCCAGCCCTCGCCAGTAATCTGGCGGCGACGTTCCGCCAATACGTCCATAGCTGCTTTACTTAAGTCTTTCATCGTCCACCGCCTTACGCTTTTCGCGCATGTTCTGCATCAGGCAGAAATCATTCCGCCGTTCGCTCCAGTCCTGATTAAGTTCGTTGCGCGATTCGCGGTTGGCTTTGGCCAAGACCTTCGCCGCGCGGTCATATTCGCCCGCCTGTTCCAGTTGCACAGCCTCCCGCGCAGACCGGTAATAAAGCGGACTGTCCCGATATTTAAATGACATAGGGTTAATCCTTACGGTAGTGGTATGCCTCAAAGCCGCCAGCGTTCAGCGGGATGTCGGGCGCCCATTCGGGGTTAGTTGAGAGCAGCGCGGAAAGCGCCTTATCGTTAAAATCGTCTGTGTCCGGCGCTTCGCAAATCACCTCATCGTGTACTGTCAACACAATGCTGTAACCGGCATCCTCGATCAGCGGCATGTTTCCGGCCAGAACGTCGCGGGCAGCCGCCTGGGTGACGTTTTCCACCAGCTTTCCGCCGTAGGTTTTGAGCCGCTGCCATTTGCGCGAGTAGGAGTTAACGCCCTGATAGGTGATATTCCCCTTCTCGATTGACGGGGACGGGTAGCAGAGTGCGCGCCCGGACGGCAGCTGGATGCGCAGCCATGCACCATCGCGGCGGACTTTCAGATAACCGCAGTACAGTGTTTTTTGCGGGGTCGCGATGGCGGCGCGGACGGTGCGCTCGAGCTCGTACCAGAAATCGCAGGTTGCCGGGTGAGCTCTGCGCCAGAGACGTTTGAGCGAGTCACATGCGATGAATACACGCTCGGACAGGCCGAAGGTCGACTTACGTTTAACCGATTCGTCGTACCAGCTTTTCGCCTCGCGGATAACATCGCGGGGAATGTTCGGCAGCGCGGCATTCGCCAGCTCGTCGAGGTCAAGGCCGTAGACCAGGGCGAAGGTCAGGAACGCCGCGACGCCACCGCCAAAGCCGAGGCCCAGCTCCATCACCTTGCCGATCTGACGCTGGTATTTATCAACATCGTCCGGCGAGATATTGAAGGCGCGGGCGTAGGCCAGTTTATACAGGTCCGGTCCGGTCCCCTCGTCATACTCCCGGAATGCGTCCAGCTTCCACTGCTCGCCGGCAAGCCAGGCCAGTTTTCGCCCCTCAATATTCGACAGGTCGCTAACCACCAGCTTTTTGCCTTCCGGTGCCATGATGCAGCCGCGCAGCGCTGAGCTGGTCAGCTCCATGATGTTATCGAACAGCAGATCGGCACATCCGGCTTTCAGCGCTTCGATTCCTTCGTCTATCTGGTCCTGCTTAAGCGAAGGGCGGGGCAGGTTCTGAGGCTGGAATAATCGCCCGGCCCAGCGCCCGGTTCGGGATGCGCCGCAGAACTGCAGCGTGCCGCGCAGACGCCCGTCACTGCTCACGCCCTTCATCAGCGATTTGTACTTGCTGGTGCTGGTGGTGCTGGCCTGCAGGCGGATAGCCAGCAGCTCTTTCACCGCAGACGGCAAATCAGGATCCGCCATACGGCGCTCAAGCGTGCTGCGCTGCATGTCCGGCAGCTCCACGCCGTAGGATTCAACAATGTGCTTAATCAGCGCATCGCGCTGCGTGGCCGCCTGCACTTCACCGTCGGTCATTACCTGCGTGCGTTTTGCCAGGCGCTTTTGCTCCTGATCTACCGCCTCGATCGCTGCCTGCGCCAGCTGCACATCCATGCAGACGCCGCGGTCATTGATCTGCTGATCGCGATGCCAGAGCGCCAGCTCTGCGCCCTTATAATTCCACTTCGGTAGACGCTTATGCACTTCGCGCATAGCCTCAATATCCAGCCCGGCATATGCAACAAAGCGCCGCCATTCTTCCGGATGCGTTTTGCTGGTGGCCCGGCGCAGTTTGCTGTTCTTAGGACGTGGCTTGCAGAATAGCTGGATCAGCGCCTTACCTTCTTTGTCCTTCGCCTTGTCCTGCGGGACGCCAAGCACCTCGCAGAGTGCGCCCAGCGCGCCGGGGAGTCCGTGCGCCAGCGCCTGCACCATTGTGTCGCGCCAGCGTGTTACGTCGGGGGCCAGCCGAGGGTGAGTGTGGCGCAAAACGGTGCGGTCAAAGTGCGAATTGTGAAAATAAAGCAGGGTATCGGGGTCGCGAAGAGCGAACCACAACGGATCGGGTATCGGTTCGCCAGCGGTTAAATCCCAGACGCTAACCGGTTCGTCGCCGATGGCCCAGGCAAACAGCATCACCTCGACACCTTCCGCATAAGCGTGCGTGCCGTTCGTGATGGGTATCTCGCAATAGGTTTCCAGGTCGCCCCAGAGAATGGTTTCAGACATAGATATTCCTCGCGGGTGCTTTGCGAAAAGGGACACTCTTTGCAAAACACCCGGCGCATGGCCGGGTGGGGGAAGGGTTAAACCAGATCGGAAGCGTCTGCGCCTTCGCTGATGTCGTCGAAGTCGTCGGGAGAGGCAACACCGCCACCACTGAACGCATCGCCATCTTTGAAGAACTGAACACCACCGAGAGAGGCACTGATACCTTTACCGTTATTCTCATACGCGAAAATGGTAATGGTGGCGTTAACGTAGCAGCCTGAGTAAGGGCGTCCGTCCTGCGCAGTGAGTGGGGAAAGGTCGCGGTCAATAACCAATGGCCGCGCCTTATTGCTGGCGCTGATGAACATATTACCTGAGTACCCTTCGTAATCCGCTTTCTCATCGCCGCTGCGGTAGTTAAAGCGCATAGGGTTACCGCGAATCTGGGAAATGATTGTCTCCGCTTTGGCTCCCCATTTGTCCGTGGCGACTTTCTTGATAGCTTGTTCAATAGCTTTATTACCCGGATGGTCTGGCGGTAAAAGGAAGGTTGCACGGAATTTGAAATCTCCCTGGCCGTTAACCTGGCTTGCTTCGAACAATTCAGGGAAGGAAAGACGAACATTTTGCAGTTTAATTTTCATGGGTATTTCCTTAATCAGATGAGGTCAGCGGCGAGCGCGTCGTCGGACACGTCGTCGAAATCATTAACAGGGTTGATATTGAGCGCAGGGCGCGGGTCGGATTCGGGGGCGACGGTGGGCTTACCGTCAGCGCGGGTGATCAGCGCTTCGACTTTCGTCCAGCGGCGAGGGCTGGCCTTTTTGATGAGCTTCTCGGCTTTGGTCGGGCTAATCAGCTTAAGGTCGAAAACCTCCTCAGTTTTATATCGGAACTGGTCTTTCAGCAGCGCGCGGGCGGCGGCTTCATCGCTCCAGGCACGATTACCCTGTTTGCCAGTAACCAGCTTAAAGCCCGGTACCGGATGCCCGGCGTTCAGCTCACTATTCACCCGGTCGCATACCGCTTTGCAAAAAGACTCAATCAGGCCAACCTGGCTGAAAATATCCGCCAGTTGTTCGGCAGTCAGCAGCGGCACGCGTTTAACGGCCTCTACGAGTTGTTCGCCAACCGGCTGGGTCAAGTCGACAAAATCGTCTTTCACATCGTTAAGTCTGGCCTGCGCCTCAGCGGTACACAGACCGCCTTTTGCCTTACAGAACCGGCACTGTTTTTCGCCCGGAGTGAAGTTTTCCAGCGGCAGGGTTTCGACACCTTCGCAATCTGCGATGTTGAACATCACGATCACACTGGCTGCCGCTTCCTGTGCCCGTTCGCCGAACGCCTGGAGCTCTTCCACCGTAAGGGCCCACTCTGAAACGTGATTAAGCCGCGGCTGGTGGATGAACAGGCGCACCGTCTCGAAGTCGTACAGCATGCTGAACTGCTCGAGCGCGCCCAGGGCATACAGCTGCAGCTGCTCGTTCTGCTCGGCATCGACACGCACACCCTTACCGTATTTCAGGTCGTGGATCTGCAGCTCGTTACCCGCGATGATTACGCCGTCGGCGGTGCCGAATGACTCGTCTACACCGACGATGTGGGAGAAGTCGACACGCTGCTCGACCAGCAGCTCATTGCCCTGCGACAGCGCCCAGACGGTGTCAACGTAACGGCCAACTGCTTCGACCATTTCCTCATCTACCTGCGGGCCAGGATCCGTTTTTGACGGGTGTGCTAGCGGGTAGGTGCCGAGATACGTTCCAACATCGCAACCAGCATAATCGGCGGAATAGCTAAGTCGATTTCGCAGGACAATTTCACCCAGCGCGTGCGCTGCGGTACCCTCAAGCGCAAAAGACGTTTCTTTGTCTGGCTGAGTGGCCTCCAGTGCCAGGCTGCCGGGGCAGCGCATCCACCGATGCGCTGAAGACGGGGAAAGTCGTGCATGAACTTCTGCCATAATTAGCCCTCCAGCGCTTTTTCAGCCTGAGCGATCACGTCTGCGAGGTTCTCGTCAGCAACTTCGCCGAGCTTTTTGGCTCCCTGTTTTTCCAGAATCGCCACCGCTTCGGCACGGTAACCACCTTTCGCCAACTGGAGGATCAATCCTTCGGCCTTTTTACGCAGGGCTGCAAAATCAGAATGGCTGGTATCCGTTTCTGTCTTATCTTTGCTGGCAGCTTCCTGCAGCTGGAGGAACTCCACTTTGTTGATCTCAACAGTCAACCCATCCTCAAGGATTTCATGCAACGCGCCGAGGTCTTCAACGCTGCCAAAAGAGTCACTTTCTGGATGTTTCCAGTAGAACGGCCCTTTACGCTCCTGCTTGCCCTTACTGCTGGCCTTCTTCGGCTTCACTGTGTCACGCTCGCCCGGCTTCGCATCGAGCCATGTTTCAGCGTATGCGCGTCGCTCGGCGATAGTCGTCAGGTCATCCCAGTAAGAAATGATGTCGCGTGACAGCTGGAGCAGCACATCTTTATGAACTTCTTTTGCGCGTTTGACGCCCTGCAGGGCGCTGTCCAGAGCGTCGATCTGCACAACGCGCTTATCGCCTTCGGCGTCGCGATAATCAACAACGCGCTGGACCATCGTTTCGCTGAGCTCCTGCGCGTCCGGGTAGAACGCAGCCAGAGCGATAATGTCGCTGAACTCCAGATCTTCCAGCGTAACCTTGCGGATAACGGTATTTTCCGCTTTGGTATCCGGTACCGTTTCGCGGTATTCCTGCACCTGCGCCACAGTGTCCGGGCGAAGAGCGACGCCAGAGGCCAGGGCAGTGATAAGGCGTTCCAGCAATTCGTTGTTACGGGTTACCAGTTGGTTATTAAGTTCCAGATTTGTTTCTAAGCTCATGGATTATTCCTCAACCTTGACGAACTGACCTTCGTCGTTCACGTAATAGGGGGTGTTGGCTTCGATGCCGTTTTCGCCGACATAAGCCACAGCAATGCGGATGCGTTTTCCGTCGTGCCACGGCACTGATGCGCAGCCACCTTCGCCCAGGACAATGCGCTCAATGCTGCCCGCACAGGCCACCACAGATCCTTTACCCGTTGCAGTGATTCGGGCGTTGTAGCCGGAGCTGCCGATTCGGGCGTTGTAGCCGGAGCTGCCGATTCGGGCGTTGTAGCCGGAGCTGTTCTTACTCTCTACTTGATCGGATGGGTGCTCCATGCTGGTAAGTTCGCCAACCATCTTGTCGGTTGCGGCTGTTTCGGCCTGAATGAATTCGGCCTTATCAAGATGTGTGCGGTACATCTTATCGACCAGCCAGCGTGCATCATCGAAACGCTTATCCGCGATCAGCGCGCCGTGTACATCAGCGTACGCGCCGCCCTGCGGGAATTTGTCGAGAAACCAACGGAAGCCATCGGTACAGGCGTGCCAGGCTTTTACTTGTTCTTTGGTGATTTGCATTAAGCAATCCTCGCTACAAGGAGAATGAAGGTAATAGCCAGGCCGAACGCAGTAGCGAGGGCCAGACCGGTGATAATGTCGAAATGTTTGCGGCGATAATGGAGCACGTCGCGCCCCGTCAGCCGGTGGAGGTGGTCAGGTTTCATCGGTGGTGCTCCTTTTCATGTCGGGGAGCGCACTGCACTGAATGCGCTTTCAGGCATGAAAAAAGCCCGTCATGGGAGGCGGGCAAAGACTACACACAGCAATGGATGACTCAGGGGGATGGTTAAACTTCGGCGGCCAGCTCGTCGCGAATATCACCAGCGGCCATCATCAGATCCCAGTCGTTATCTCTCAGGGCCTCTTCTGCAACACGCCAGGATACGTTGTAGCGATTCATCAGGAGGCTGATTAGTTCTTGTTTGCTCATTATGTTTGTCCTCATACAGTGGATTAGTAAAAGGCCCGAAGCCTTTGATTAATTCACTGCACGCCCCATCATCGGGGCGTTTCAACTTGCGTGACTTATCAGCTCGTCGCGGTGTGGTCCTCTACGCTTACCGTACGCATATGTCACGCGGTTCTGATTGTTAAAGAGCGATTACTTCTTGGGGTTAAATCTACAATTTGAGTTGTATTGTGTAAACCACAAACGTGGTATTTATTGGCGCAAAAATACCACGTTATTGATATTTAAATGAATTTAGTTTGTAATATTTTACAAGATAAGTGTGAGGAGGGCAGCGGAGCCCTCCAGCGGAGGCGGGGTTTTAGCGTTTACGGCGGTAAATGCGGTGCTCGATCATGACACCAATGATCTGTAACTTCATGTCAGCACTGCGCAAAACAGGATAGTCTGGGTTAAGCGGAACCAGCTCGAAGTCATCAACACCTATTCCTAACGGTCGGTATTTTTTGAATGTGGCCTCATGACCACCGTTCTTGGCAACCACGAATTCTCCAGGGGTAGGGCACAGATCCGGGTCTATAATAACGATATCCCCTTCCTTAAACTCCGGTTGCATGCTGTCGCCATCGATGCGAAGAGCAAAGCATGTTTCGGGCACGTCTGCATCAGCCAGCACATATTCAAGCTCTCCTGTGAGGTCGGTAACGTCTCTTGCTTCGGTAAGGCAACCCGCTTGAACGTAGCTCAATACCGGGATTCTTCTGGTGCTGATTTCAGCGAGCGGCATTATGTTTTTACCGTTCAATAGCCAGTCCGGGCTGCATTTCAGCGCCTTAGCCAGGTCGAGAAGATTACGTGGCTTTCGGGTGCGTCCGCTTTCTATAGACTCAATTGACTGCTGGCTAACTCCCGCAGAGTTTGCAACTTCTGTTTGTGTCATTCCGAGTTCCATACGGCGGGCTTTGAAGCGTGCTGCGAGAGACATTTTTAGTACCTTGTAAGAGTTGAAATTATGACCTCCTATTATTAAATACAATTTTTGTTGTATTTGACAAACATCATTAGTTGTTGCTAAATACCACTAAAATTGTATGAGGTGATAACTATGACTCTGGCTACTCGATTAAAAGAGCGACGTAAAGAGCTCAAAATGACGCAGGTCACGCTGGCTGAGCTAACAGGGGTTAGTCAGCAGGCCATCAACAGGATCGAAAGCGGTGTTATCTCCCGCCCTCGCTATCTTCTTGAATTATCCGTTGCGCTTGATTGCGACCCCAACTGGCTGCTGCACGGCTCACAAAACGAGAAAAAGGCGTAACCCATGCCAGATAAAAAGAACTGGGGGGCGACGCCTGACGAATGGTTCCATTTCGATCTGGTGCTGGGGCGTACTGACCAGCTGCTGCCGGTCGTGTGCAACCCGGGCGCGACCATATCCCCGAATAGCAAACTCAAAATGCTCGGCAAAACGCCAAGCCTGTATAACCGCGACCGCCTCGCTACCGGGATCAAAGACTGGACCGAGCATGTCGTTACTGAGCATGACTTTGCCCGCTGGTCGAACGAACCGGATTACGGCATCTGCGTGCGCACGGGTCACGGTTGGCTGGCGCTGGACTGCGACAGCGAAGACGAAGATATCCAGGCTGATATTCGCAAAACGCTGGTGCTGCTGCTGGGCGAGCTGCCGCCGCGGCGCTGGCGCGCCAACAGCAACAAATGCCTGTACCTGCTGGCCGTTGACGGCGATTTCCGTAAGCGCATCCACCGTCTGGCGGGCGATATGGGGATTATCGAGCTGCTGGCGAACGGGCAGCAATTCGTTGCCTGCGGTACGCACAGCAGCGGCGCGCGTATTGAATGGGACGGCGGTCTGCCGGACGAGCCACCAGCCATAACAGCTGACCAGCTCGAAACGCTGTGGCAGCGCCTGGCGGATCAACTGCCCGTGTCGGTCACCACAGAAGCGGGTAGCACGAAGATGCGCGACCGCTCAACGTTCACGCCCGGCGCCACGGATGAGACGGCGGAATATCTCGACGCCAATGGCTGGACGCTGCTGGATGGTGCGAACGGCGAGCGCTATATCCGCTGCCCGTTTGAAGATGGCCACAGCACCGGCGGCGACCCGACCAGCACGGTTTACTTCCCGGGCGGTACCGCGGGATTTGAGCAGGGGCATTTCAAGTGCCTTCACGCCAGCTGTGCGCATCGCGACGACGGCGATTTCCTTAATGCCATCGGGATCCGCAACGACGATTTCGAAGACCTGACCAGCACCGAAGTGGCCGAGCCATTACCGCTGCCGGCGTTCGAGCGTGACAAATGGGGACGCATCGAGGCCACTATCAGCAACGCGGCCAAAGCCGTTGTGCGTCCTGACTTCGTGGATATCGATATTCGCTTCGACCAGTTCCGCGATGAAATTATGTTCGCCCAGGCGGGCTCCGGTCAGTGGCAGGCGTTCACCGATGCGGACTATGCGCGCCTGCGCATCACGATGGAAAAGCGCGGCTTTAAGCCTGTCGGGCGCGAGCTCATTCGCGACGTGGTGCTGCTGGCCGCTGACGAACAGCCTTTCGACTCGGCGACTACCTGGCTGAACGGGCTGGAGTGGGACGGCGTGCCGCGCATCGAAACTTTTTACCATACGCACTTCGGTACCGCCGACACGCCATACACCCGCGCGGTGTCCATGTACATGTGGACGGCGCTGGCGGGCAGGGTGCTGGAACCCGGCGTCAAAGCCGATATGGTGCCGATCCTCGTCGGCCCGCAGGGCTGCGGGAAGTCCTCCGGCGTGGAAGCGCTGAGCCCCGACCCGGCGTTCTTCACCGAGATCTCCTTCGCTGAGAAAGACGACGACCTCGCACGCAAGATGCGCGGGCGTCTGGTGGCGGAGATTGGCGAGCTGCGCGGCCTCAATACCAAAGAGCTGGAATCCATCAAGGCATTCGTGACCCGCACGCATGAGAACTGGATCCCTAAATATCGCGAGTTCGCCACCCAGTTCCCTCGTCGCCTGGTGTTCGTCGGTACCACCAACGAGGACGAATTCCTCGCTGATAAGACCGGGAACCGCCGGTGGCTGCCCGTGGAGGTGTCGAAAGTCGACGTGAAAGCGATAAAAACCGACCTACTTTTGTTGTGGGCTGAGGCTCGCGAGACGTTTAAGCGCCTCGGTGGCATCCAGTTCCGCGATGCTGAGCGCCTCGGTGCGAGTGTCCACGAGCAGTACACCATTAAGGACGCATGGCTCGAAACGGTCGAGAAATGGCTCGACACGCCTGACCTGATGACTAACGACATTCCGCGAAATTGCGAATTTTTACGTGCTAGCGACGTTCTGCGCGACGCGATTGGCTTAAATCCAAGCCACATCGGAAAACGCGAAGAAATGCGAATTAGCAATGTTTTGCAAAATTGCGGATATAAGCGCGTTTTGAGGCGTGTTGACGGCAAGGTGCAGCGAGTTTGGGTGTCTGCGTAACCACCTGTAACCACCTTAGTGTACGAGGTGGTTACGCTTTAACTAATTGATTTTAAATGGTTGTAACCACTGTAACCACTGTAACCACCTATTTTCTAAAAACCCCATATATATATATAAGTCGTTCAGGGAAAGGTTAATAAGATGGTGGTTACAGTGGTTACAGTGGTTACAGGTGGTTACACGTCGAACATGTAATTTATTGCGGGTAGCGATATGCAAACACGATTTGATTCCACCACGGCGATTAACGAGCGCCAGAAGCTCAATAAAATCGCTCTCTATGCTCGCGCGTGCGCGCGTTTTGGGGGATGACCTATGCCTGTTGTCGCAACGTTCAAAACAGACTGGTTCCGGGTGATTAACGACATCACGCGCAGCGGCATTCCCCTGCAGGAGATTGCCAGAGAGCTCGACGTGTCGAAGTCTGCTATCATCGGCTGGAAGCAGGGCGCAGCACCGAACCACCACACAGGCGAAGCGCTGATAGACTTCTGGTGCTACGTCACACAGCGCCCCCGCTCCGAACTGCCAGCGCAGGTTACATCACGGCGCTTTGTGTACGCCTGGCGCACAAAGCGTCTGGCACCATGAAAACTTGTAAAAACAGGGCGTTCATCGGTTAAAAACGCTATGCAAAAACCGCCCTGTTTTATGCACGATTTATGCAGTCCATTTTTCACCACTTCCGGCCAGTAAACCGCAACAAATAACCCCTTCACGCTAAATCGTTAACGAGAGCCATTTCGCTGGTGCGCGCAACGTCCATTATGTTAAATCGGCCCTGTTTTTAACAAATCTTCCATTTGGTCGGGATCCCGACCGCGACCCCGCTTCACACTTACGGCTCAATCATCACAGGAGCCACCACAATGGGTAGACCAAAGAAACCTGTCGAAGTACCGGGGCAGGAGCCTGAAACGGGCGCAGAGCTGCTTACGGGCACCATCGGTGAAGCCATAACACCGGACCCGCAGCGCGCAGAGCCTGAGATTATCCAGCAGCGTGTTGCCAGCCTGCTGGACGATGCCGCCCTCGCTGAGCGCAATACTCTGCTGGGTACCATCAACGAGCAGGGCGCGGCTATCATCGCCCGCTTTGAAACGCTGGGTTACACCGACCTGGCTGACCAGCAGCTGACCGACAATCTCGAATTCCTCCAGCTCGTCAAAAAAGCCACCACGGCGGCACCTGCCGCGCCGCTGGGTTACGTGACGAACGACGAGGGCAAGCCGCAGCCTGTAACGGGTAAACCCGTTCTGACTGAGCACGGCTGGCACGTTCCGGGCTAAGAGGGGAAGCGTTATGTGTGGAGGTGGAGCACCTAAGGTCGTACAGACCGACCCGCAGGCCGAAGCGGATGCAGCTGCCGATGCAGCAGCAAAAGCGGCAAACGCAGATGCAGCAGCGCGTAAGAAGCGCAAGAAAGGCTCGTCCCTTCTCGCCAGTGGCGCAGAGGGCGCGGCTGATTCTGGCAGCTCTCTGCTGTCCTCTGGCGCGCAGGCAGCGCAGCAGAAAAACACTCTGGGGGCGTAACTGATGGATGAACTCGCCGTTAAGCTGATTAAGCGTTCCGACACGCTGAAAGCCAACCGCCAGCAGCATGAAAGCGTCTGGCGCGAGTGCTATGACTACACCTATCCGCTGCGCGGCGCGGGATTCTCTGACGAAGTGCTCGACGCTCAGAGCGCAAAACACAAGGTGGCGAAGCTACTGGACGGCACCGCCACCGACAGCGCACGCATGCTGGCCTCTGCGCTCATGTCCGGCATGACCCCGGCAAACGCGCAGTGGCTGAACCTCGACAGCGAATCGCTGCCTGACGACGCTAAAGCCTGGCTATCCGAGTGCGCCACGCTGGTGTGGGAAAATATCCACGCCGCCAACTTCGACGCTGAGGGCTATGAGGCCAATCTCGACGTGGTGTGCGCTGGCTGGTTCGTCCTGTACATCGACGAGGACCGGGAAGAGGGCGGTTACACCTTCCAGCAATGGCCGCTGGCGCAGTGCTATGTCACGTCCACCCGCAAGGATGGCATCGTGGACACGATATACCGTCGCTATCAGCTGACCGCTGAGCAGGCCATCAAAGAGTTTGGCGCGGACAAGGTCAGCGAGAAGATCCGCGACGCGGCGAAGAAAAAGCCCGACGATAAATTTGATTTCCTGCACTGCATTTTCCCGCGCGAAACCTACATGGTCGATGCCCGCCTGGCTAAAAACATGCGCTTTGCATCGTACAACGTCGACGTGAGCAACAAGCAGGTTGTGCGCGAATCCGGTTATCACGAATTCCCGTGCTGCGTTCCGCGCTGGATGAAAATCCCGGGCGGCTCCTACGGAATCGGCCCGGTATACGATGCTCTGCCTGACTGCAAAGAGCTGAACGAAACCAAACGCATGGAGAAAGCCGCGCAGGATCTGGCTATCTCCGGCATGTGGATTGCCGAAGATGACGGCGTACTCAATCCGCGCACGGTCAAGGTCGGCCCGCGCCGCATCTTCGTGGCGAACAGCGTCGACAGCATGAAACCCTTGCTGACCGGCTCAGATTTCAGCGTGGCATTCACCGCCGAAGAGCGCCTGCAGGCGTCAATTCGCAAAATCATGATGGCCGACCAGCTGCAGCCGCAGGACGGCCCGGCCATGACCGCCACCGAAGTGCACGTGCGCGTTGCGCTGATTCGCCAGTTGCTCGGCCCGGTGTATGGGCGGTTCCAGGCGGAATATCTCCAGCTGCTGGTGGTGCGTTGCTTTGGCATAGCTTTCCGCGCTGGCATCTTCTCCCCACCACCGGAGAGCCTGCAGAACGCCAATTTCAACGTGCGTTACATCTCGCCTCTGGCACGTGCCCAGAAGCTGGAAGACGTAACGGCAATCGAACGCCTCGGCGCGAACGTGGCAAACCTCGCGGGCATCAGTCAGGACGTTATTGATCTCATCGATACCGACGAAGCCACGCGCGTTGTGGCTGATGCGCTCGGTGTTCCGGCAAAGGTTATTCGCTCATCCGATGCTGTGGCAAATATCCGCGAGCAGCGCCAGAAATCACAGCAACAGGCCGCTCAGCAGCAGCTCATGATGCAGGCTGGCACCGAGGCGGCTGGAGCCGCAGGACAGACCGCTGGAGCGGCAATCGGACAACGACTGGCAGGTAACCAATGAGAATAAAACAGGCAACACCTCAGGACTTCAAGCGCATTTTCGAGGAAATGCCAGGCGGTTCTCAGGTGCTGGAAGAGTTAACGCGCCGTTTCGGGCGCGCGGCATACGTCCCCGGTGGTACCGAGGGCGACCGCGAAACGTGTTACAGGGCAGGGCAGCGATCCGTACTGGATTACATCCTGCGCGAAATCAACAAGGCCGATGGGGTAGAAGACGATGTGGAAGCTTAAACACTTATTCATGAACGCTGAGCAGGGCGCAGAGCAGCCTGGCGGCGGTAACGGAGGTGGTGAAGATGGCGGCAATAATCCTGGTGCTGGCGAACCTTCTGGTAATTCTCTGCTCAGCACAGGCGCGGGCGAACCGGGTGCTAATGACTGGCTACCTGAGAAATTCCGCGTTATGGGCGAAGACGGAAAGCTCAGTATTGAAAGCTCTGCCCGCAAACTGGCGGAAAATTACACTCACCTTGAAAAACGCATGGGTAGCGGCGACGCGCCGCCGAAAACGGCAGATGAGTATGCGCCTAAGGTAGAGGTCGAGGGATTCAACTGGGAAGAATTCAAAGCCGATCCGCGCATGCAGGGCTTCATGAAAACTGCTCACGCCAAAGGCATCACCAACGATCAGATGAGTTTTATCCTGGGTGAATACGCACAGCGCGCTCCTGAGCTGGTGGGCGGTGCCGCTGCTCTGGATGCGGAAGCCGCTACCACGCAGCTGCGCGAAGTGTGGAAGACTGACGCAGAGTTTAAGCAAAACATCGGTCTGGCTTTCCGCGCGTTCAACTCTCTGGCGGACGACGCCGACAAAGGCCGTATTGACGAGATCGGCAATAACCCGATGGTTATCCGCATGCTGGCTAAAGTCGGCGCAGAAATGCAGGAGGATGCGCCAGCGGGTGGCGATGTGAACCTTGAAGAGCAGCAGACAATTCGCGACCTGATGAAATCCCCTGCGTACATGGACCCTAAAAACCCAGACCATGAGCGCGTATCAGCGAAGGTCAAAGCGTATTACCAGAAGCGCTATGGCGATCAAACTGTAGCGTGACATGTCACAGTAACATATCAAAAGCCAGCCTAACCCGCTGGCTTTTTCATTTGGTCGGGATTCCGACCGCACACCTCGCTAACAATCTCCCCACAAACAGCCCGGCGGGGACGCCGGATAACTGAATTTTCCCGCAGTGCGTAAGCGCCACGCGCATTGTGTTAATCGGGCCGGGCAACCGACAACCCAGCAGGCGATATTTTCTGGAGTGATTGTTATGTCATTTGATGCCAATAAGAACATGATCACCGCTGCGTTTATCACGCAGTTTCATGATTCTTTCGAAATCGCCGCGCAGCAGAAGGATTCCCGCCTGCAGGCAGCGGTAAACGACCGTGGGATGATCACCGGCGAAGCGTTCACCATCAACGATATGGGCACCATCGAAATGACGCAGATCACCACGCGTTTCGGTGACACCGTATGGGACCTGCCAGACGCTGGTACCCGTAATGCGTTGATGGCGGACTACGCTGTATTCGTGCCAGTTGAAAAACGTGACCTGCGTAAACTGCTGGCCGACCCGCAAGGGCCATATCTGCAGCTCACCCTGGCAGCCTCCAACCGCAAAAAAGACGATGTGGTTTATCGTGCGCTGCTCGACCCTGTGATGCGTAAAACGTCCAGCGGCGGTGCGTATGCGCCGGTGGCGCTCCCTGCGTCGCAAAAAATCGTTGCTGGCGGTACGGGTATGACCAAAGCCAAGTTGATCGCCGCAAAAGCGATGTTCCGCCGTAACGAGTGCGACGAGCAGAACGGTGAAGAGCTGTATATCACCTACAACGCCGACATGCTGACGCAGATCCTCAGCGATACCACGCTGACTTCTGCCGACTTTATGGCGGTGAAAATGCTGCAGGAAGGTGCCGTGTCCGGTAACTGGCTCGGCTTTAAGTGGCTGGCTTACGAAAAACTGGATTCAGCGACCGCAGGCGATCCGGCCGTAACCACCAAAACCGCCGTCGCATGGTGTAAATCTGCTGTGCATTTCGGTACCGGCGCTGAGTACAACGTTGATATCGGCCCACGTCGCGATAAAAACAACACCATTCAGATCTCTGTTGATGCGTCTTATGGTGCTGGCCGTGCCAACGAGAAAAAAGTCGTCGCCATCGATTTTGTTGCTTAATGCCGCTGGTGTATTTGCCGGGGTACACACCCGGCCTTTTTTCATCTGAGGTTCTGCCATGACTTCGAGTGTTTCGATCTGCTCAAACGCACTTCTGGCGCTGGGTGCTCACCCGATAAATGATTTCGACGAAGACACGGATCATGCCCGTCTTTGCGCCAACCTTTACCCTACTGTCCGCAATAAATTACTCCGCGCTCACCCCTGGAACTGCGCGATAAAACGCGTTGTGCTATCACCTGTCAGCGCCGCGCCTGTCTTCGGTTATGGCTATCAGTTTTCTCTGCCTGGAGACCTGATTCGCGTCCTCTCCGTGGGCGAGCCGCGGGATGATATTGATTACCGTATTGAGGGGAGCCGGCTGCTGGCTAACGTTGATGCGATTCGTCTGCGATACATTTTTCGCAATGAGGATGAGTCGACGTGGGATGCGGCGTTGGTGGATGTTGCTGAAATGATGATGCAATCCAAACTGGCATACGCGGTGACCGGGTCCGCCAGCCTGCGAGATAGTCTGGCACAGGAGGCTGCACTCCTGCTTAAGCAGGCAAAAGCCGTCGATGGGCAGGAAGACCCGCCGGAAGAACTGGGCGGCTACCCAACTTATGAGTCGAGGTTCTGATATGCGCGCGAACCTCATAAAAACCAATTTTACAGCTGGCGAAGTTTCCCCACGCCTGATGGGCCGCGTTGATATTGCCCGCTACGCCAACGGCGCGAAGATTATCGAAAACGCGGTGGTGGTAGTGCAGGGCGGTGTTGTCCGCAGGCCAGGCACCCGCTTTGCGGCGGCTACCAAACACGGCGATAAAAAATCCCGCCTTATTCCCTACGTGTTCAACCGTTCTCAGGCGTACATGCTGGAGTTCGGCGACGGCTACATGCGAATTTATCAGAACGGTAAGCAGCTGGTTAACGACGACAATACCCCGTACGAAATTGCCAGCCCCTATACCTCTGACATGCTGCCAGCCGTGAACTATGTACAGGGTGCTGACACCATGTTTCTGGTACATCAGTCTGTGAAACCTCACCGCCTCCAGCGACGCAGCCAAACAGATTGGGTGCTTGAGCCTGCGCCGTTCATCGTTGAGCCGTTCGACGAGGTACGCGATACACCGCAGAAATGGTGTAAGCCATCCGTCAAAGAATTCGTGGGCTCTGAAATTACGCTGACTCTGAGCGATGCTGAACCGGGCGACACCCCAAACCCACCATTCACCGGTGAGGGCTGGGTCGCTCAGGATGTGGGCTCTTACGTTCGAATAAATAGCGGTCTGGTGCTGATTAAAAGTATAACCAGCGCACAGATTGCAGTTGGTACCATCCGCAGCGACCTAACCGCAACACAGGCGGCATCACCTGGGTCATGGACGCGTGAGGACACTGTCTGGAGCGATGAATTTGGATATCCCGGCGCGGTTACTCTATACCAGCAGCGCCTTGTCCTGGCTGGTTCGCCAAAATACCCGCAAACAATCTGGTGGAGTGAAACGGGCGTTTATCTGTCCTTTGAGATTGGGACCGAAGATGATGATGCGATCAGCTTCACGCTGTCTTCTGACCAGCTCAACCCGATTGTGCATCTGGCGCAGATGAACACCATGATTGCGCTGACCTACGGCGGCGAGTTTACGATCACCTCCGGCAACGATGCAGCCATTACACCTACCAATATCTCGGTGAAAAACCCGAGCCCATACGGCTGCAACGGGATCCGCCCGGTTCGTGTTGGTACCGAAATCATGTTTGTGCAGCGCGCTGGCCGCAAACTCTACGCGGTAGCATACGACCCGGACAGCTTTGTTTCATATTCAGCCAACGATATGACTGTGCTGGCCGAACACATCACTGCTGGTGGCGTGCTGGATATGGCCTATCAGCAGCAGCCGGATGCGTTTATCTGGATGGTTCGGGCTGATGGCGCTGCGGTCACGATGGCTATCGACCGTGGTCAGGATGTTATTGCCTGGTCCAGACAGGTCACAGACGGCGCATTTGAATCAGTGGCTACCATCCCGTCCGATTCCGACGATGTGGTTTACGCGATCATTCGCCGCGAGATAAACGGTCAGGTTGTTCGTTATGTTGAGGTGTTCGACAGCAAGCTTTATACCGATGCAGCTGTTACCGGGACAAGTAGCGAAGGTTCCGATATATGGACCGGCCTTTCCCACCTTGAGGGCCAGACGGTTGACGTAGTTGCCGATGGTGCTGTTATGCCTCAGTACACAGTTTCCTCAGGCAAAATCACCCTCTCGCGCAAGGCTAAAAACGTAGAAATCGGCCTGCACTTCGAAAGCACGATCGAAACGCTTTCCCCTGAGGTTCAGACCACGGAGGGTACCACGCAGAACGCGAAGAAGCGCACCAGCGAAGTGACGATGCGTTTTCTCGAAACCACTGGCGCGGAATGCAACGGCCAGGTTATTCCGTTCCGCCGGTTCGGTCCGAAAATCCTTAACCAGCCCGCACCGCTTTTCACCGGCGATCATTTCTGGGGAAAACTCGGCTGGGAACGCGGGGAAGACACTCTGCTTATCCAGCAGCGCCAGCCGCTGCCATTCCACCTTCTCGCAATTATTTTCACGTTTACCAGTAACGGGGGCTGACATGGTACGTAACGCAACAGCCGGGGATATCCCGGCGCTGATCGAGCTGGGCGCGCGGATGTATATCGAATCCCGGTATTCGCAAAACTCACCATTCGATGAAGAAAAGTGTGCAGATCTGGCACGCAGCATTATCGCGTCACCCGCAGGGTGTGTGCTGGTTGCCGAAAAAGACGGTGTAGTCATCGGCTGGATGGCTGGCGGGATTGCTGAGCAGTGGTTCAGCCGCCAGTTGATGGCTTTTGAGTATGGGCTCTTTGTCGCCCCAGAGCATCGCGGCGGCACGGCTGGCCCGCGTCTCGCTAAAGCATTTATCACCTGGGCGAAAGAACATGGCGCAGCGCTCATAAACATGGGTATCACTACGGGCGTACACGAAGAACGCACCGGAGAAATGTATTCCCGTCTTGGCCTGAAACGCTCTGGCTTGCTGTATTCAATGGAGGTTTAAAAATGTGTACTGGCGTGGAAATTGCGGCTATTGGTGCATCCGTGCTTGCCGCTGGTGGCGCGGTGTATAGCGGGCAGCAGCAAAAGAAAATGTCCAACTATCAGGCTGCACAGGCGGAAGCTGATGCCGAAGCTGCGCAGGCAGCTGCACGGGTGGAAGCTGATCGCATCCGTAAAGCCGGACGGGCACAGGCAGCCGCAGCGCGAGCTTCTCTTGCCGGGTCAGGTGTGGACACAGGGGAAGGCACGGCGCTGCGTATTCAGTCCGATATCGTTGGCGATGCTGAGCAGGATGCTTACCAGACCATTCTGAACGGTACGAACCAGAGCGCCAGACTGAATGCGCAGGCGTCAGCTGACCGAATCAGTGGCCGTAATGCTTCAACATCGGGCTATATCAATGCGGGTAGCTCTCTGCTGAGTGCAGGCGGGAAATCATATACCGGGTGGAAAACGGCCAAAGAAGGCAAATACGGACTTTATGCGGAGTAATAAATCGTGAGAATTCCAACGGGTAATTTTGGCAACGTTACGCCGCAGGCGAATCCAACCAGAATCGGGGTCGGTAATGTCGGTCAGATTGGTAACGCTGTTGCTGGGCTGGGAGCCGCTCTGGGGCAGACTACAGAAGATTTACAGCGCACGCAGGACAAAGCTGATGTGGCCGCTACTCAGGCGATACTTACCGATCTCGATGCGAAATCCAGCGACCGCTGGGAAAATCCAGAGACGGGGGCGCTGGTAACCCGACAGGGGTTCAAGTCATCCGGCGTCGGTCTGGATATGGATAAGCTGGATTCATCCGACTATGAAGAGGCCAGAAAACGCGTACCGCAGAGCCAGTTGCAGTATTTTGACGCCCAGTGGAAAGCCGGGCAGATTCGCCGCGCCAGCACTTACAACAGCTTTGAACGTAGCCAGACTGAGCAAGCACAGCGCCAGCAACTTGACGCGACGGTTAAATCGTCGGTTGAGCAGGAAGCTGGGGCGTTTGACGATCCGCAGGCGGCCGCATTAATTCGCGGTGCCCGGCAGCACTCAATTTCATTGTACGGTCAGGCGCGGGGGTGGTCGCAGGAACAAATTGACCAGGCGGTTTCTGAGGCCAACTTACGCGCTATGGATCAGCGAGCCCAGAACTATGCGGTAACCAATCCTCAGGGCTGGTTAAATGGCGATTTTCCTGTGAAAGATACCGGTGCGCTGGATATGCGCGCTATCGGTATTGTTGAATCCGGAGGTAAGCATTTTAACGCTGACGGCAGCATTATCACTTCTTCTGCCGGCGCGCAGGGGAAATACCAGCTGATGCCGGACACGGGCAAAGAGCTGGCAGCTAAGCGTGGTGTTGAATACAACCCGGCTGACGAAGAGCAAAACGCCCTGCTGGCGAGTGATTACGCAAATCAGCTGTACGGTAAATACGGCTCTGAAACGCTGGCGGGTGCTGCATATAACTGGGGTATGGGTAACGTTGACAAGCTGATCGCAAAGGCAGGAGACCCACGGAAAGGCGAAATATCTGAGGCTGATTTTATCCGGCAGTTACCTGCAGAAACTCGAGGGTGGCTGGCCCGGTATCGTAAAAATAAAACCGGTCTCGATCCTGTGTCGGTTAACAAAATCGATAACATCGCCGAGTCGAAAATCCGTGAGCAGCGCACAGCCCTGCGCGAACAAATCGATCCTATTTTGAACAATACGATGGTGCAGCTGTACAACGGGGAAGTGCCTGACGCGATGCCCGATAAAGCATCAATCATGTTTGCGTACGGTGAGCAGGGGGCAAAAGCCGTTAAGCAGCTCGACATCGCGATCAACAATGCCAAAACCTTCCAGGCGATACAGTACGTTTCCCCGGAACAGCAGCAGGCGGAAATTGCGAAGCTAAAACCTCGGGCAAATGACCCTGATTATGCGCTCAAGCTCGATGCGTATGGCAAGCTCGGCGCGCTGGTGCAGAAAAGCAATGAAGCGATACAGGCGCAGCGTGATACCCGTCGTTTTAACGAAGCGCTGTCTATGGGCGAGAAACTTGACCCTACCAACAAATCCATGCAAAAAGCCGCCGACGCCACGCCAACCGCGCAAAACTTCCGGATTAACGACGCCACCACCCATGACGGGATTGTGCAGCAGGTGGCCCAGACCGGGATCATTCCTTCGCAGGTAACCACCCAGTTATCGGCGATATCCCGTGCGCGCAGTCCTGAGGCGGTCCGTCAGGGGGCTGAGTTATTTAATCGCCTCTATGACACGGATCCCGCGTCTGTTGGCGACATGCCAAAGGATATGCAGGGATTTTATCTCACCGTTAAACAGCTTACCGATTCTGGTATGGCGTCCGAAACCGCTATCGAACAGGCGCAGAATCTGACCTACAACCAGACCGATGCACTCAAAGCGCAACTGGCCTCAACGCAGAGCACCAAGGAGTACAAAAAAGACCGCGGCAAAGCGATGGACTCCGCAGTGAGTAGCATGTCTGGCTTCTTTAGCTGGGGAAATCCTTCCGCTGACGACCAGACGCCGGAGGCCGCGCGGTTCCGCAACGATTACCAGTCTCTGTACGACATCAATTACCGCACCACGGGCGGCAATGCTGATGCGGCGAAGAAAATGACCAACCAGCAGATCGCCCGCACATGGAGTATCAGCGAGGTGAACGGTGGCGCAAAACTTATGAAATACGCGCCAGAGGCACTCTATAACTACGGTCCGTCAGGCTGGCAAGCTGCACAGTGGAAAGAAGAAAAAGAAAGCCTGATGTATGGCGAGCGCAAGGACGAGATCACCACCAGCCCAGCGCAGCTTGGGATCACTTCTGGTAACGCGGCACCTGTCACCAGCAAAACGCCAGAGTCGCGTATTGGGGGCGATCTGGAAATAACCCCTGATGTGCTGACGGCCCGCAATGGCGATTACGCCATCATGGTGCGTACAAAAGATAAGGATGGCATCGAAGCGGTGCAGCCGTTCTACGATTCGTACGGCAGGCCGATGCGCTGGAAACCGTCACTGGAAGAGTGGGCGCCATACAAAAAAATGCAGGAAGATCGCGAAGAACATGATCGCAATGAGCTGCTACGAGGCCAGGATATTCGCGGGTTCAAAGATAAACACCGTGCGCTCGATGAGCAGTACAAGCGCCTGCATAACGAGCGCATGGACAGGGTTAAAAATTACTTTTCGTGGAGCACTGAATAATGCCGGTATACGCCACTCCTGAAGAACTGAATAACGGATTCACCCCGGCGGGTAATGTCCTGGCGGCACCTTCCGGATTTGATGTGCCTTTACCTGAAGGTGCCAACCCTGAGCCTCAACAGGATGAGCCCTCTGTCTGGGGAGCCGCATTTCGCCAGAATAACCTGCTTGGCGAAATGTTCCGCCCGGCTAAACAGTTTGAACCGGTAGAGGGGTATAACCCTTATGCGGATAAAACCGAGCTGCACGGTTATGAACAATGGGGGGCTGCTTTTGCCGACTCCCGCTCACCGGAAGAAACTGCCTGGCTGAAACAGCAGATTGACGACGAAAACGAGGATCGTCGGGTGCTTTCCGAGGCTGGCGGGGAAGGTGTTCTCGCCAGTATTGCCGCCGGGGTTGTTGATCCAGTCACCGTCGCTTCGATGTTTATCCCCGGCGCTCAGGGTGGCGCAGTGGCCCGTATCGCGTCGCAGGCTGCAATCGGTGCGGCTGCTACAGCAGCGAGCGAAGTTGTGCTGAATAACCAGCAGATTACCCGCACGTGGGGGGAAAGTGCCTCACACGTCGCAGCGGGTGCGTTGATGAGCGGCGTATTTGCTGCTGCCGGCGCTGCGTTATCTCCATCTGTTCGCACTGCGGCCACGCGCGAAGTGGCTGACGCGCTCGATAATATGAGCATCACGTCAGCGACGGACACAGCTGCTGCCTCGCTCCCCGAAGGGGGCAGCGTCGGCGCGGCGAGAATCAGCGAAGCCACGCTCGAGGATCTCACCCCGGCAGCTGGCGGTCCGGTCGGTAAGCTGGCACGCAAGGCGGGTAGTTATCTGACGCCGTTCACCCGGCTTATGGAGTCACCGTCAAAAACCTCCCGCCGTACGGCGCTGGAGCTGGCAGAGAATAACTACACCCTGCAGGGCAATGCCCGCGGCATTGAGACACCCATCGCGGCGGAAACCCGTGTTCGCGGGTGGCGTCGTGAAGAAGCGGCCGTCGTGGTAACGAACAAGCAGGCCTATAGCCAGTATAAAGCCGCTGGCGGTGACCTGAGTTTTTCCCAGTTCCGTGAGGAAGTCGGTAACGCCATGCGCAGTGGCGATGTGCATGCTAACCCGGTGGTACAGGAAGCGGCGCAGGCAATGCGCACCGTGGTTAACCGGGTGAAAGTGGCGCAGCAAAAGCTTGGCCTGCTGCCGCCAGACGAGGAGCTAAAAGCCATTGGCCAGGAGAGTTATTTCCCGCGCGTGTACAAAGTCGGCAAGATCGTTAACGAGCGCGATAAATTTCGCGACATGCTGGTCGACTGGTGGTCGCGCGGTGAGAAAACCATGTCCCGCGAAGAGGCAGAAATTACGGCCGATGCCACGATCAATAAAATCGTTGGTGCAAAAATTCCGCAGGATTTCCAAAACGTCTTTATGGTAAAAGCGGCCGGCAGCACACGGTCGCGTACGCTCAGCGTCCCCGATCGTCTGATGAAAGATTATCTGGAGAGCGACGCCAATTATGTGCTGCAGCGTCACATCCGCGAGGCGTCGGCAGAGGTGGAGTTGACGCGCGCATTTGGTAACAAATCGCTGGAAAAGCAGCTCAAGGATATTCAGGACGAATACGATGCGCTGATGCGCCAGAATCCCAAAGACCAGGCGAAGCTGGCAAAAGCCCGCGATAACGATATTCGTGATATCACTGCGCTGCGCGACCGTCTGGCGGGTACCTACGGCATGCCGGACGATCCATCATCATTTTTTGTACGCGCCGGTGCGTTCCTTCGCAGCGCTAACTTTGTTACCAAGCTGGGCGGTATGACCGTTTCCGCTATTCCTGATCTCGCCCGCGGTGTGATGGTTAACGGGTTTGGCAATAGCATGCGCGGCTACTCTGCGCTGATAACCCGGTCGCCGGCATTCAAGGCCAGCCGGGCCGAACAGTTAAAAATGGCCGTCGGGCTGGAAACTATCCTGCACACCCGCGCGCGTACGATGGGTGACCTGGTGGACAGTTCTGCCCGCACTACTGCGGTAGAGGCAGGTATGGAACGCGTTACCGATGCGTTCGGCAAGCTCACGCTGATGGGCCACTTCGACGATATGAACAAATCGGTAAACGGCATGATCACCTCCGACGGCATTCTCTCCGGCGCGTTCGCTGGCCGCCGCCTTGCCAAGCTCGGCATTAACGACAATATGGCCGCGCGTATTCGCAGCGAGTTCGAAAAACACGGTGAAGTAATCAACGGCTGGCATATCGGCAATTTTGAAAAATGGGACGATCAGCACGTTGCTGGCGTTTTCCAGTCGGCGGTGCTCAAAGATGTGAACAATACCGTTATCACACCGGGGATCGGCGATACACCGTTGTGGGCCAGTACACCGCTGGGTAAAACTATCTTCCAGTTTAAATCATTCGCTACTGCATCCTACAACCGAGCCACGCTGGGCGGCCTGCAGGAGGGAACCGGACAGTTCTATTACGGTACTGCTTTTCAGATTGGGCTCGGTGCGCTCACGTACGCACTTAAACAGTCTGCAAATGGTAAAGAGGTTGACTGGTCGCCTCAGAAACTGGTCATTGAGGGTATCGACCGATCCGGTATTCTCGGACCCTTGATGGAATATAACAATATGGCGGAAAAGGCATCCGGCGGTATGGTGGGGTTAGGCGCATTACTCGGTACCGGCACACAGTCACGCTATGCCAGTCGCGGCTTTATCGGCTCTGCGCTGGGGCCAACATTCGGGCTGCTTGATACCATCACAGATGTTACAGCTGGTGTGCTCAATGGTGATGCCGGTGATCGGGTACTTCATAATGTGCGTACGCTCCTGCCAGGGAACAATCTTTTCTGGATTGCCCCGTTAATCAATCAGGTTGACCCTGGTCTGCGTTAGATAGCAATATTAGCGAAAACAACGAACCGGGAGAATAAATGCGTATTTTATCTTTTGCATTAATAGGATTTGCTCTGGTGTATTCCACAATGAGCAATGCTTCGGTGTTTGGCGGCTCTAATCTTGGGTTTAGTGGTTACCCAGAGTTTTCAGATTCAGAACCAAGCCCCCCTTACAACCGTGATGAGTATTCTATGGGAGCATATAAAAGGGATGTTGAAAGATATATTCAGAATGCTAAAGACTACACGGAGAATGCTAATAACGATATGAAGCGCATCAGGGAAGCCCAAGATGATGCACTGGAAAAAGCAAACCGAGTTGTTGAGGAATTTAATAAGACTGCACGAGGGTATTAATCGGTCGGGATTCCGACCTTAAACCCGCGCCATCATAGCCCTGTATTCACTACGGGGCTTTTTTATGCATCAGGATTACAAAACACGCCTTACCGCGCTCAGCGATAAACTTACCGATGTGGTGCTCGAAGAAGCCGATCCGGATAACTGGCCGGGGGCGGGGAAGAAACCGAGCGAACTCACCAAAGACGAACGCGGCGACCGCTACTGGGATAAGAAGAATGCAGCTGCATCGCTGACGCTCCTGATTAAGGTTCACTCCCTGATTGGCATTCAAACGCGCGGCGGTACGCCATCTGATAATCCTGGTCAGGATGATGAAGCCTTTGAGCTGGGCCAGCAGGTTTCAAAAGCTGAGCGAGAGGCGGCCGCCATTATTGAGCGCCTGCAGAAAGGGAAAAAATGATTTCGTTCCTCGCCTTCTTTTTAATGTGGGCGGAGCGAATGAACTGGGACGTTCCGGACTGCCACTATCAGGCCTGCCACTGGCTGGAGCATCGCGGAAACCTCGCGGTGCTTCGCTGCTTCCGTGGTTTTGGTAAATCAACGATCCTTGCGGTCTATAATGCCTGGCGATACTACTGCGATCGTCAGTACCGCATTCTTCACCAGTCGGAATCAGACGGCACCGCGTATAAAACCAGCCGTGATACCCAGAACGTTCTGCGTAATCATCCGCTGACCAAAGGCATGCTCCCTGACGGGCAGGGAACGGTTGAGCAATGGTGGGTTAATGGCGCGCTGGATTTACGTAACGGCAGCATGTATGCAAAAGGCATCCTGTCTAACGTAACCTCGGCGCGCGCCAACGAATGCCAGAACGACGACGTAGAGGTACCTCGTAATATCCAGACTCCGGAGGCGCGCGAAAAGCTGCGCTATCGCCTGGGAGAGCAAACTCACATCCTGATCCCCGGCGGGCGTAAACTATACATCGGCACGCCACACACGCATGACAGCCTTTATGATGAGGTGGAGTCTATGGGCGCAGACTGTCTAACCATTAGGCTGTTTGATAAAGAAAAGCGCATTGAGGCGAAAGACGCCACGCAGCTGCGCTACGCCGTGCATTTTCGCCCGGATTATGTTTTTGCTGGCATCCACAAGGCAGCACGGCTGTTGGTTGAAAACGTGGATTATAAGCTGACCGACGACGGCGTTGAGTTTGCGGCCGCACCGGACACGGTTATCGATTTTTATGCAGACTGCGCCTGGCCTGAACGGTTCACCCGTGAAGAAATGGAGAACCGCCGCAAAGAAACCCGCACGATTAACGAGTGGGATAGTCAGTATCAGCTGCACAGTAAACCTGTTGGCGATGTTCGTCTCGATCCTGACCGCATCCGTGAGTACAACATTCATCCTCAAATTCGCTATGCAAACCGCACGGCTTCGCTCTGGCTGGGTAACGTGCAAATCGTTGGCGCGGTCGCCTGGTGGGATGTTGCCACCGGCAAGGTTAAGGCTGACGCCTCGGCATTCTCCCTGATGCTGACAGATGCCAGAGGCCACCTGTACTGGCATGTATGCCAGGAGCTTACGGGAGAGCTGGCGGAATTCGACGATAACGACAAAATCACCGGCGGGCAGGTAGCGCAGATTAAAGAGTTAGTGCTCAGATACCAGATCCCGGTTGTTTGCGTCGAGGTAAACGGACCGGGGAGCTTCGCGGGTAAATTGCTGCGTCAGGCGCTTAAGGGTACCGGCTGTGGTGTTCGGGAAGAATTCAGCGTCACCAATAAACAAAAACGTATCCTTGATGCGTTTGAAGCGCCGCTGTCGTCGCGATTCCTGTGGGCGCATACTGACGTGCTCGACGGCCCTGTGTACGACCAGATGCGTGACTTTAACCCGGCGCTGACCAACCAGCCGGACGACTTTATCGACTCTGGCGCAGGAGCAATAAGTCAGACCCCTGTACGCATCGGGAAAGTGGTCGGGATTCCGACCGGACATGCGCGCGAAGATTGGCAGTTAAGTGACGGAGATCATCTGGTCGACGTCGATTACTAACTTGCCAGAGGTTTCGCATCATGTCGGTACCGAACCAGACCCCCTATAACATTTATACAGCGAATGGTTTTACGACCGTTTTTACGTATGAGTTTTATATCATCAGCGCCAGCGATCTACAGGTGAGCATAAACGGAAACATTGCTACCAGCGGATACAGCGTTACAGGCGTAGGCAATAAGGACGGCGGTGATATCACCTTCCTGACGCCGCCAGCAAACGGCGCAGTTGTCATGCTGGAACGAGTGGTCCCCACATTCCGGCTCACTGATTATCAGGACAACGGTGATCTGCTGGCAGATACAGTCAATAAAGACTTCGATCGTATCTGGATGGCTATTCAACGTGTCTTTATTGATCTGGGGTTTGCGCTTACCCGTCCGTACTTCGGCGGACCTTTTAACGCAAAAAATTACCGTATCGAAAACCTTGGCGACCCGATTAATAGCGCTGATGCTGTTAATAACCGCAGCATGCGAAGCTTTGTTATGAGCTACGTTGACAGGGCGATCGCTGGGGTTGTCGGGGGCTTTGGGTGGTTCCTGCAGGCGGGCATTGGTGCCGCGTACAGAACGTTTCAGGATAAGATGCGCGATCAGGTTAACGTTCTGGATTTTGTCCCGTTAGCCGCAAGAGGCCAGTTTGGCACCGGCAATTACCTGCCTTTGTCAAATTACTATTTAACTCTTGAATCAGCACAATCCGTGTATCCATTCGTTACTTCTCTATCTCAGTCTGTTGACTGGGCGGCATGGCAGGCGGCATTAAATACTGGAAAGATAGTTTACGGTACAGACAACGCCTACGTGCTTACGGATACGCTGCTGCCAGTGTCCGGAGGAGGGATTATCGGCCTTGGCGTCAATAAATGGGTGTCGGGATTTACGGCGACATTTAACCCAAACCTGACCAGCGGCACCACATTCCTGATGTATGGTACCGGGGCTAAAAACTATACGCTTGATTGCGTATCCAGTATGGATAAGAGCGGTGGTGTTGTCGTTAACCCTTCTGCCGCAGATCCATACACCTCAACGGCACCTGCGCCATCTTATGACCTGCTGGATTTCACAAATGGTAACGCGGCTGGCGCCACAAGAGCCACACTCAAGCCATTTTCTGCCGCAATACTTATGCCTGAGACCGGCTGTGTTCGTCTTGAGAACTTCCGCATTGCTCCGTATTTCGACGGTCTTGATGGCTATAAAGACATTGCAAATACCGGGCTTGGGGATGAGTGGGATGTAGGGATTTGGTCACGCGCATCATTCGGCAACGAATACCGCAACTTGCAGGTGGTTGGTTACTGGCGCAAAGCGGCACTTTTAAAAACAAACATACCTGTGTCTGGCACCCCGGCTGCTCAGGGCGAGGACGAAAACTACTATCACTGCCGCTTTCAGGGGTTCAAAGGCGTTTCGATTCGCGCGCATGATGTGTTCCTAATTACAGCCGTAACGGCAAGCACTATCGAAATACCATGGTCTTCCAGTCATACATTCAATCTGTCTGGAATCCTCAGATCCGGTGGAGTAAATTTCACTTATTCCGGGCTGTCATTCTCAGGCGATAAATTGACGTTTACCGGCGTTTCCAACGCTTCTCAGGCAAAGGTTGGCTCGACGATTCGCCGGAATGACATAGATAACTTTGGTATGGCAGGGACGCAATTTTTCGATTGCTACATGACCAGCCTGTATCACCACACACATCTTCTTGCGACATCGCAGTACCTGGCTCAACCCTTTAGCCGCCCATCGGAATGCATGGAAGTATCTGGCGAGCCAGTGCGTGGCGTTCAGGTTCATGCCGGGACTATTCAGGGATGGGATGATGTTCTTGTTCACATGCACGATTGTGGGAACATGAACTTTTACAGCACCTACTTTGAAAGTCAAATACCTTATGAGACTGTTAATGGCGGTAATGCCTCATTTGGCTACGGGGCGCGAATGATTGCGTCTCGCCAGTCAAAAAGTTCGCTGCCTTATGCTGCCGGGAATACTCGCGTATTACGAATGGTTGGCTGCACCGAAGGTAACGGCGTGGATTGGGGTCCGTCTTTCAGTAATTACACTGGAGGTAGATTCTTAACAGGTACTGGCGTATTTAAGCCGCGCGATACGTTTATCGACCATAAGGCGTTACCTGAGCAGTCAGATGATGAAGTTAGACTCATTTCTGAGGTTGGCGGGGCTCGTATTATGCCTGGCACAGGTAAGTCGGTTCTTATCGGTCCGGCTGTAGGTGATGCGAATATACAAAGTACCACGGGTTCATTAAATCTAAGGAGTGGTTTAAGGGTTCGCCTGGGTAATGCAAATGGCACTGACTGGTGGTTAGTTGACGCCGCAAAGATTGCTCCTACTGATGATAATGTTAAGGCCGTCGGGCAACCAAATAACAGATGTTCAGTTGTTTATGCCGGAACGGGCTCGATAAATACATCAGAAGAGACGCTTAAGTTTCGTAAAAATATAATCCAAGCCGAGCGAGACGCAGCTATCGAGATCAAGGCTAATATCTGGAAATATCAGTTCAAAGATGCCATTGATGCTAAAGGGGCTGATGAAGCCAGATTGCACTTTGGTGTAGGTGCGCAAACTGTTGGAAACATAATGCGCAAGCATGGCCTAGACCCTGAGCGTTATGGTTTTTGGTGTTATAACGAATGGGAGGATGAATGGGAGGATGAAATAATCACCACTGAAAATGTCAATCCTGACACTGGGGAAATTACTTATACCCATGCCATGACAGGTAATAAGGTAAAAGTTAAAAACGCAGGCAGCAGACATGGCATTCGCTATGACGAATTAGCCATGTTCATTTTAATGTCCAGTTAATAGTCAGGATCCCGACCACAACCTCACGCTACCCTCGCCCCTACAATTGTTATTCCCCTGTGGGGTGAGGCATGAGGATGAACAACATTTCGGACGTGGCGGCAGGGGCTTCCTACGCCACATCACTTGGTAGCGGTAGCTATTGGTTACTTCAACTACTTGATAAAGTCAGCCCCAGCCAATGGGCCGCTATTGGCTTACTGGGCAGTATTATGCTGGGCCTGATTACTTATCTGACCAATCTTTATTTCAAAATCAAAGAAGACCGACGCAAAGAGGCTCAACTCTATGGCCAGCACCAGGACTAAGCTCAGCGCTGCCGTTCTGGGACTGGTTCTGGCCGGAGCGTCCGCACCGGTTATTCTCGACCAGTTCCTCAACGAGAAAGAAGGTAACAGCCTGACGGCGTATAAAGATGGCGGCGGGGTCTGGACGATTTGCCGGGGGGCGATCACGGTCGACGGCAAACCTGTGACCCCGGGTATGAGGCTGTCGCCGGAGAAATGTGCTCAGGTAAACGCCAGCGAGCTGAATAAGGCTCTGGCGTGGGTTGACCGCAATATTAAAGTGCCGCTGACTGAACCGCAGAAAGTAGGAATTGCATCTTTCTGCCCGTATAACATCGGCCCCGGAAAATGCCTCCCCTCGACGTTCTACCGCAAACTGAATGCGGGCGATCGCAAAGGGGCGTGTGCTGAGATCCGCCGCTGGGTATTTGATGGTGGCCGCGATTGCCGGTTGACGAAGGGGCAGGCAAACGGCTGTTACGGACAGGTTGACCGCCGCGAACAGGAAAGTGCGCTGACGTGCTGGGGGCTTTACGAATGAATGGCAAAATTAAATTTTTTATTGCGGGGGGATCGCTGGCGCTGGCTGCTGGCGTTTTCTACGCGGGATATTTAAAAGGCTGGTATGCCCATTCTGAAAGTGTAAATGCCCAGGCAAAAGCGCGAGCAAAGAAACAGGAAAAGGCGGTAGCGGCAGGCGAGCAGAAGGCGGCAACGGCGAACGCTGAAGCCAAAGTGGTTTACCGTACCGTTTATCGTGATGTGGTGAAATATGTTAACAACCCGAACCATAATAACTGTCAGTTCGATCCTGCTGCTGTGCAGCTGCGCCAACGAGCAATCGATGCGGCCAACACCATCCCCGGATTTGATGAACCCGCCGTGTCGGGCAAGTGATGCCGGAGCGGATAGCGATGAAGACCTACAGGCGGATACGCAGACGGCGGAATGCGTGCGGGAACTGAGAACAAATATTTATCGCTGGCAGGCGTGGTACAACGCGACGGAATAGGCCGTTTTGTTCCTCGAATGGGAGTAAAATAAAAACGGGTATCAATACGGGTACATCTGAATTTATTGTTTGTAAAACACAGTAAATACAGAGCGTTATTTGCTGCGTTTTACTCCTATTATCGGCACCATCAACAGAAAACCCCGTAAAAACAGCATTTTTTAGCATGTTTATCTAACGGTTTGTAACTTCTGTTCTAACGTCTGTTAGCACTGGTAAACGCCTTTGCGTTGTATCGGCTCAAGTATTGTACAACGTACTGGCGGGTAGTTACCAGGCTCAAGCCCGAACAGCATAAGAAATTATGCCACCCCTTGAAGCTGAAAGAGTTGCCGGACTCTCTAAACACATCACTTGAACCCTTAGCGATACGTTCCGCGCTTCGTGCGGCGCTCAATGATGCTACACCTTGTGAAAGGTCGCAGAGAATAAACAGGCGTAATGTTGGGAAGACTAACCGGATCGGGAAAGAATCCGGCTCTGCCACGGTTTCGATCACCGGAGTATAACGATCACCTGATAAGAGAACGTGCTAAGGCTTTATTCTCCCTGCGAAGGGATTACATCCTGCGGAAGCGCTACGCGCCGCCTTTTCTTATGTGCCCAACACGGCACGTAATGGTCATCCATTATCTGCACCATTGTAACTTTCGTTGTACTGTCTCTCTGCTGTACGTTAAGCCCCAGCGAACACTGGTAGATTTAGCGGAGGTGAGAACATGGCAAATGCTACTAAAAGCGCCGCGACAAAGCGCAACAACCGTAAAATTCATGCCCGTAAATTCCTGGCTACGCCAGAGGGTAAAGCCTGGCTTGCTAAGAAGCAGGAAGAAGAAGCAGAGATTAAATTAGCGCGAGCAGCTAACACCATGTTTTAAGATAGCTTCGTTCCGCGCATTATTGGCTGTTATTATCATTGCAAACGATCTCTTAAATCAATTAACACCCGACCGAAGTAGGCAACGGAGATAAGAGAGTCATCAGTCAGAAATGCGAGACAAACTAAAACCAACATGATGATAGAGGTGATCAAGTTTAGGCGTGAGAAAGAAGAGGTCATGGCTGTCTCCTAAAGTTATAATAGGAGAATAACCATTTTGGGTTGGCATGTACACAGCTATTTCATCATATCACTATAGCATAGTATTTTTTATTGTGTCAACCACAAAGCCTGTTAATTTATTTTGTTTTTATAACAATAGGTTAGCTGGGGGAGTGTACCGATACTTGCATGTGAAAAAAATTCTTTCAGAGCTATTTAACGAAATGTGGCTCTCCGCTGATGAACAAGATTTGGAAGAAAGGGGGCATTGCGCCCCCTCGTATCATTCCTGTAAAGCCCGTAGCCACATCATAAGCAAATGAAGCTGGCTTCCTGTCATGGCAGGGATTCGGACGGTTTTACCGTTGCTTACGTTGCACAGCGCGAGCGCTAACGCCATAATGTGCTGATTCGGCATCTCTAACTCTCCGTTGGGATTGTTGAATACGGCGGGGGCTGTCTTCCGGCAAGTTGCCAGCCTTCGCCACTTCTTCATTTACAGCTTTTCTAAGGTTTGGCGGTAACAAGTGGCGCTGTAGCGTCGTTCCTGCCAATTTCACTATCTGCGTATACACGCACACCGTAGCACCACACCAGATAAAGCTGGTGATTAGCTCTTCTTCCTTTTTCAATACTCATCTCCGAGAATTGCACCTAAGAAAAATTCTGTTTGCTCTTCGCTGCCTTTGACGCTGTAACACTCGATAGCCTTTCTCGCCTCGCTTTCGTCCGTATAACCAGCCAGCCATTCTATCAGGCTTTCTAAATACTCCTCCGCTCTGTTCCAGTCGTGATCTTCTGGTAACACCTTGATTGCATCTGCCATGAAACAGGCTTCTACGTGGTCGTAATGAAACAGCAGGGCAAGAATACTTTCTTGTTGCCATTGTTCAGGCGTTTTCAATCCGTAACTGTTAGTCATTTGATACTCACCCATTTACGATCCTCGTTCGGTGTTGCTTGTTGAATTGCATCTTTCAACACCTGTTCAAAGTTCACACCGTGCTCCTGGCTTCTCTGCCACATGTCCAAAAATGCTACGGCGAATTTCAATTCTTCTTCGCTCTTAATAGGGCTGAAAGCGGTTGTGTGTTCGTTCATCTCTATAATCTCCATACTCATTACTCCTCTTCAAAGGTCATTGTGTAGCGGCATTGCTGCGACGGTCTGATCGTCACTGTCTCTGTATAATTGGCGTTGCTATAAACGCAAATCCGCGCGTTGTCTGTTTCCTGTTCGTCACTAAGAACAAGGGTTATTTGTCCGGCATTTGCCAGGGCTGGTAATAATGACAGCACCAGTAAGCTGTTTTTCATCGGTATCACTCCCAAATGTTTGCAAGGGCAGCGCCCACGCTCTTAACGTCAATCTTCAAATAGTTCATGGTGACTTTAGGATCTGAATGGTTCAGCGCTTTCATTGCTAAAGCCAAATTCCCGTTAGACTTCTCCCACACCTGTGTGGCAGAAAACTTGCGAAAAGAATGGCACCCGACGGTTCCTTTAATCCCCACATTCTCCGCAGCCTGTTTGATCTCACGGTTCACCTGTTCACGGCTGACAGGGGCTTTTCCTGATGCACGATTGCTGTGTGACGTGAAAACGTATTCGTCTTTCGGGAATGCCTGGCGGCGACGTCCTACAATCTCCCACACCTTCGCAGGGACTATGATTTCCTTCTTCTTGCCCGTCTTACTCTCCAGCACTTCCAGCGTATTTCCCTCCTTGAACTGGCTGAACTTCAAATTCACCGTGTCACCTACCCGTAAACATAAAGAGGCCATAGTGATCGCTACATCTGCGAATAGCTGTTTGTTATGACTCTCAAGCCAGCTTATCAGCTTAAACGCCTCTGCCTGGGTGATTATCTTCGTGGTCGCCATCTACTTATCTCC
>OGTM01000093.1_pt1 | contig 42672 bp, 18 predicted proteins | sample 1574581 | NCBI WGS metagenome assembly OGTM01 (sample SAMN03295850, study PRJEB24534) | human gut metagenome | isolation source: fecal sample 3 from infant 7 | host: Homo sapiens | place: USA: Pittsburgh, PA | collected 2014-07 | reverse complement strand
TTTCCTCATTAAGAAACAGTCGCCTCAACGACTGTATGGTTATTATAGTACAAACAAGAGATGCGCGCAAGCCCTAATTTTAAAAAATTTGAAACTTTTTTCACCTTTTCTGTATAATGTATTTATTTATTTTGATACTACTATATATTGTATTTGATAGCCCCCTTTTTATATTTCTATAGACTATAAATACAATATATGCTATTCCACTAATTAGTTTCAGTTATATCTATTAATTAGTACAGGCCTGTTTTATTTCTTAGGAGGTCTTGCAACTATCATCCTACATTTAGTACAGGCCTGTTCTATTTTTTAGGAGGTCTTGCAACTGTCATCCTACATTTAGTACAGGCCTGTTCTATTTCTCTGGAGACCTTGCAACTGTCATTCTACATTTAGTACAGGCCTGTTCTATTTCTTAAGAGGCCTTACAGCTGTCATCCTACAATTAGTACAGGCCTGTTCTATCTCTCAGGAGCCCTTGCAACTATCATCCTACAATTAGTACAGGCCTGTTCTATTTCTTGGGAAGCCTTACAACTGTCATTCTACATTTAGTACAGGCCTGTTCTATTTCTTAAGAGGCCTTACAGCTGTCATCCTACAATTAGTACAGGCCTGTAGTAATTAATTAACACTGTATAATACTATAATATGTTTATCTAACTTATCATTATGTTTATATAACTTATCATTATGTTTATATAACCCATTGATCTACCTTAACGTCCTATCTGATATACCATTTACATTCTTATATAAAACAAATGACGCCACCCACAAGGGTGGCGTCATTCGTATAAGGATTATTGTGCCCTAGTTAGGGGTTCTAGGGTATATACGGCCCCTATATCAGCATATGAGGGGCCATATTATTTCTTTTTAAAGATATACGGATAGCAGCAATCTTATTGTTGAATTGCTTTACGCAAATCAATTGTGTGAGGAGCGGAAGGTTCCACTGGCTCATTGATTGCTTTGCGAAGGTCTACTACGTGTTCTTCAGTAGCAGTAGGCTCTTCACTTGCTTTGTTTTTTACGGTTTCTTTAGCTGCGTACCAAATTGTTTCGTTCATCATGTGACGAAGGTCTTCGTTGTTCACATGTTCTTGATCTTGAGCCATGATATCCAAGATTGCGTCTTCCAAAGCACTTGCTTCATCGTTAGTCATAGGACCGCCGATTTCTTTTTGTCTTTGAACGACTGCATTGATTTGGTCTACCATGCCGCGTAATACATTGAATCCGTAGCTATTTACGAAACCATCTTTTTCATTGTATTTTGGCATATCAAAGAATTCGTATTCATTTTTGTTACGGTTTTCGCCGTTCCAGTTGAATGCGACTTCAAAGCCATGAACACGTCCCAAGGAATGTGTGCGGAAGTAGTCCGCATAGTTATGTTTATCCTTAGAATGTAACCATTTACTTTCAGCCTTAGTCAATTGCTCATGATTGTCATGTTTAATCTTAGCTTTCGTATAGTTAACTTCTGCATTTTGCCATGCTTGTACAAATGTATGCAAAGCTTGTACCGTTTGTGGGCTAGCCACAGGAACGAGTACAACAGGACCTGTAGTTGGTGTAGAAGCAGGGTTAGGCAAAATCAAATTATCATCATATGTTGGTGAGCCAGCAGCATATCCTGTAATGGATGCAGCGCTCATAAGTGCTGCTGCTGTGAAAGCAAGCATTGTAGATTTTTTCATATCTATTCCTCTTTTCATTGTCGAATATTAGCGATGGTAGGGGATTCAAGGAGAATCCCCATCCATGTGTATCTTATTACATACCTAATTTAGCCATCATAGCAGCCATTTGAGCTTTCAATTGGTCTACTTCGCTTTGTAAGCCTGCATTTTGAGCCTTAATTTGTTCATTTTCAGCTTTCAAATCAGATACTTCGCCTTTTAATCCGGCATTTTGTGCTTTCATAGAAGCCACTTCAGTTTGCATTGCATATGTAGAGCTGATAGGACCCTTACGGTAACGATCTGCTACAGCAGCTTCGCTATCGCGGTTGCCGACCTTCCAAGTTACACCAGCGTTAGCCATCATATGGCCGTTGCCGCCAGCCCAGGACACGCCTGCATGGAACATTGTGGATTCGTTCTTGTAATGAGCTACGCCCAATGCCAATGCGGAGTTACCACGATAGTTACCATAACCAGCCATGATTTGAGTTGGTTCCATTGGATCGTATTGGATAGGTTTCAATGCGGACAATGCAGCAGATTGTGCACCTACATGACCGATTTCTTCACCCAATTTATCTATGCGAGGGTCAGCTGCAGGGTTAACATGTAAATCGTATTCATGTTTGTTAGGATCTGTGCTTAGATCTGTCACTCGTACAGTGCCATCAGTAGATTTAACAGTTGTTAAGGAATCGCGCAATTGGTTAACGTTTACGCCATCAGTGCCATCGATACCAGGTGCAAGATTTACAATACGGTTACCAGTCATGCTTAGGTTACCACCATGTACTTCAAATGCAGGGGTTGCAGGAGCACGATCACCAGGAACACTACCAGGGTTAGAGTTGATTCTAAGTGTTGCACCACCATTGCTGATGGAGTTGATTTCAGTCAAGTCGTGAGACAAGCTGTAAGTGATAGAGTTATCAAGTTTATCATCACCATCAACATGTTTGCGTTCTACAACCATGTTGTCGCCAGCGATGTATTGCGTACCTTTTTCAACTTTTTCAGGGTTCTTGAGGCCTTTAGCCACACCAGAACCGTCAGTACCAACACCAGCATAAACTTTTGCACCAGAAAGATCAGCGTTTACAGTGTATGTTTTTTGACCAGTTGCGTTATCAGTTGCTTCATCAACAGATACGTTTTGACCAGCTTTTACGATTGTGCCAAGGCCAGTAATAACCTTTTTACCTTCGTTAGTAATGTTGGACAAGTCTTGACGAGCGATACCGGAAATAGTTGCTTTCACAGGGTTGCCGTGTTCGTCAACTAATTGTTTACCAGAACCATCAACATATGTCATTTCAACAGTACCGTTTTGACTAACTTCGTAGTTACCATCTTTGATACGAGTATCGTTAGCTTTGGAGATACGTTTAATATCGCCAATGTTAGCGCCATTGGAATCTACATCGCCACCAGATTTCACGTTGTGAATTTGTTGGCCACCCATATCAACATTGTTCTTAGTGATAGTAGGACCACCAGTGATAGTCAAACCATCGTTGTTAACTACTGTGTCACCAATTGTTACGGAACCGTTTGGAGTCAAGTCGATGTTGTTGTTCAATGCGAATTCTACTTTTGCACCGTCACCAGTGTTAGTTTGTTTAACAGTGAGGTTCTTACCACCAGAGAATTCTACAGTTTTACCATCAGTGATGTTTTTAGCTGTTTTATCAGAATCGCTAGTAGTATTACCAGTAGATTTAACATTGAAGCCGTTCATAGTACCAACGCCGTCAGCACTAATTGTCATCTTACCAGCTGCATCAGTAGAAACTTTGATGTGGTCGCCGCCTACAACATTAACTTTTCCGCCTACAGGTTTAACGTCTGTACCATTAGCTTGGATAGTCCAGATATCATCTAAGTTAGCTACTTGTTTAGTGCCGTTCTTAGTTGTGTACTCGATACGATCATTACCTGCATTGTAGTTAATAGTTGTATGAGATGTTGGGCTACCTAAGTGGATTGTGTTAGTTTGAACGCTGTTAAGCTCTTTCAAATCTTTATCCAATGCGAATTCGTAAGTTTGTTCTTCGCCGTTTACAGTTTGTTTTACGTTCAAGTTTTTGCCTGCGCCGTAATTTACTGTGCTACCAGGTTTAACGATTGTTGCAGTGGATGTACCTACCACATTACCTGTTGCATTAGCTTTCCAACCGGAGTTGTTGATTGTATCAACTACAGTTTTAACTGTTGCGATACCATCTTTACCATCTACGCCTGGTTTACCGTCTGTACCTTGTTTAATGTTACCAATGTTAACGTCGTATTTAACTTGACCATTTGCATCAACAGAAGCAGATGTATAGTTACCATCAACGAAGTTCAAGCCTTTAGATAATTTAACGGATTGAGTGTTAGTGCCGTTAGCAGAGTATTTCAATTCTGCATCGCCAAGGTTAACGCCAGTAGCACTTACCTTGTAGATTGTTTGACCGTTAGCACCTGTACGGGATGTTACAGTTACATTGTCACCTTCTTCAACTTCTGTTCTAGCAGAGTTCAATTGGTTAACGTTTACTGCATCAGTACCGTTTACGCCAGGAGCTACGTTAACGATTGTTTTATTACCAGCATTGATACCGCCTTTAGTAATGGATGGACCTTGGTTGATTACCAAACCATTATCAGTAATGCTAGTACCACCGATAGTTAAGGAACCTGCTGGAGTCAAGTCGATGTTTTGAGCTAATTGAACTTTCAATTTACCATCTACGTTGTTCACGCCGATGTTGTTGTCAGTCAATTTAGTGCTGTTTGCACCACCAACGATATCCATTGTTTGGTTCAATTTCTTAGCGATAACCTTGGATTTATCTGTGCCTTGAGCATCGTCGCCAGCATATTTCATGCCGTCATCCAAAGTAGCCACTTCGTGTGTATTCTTGTTGTTATCTTCGTATACGATACGAGTGATACCGTCTTTACCGTTTACACCTGGTTGGCCATCTTTAGCTTTCATAGTAAGGCCATCTTTGCCGTCCTTACCATTTAAGCCGATGGAGCCGTCTTTACCGTTGATCACAACAGAGGAACCATCTTTACCGTTTACGCCGATTTTACCGTCAACGCCGTCTTTGCCATCTTTACCAACTTTGATGTCATCGGACAATGCATAGTTGTAAGTATGATCGCCTGTTACAGCATTAACGATTTGTTCAACAGTTAAGTTTTTACCAGCACCGAAGTTTACAGTTGTGCCAGGTTTAACGATTGTTGCAGTATGGTTATTGACTGTGTTACCAGTAACATCACCTTTCCAGCCGGAGTTGTTGATTGTATCAACTACAGTTTTAACTGTTGCGATACCATCTTTACCATCTACGCCTGGTTTACCGTCAACGCCGTCTTTCACCTTACCGATTGTTACGTCGTATTTAACTTGACCATTTGTATCAACAGAAGCAGATGTGTAGTTACCGTCAACGAAGTTCAAGCCTTGAGACAATTTAACGGATTGCGTGTTAGTGCCGTTAGCGGAGTATTTCAATACTGCATCGCCAAGAGCTACGTCATTCGCATTAACAGTGTAAATTGTATGACCGTCATTACCATAAGTTGTGTCTACAGTTACGTTATTACCAGCCTTAACTTCTGTTTTAGCTTTTTTCAATTGTTGTACGTTAACTGCATCAGTGTCATTTACACCAGCATCTACGTTAACAATTGTTTTATTACCAGCGTTGATACCAGTCTTAGTAATGGAAGGACCACCAGAGATAGTCAAGCCATTGTTATTAACTACAGTATCGCCAATTGTTAAGGAACCAGATGGAGTCAAGTTCACTTCTTTGGACAATTGAACTTTCAATTTGCCATCTACGTTGTTCACGCCGATGTTATTGTCAGTCAATTTAGTGCTGTTTGCACCACCAACGATATCCATTGTTTGGTTCAATTTTTTAGCGATTACTTTGGATTTATCTGCGCCTTGTGCATCGTCGCCAGCATATTTCATGCCGTCATCCAATGTAGCCACTTCGTGTTTATCATGGTTGTGGTCTTCGTATACGATACGAGTGATACCATTAGTACCATTTTTACCGTCTACGCCATCTTGACCTTTTTCGCCACGGATAGTAAGACCATCTTTACCGTCCTTACCATTGAGGCCGATAGAACCGTCTTTACCATTGATCACAACGGAGGAACCATCTTTACCGTTAACACCGATCTTACCATCAACGCCATCTTTACCATCTTTACCAATCTTAATGTCGTTGGACAATGCATATGTATATGTTTGTTCACCAGTTGCATTATCGATATGTTGAGCAATTGTCAAGTTATCGCCTGCTGCATAGGAAACAGTCTTGCCGTTGCCTACAGCTGTAACTGCATGGTTACCAACTACATTGCCTTTAGCGTCAGTGGAGAAGGAATAACCGTCTTTGATTTGATCAGCCAAACCGGACAAGTCGATTTTTGCGATTGTACCAGCTTGGTTAGCACCGTTACCATCGTTGTATTTCAAGGTTACGGATTTGCTTGCTGTATCGTAAGCGTAAGATGTAGTTGTTTCACCAGTACGATTAGATGTAGTAGGAGCAATGTGCAAATCATTAGCTTTGGATATTGTTTTAACGTCGCCGATATTAGCACCATTTGTATCATCAGTGGAGTTGTTGTTTACGATACCAGATTTAAGGTTCGTAATGTTGTTGCCACCCATGTTCACATTGCCGCCGTCGAATTTGAATTCGTTGCCGCCGATTGTGAAAGTAGCATTGCCACCATTCTTAATTGTGTTGATGTTGTTCAAATCTTTAGCCAAACCGATGTTGATTTCGCTGTTGCCATCAGCACCTTGAGTGATGCTTGTTTTGATGTTAGAGGAATCGTATTCGGAATCAGCTTTAGCGCCTGTACCTTTAACAGTTACTTTGGAGCCAAGTTTATTTTTCTTTTCGCCACCGGAGTTAGCGTCGAAACGTAAACCGTCATCCAATGTAGCTACTTCGTGTTTATTGTTGTCATGATCTTCGTAAACAATGCGAGTTACGCCATCAGCGCCTTTTTCGCCTTTCATAGTAAGACCGTCTTTGCCGTCCTTACCATTTAAGCCGATGGAACCGTCTTTACCGTTGATTACAACGGAGGAACCATCTTTACCATTTACGCCGATTTTGCCATCAACGCCGTCTTTGCCATCTTTACCAATCTTGATATCGTTAGCCAAGTCGAATTCAACCTTAGCGCCATCGTTGTTGCTAGTTTGTTTTACAGTCAAGTTCTTGCCTGCTGCCATTTCAACTGTTTTACCATCAGAGATAGTTTTCGGAGCTGTTTCAGAATCAGCAGTTGTGTTACCTGTGGATTTCACATTCCATACGGATTGTGCAGCACCAGGAGCTACATGCAAGTCGTAAGTCACTTGGTTACCGTTTTCAGTTTTATTAACTGTTACGGAATTATCGTTAGATGTAACAACTGTACGAGCATCTTTTAATTGTTTTACGTTAACTGCATCAGTGTCGTTTACGCCAGCTTTCACATTAGTAATGTTCAAGTTACCAGCGTTGATACCAGTTTTAATGATGGATGGACCACCAGAGATAGTCAAGCCATTGTTGTTAACTATAGTATCGCCAATTGTTAAGGAACCAGATGGAGTCAAGTTCACTTCTTTGGACAATTGAACCTTCAACTTGCCATCTATGTTGTTCACGCCGATGTTATTGTCAGTCAATTTGGACTTATCTGCACCACCAACAACGTCCATAGTTTCGTTCAATTTCTTAGCGATCACTTTGGATTTGTCAGCGCCTTGTGCATCGTCGCCAGCATATTTCATGCCGTCATCCAATGTAGCCACTTCGTGTTTATCATGGTTGTGGTCTTCGTATACGATACGAGTGATACCATTAGTACCATTTTTACCGTCTACGCCATCTTGACCTTTTTCGCCACGGATAGTAAGACCGTCTTTACCGTCCTTACCATTGAGGCCGATAGAACCATCTTTACCATTGATCACAACGGAGGAACCATCTTTACCGTTTACGCCGATTTTACCATCGATGCCATCTTTACCGTCTTTGCCGACCTTGATGTCATTGGACAATGCGTATGTATAAGTGTGTTCACCAGTTGTAGCGTCGATATCTTGTTTTACAGTCAAGTTATCGCCTGCTGCATAGGAAACAGTTTTACCATTGCCTACAGCTGTTACAGCATGGTTACCAACTACATTGCCTTTAGCGTCAGTGGAGAAGGAATAACCGTCTTTGATTTGATCAGCCAAACCGGACAAGTCGATTTTTGCGATTGTACCAGCTTGGTTAGCGCCGTTGCCATCGTTGTATTTCAATGTTACGGATTTACTTGCTGTATCGTAAGCGTAAGATGTAGTTGTTTCACCAGTACGATTAGATGTTGTAGGAGCAATGTGCAAGTCGTTAGCTTTGGAAATATTCTTAACGTCGCCGATGTTAGCAGCATTTGTGTTATCTGTATCATTGTTATTTACAATGCCAGATTTAAGGTTAGTAATGTTATTACCACCGATGCTTACGTTGCCGCCATTGAATGCAAAGTTATCACCACCAATTGTGAAAGTAGCATTGCCACCGTTCTTAATTGTGTTGATATTTTTCAAGTCTTTGTTCAATTGAACTTCTAAAGTATCTGTACCATCAGCTTTTACGTTGATGTTACCAGCTGCGCTCTTGAATGTAGCAGATGTATTTTTATCTACGCCTTCGCCTTGTACTTTTACTAAGCTGTTCAATTTTTGTTTGTTCACTGTATCAGTGTTGTTACCAGTGAAGTTCAAACCATCATCTAACGTAGCAACTTCATGTTTATCATGGTTGTTATCTTCATAAACGATGCGAGTGATGCCATCTTTGCCGTTTAAGCCAGGTTGGCCTTTTTCGCCCTTCATAGTAAGACCGTCTTTGCCGTCCTTACCATTTAAGCCGATGGAACCGTCTTTACCGTTGATCACAACAGAGGAACCATCTTTACCGTTTACGCCTATTTTACCGTCAACGCCGTCTTTACCGTCTTTGCCGTCGTTACCAATCTTGATATCGTTAGCCAAGTCGAATTCAACCTTAGCACCGTCGTTGTTGCTAGTTTGTTTTACAGTCAAGTTCTTGCCTGCTGCCATTTCAACTGTTTTACCATCAGAGATAGTTTTCGGAGCTGTTTCAGAATCAGCAGTTGTGTTACCTGTGGATTTCACATTCCATACGGATTGTGCAGCACCAGGAGCTACATGCAAGTCGTAAGTCACTTGGTTACCGTTTTCTGTCTTATTGATTGTTACGGAGTTATCGTTAGATGTAACAACTGTACGAGCATCTTTCAACTGTTTAACGTTAACTGCGTCTGTATCGTTTACGCCAGCTTTCACATTAGTAATGTTCAAGTTACCAGCGTTGATGCCAGTCTTAGTAACGGATGGGCCGCCTGTAATTGTTAAACCACCATTGTTGAGAATTGTGTCACCAATTTTCAAGGAACCATTTGGTGTTAAATCAACATCATTGGACAATGCATATGTGTAAGTATGTTCACCAGTTGCATTATCAATATTTTGAGCAACAGTTAAGTTTTTACCTGCTGCATAAGAAACAGTTTTACCATTTGCTACAGGTGTAACAGCATGGTTACCAACTACATTACCTTTAGCGTCAGTAGAGAAGGAATAACCGTCTTTGATTTGATCAGCCAAACCGGATAAGTCAATTTTTGCTACTGTACCAGTTTGAGTTGCGCCATTACCATCGTTATATTTCAATGTAACAGATTTACTTGCTGCATCGTAAGCGTAAGATGTAGTTGTTTCACCTTGACGATTAGATGTTGTAGGTGCAATGTGTAAATCGGTATCTTTAGAAATACGTTTTACGTCGCCAATATTAGCTGCGTTATTGATAACATCACCACCAGATTTAAGGTTAGTAATGTTTTGGTCACCCATGTTGATAGGGCCATTTGTGATGTTAATGGAGTTAGGACCAAATTCCATTTTTGGACCATTTGTAGTATTGGAAATGGAATTGATGTTAACTAAATCTTTATTCACATCGTATTTAACAACGCCTTCAGCATCTACAGAAGCTGTTGTGTTTCTACCGTTTGTGAAGTTCAAACCTTTATCCAATGTAACTGTTTGAGCATTTTGGCCATTCGCTTTGTATGTTAAAGGAATTTGAGTAGCTGCTTTGTTACCATCGAATGTTACTGTATAAGTTGTGTTATGGTTTGTTTCATCTTGAACAGGTGTAACAGTGATAGGGTTGTTAGTTGTGTTTGTAGTATTTACAGTTACCGCTTCACGAGCTGCGTCTTTTACGTCATTACGGGATACGTTTACTTCGTAAGTTGCACCAGCGTCGCCATATTGGTCACCTGCTTGAGGAGTAACCTTAGCAATATTTTTATCTGTAGAAGTACTGGAATCAGCTTTTGCTTTTACCTTTTCAGTAGAAGCAGCTGTAGGTGTTACATTATCAACGTCTACTGTGTAGATTGTTTTCTTACCACCATCAATAGTATTTTCTGTTACAGAAGTAACCTTCGCAGCATTTTTACCACGAACTTCTACAGTATTGTTCAATTTACCTTTAGCATCATCGGACAAGTCAACAGCTACGTTGCTGCCAGATGCAGTTGTTTTGATGTATTGGCCATTGTTAGCACCAATTACGCCAAAGCTCAAGCCACCAGCTTGGTTCAATTTTTGAAGATCAGTAGCGCCTGTGTTACCAGTCAAGCCAACTGTGTTATTGAAACCGTTATTAACGATGCTTAATTGTTCTTCAGTAGCGGCGCGACCTTTTTTAGCGAAATCAGGAGCATCCAACGTTACGTTAGTTAAACCAGTGATGTCACCAACTTTAGCATTCAAGTTAATGTTGTGATCACCTGCTACGTTAACAGTTTGGTTACCACCGAATACAACCTTGCCATCGCCAGCTTTGTTTGTGATGGATGTAATGTCGTTTAAATCACCTTCAACGTCTACTTTGAAAGTTTTAACGCCATCGATTTCACGGTTGCTAACCTTTGTATTCTTACCATTTTCCATATCGATGGATTTTTTAGCAAGATTTTGGATGACTGTTTCGCCACCCTTGTTGATATTGGAAAGATCTTGTTTAGCAATACCTGTGATAACAGCCGTTTCGTTAGCAACGTCTTTGTTGTTACCGTCAACGTATGTCATCGTTACTTTGCCGTTTGCGTCTACCGCATATTCACCAGGTTTGATGTGACGTTCGTCAGCACGAACCTTTTTCAATTGGCTTACGTTAACTGCATCATTATCATTTACGCCAGCTTTCACATTAGTAATGTTCAAACCACCAGCATTGATACCAGTTTTAGTAATGGAAGGACCACCATTGATAGTCAAACCATTATCAGTGATGTTAGTATCGCCGATTTTAATAGACCCATCTGGAGTCAAATCGATGTCTTTGTTCAATGCAAATTCAACAGCTGCATTACCATTTTTATTAGTTTGTTTAATGGTCATGTTTTTGCCGGCTTGCATTTCTACAGTTTTGCCGTCACGGATTTCTTGAACGCCAGCGGAACCTTGTGCCACTTTACCTTCTGTAGCAGAAGATTTTACGTTGAAGGAGCTCATGTCGCCAGTTTTCAAACCGCTCAAGTCGATAACTGCTTTAGGACCATTTACAGTTTTACCATTACCATCTTGGTATGTTAATGTAACCTTTTTGTTAGCGTCTACAGTGTATTCAGCTACGTTATTGTTAGTACCTGCTGTAGGTGCAATGTGTAAATCATTAGCTTTGGAGATACGAATAACATCGCCGATATTAGCAGCATTATCAACTGTATCCCCACCGGAATGAAGGTGAGTGATATTTTGATCACCAAGATCCAAATTGCCACCAGTGATGCTGATGTTGTTTGGACCAAAGTTCATTGTAGTACCACCATTGTTAGTGATGGATGTAATTTCTTTTAAATCCTTGTTCAAGGAATATGTATATGTTTGTTCGCCTGCAGATTGGTTGATATCTTGTTTTACTGTTAAATTTTTACCAGCTGCATAAGTAACAGTTTGACCGCTTTCAACCTTAGTAGGTGTAGCAGTGCCATCTAATTTACCACCATTAGCCTTAGCATTTGTTAAGAAATCGTATTTTGCAGCAGCGTCGGCAGCATTGATTGTGTATGTAGTACGACCATCAACTGTTTTTTCATCAACAGTAACGTTTTTACCAGCTTTCACCATGCCTTTGTCATCAAATGTCAAAGTCAATCTGGAGTCTTTTGTATTTTCATCAGCAACAGCTGCGGATACACGGCCTTCGCCACGAACATTCAATTTACCGCCGTCAGCCAAGAAGTCGCTAGAACCAGTATTACCAGTCAATGCAACGCCAACGTTTTTCAATTGAGCTACGTTAACAGCATCTGTATCAGCAGTACCAGCAGCAAGGCCTGTCAATTGACGAGTCAATGTACTACCATTACCGATGGATACAGCAGCAGTAGTAGCTGTGCGAACATTGTTGTCTAAGTTTGTGTAATGACGTGTATGGACATCGGAAGGATTGTAACCTTTAACGCCTTTATCTGTTGTTGTAACAGAGCTAGAGCCTAGTGCTACACCATCAACTTTATCAGCTTTTGCAGTATAACCAACAGAAATTGCATTTGTAGCAGATGCTGTCGTTTTATTACCTAATCCACCATATGTATTAGGGCTGTCTGTGAAAGGAGCACCTTTACCATCACCACCGATTGCAATCGCATGGTCACCAGTAGCCTCTGCGTTAAAACCTACTGCAACAGAACCATCATTATTAGCTTTTGCCGTACGGCCAACAGCAGTGGAACCTACGCCCTTAGATTCTGCACCATTACCAGTTGCAAGAGCACCATGTGCAGTTGCTTGTGTTGCTTGACCAAATGCAAGCGCACCAGAAGCAGTTGCTTTAGCTTTATTACCAATTGCAGTAGAATTATTACCAGTTGCTTGGGACAATGTGCCAATAGCTGTTGCAGCATTAGCAGATGCAGTTGCTTGATTACCAATAGCAATCATGTCGAATGCGCCAAGATCATTACCATATGTAGCTCGCGCATTAAGACCTATTGCAATTGCTGCAGATCCTGTTTTGCCAGGTGCGGATTGTGCAATTGTACCACCAGAACCGATAGCAATGTTATGACCTGCCAAAGCAGATACGTCAGCACCAATAGCTACAGAATCATCATGTTGAGTCGTTGCATTGTTACCAATAGCCACACTTTGTCTACCACCAGCATGGGAGTAGTTACCAACAACGACGGAATTACCACCCGCTTGTTTAGGTGTTGTATCACTACTACCAGTTGTAAAGTTTTGATTATTGTATGCGCCGATAGCAATGGCACCATCTGCATTAGCATTAGATTTATTACCAATGGCAATTGTTTTAACGTTAGTAGCTGTGTTGCTAGTACCAAGTGCTACAGCATTACCACCAGATGCTTCGTTACGATTACCTAATGCAATAGCTGCATTGGCAGTTGCTCTATTCGCTGCACCATAAACGATTGTGCCATCTTCATTATTAGTATAGTTACCATAGCCCACTGCAACAGAATTAACACCAACAGTTTGATCACCATATTCGCCTACTGTCTTTGCAGTTTTAATATTGATACGACTGTCGTTAGTATTAATACTGTTATCAGTCTTAAGAGGGTTAGTACTTGTGAACGCATCTACAGGCGTACCCATTTGTGCGCCAACGCCAACAAGCGCTAAACCAGCCAATACGCTAGCTAGGACTTTCTTTTTGCCGCTATTATTTTTCGCAATTTCAGGAACTACAACGTAGCATTCCTTGGATTTGCTCCAAACGACTTTAAAGACCTTATTCATAAAACCTTTGAACCCCTTTCTCATAAGTACATGAAAAATGTAACTTTTACACTTTAGTTCACTTCATGAAGAGTGGTTTTTCTCTCATTCACACACACTTCATATAGGATAACTTAATAATATCAATTTATTAATTAATTGTAAATACTTTTACACCTATTTATTTAATGAAATTTTATATTTTAGATGAAAATAAACTGAAATTTATATGTATGTGTAAAAACAATCACATTTACCAAAAAGTACGCTATAACTATGTTTATAGCGTACTCAACGACATTTTCTTCATATACTTTTCACATAAGTCATAGTTCTTTTTAGTTTATAAATATGTTAAATAATATAAAGTTAGTCAAAATAAGGCCTCTAATCAACATCACTATTCTATAAATTTCATAAATCGAAATTACACGATAAATCAGTAAAACACAGTATTTATAAGACATTCATCAATTCAATACATTAAATTGTATAACGCTAAATTTTATGGTTTGTTAATATATATCTATTAATATATGCTAGTATTTCAAATAAACCTACACACAAAATGAACCTATGGATCTACTAAAAACCATATGTTATGCACCAAAAAACGCCCACACTATGGGACGGTACTTTCAAAATTGCGTTCAATTCAAAAGTCCGTTCTCACAGTGTGAGCGTTTTTATTATGGCCCCTATAGAAGAAAGGGGGTGGGATTAGAGAGCCTATAAGGGCCATATGGATTTATAATTTAGTGTTCAGCCAGATTATTTGCTACCTATAGCATCACGTAAGTTTACTTTACGGGATTGAGGTTGATCTACAGGCGGATTAGCTATAGCTGCGCGAAGGTCTACTTCGTGGTCATCCCCAGCTTGAGGTTCTTCGCTAGCTTTGTTTTTCACCGTTTGTTTTGCGGCGTACCAAATTGTTTCATTCATGTAGTGACGAAGTTCGTCATTGTTTACATGTTCTTGATCATGAGCCATGATGTCCAAAATGGAGTCTTCCAACGCTTGTGCTTCTTCATCAGTCATAGGACCACCGATTTTCTTTTGCTCTTGGATAACTGCATTGATTTGGTCTACCATGCCACGAAGTACATTGTACCCATAGCTATTAGTGAAACCATCTTGCTCATTGTATTTTGGCATATCAAAGTATTCGTATTCATTTTTGTTGCGATTTTCACCGTTCCAGTTCATGAACACTTCTTGACCATGCACACGACCGATAGAATGTGTGCGGAAATAGTCAGCATAGTTATGTTTGTCATAAGAGTGCAACCAAACCTTTTCAGATTTCGTCAATTGTTTATGATCATCGTATTTAACCTTAGCTTTTGCAATGTTGATTTCTGCATTTTGCCAAGCTTTCACATAATCATGAACAGCTGCCACCGTTTGTGGGCTCGCTACAGGAACGAGTACAACAGAGCCGAGTTGTGGCGTCATTACAGGGTTTTTAACAATTAATACATCATCATATGTAGGTGCGCTGGCTGCGTGACCAGTAAGGGATGCAGCGCTCATTAATACTGCTGCTGTGAAAGCAAGCATTGTAGATTTTTTCATATCTATTCCTCTTTTCTTAGTCGAACCAAAAGGGACGAGAGGGTTCTCGGTATCGAGTTTCCTCTTCCCGTTATCTGTGAAAGTTTAATCTATCAAATTATAAACCTAATTTTGCCATCATTGCAGCAATTTGAGCTTTCATTTGTTCATTTTCTGCTTTCAAGTCAGATACTTCGCCTTTTAATCCGGCATTTTGAGCTTTCATAGCTGCCATTTCTTGTTGCATTGCATACGCGGAACTGATAGGGCCTTTGCGATAACGATCTGCTACAGCAGCTTCGCTATCACGGTTACCAACTTTCCAAGTTACACCAGCGTTTGCCATCATGTGGCTAGAACCACCAGCCCAGGATACACCACCATGGATTAATGTAGATTCATTTTTGTAATGAGCTACGCCAAGAGCCACTGCGGAGTTACCACGGTAGTTACCATAACCAGCCATAATTTGAGTTGGTTCTAATGGATCGTATTGGATAGGTTTCAATGCGGAGAGAGCTGCGCCTTGAGCACCTACACGACCGATTTCTTCGCCAAGCATATCTACACGAGGGTCAGCTGCAGGAGCACCTGGAGTACCTGTTACTGCCAAGTCGTAAACTGGAGCACCATTAGCATCTGTAGTTTTATTAATTACAACAGAGTGGTTGTTAGATGTTACCTTAGTCAATTGACCTACAGTTGCAGCATCAGTTGTAGCTGTACCTTTACCAAGGTTAGTAATTTTATTACCACCCATGTTAAGGTTACCACCATCAATATTTACAGTGCTATTAGCACCAGCATTGTTAAAGGAAATACGGGGGCCATTACCAGTTGTAGAACCAGAAATAGAAGAGATATTTTGAAGGTTAGGATTTACATCATAGAATACTTGACCATTTGGTTCAGTACGTGCAGTTGTATTGGTACCATTTTTGAAGTTTAACCCTTCAGATAAGGTTACCTTCTTAGATGGATTTCCATTATCAGTATAGGAAAGACGTGCATTACTTTCCACTGCATTTCTAGAAACAGATACTTCATAAGTAGTACCAGCTTTACCATAATTAGTAGCGCCACCAGTAGGATTTACTTCAGCGATATTCTTATCATTAGCACCATCTGCTGCTTTCTTAACCTTTTCAACAGAGCTATTCATTGCTTCTTTTAATTGTTCTTCAGTAGCAGCACGCCCCTTAGTAGCAAAATCAGCGCCACCTATTGAAGTATTAGTTAAACCAGTAATATCACCAGTCTTACCATTTAAACTAATATTATGATCACCAGCTACAGTAACAGTTTGATTAGGATCAAATTTAACTTTACCATCACCAGCATTGTTTGTAATAGAAGAAACTTTATTCAAGTCGCCTTGAACATTCACTTTATATGGGTCAGCTTGCGTACCTGTACCAGACACAGTTGTATTTTGACCATGATCTAAATGTGTTTTCGCATCTTGCATAGCTTGATACAATTGGGAACCATTAACTGCATCTTTAGATGTCGCATTTACATCGCCATTAGCTACATTAGTAATTTTCTTACTGCCAGCATCAATGCCATCTTTTTTAACCGATGGACCACCAGTAATCGTTAAACCACCAGTATTAACTGTAGTATCACCAATCTTTAATTTACCACTTGGAGTTAGGTCAATTTCCTTAGACAATTGAACTTTTAACTTGCCATTATCGTTATTAACACCAATATTATTGTCAGTTAATTTATTTTTATCTGCACCACCAATAATATCTACTACATTGTTAAGATGCTTTTTAATTACGTTAGGGTTTGTATCTTGGTTTGCTTGACCATCATCACCAGCAAACTTCATACCATCATCATGAGTAGCTACTTGATGAGAGTTATTATCTTGATCTTTGTAGATGATACGTGTAATACCATCTACACCATCCTTGCCATCTACACCAGCTTTACCTTTTTCAACAACGATATCAGCACTAATACCATTAGCACCATCTTTACCATTTAAGCCGATATGACCTACGCCATCTTTACCAGAGATGGATACAGCATCTTTACCATCTTTACCAGCAATGCCTACTTTACCGTCATTACCATCAACACCATTAGCACCTTTAGGGCCAACGATAGATACACCAGCTTGACCAGTAGCACCATCATTACCATTGACAACGATTTTATCGAGGTTGGACAAATCTTTATTCAAAGCAAATTCAACTTTAGCACCATTAGCATCAGATGTTTGTTTTACAGTGAGGTTCTTACCTGCAGCCATTTCAACAGTCTTACCATTGGAAATGTTCTTAGCAGCAGTTTCAGATGTAGGATCTGTGTTACCTGTGGATTTTACATTCCAAGAAGAAGCAGTTCCAGTACCACCACCAGTAGCGCTTACTGTGTAAACATCTTCACCATTTGCACCTGTAGTTTTATTAACAGTTACGTTAGTACCAGCTTCAACAACTGTCTTAGCAGTCTTCAATTGTTTTACGTTAACTGCATCATTATTATCTGTACCAGGAGCCAAGTTCACAATCTTATTGTTGCCATTAGTTGTGCCATCGCCCATTGACAAGTTACCACCAGTAATTTGTACTGCAGGTATATTATTTGTGCCACCTGGGTTACTGTTAAGAGTGATGGAGGAACTACCATTAGATACAGAGTTGATACCTTTCAAGTTTTTATTCAACTTGATTTCCAATGTATCTGTGCTATTAGCTACTACAGCAATATTACCCTCTGCGGATTGGAAACCAGTAACTTGGGCTGCTGTTACGCCTTCACCTTGAACTTTCACAAGAGAACCAAGTTTATGAGCATTTACAGTTGCATCGTTGTTACCAGTGAAATTCAAACCTTTATTAACCAATGCATCAGATGTATTCTTAAGATCTTTTACGTTTACAGCTGCATTTGGTGTGGCATTAGCGGCTGTATCCAACTTCGTTAAGAATGCATTACCTGTGGATGTACCAGTTTTATCAATAGCAGAACCAACGTTATTAACGATAGATCCACCACCAGTTGTATTACCATCTGCATCTTGGAAAGATACAATTACATCACTTGCATTGACTGAAGTACCAGTACCATCAGCTTTTGTATTCCATGTGACAGCACCTGTTGTCGGATCTATAATTTTATATACTTTAGTGCCATCAGCTTTAGTATAAACTGCTGAAGTTACCGCACTAATTGTCATAGAACCATCTGCTGTTGTAGGTGTTTTAATAACAACATTGTCACCAGCTTTTACGTTAACCTTACCATTGACAGGTTTAACATCAGTACCATTACCTTGGATTGTCCAGATATCATCAGTAGTTGCTACTTTCTTAGTATCTGTAGTACCAGGAGTTGCACCAGGTGTTGTGTATTCAATACGGTTATCACCAGTATTATAAGTAATATTAGTTGTACCACCAGGCGTTGTATGATCACCTAATTCAACAGTTTTTGTTTGAACAGAATCTAAACCTTTAAGTTTTTTATTCAACTTAACTGTCAATGTATCAGTACCATCTGCTACAACTGCGATATTATCTTTTGCAGATTCAAACTTAGTTGTACCATCAGACAATACAAGTTCTTTTTCACCAGTTGTTGGATTAATAACTGTGGTGCCTTCTTTAGTGCCTTCACCTTGAACTTTAACCAAGGAACCAAGTTTTTGTTTATTTTCGATGACTGTATTGTTACCAGTGAATTTCAAACCATCATCCATAGTAGCAACAGTATGTGTACCAGTTTTATCTTCGTATACGATACGAGAGATACCATCTGTACCGTTCTTACCATCGATACCATCTACACCTTTTTCGACTTGAATATCTACACGGTTAGTACCATTAACACCATTAGTGCCGTTTTTACCATTGATACCAATCTTACCATCTTTACCATTTTGACCTGTTACAGTCACAGTTTCTACATTGATATCTTTATCAAGGCTATACGTATATGTATGTGTTTTATTAGTTGTATCAATATCTTGTTTTACAGTCAAGTTTTTGCCTGCTGCATAATTGATTGTGCCACCATTTGCGACAGCCGTTACCGCAGCTGGAGTTGTAGCGTCATTAGCTACAGTACCACCATTTGCAGTAGCATTAGCATTAAATGTATAACCAGATGTAATTTTATTAGCCAATGCAGATAAATCGATAACTGCTTTTGGAGCAGTCACTGCTGTGCCATTACCATCTTGGTATGTCAATGTAACTTTATTGTTAGCATCAACTGTATATTCAGCTACATTATTTGTAGTGCCAGCTGTTGGTGCGATGTGTAAATCACTATCTTTAGCAATTTTCTTAACATCGCCGATGTTAGCAGCATTTGTATCATCAGTAGCATTATTGTTTACAATACCAGATTTGAGGTTAGTAATGTTGCTACCACCCATATTTAAAGATCCACCAGTGATATTAATGGAGTTGCCACCAAATTCCATTTTTGGACCAGTTGTTGTGTTGGAAATGGAGTTGATACCAGTTAAGTTTTTATCTAGTTTTACATCGATTGTAGTGTTACCAGTAGTATCTTGGTCGATGAAAGTTTTGATATTAGCGCCACTATAATTAGCATCTGCACTAGTGCCAGCACCTTGTACTTTCACAGTGGAACCTAATTTATTAGTTTTTACACCACCAGAGTTAGCGTCGAATTTTAAACCTTTATCGATAATTGCATCAGATGTATTTTTAAGGTCTTTTACGTTTACAGCTGCGTTTGGAGTATCATTAGCTGCTGTATTCAATTTAGTTAAGAATGTATTACCTGTAGATGTACCAGTTTTATCGATAGCAGAGCCAACGTTATTAACGATGGAGTTACCACCAGTTGTATGACCAGCTGCATCTTGGAAGGATACAATTACATCGCTTGCAGCTACATCATTACCAGAAGAACCATCTAGGTTAGTTGTATATGTACCATCGGAACGTTTAACTACTTTAGTGCCATCAGCTTTTGTGTAAACTGCTGGAGTTACAGCATTTACAGTGTAAGTTTTTTGGCCTGTAGTAGCATCAGATGCTTCAGATACAGTTACATTGTCACCAGCTTTTACGATTGTGCCAAGACCAGTAATAGTTTTCTTACCATCATTATCGATATTATCAAGTTTCTTAGTAACAAGACCATCAATTACTGTGGTTGTATTTGGTACAAGACCACCATTACCATCTGTATAGGTCATAGTAACTTTACCAGTATTATCTACAGAATATGTACCTGGAGTAATATGTTTTTCATCTGCAAGGTTAGCTACTTTATTAACTGTAGTGCTACCATCATTAGTGTATGTAATGCGGTCGCCATCTTTCTTAATAGTGGTTGAAGTAGTACCACCATTAGGATCTTTCAAGGTAATTTCTTTAGTGATTGTTTTATTAGTTGTTACACTATCTAAATCTTTAAGATCTTTATCTAGAGAGAATGCAACAGATGCATTACCACCCACGTTCTCTTGCTTAACAGTTAAATTTTTACCAGCTTTCATAGTAACAGTTTTGCCATCAGCAATATTTTGAGTTGCCGCAGAACCTGCTGCTACAGTACCTTCAGTAGTAGATACTTTATCAGATGCAATATTCCAAGAAGAAGCACCTGCACCAGTGTTTAACGCAGAGAAGTCGATAACTGCTTTAGTACCAGTCTTATTAGCGCCAGTACCGTCGTTATATTCCAATACAACTTGTTTTGTAGTTGCATCATATTTGTAAGCATTAGCTGCTGCACCAGCTGCTGTGTTACTAGTAGCACCACCAGCAATATGCTCACCAGTACGGTTAGATTCTGTTGGAGCAATGTGAAGTTCACTTGCTTTCAACGTATCATGAACAGATTTCAATTGGTCTTCTGTAGCTGCTTGGCCAGATGTGATATTTGTTGGATCAAATGTTTTATTTTGTAATCCACCAATTGTACCTGTGCTTGCATTAAGTGTAATACTATGATCACCATCTACAGTAACAGTTTTATTTGGACCAAAGGAAATTTTACCGTTGTTTGTACCACCATTTGTAATGGAGGAAATACCAGTTAAATCGCCGGCCACATTTACATGGTATGGGTTAGCAGCAGTACCATTACCACTTACAGTTGTATTCGTACCATCTTCTAACTTAGCCAACTTAGCATTTACTTTATATGTTTTTTGCTTCGTTGTTGCATCTTCTGTTTCATCAACAGTGACATTATCACCAGCTACTACCTTATTGCTTAAACCAGTGATTACCTGTTTTCCCGCATTAGTGATGTTAGATAAATCTTGTTTAGCAACACCTTTAATAATAGCTTTTTCAGATGTTGCAGCACCATCACCATCAACATAATCTAATGTTACATCGCCATTATTATCTACTGTATATGCAGCATGAGACGCTGTAGTAGGTGCAATGTGGCGTTCTTTAGCAGCTACTGCATGTAATTGACTACCATTTACGGCATCTTTAGATGTAGCACTTACATCACCATCTTTAACATTAACAATCTTATTACCGCCGTTATCAAGGCCAGATTGTGTCAAAGTAACGTTAGTTGTAGAACCACCAGTAGGAGCTGTAATTGTTACACCACCATTATTTACTTTAGTGTTACCAACAGTTAAAGAACCAGTATTCGTTAAAGCAACTGTATCACTCAAGGAATATGTGAATTGCTTGCCATTTTGATCTAATACAATATTTTTACCTGCACTGAAAGTAACTTTATCACCAGGGCTTACTTTTTCAACGGATGTACCATTTGTAGTACCACCATTATTAGAGGAGGTTACTTTCCAACCAGAATTGTTAATTGCATCTGTTACATTAGTAGTCGTTGCAATACCATCAGTTGTTGGTGCTTTAGCTTTACCATCATTGCTAGGGTCATTAGTAATTGTACCGCCAACCTTAGCTTTTACCTTAATACCTGTAGCAGTTGCCTCAGTAGAGATTAGAGTACCATCACCATTGACATTGAAAGTACCATCATTAAGACGAACGTCAGTGCTACCAGTTACTTGCGTAGAATCGCCAGCGAATTTTAAGTTAACAGCTTTCAATTGAGCTACGTTAACAGCATCAGTATCTTGAGTACCAGCTGCAAGGCCTGTTAATTGACGAGTAACACTAGCACTATCATCACCAATAGAAACAGCAGCACGTGTAGAGGTTAAAGCAGCCTTTGTATTATTTGTTAACTTGTTGTAGTCATTAGTACGGCCTGTTGCTGGGTTATAACCAATTTCACCCGCAGCTTTTGTTGTTTTAGATTCAGAGCCAAGAGCTACACCACCTGCAATAGATGCAGTAGCCTTATGACCAATAGCAACAGCGTCATCTTTAGATGCGCGAGCTTCTGTACTTAATGCAACTGCATATTTGCCAGAAGCACGTGTAGACCCAATAGTATCTGCTGTCGCACCAGGTGTTTTAAAATTATTATTTACATAGTCTAAATTACCGGTACCTGTCACTTCATCAGCACCAATAGCGATAGAGTTATACCCTGTTGCTGCAGAGTTTGCACCAATGGCAGTCGCACCATTTTCAGACGCATAGGATAATCGGCCGATACCAGTGGAACCAATACCATAAGATTGTGCCCCATTACCAAATGCAGTCGCACCATGACCTGTTGCTCCAGCTACTTGACCAATAGCAACAGCACCTGAAGCAGATGCAGTAGCATTGTTACCCATTGCATATGAATTACGACCAGTTGCATTAGCTAAAGAACCAATTGCAACGGCACCATTTGCAGTAGCATTCGAAGAGTTACCAATAGCAATTAAATCTTTATCTGTAGTAGATTGACCTACAGCCTTAACATTAAGACCAATAGCAATACCTACAGATGCTTTATCTGTACTCGCTTGAGCAACTGATTTAGAACCGATAGCAATATTATGACCACTTAAAGCTTGAACTTCAGAACCAATAGCAACGGAATCATCACGTTGAGCTATTGCTTGATTACCAATAGCAACGTTACGATTACCACGAGCCTCAGATTGATAACCAATAGCCGTAGCTCTACCAGCACCTTTCGCACCAGTCGCAGCATCAACGATAGCATTACCAGAAGCACGGTCAATACCGACTAAGTTGTTATATCCAAGAGCGGTACTACCCTCACCAACAACGTTATTTTCTCGACCAAATGCGGATGCATAAGTACTACCTGTAATTGTATTATTTGAACCTACCGCATAAGAATAGTCAGATTGAACTCCAGCCGCATCAGCTATAACCTTATTATTAGAACCTGCCGCGATACTTGCAATGCCCTCTGCCTTATTAAGGTAACCAACAGCAGTAGCATATGACTTTGTAGCAGTTGAGCTAACACCAACAGCAGTTGCTTCGGCACCAGTAGCTGTAGATCCAGAACCATATTGCGTCTGTGCTGCTTGTACTTGACCTATTGATACCATTGCCAAGCCAGCCAATACGCTAGCTAAAACTTTTTTCTTACCACCATTGTTTTTAGCTACTTCAGACACTACAACGTAGCATTCTTTTGTTTTGCTCCAAACAACTTTAAAGATCTTATTCATATTTCTATGAACCCCTTTCTTTTTCTCTTTCTTTAAGACACTTATAATCCTTAATTAATCCCTATTCAATAGAAATAAAAATCATTGTGTGAAGAACATTTTTGCATGCTTCACTTTTCATTCATCTTACTTCATGTACATACTATAACAAATATTTTTTGTTTTGTAAAACATTTTCTCTCATTTTTTTCTCATAAACTTGGAAAAATGTTTATTTTTTTAATTTTTGTTAAGAAATGGTGTATTTTTTACACATTTTTGTACGATTTTTTTCAATTTAAGTAAACATATATTAATCATTTTCGATTTATTTACTTACATAAATATTAACAATCACGATTTCTTCATAAACATGATGTTAATATGTTTATGCACTACAAGTTTTTTCGATGTATTGTAAAATGCTATTAAATCATGTTAAATAAGGATATAAAAACCATTACCTATTAGAAAAAATACGTATTTAAATTAGCGAAACTTATCAAATACATCTTCCTAATCATGAATGATTAATTCATGAAACAAAATAAAGGCTCCATTATTTCAGAACATTATGCAAACGCCATTATAACTACTAGATGATTGTTATAATGGCGTTTACAATACAATATTTTCTATTTATATTAATCGATTAATCTAAACTTAACTCTAGAAATGTAACAAAGTAGGCCAGATGATATCATCTGTGCAAAATTTTTCACCACATACGATAGCTACAGTTAAATCTATTACTAAAATAAAAATATTAAATCTAAAAGTATCTCTAAGATCATAAATGGATCTTTATTTTTCTTTTCATTAATTTTTCTTATGTATAATACAACTTTTATTAATTTCAAAAGGCCTAATATCTCTCCATAAGTATTGGATAGATATAATAAACACATTGTGCCAACAATAACTAGCCCTAAAATGCTAAATGTATTTTTGAGATGCATCAATCTACACCTCCTTTCTTTTATAAAATAATGTGTAGCTCACACTATATTGATGTAGCATTCTCTACACTAAAAAATTTATGACCCATCATATTTCAAAGGAATATTACAATGCCTTTAAAATTCACAAAGATATAAACCGATTTAGGACCGTATACTACCGCCTTACGATTAGGTCACATCTTACTCATTACCATTGGATATAAAATTAATCACATTAAAATTGTTATCTTGATATTTTTACTTAATCTATATTCATGACTAATCCTCTTACAAAGTCTCATCAAATAGAATTCACTAAAATAAAAAGGTCACACGTAACAACCAAATGGTTATTACGCGTGACCTATATAGAACGTATACGTATATCTACAAACCTCAGCAAGCTTTCCTCAAATATGTTGTATCTATAACTCATGCAATTTTCTATATATAGTATATATAGGGACATAAACTTTCACTATAAAGCAATACAGTATGATATACTAATCTACAGTAATACATGAGGGAGTGTAGAACAAAGGGGTTAATTATGAAAAAAGAAACTAAAAAAAATAAGGCCGCATCAGCCTCTGCTGAAACGGCAACAAACAAGAATGTCGTATCTAAACCGGATGCAACGGATACGACAACGCATTCTATGGACGTGCCTACGGATGTAGAAAAGGGCATCAACGATTTAAAGGCGTCCTATGACACATTCCTATATATTTCAAAGCCATTTTCTAGCACGAATATTAATAATTTGTATGCTAAGGCTAAGATTTATGGACTTGATCCGGTGGCGCCGAGCAAGGCGCGCGTATTAGAGCTTGGCGCATCCTGCGGCGGTAATATCATCCCACAAGCGATGTACTACCCTACGGCGACTTTCACAGGCATCGATTTATCCGGCGTACAGGTGGAGCACGGCAAGGAAATCATCGAATCCATCGGCCTTACGAATGTGACGCTGCTCGAAAAAAACATTATGGACGTGGATACGAATTTCGGCACCTTCGATTACATCATCGTTCATGGTATCTGGTCTTGGGTACCGGACATGGTGAAAGACAAAATTCTCGATATTTGTAGCGAGAATTTATCGAGCCGCGGCATCGCTTATGTATCGTACAATACGTACCCTGGCTGGAAACGCTTGGAGCAATTGCGCGATATTATGTTGTACTCGGATAAACGGGCGAAAGATAAGGGTTTATTAGAACGCACGTTATATACGAAGAGTGTGTTAAAGCTTGTAGCGGAAACGATGAATAGCGACGATCGTTCTCGGGCACAATCCAATTACAAAATTAACAACATCAACCGCGTGTTACAATCTAATGATTATTACGTAGCACACGAGTACTTGGAAACGTACAATGACCCAGTGTATGTATCCGATTTCATCGAACGAGCTCGTCAACACGGCTGTGCCTATGTAGGTGACGAATCATTACAACGATCCTTCATTACCTGGCTTTCAGGAGACGTCGAAAAAAACATTTCCACCCTATCCAACGGCAATTATATTGACAAGGAACAGTTCTACGATTACGTGTACGACACGCAATTCCGCATGAGCCTATTGACGAAACTGTCCAACGAGGACAAGATCAACCACGACGAAACGGTAACCCAAGACATCTTGAACAGACTGTACTTTATGGCGCCGTCTAGAAATGTGAAGGGCGTTCCTGATGACTGGACAAACACGGTTCATATCGCTATCAAGGTGTTGATGGATACGTTCAAGGAATTTACCGTTCAGGATATCGTCAACTATATTAGTTCCCACTATCCGGGCTATGTCATCGATGGCGACGTGTTGTATCAACGTCTGTTCCTACTCATCGTGACGGACAACCTCAACATTTACGGTTCTTCCTATCCTCGCACGCCGTTTGTTGAAAATGAAAGCTACATCCCAGAGCGCTTTATTAAATACATCGAAACCATTGTAGAAAAAGGTGGCAGCCAATACCTCACACCTGGTAACATGTACAACCAAGTGGACGGGGACGTCGACAATGGCCTATTATACGTGATGAAACAATTGGCTAAACCAATCTCTCGGGCCGATTTAATCGCCAACCTCGACGAAAACCTAACTGTTAACCGCACCACTAAAGACGGCTATAACTACGTTGTACCGACCGAAGAATACATGGATGAAGTGTTGACACACATTGAAATGCTGGGGTACTTTGAGAAATAAGATTGCTTCTTTTAAGATACAATCCATAAAGTAAAAACATAGGCAAAAGGAGGTTTTAACATGTCATTTAAAGAATATGAAGTTATTGCTATTCCAAATTCTAATACGATTCTCATTAATTATGGTCTGAGTAAGGGCGCTAAGCGTGGACAAACTCTTAGAATTATAGAAAAAGGCCCTCATATTCTTATAGATGAACATGATTACGGTACTTATGATGCTATAAAAGCAATAGTTGAAATACATGCACCTTATGAACAATTTTCTGAATGTAAATTATTTAATTATTCAACCATAAATGTGCTCAGTCCTTTACAGTCCTTACTAAAACAAACGAAAAAAGAGGAAATGACTTTATCTGGTGTTACACCTACTCCTATGCCTATGCCACCCACAATAACTCCTATTAGTGTAGGTGACATCGCTCAATTAACGAATGAATAATATGATATATATTGACACTTAACTTTCTTTTATGCTATAAATTAGGTAGTAAAACGATATTGCCTTTGAGCATATCACCATGCCCGCTACTTAATTGTAGCGGGTTTCTTTTTATGCTGGAGTCTATATCTATATGGCCTACGATAAACCCTTTAAAACCTATGATGAACAAAATTAACTAAGAAGATCATTATTTTCTGATTATTGCAAACTTACGTCTTTACCAAGTAATATCCTTGATAGATTTAGCAAGTTTCAACAAACACTATCCTAAATATATAAACTGAAATAGTCATAGCACTCAAAATCAAAAGCAGATAGATAACTCAATGAGAGTGAATACGAGGAACTCATTCGCTTACTACTGTGTATACCCAGTAGTTACCAGTTACAATCTTAGTACTAAAAAACGGCTTAAGGACAAAAAGTGTGTGTAAAAACTTCAAAAGACTAAAAGCGGTCTATTGGTGGTGCTATATGCACTCACCAAGACCGCTTTCTATTTCAGATATATTAAATTGTATGCCTACAGATGAATCGATTGCTGCTATCTACAAACGGTTATCTGATTATTGCCAAATAGATCGTTCAATCCCTCAATGGGGTGATGCTCCTGTTTGGAATGAGCTACATATGTCTACAGATTTTCCAACTTATTGGGATTAGTCACACACACTTTTTGTCCTATAACCCCCAGCTTTCCTAAAAGCATAAGAAATTTCAGCATTATTTGTCGATTTATATAATTCTTCGTTCTGTTCCCCAAGCATGATATCTCTATAGTAAAAGTCGCGTAAGTTATTACTTGTCTTTACATTAACCATTCGCGTATATCGATTGCTAGGATTAGTTGTGGTAAAAGCAATACAGCCTTTATCAAGTGTTTCTAAAGGTCTTAGGTTATGAGATGTAAATATTAATTGGCCTTCGCCTTTCTCTGAAATGATTCGTAAAATCTCACCAAGTAGATATTCAAAGATACCCGAGTCTAGCTCATCTATGGCAACAGTAATAGATTTTCTATTATAGACAGAAATTAATAGACCTAAAACGGAAATAATTTTACGTATCCCTTCAGATTCATATTTTAATGGAATATATGTATTTGATTTATAGGATACTAACTCAAATCGCTCTCCGTCTTGATTATCTTGTAATTTTTCCTTACCTAATGTTTCTACACCTATAGTTAATCCTGGTACAATTTGGGTTAATACCAAATTCATCATAGTAATACTATCTATAATATCTTGTACAACGGCTATAGGAAATACATTAGGTTGATTTAGGGATAATCCAATCGTACCTACAATATGTCTCGTATCAGCCCGATAGTTAATCTCTAATGGTAGTGCATCGAGACTAATTAAGCCACTATGTTCCGTTGTTACTACAAATAAATCATGATTTCCATACTTCACTAAGTCTGTCAAAATCGAATATACTAATGCAAAATCTTGATTTGATTCCATCACTTCATTACGACTATGAAGTCGTTTCATAAACTCAGGAGAGAAAATAAAGGATCGCGATTCCGCATTCGCTTGTTTTTTATTTACGATTAGATCTGTAATATCATCAATATCACGACCAACTAGTAAATCTAATTTTGATTTAGGTTTAAAGATTTGCTTAGCTGGTACATTCGTGTCAATTAAAACACTTTTTCTAATATTGGTTTCTACACTTTCAAGCTTATATTGTAAGCGCTCTTTTGTAATACAAATACGATGTTCTCCATCTCTGGTATCATCCGTTATATTACTTTCACCAGTAATCGATGAGGTAATGCCTAATTCCACCTCATAATCTACTAAAATATGTTTATGATTATCCTCTATTAACAATTCAAAATTTAATTCACACGTATGAGAGGCAGAGGATATATTGATATAATCACGAATTGTAGAAGGCAATTTTTGGCCTGTAAGTAATAATTTTAAAATGCTAATCGCATCTATAAGTGCCGTTTTACCGGAACCATTTTGACCATATATACCTAATAGACTCGATTTATAGTCCTTTCTTGTATTTATGAAATTGATACGACCGTGTTCAATATTCTTTATATTATCTATCGTCATAGATGCTAAACGAATATATTTGGTAGTGTTCATATACTTACCTCCTAGTATGCTAAGTGTAACACACCAACCATTTATATTCAATTAAATTGCAAAAACGATATTTTATATTACGATTTACTATTTTAATTTACGTTTTGTAATACCACAAATAAAAAACCGATACAAACACTACTACTAATCGCTAGAGTTCGTATCGGTTTTTCTCTATATATTATTTTTTATTCACTCTAACTCGTTCAATTGTCGGTTGTCCTTGGCTATTTTTAGCCACTGTGTCAACGCGGAACAATGCCATTTCAGGGCTGAATTCTGTTACCAGTTGTTCGTCTACTTGTACGCCGTTTTGAAGGGCACGGTATACGATTTCTGCAAATTCGTAGCGAGTTAACAAGCGATCACCACCAAATGTACCATCTGGGTATCCTTCTACTAAACCACGACGGGATAGGTCACTCACTGCTTCATATGCCCAATGGTTGCTAGCCACATCTGGGAACAATGTAGTGCGGTCTGCTTTCATATGCGTACCTGCCACATCGTTTAAGAGGGCTGTCAATTTTTGGCTTTGTGCATTTTGAAGAGCTACGGTTTTCTTAAGTTCTAGCACTTCTTTACCGATGGCCACGCGAGAACGAGATACATTGCTATGAGCACCGACTTTCACAGAAAGACCTGCATTCACAACAGTTTCCCCATTACCTACAGTGGAACCTACGCTCAATTGAACGTCCTCATTAGGACGATAGAACGCGCCTAGTGCAGCAGCATTGCCATTATGGTAATGACCATAGCCAGCCGCAAAGTCCCATTTTGCATCTGGATCAAAGTCGAGCGGATGAAGGGCCGCCAAGGCAGCCGAACCAGCTACGGCCTTGTTAACGCGTTTATCTAAGTGGGATACATCTTTTTTAAGATTCGTTACATCCCCTTGAACGTTGACAGTATTGTTTGCATTCACGGATATCATGTCATGTAATCGTTTAAGTTGTGCTACGTTTACCGCATCAGTATCATTTGTACCAGCCGCAACGGATGTGATTTGGCGCGTTACGCCATTTGCTACATCACCAACGGACACAGCAGATGCTGTGGATTTCCAGGTAGCAGATGTATCGGTAGATGGCGCGTTAGTAAGGATATCATAACCAACTGCACCTGCGGCTACTGTCGCTTTAGAACCACTACCGAGTGCTACACCACCTTCGGTGGATACGTCTGTATTATGACCAATGGCCACTGCATCGTGAACAGTTGTTGTTGTTCCATTGTCGCTAGAGCCAATAATAACGGTATTATTAGCACCTGTTACGGTACGGTTATCGCCAACGATAACTGTATTCTTTGCATCAGATACGGTATTCTTAGAACCGATAGCAGTCATATGTTGCACATTCGTAGCTGTATTGCCAACGCCAAGTGCTAAATTGTCCTTGCTTTGGTTACCACGTACGCCCGTAACGGTATTGTTTACACCAATCAGGGATGTACGTAATGTATAATCTGCTTTATTGCCGCCACCGAAGGCCATCGTTGCGCCGCCACCGTTAGATTCTTTTACGGCTTCACGGAATTTTTCAGCTAATTCCTTCGCAGAATTGCCACCGTCGTCAGGTGCACCATCAATAGATGTAACGGAATTAGTAATTTCGTTGCCAGCACCCATGATAATAGAACCATTGGAATTGAAAGTTCGGTTTGCTGTACCAACAATGCTATTAGCAACACCAGAGTAATAGTTATTAGCTGTTTTAGATTCGATGCTATTTAAAGAACCATTAATAGTGGATCCCAAGTTCTTAACAGGATTTGCCATACGGCCACCATTATATTCACTGGAGATGATGTTATAGGTACCTGTATTAGTTGTAAAAGCACCATTACTAAAACTATTAGCACCTACTGTAGTGGCATACGCATTCAATGCATCTTTACGAGTAGTCGCTGTATCTACTGTGGTATCACCAAGATCACCTTTATAGTTATGGGAACCAATCATAGTACTGCCAGTACGAGCAAATGTATTGTCACCAATTGCTACGCTACCTACTACCTTTGTTGGATCCGACGGAATTCTTGCAGAAGAGAACCAACTACCACTAAAGGTTGTTTGACCTAATGCAAAGCTAGCCTCAACACCACCAGCCATATTTTCAATCTTTGCATTTTTACCGATTGCAACACTACCGCCTTGGCTAGCATAGTTATTGATGTTAGCACCGTTACCGACTACGATATCTCCTGTAGCAGCACTGGCGCCATTAGAATACCCAATCTTAGCACCATTACCAATTGCTACGTTTTCAATCTTTGGCGCATTGCTACCTGTTCCATAAGCAATACCATTACCAGCACCTACCGTAACACCCGCTGCACTAGCCACACATAAGCTAGACAACAACATACCATTAATCAATATCGCCAATAAGCGTTTCCGTTTGTTCATAATCTTCCCTCTCCATTTACAAACAAATACATAATACGATCTCTCACTCATCATTTATTCATGATGTTTACATGAATTATATTATCATATTTTAAATATTTGTAAATAGTTTGTTTATAATTATCTTAAATTTATTAACAGATTTATAAGATAATTAATATAATAAAAAACGGATAGCTAATCGCAATGGACTAACTATCCGCTTATATACTGAGGTTTTTATGAATGATCTGTTTATATTATACAGCTATCTGAGTATCTCAATATTATCTGTTATTCAATTTTTGTACGAGCATATCTACTGTTTCTTGTAACTTTTTATTTTGAGCCTCCAATGTATCAACCCGTTGTTCGAGAGCATTATAGGACGCAGGAGAGATTTTTTGTAGCGTTTTGTTTTCACCGAATTTATAGGATACACCAAGGTTGGCCATGATGTGGTCATTAACGGTAGCACCAGCTGTGAGGAGCAAGTTTTCCTTTGGATAATACCCCACACCGAGGGCTAGCGCATTGGCATCTTTGTAGTGGCCAATACCACCCATCACTTGTACTCGATTATCTGGATCAAATTGCATTGGATGTAATGCAGCTAGTGCCGCAGCACGAGCATCGCCTTTATTGGCCTCTTTTCCAATGTTGCTAATTTTGTTATATAGATTATCGATTTGTTGATTTGCACCATATAATTGGGAACCATTGATGGCATCCGTAGAATCCGCGCTTACGCGGCCTGCTGCTACATGAGTGATGGTCCGTTCTTGACCGGTAGCGCCTACGGATACGGTGGATACTGGTGCAGTGCCGGCAAAGTTAACGGTGCCACCTGCATAAGTGTAGCTTGGAGTGCTCACCACATCACTACTTTCAGCAGTGGAATGACTACCAAGCACAACTGCTTTATCTAAAGTTGTCGTTACATGATCACCTAGTACATAGGTATTATTTGCCGTTACATGATTATAGGCGCCAACAACAGCATTGCTTTCACCCTTTAATACAGCATTATGACCTACGCCATAATTAAAATTACCATCAACTGTGGAATTAGATCCGATTAACACAGTATTGTTGCCATTACTACCAGCGCCTTGTCCATTGCCAAGCCACACGTTTTTATTACCTGTAGCATTGGAGCCAGCGAAAGCTCCAATAGCAATTGTATTGGATATGGTAGATTTGAAACCTGCCGCAAAATTACCGAGGAAATTATAGTCACCTTTCCCCTCTAAAAATGTCTTGCCCCCCAAAGCAACATTACCACCACCACTAGAGCCATTCAAAGAAATACGGCCAATGGCAATATTATTTCCTGTTGCGTTAGGGTCATTAGGTGTCGTATACGAATTGCTATTACGAGCCCCAGCTTGTCCACCAAGGGATACATTGTCTGAATTAGAAAAAGTAGATCCCTGCAATCCAATATTATAGGCTACACCACCAGTTGAAACGATAGGTGTATCAGCGGCTTGCACTAGGCCCATAGAAGATACACTAAACACACTCATCATTGAAACAATACATAATTTTGTTGCGTAATTCATATTACGTCCCTCCCACACTTTCAAAATGTGTTGTTATACTCCCGCTAGCGTTCTCGATGCACCATAGATTTCAGCCACCACATAAGGGTTCCCGCAGGTACTCAATTTGGCGAGTATCCGTTTCGTATAATCTAGATGTTCTAACAAAGCATCCCGTAGTTTGCGTTGCACGTGGTCAGGGGAATGAAATACGAGTATAGGATCAAAGTCTCCTATGATGATATACGTTGTATGTGGTTCTGGTCCTGGCTCAATGCGGTATTGAAATGGAATAATAACATTGAATAAACCATACACCACATCGCGCGCAATTGGTTTCCGTGCTTTAAGACAAGCAAATGTCATGTTAGGTCCTAACGTTCGTGGATCCGTATACATGGGTTTTGACCGTCTTGTTGATTGAATGCCGTTTGCTAGAGCACCCTCGTGTCGTGCTATCTCTCGCAATACCGTTTTAATGGATTTGTGAATGATATCACGCCGACCATCTACATAGTAACATGCGGTGCAGTCACCACCATCTATATAAACAGGGATTAAGCAACATATATGGTGAGCTACATCGCCATATATCGCATTTGGATTACAAGAAATTGATTCTTTATTACTTACCGTTTGATACGCTGTATTATGCATCATTATAACCTTTCTTAAGATTAATGAGTAATAAAACTAAGGAATTCCTCTTGTAAAATTGTATAAATAACACGTGTTATATAAATGTGCTTTAGCAGCACTTATGAGTTAATTGTATACCTATAATTACAAACTGTAAATATATAAATTAAAAATATTTTAGATTTTTTAAAGCTACTTATAACTATGCATATTTTGCATATCTTGCATATCGAATTCTTTGTTATCCGCTACCATCATATAGTACCGCAATTGGTCGATGGCCTTTTTATGGCGTTGTTGCACAGCCTGTCTAGACTGATGTATTTCACAGCCTATGTCTACGCAGCTCTTGCCATCTCGATATAGGGCATACAATAACTGTTGTTGCTGCCGTGGCAGTTTTCTGAAAGCAGTCCACAGACGATTGCGCAATTCGTCTTCTGTCACCGTACCGACAATATCTCGTTCAATATCCACATCGCTAGGGAACTGATCCATCGCTGGCTCTGATACATCATCACCGGTACATAGAGGCAAGGTCAACTCGTGACGCCACTGATGAGCCGATTGTTTATAAAAATTAAGATACCCATAATGAATGGCTGCTTTCACATAGCCAGAAAATGGTACCTTTCCCGATGTGTGAAAGCTATAGATGGATTCGATAAAGATGATCCACAGAAATGATTCGACGTCATCCGTCATCACAGCCGTACTATATCGGCTCGCATACCGCATGATGAGCGGCCGATAGCGTCGGCATAGCTCGATTTGTGCTGCATCGATAGTCAATTCCTCGATGGGCCACACGGCTCGTTCCGTACTGAGCACCGATACACGACGTTCTTGGCAGACGCGCACTAAACTAAGGTCTGTCACCGCTTGTAACACCTTTTGGGGACAAACCACATGCTTCACGTTCATATTCGTTCCTTTCTGCCTAGGCTTACTTGGAATATACACCCATTTGAGTATTTAGACAAATGAGAAATTCCGCCATAAATGCATACATTTACAGCGGAATTTTTGTTGTTACATATGTATTTGTGTATAATTACAAACCTATTTCAGAAAAGTACGTCAATTTAGATCAATTTTACATAGCTGCATGAATTTGAATCGATTGTTGTACAATGAGCGAGTTCGAATCAATGACAAGTCGCACGAATTCAAATTCATTTCACTAAAACGATTGTATTAAGCAATTGTATCTAGCGCAGGTTTTGCAATGGTATCGTAAATATATTGCCCTTGACCGCAATTAATTTCCTCAAGATTTGGGAACACGAACTGGTACCAAAATTGGAACATAGTATTCACAAAATGATAATCTGCGTAACGCAATGGACCACGGCTACCACCTTGAATACGTCCAATAATTTCCATATCTAAAAGGTCGGCCATACGGGTTGCAAAGGTACCACTCTTAAGCTCACTGGCATGACATAATTCTGTATAGAACGGCTTATCCAGTTGTGCCAATGCATAGAGAATCGCATTAGCGGCGCCTACATTACGAATGTAGCGCATAAGCAATCGTTGTGGTTCCGTACATAATATGCCTTGTGGTCTGAAGAATAGACGCACAATATTTTCATCTACCGATAAGGCGGGATCTATATGCACGAAGTTCCCCGGCATACCGCCTGTTACGTGATATAGCTTAGCAAGGTCTTCATCCGTATAGTCCCAACCTAATGCTCTCACATCATCAAGTGTGAACGGATTGACCTTGAAATAACTATGAATGTAGGCAGCAATCAAGCTTGATTCGCCCAAGATTCGCCCTTTTAATTCGTCCACATGGGTTCCCATGAGAAGTACGAATACTTTGCCATGGTCGCGATAGGTTTCCATCAAGTCACGCAATATGATAGGCGCTTGTGGAACTGTATCCACAAATGAAGGATAATCATCTATGATGAGCATGATCCGCTTGTCAAGACTTGCTTGAAAAACGCCACGCAATGCATCCTCTAAAGTCTTAAAAGACCCTGATGGCACCTTTAGTTCTCTCTCAATTGATCGAATATGAATGGACTCATTCGCCAAGCGTCCAAGCAGATATATGGTATGACCCTTGCCTAATCGAGCCTGTAACGCTCTAGCGATATACGTTTTACCAACGCTGTAAGGACCGTGTACAACACTCATTTCCATGCGGTCCTGATTGTATAGTTCCATTATGGCGTCAATGACCACCTCATGGTTACTACATTTCATATAAGATCTCACCTCCCTTAAAATAGTTCTCAGGAGTTTATTATATCATATTTTAAATAAACTATAAAATTTTTCTTGTAGATTTTAACAAATAGATAATAAATTCATTTTTCACACATAAAAAACTCTTTTCCCTGATGAGAAAAGAGTTTCTGTATGTTTAATATATTATTCTTGAAAGCATATGCTTACTCTACTGTTCATTGCTAAATTTCATGAGCATGATGCGGCGCACCGATTCATCAAGCCGTGCTTCGGAAATTGTTCCATTTTCTACGGCCTGCGTCAACGCGTCGTGGACTGCCTTGATGTGCTTGGCATGCTTACAAAGGATAACCATGTCGCTGCCTGCATTAATGGTACGCACTGCATAATCCTCTATGGACATACCAGCAATAGCGGCGCCGACCTCGATATCATCGGTCATCACCACGCCCTCAAAGCCCAGTTCATTCCGTAGCCAATCTGTAATGATCGGTTTAGATAGACTCACCGGATGATTCGCATCGATAGAAAGTACTTTCACAGCATTCACCATAATCATAGGATGTTCGTCACGCGTCGCATCGATGAGCTGAGCAAATACGCGGCCATCATCGTCCATGAGGCTTGCCTTCGATGCATCTATTTTCATGCCCGGCACCGTGTAATCTCCGCCGCCAGGAAAATATTGATACCCTGTAAATACGCGATTCGCCGCATAGCGTTTAGTAATGGTCTCACCGATGCGCGCCGCCCGGTCCACATCGCTCGTGTACGAGTAAAACGAGTGGGTATTCACCATGACACCCAAATTGAGATTAAACCCAAGGTCGCGCATCTCGATGGCCGTGCGCGTCGCTAGACTCGACACCGCATCAAGACCCTGCTTCGATAACAGCTTAGGGTCCGTCCACGGTAGCATCAGGCTAGGTCTGTACTGCATGCGTTCTCGATTCATGGCGATGAACGGCATCATGAGGCTGGACGTATTCGCAGTGTCTCGTATACCTTGTGTGAAAGCCCGCACTTGTTCCTTGGATTCCATATTATCATGATCGAGCAAAATACCACCTACGCGATATTTACGTACTAATTCTTTTTGTGACTCGTCAAATGTAGTGCCTTCTAGACCGATACACATTAACTGACCAATCTTGTCCTCTCGTGACATGGTGCGCACACTGCGATCCGCCTTTTCCGCGGCCGACGCATTCATAGCGGCAATCGCCTTATACCCTACGGGCGCACGGTCAGAACTTGCCGTCGTACTCGGCGCCTCTCGACTACACCCTACAAGGGTGCCCATCGTGGCTATCGCCAATACACCGCAAGCCAGCCTCTTTACGAACTGCTTCATATCTCTCTACCCTTTTATTAACAGCTCAACTTAACTATAGCTAAAGTAGAACCTATGCCCTCCCAGTCATAAGTCCTGTTGTTAACACATATATAGCCCTGTTATTAACATTTATATAGCTATATTGTTAACACTTTTATATCTATATTATATACCATCTGTTTCATTAATACCTCATTAAACCACTATTTTACAAACTGCTGATTTGCTAATTCCTCATATTGATAGAAAGGAATGCATACAGATTACAAGTTAGAGATTTCTTCATCCATCGTCGTTTTGACAAAATAAAACTGCAACCTAGTCATATATACTGTAACTGATATATTCTCAGTATACATAAGACCAAATTGCAGTTTTTAAGATTATTTATGAGTACGATTAGCCTCTGTTTCATCAGATTCAGATGTCGTACCTGTCGTTTGTTTCGATGTGTTATGGAAGGTCATCACTGTTTTAGCCGCCACCTTTTTCACTGGGCCTGTTGGTAATACAATAGGTATTTGAGTGTTTACTTTCACAGGACCATTAGCAGGTACAGGCGCTTGAACCGGTGTCGATAAAGCCTTGACGATATTTGGTTGCGGTGCCGTTGGCGCTACAGATTGAGCCGCCGTTTGAGCTGCTATCGATTGAGATGCTGTTTGCTGTGCTACCACTGGTTTTGGTGCTTGTTTAGGCGCATCCGGTTGTTGACGTGCCACACGAGCCGCCGCCAAAATTCCTGGATTGCGATATAATAACTGACCACCTTCAGTAGACAATTTTTGATCGTAATAATATACATCAGCGTTGTAATACTCACTGCCACTGGCCACATCATAACGCAAACCAATCATGGTATACACCGTAAAATGTAGCAACCCGTCCGGTTTACTGCGGTCAATTGAATCACGGTCCACATACCAATTATTGCCATTATAGGTGAAAGCATAAATATCTTGCCGAGCATCGGCATTGGGTATAACAGATATAAACAGCGCTGCTACAAACATAGCCACTGCACATATACGTTGAAACATGAGGCCTCCTCATTATGAAATACTACCTATCTTAATACATACATTATATAGATTCTATCTATATATACATTAAATAGTTGTAATAGTAGATAGATTATGTAAGTATAAAATAATTGTATACGATTGAACAACTTATTATACCACATTTTCTAAGATTGCGTTCCTCTGACATCCCTACTTGGAATTAGTACAGACCTGTAGTATTTGTGGATCCCATTGATACCCCTCTTAAAAATTAGAACAGGCCTGTTCTAATTCTAGAAACACCATATAATTGATTAAGTTCATTTGAATTTGACGATATATATAATTTTCCTTATAATAAAAGAAGATAGTCAAGCGAGTAGTTCCGTCAGGCTCATCTCAAAAAATACGAAAGTGATGAAATGGCCTTTCAGTTACCTAGTTACCTTAGGATAACGAAGGGCTATTTGTCTTTTCCAAGACAAATAAGAGCCACAAGTGCACCAAAGGCAATAACAACAGTCATCACCTCTAGAATTATCATGATTAACTCATAATCACTCATAGAGCACCCCTCCCTCCATTAACGAAGAGAGGCCCAACCTCGCTGACTATCTTAAACTAATTATAAAGAGAACTTTTGTTTTACGCAATAAGCATCTATAAATACAGATATACGAGTTAAAATTATAAAAGCCCCAAAGTACTAACAGCTAATATATACAGCTATTAGTACTCTGGGGCTATTTATATATCGACTATATCCTCAGATTGTTTTAGGTAAACATATCTTAGAATTTATGTGTAAATCCAGCGTTCACAGACCAGCCTGCTTTATAGTCGCCAGATAATCCGGTGCTAATATCAGCATAAAGGCTGTTGTTAGCATCGATGCCATAGCGGCCACCGAATGCAAGGTCAGTCCATGTCCCTTTAAGGTCTTGTTCTGTTGATTTCACAGTAGAACCACTTGTGTATGTAGTTTTTACCGAGCCAGAGAAGGCATGGTTAACGCCGACACGAGTATAGATACTGCCTGCGCCAAAGGTCTTACCAATCTCAAGGCCAAGACCGCCAGCAGTGCTACTTACGCCAGCTTGGTCTACATGCATGGTGCCTGCATTAAAGCTATCTCCACCAAAGTGAGTATAGCTCAATTGTGCTTGCGGTTCGATGTATACACCATTTTGTAATTTCACAGTTTTACCATAGCGAGCGCCGATAGTGTATGCATTAGCCTTCGTTTCACCAGATAGGCTTTCACCAATTTCATTACGAGCGGTGAAAGTATTCGTTACACGACCAACTTGGGATTCAAGTTGAATGTATTGATCTCTGCCGAGGTCTTTCAAACCATAGGCGCCAACAGCAAAGGCCTTTTCTTTGCCAGAGCCATTGAACACATAATCATCATGGCCACGAAGGTAAGACACTTGACCGCCTACGGTCCAACCGCTACCAGTTTTAGCGTCGTAACCACCTTGAATGCGTGTATAGGTTGTGTCCGTATCAATACCTTGTGCATCATAGCTATATTGACCGCCACCGATATGGGCCCAAATACCTGTTGTTGCGCCTTGTTGCAATGCACGAGGACGGTAAGTATTTGTTAATGTGCGCCAGCCGTTGATGTTGCTCATAATCGCAGAACGAGCACCACGCATATGCGGAGTATCATATGCCGTTGATTGAGCAGGTGTTGGCGTTGGCGCCGGTTGTGGCGCTGGTTGCGGAGCCGGTGTTGGTTGTGGCGCCGGTTGCGGAGCCGGTGTTGGTTGTGGCGCCGGTTGCGGAGCTGGTGTTGGTTGTGGCGCCGGTTGCGGTGCTGGTGTTGGTTGTGGCGCCGGTGTTGGCGTTGGCACTGGTTGCGGTGTAGGTGTTACTGTTGTATTACCATATACATATTTACCTTGACCATTTTGATCCGCTTGCCATGTAATAGCACCTTCTTTAGCATAACCAGATGTTAATACCTTAAAACGTCCAGATTCAGCACCTTCAGAAGCAATGGCTACTGTGCCTTCAAGGTTTCTTTCACCAGTCACATAGTTATGGTAATACACCTTGTGTGCAAGATTATCTAAAACCTTATTTACATTATCCTCAGTAGATAAGTCTAGCCCTTTGCGGCTGGTGTATAGATGAGCGCCAGCATTAGGGGCTGCACTTGTGATATGTATGTCGCCACCCCAGAAGGAATCAGCCGTTAAACCATTATATGTTGTGGTTGGCGGTGTATATTCTGGATCCTCGGTATCTGCATATTCATCATTAGGATCATAAATAAAATTCACATGGCCTTCGAGCTTATCAATATACAGTTTATTATGCTCATTTTGCTCTACCATATTTTGAAAATTACGATTCGTAGAGCCAACGAGTCGATGTACACGGCTAGGCATAGTACTACTATCAAGGTTAGTACCATCAAGGCCACCTTGATACAATAGCTCCCAATCCCCTCTTTCACCAAGGAACACATTGATATGATTATAGTTTCGCCTATTTTCATCAGCTAAATTGAAAGCTAGCCCAGACCAATTGGATTCCTCACCATCTATACCGATATTAATGGTTGAGCTATAATTTGGATCATTTTTAACTATAACATCGCCTTCAACGAATATTTTATCACCCGTAAATTCGCCGTGATGATCATGAACACCTATATTAATTGTACCCCCTTGAGCAAGAGCAACAGGTGTACTCACTCTACCAGAATTATATACACCTTTTTTCAATTTAATGTCTCCACCATTTTTACTGGTAGCAAATGCACTATGACCATAGCCAATATTAGAATACCCATCTTCAATAATAACCATACCACCATTCGCTACTATAGAAGATATATTTTTATCGTATTCTGGGAATACACGTATCATATCATCACTGTTAGCTACAAAATCTGTATTATCAGTATACGGAGCGGTATAAGCCGCATCTACCACCATATTAGGCATTACAAATCCAGCAATCGCCAGTGCCACAGCTAGCGATAGCTTTTCTTTACTTACATGTCTCATAATAGTCCTCTCACTCACACAATGTAAACAAACTATAAATTATCTTAAATTATAATTTACAATTTGTTATTTGTAAATATGAGAGAAATAAAATTAGTCCAGGCCTGTAGTATTGCCTGGACCCTTTAATACCTCTTCTAAAAATTAGAACAGGCCTGTTCTATTTCTAGAGAGACCATATCAGACTATCTTACAAATTAGAACACGCCTGTTCTATTTCTAGAGACACTATATCAGCCTCATCTTACTAATTACTACACGCCTGTAGTAATGTAAAAACCCCTTAATAAATCCACCTAATTCAGTTACAAATGTATCTTTATCATCAAGACTCTTATTTTCCTTTAATTTATATATCTGTATTTATAGATGCTTATTGCTTAACTCATATGTTCGCATTATAATTAGCTTCTCTTATTTGTCTTGGAAAAGACAAATAGCCCTTCGTTATCCTAGGATAGCTAGGTAACTGAAAGGCCATTTCATCACTTTTCTGTTTCTTGAGATGAGCCTGACGGATCTACTCGTCTGACTATCTTCTTATATTATAAAGATAATTATATATATCGTCAAATTCGAATGAACTTAATAAATATATGATGTTTTATAAATTAATACAGCCCTGTAATAATTTATTAATATTGATTATAAGCAATACTATAGGTAATATATTAGGCTTTAAAGATAACACCATTATGCTCTAGTTGTTCCACCGTTTTTTTACCAATGCCTGGTAGCATCAATACTTCTTGTTTAGTAACTGTTTTAAAATCAGCTACTGTGTATAGGCCAGCTTGTGAAAGTGTAATTTGTGCACCAAACCGTATATTGTCATATACCGGATTTCCTCGCACAGCCACACCTTTAGCAACCTCTACGGTACTCATATGAGCTGTCTCGCATTTTCCTATATAGCTATCATTAGAGTACCGATTCACAACAATTAGACCGGTAACACATTCATACGCATCATATAAAGTCTGCCATAATGGGCTTTCAAAACTCACCAATTGAGTCGGTAAAAATGAGATAGCAGTATATAAGCTTATTAATTCCCGTGGATCAAAATCTATATCAATCACTTGGTCTACCATATACATAATGGTCTCTAAGTGGTCTTCCACAAAATCGTTCCAGCGCGTTGCATCTTGTAATAACCAATCAATATCTTCATATT
>OGTM01000078.1_pt1 | contig 47688 bp, 43 predicted proteins | sample 1574581 | NCBI WGS metagenome assembly OGTM01 (sample SAMN03295850, study PRJEB24534) | human gut metagenome | isolation source: fecal sample 3 from infant 7 | host: Homo sapiens | place: USA: Pittsburgh, PA | collected 2014-07 | reverse complement strand
GGAAGTTGGCCTGGTTGTTGATCTCGTTAAAGGTCATCCAGTACTTCACTTTATGCTGATAGCGCTGGAAAACCACTTTCGCAAAACGCACAAAGAAGTCGATCAGCTTACGGTTGCGCCAGCCGCCGTATTCCGTGACCAGGTGAAAAGGCATCTCAAAGTGGGAAAGCGTAATCACCGGTTCGATGCCGTACTTCAGGCACTCGTCGAACAGATCGTCATAGAATTTCAGACCGGCCTCGTTCGGCTCAAGCTCGTCCCCTTTCGGGAAGATACGCGTCCAGGCGATGGAGGTACGGAAGCATTTGAACCCCATCTCGGCAAAGAGTTTGATGTCTTCTTTATAGCGGTGGTAGAAATCGATGGCTTCATGGTTAGGGTAATTTTTCCCCTCAAGCACGCCGTTGGTGATTTCGCGCGGTACGCCGTGCGCGCCCGCCGTCATCACATCGGCAACGCTAACGCCCTTGCCGCCCTCTTTCCAGCCGCCCTCAAGCTGATGCGCCGCAACGGCACCCCCCCACAGAAAATCTGCTTTAAATCCTGACATTTGCTTTCCCTCATTCTGCGTTATTTTCTGCAAAAACAATTACAGAAACCGGTTTCAGTTCGATGATGTGCAAAGGGGATAGCCGTTGCAAGCAGAACGCCGAAACCGGTTTCATTTTCGTGAACAGAGTCAAGTTTGTCGCCCTGCCTAAGCCAGAGAGAAAAAAAGATCCCCGCACCGAGAATAGGCTCGCAAACGTTTGCCTGGACTGTTAGAATTGCGCCGATTTTTCTTACTAGCTATGCAATCGCGTGGGGACTTGAGCCGTGACCAACAAAACTTCTCTCAGCTACAAAGATGCCGGTGTTGATATTGACGCAGGTAATGCGCTGGTTGACCGAATCAAAGGTGTGGTGAAAAAAACCCGCCGCCCGGAAGTGATGGGTGGTCTGGGTGGATTCGGCGCACTGTGCGCGCTGCCGCAAAAATATCGTGAACCTGTTCTGGTCTCGGGTACTGACGGTGTAGGCACCAAGCTGCGCCTGGCGATGGATTTAAAACGTCACGACACGATCGGTATCGATCTGGTCGCGATGTGTGTGAATGACCTGGTGGTTCAGGGCGCAGAGCCGCTGTTCTTCCTCGATTACTACGCGACCGGCAAACTGGACGTGGATACCGCGGCCAGCGTCATTAACGGTATCGCCGAAGGCTGTCTGCAGTCCGGCTGTGCGCTGGTCGGCGGCGAAACCGCTGAAATGCCGGGTATGTATCACGGCGAAGATTATGACGTCGCGGGCTTCTGCGTCGGCGTAGTAGAAAAATCAGAAATTATCGACGGCAGCAAAGTGGCGGATGGCGATGTGCTGATCGCGCTGGCTTCCAGCGGCCCACACTCCAACGGCTACTCCCTGGTGCGTAAAATCCTCGAAGTGAGCGGCTGCGACCCGCTGACCACCGAGCTTGACGGTAAACCGCTGGCAGACCATCTGCTGGCACCGACCCGCATCTACGTGAAAAACGTGCTGGAACTGATTGAGAACGTTGACGTGCACGCTATCGCCCACCTGACCGGCGGCGGCTTCTGGGAAAACATCCCGCGCGTGCTGCCGGACAACACCCAGGCCGTAATCGACGAATCCTCATGGCAGTGGCCAGCGGTCTTTAACTGGCTGCAGACCGCAGGCAACGTGAGCTCTCACGAAATGTACCGCACCTTTAACTGCGGCGTGGGCATGGTTATCGCCCTGCCAGCAAGCGAAGCGGATAAAGCGGTTAAACTGCTGACCGAAAAAGGTGAAAACGCGTGGAAAATCGGTACGATTAAAGCCTCCGATTCCGAACAGCGTGTGGTCATTGAATGAAAAACATCGTGGTGCTCATTTCCGGCAACGGAAGCAATTTGCAGGCCATCATTGAAGCCTGCAAACAGAAGAAAATCAACGGCACCATTCGGGCAGTATTCAGCAACAAGGCCGACGCGTTCGGCCTTGAGCGCGCGCGGGAAGCGAACATTCCCGCGCACGCGCTGGAAGCCAGCCAGTTCGCCGGGCGTGAAGCCTTTGACCGCGAGCTGGTTCAGGAGATTGATGCCTACGCACCGGACGTGGTGGTGCTGGCGGGCTATATGCGCATTCTGAGCCCGGCTTTTGTCGCACACTACGCCGGACGTCTGCTGAATATTCACCCTTCTCTTCTGCCGAAATATCCCGGCCTGCACACCCATCGTCAGGTTCTGGAAAACGGCGATGAGGAGCACGGCACCTCCGTGCATTTCGTGACCGACGAGCTGGACGGCGGTCCGGTGATCCTGCAGGCCAAAGTCCCGGTCTTTGACGGCGACAGCGAAGAAGACGTGACCGAACGCGTGCAGACCCAGGAACACGCCATTTACCCGCTGGTGGTAAGCTGGTTTGTCGACGGGCGCCTCGAAATGCGCGACGGCGCTGCCTGGCTGGATGGCGTGAAGTTACCCCCGCAGGGCCATGCGGCGGAAGAGTAGTTTGTTATGTCGGGTGGCGCCGCGCTTACCCGACATCTACCTTGCATTACCCGATATTCCCTTCTCCAACCTTCTAAATTCCCCAACAAAAAAAATAACTGTCATACTTTTCTGGCACTGTTGGACATATCGTGGAAATGCTCGCCATAATAAGGACGAGACGGATTTACCACGTCCTGTGATTGAACTGGAGTGTGAGCTGTAATGGGTCAGGAAAAGTTATATATCGAGAAAGAGCTAAGCTGGTTAGCATTTAACGAACGTGTACTCCAGGAAGCGGCTGACAAAAGTAACCCGCTGATCGAACGCATGCGTTTTTTGGGCATCTATTCCAACAACCTGGATGAGTTCTACAAGGTTCGCTTTGCCGAGCTGAAAAGACGGATCATCATCAGCGAAGAACAGGGCTTAAACTCTCACTCGCGGCATCTGCTGGGCAAAATCCAGTCCCGCGTGTTGAAAGCCGATCAGGAATTTGACGGCCTGTATAACGAACTGCTGCTGGAGATGGCGCGCAATCAAATCTTCCTGATTAACGAACGTCAGCTTTCCGTTAACCAACAAAACTGGCTGCGCCACTATTTTAAACAGTACCTGCGCCAGCACATTACCCCGATTCTCATCAACCGCGAAACCGACCTGGTGCAGTTCCTGAAAGATGACTACACCTATCTGGCCGTAGAAATTATTCGCGGTGAATCCATTCGCTACGCGCTGCTGGAGATCCCGTCCGACAAGGTCCCGCGCTTCGTGAACCTGCCGCCGGAAACCCCGCGCAGACGTAAGCCGATGATCCTGCTGGATAACATCCTGCGCTACTGTCTCGACGACATTTTCAAAGGCTTCTTCGATTACGATGCGTTAAACGCCTACTCGATGAAGATGACCCGTGACGCCGAATATGACCTGGTGCACGAGATGGAGGCCAGCCTGATGGAGCTGATGTCCTCCAGCCTGAAACAACGCCTGACGGCTGAGCCGGTGCGCTTTGTTTATCAGCGCGATATGCCGGACGCCATGGTAGAAATGCTGCGCGAGAAGCTGACCATTTCGCGCTATGACTCCATCGTGCCGGGCGGCCGTTACCACAACTTTAAAGACTTCATTGGCTTCCCGAACGTCGGCAAGGCCAATCTGGTGAACAAGCCGCTGCCGCGCCTGCGCCATCTGTGGTTTGATAAATTCCGCAACGGGTTCGACGCCATTCGCGAGCGCGATGTTCTGCTCTACTATCCGTATCACACGTTTGAACACGTGCTGGAGCTTCTGCGACAGGCCTCGTTCGACCCGAGCGTGCTGGCGATCAAAATCAACATCTACCGCGTGGCAAAAGATTCCCGCATCATCGATGCGATGATCCACGCCGCGCACAACGGCAAAAAAGTGACCGTGGTGGTTGAGCTGCAGGCGCGCTTCGACGAAGAGGCGAACATTCACTGGGCGCGCCGTCTGACGGAAGCGGGCGTGCACGTGATCTTCTCCGCGCCGGGTCTGAAAATTCACGCCAAGCTGTTCCTGATCTCCCGTAAAGAGGGCGACGACGTGGTGCGCTATGCCCACATCGGTACCGGGAACTTTAACGAGAAAACGGCGCGGATTTATACCGACTACTCGCTGCTGACCGCCGATGCGCGCATCACCAACGAGGTACGCCGGGTCTTTAACTTCATTGAGAACCCGTACCGCCCTGTCAGCTTCGACTATCTGCTGGTCTCGCCGCAGAACTCGCGCCGTCTGCTGTACGATATGATTGATAAAGAGATTGCCAATGCCCAGAAAGGGCTGTCGTCCGGCATCACCCTGAAGCTTAACAATCTGGTCGACAAAGGACTGGTGGACAGGCTGTACGCCGCGTCCAGCTCTGGCGTACCGGTTAACCTGCTGATCCGCGGCATGTGCTCGCTGATCCCGGAACTGGAAGGCATCAGCGACAATATTCGGGTGATCAGCATTGTTGACCGTTACCTGGAACACGATCGGGTCTATATTTTCGATAATGCAGGCGACAAACAGGTCTATCTCTCTTCGGCAGACTGGATGACGCGCAATATTGACTACCGAATTGAAGTCGCAACCCCGCTGCTGGATCCACGTCTGAAACAGCGTATTCTCGACATTATCGAGATCCTGTTCAGCGATACGGTGAAGGCGCGCTATATCGACAAAGAACTCAGTAACCGCTATGTACCGCGCGGCAACCGCCGTAAAGTGCGGTCGCAACTGGCGATTTACGACTATATCAAATCACTCGAGCAACCCGATTAACCTATGCCGATAAATGATAAGACCCCACGCCCGCAGGAATTCGCCGCGGTCGATCTTGGCTCTAACAGTTTCCACATGGTCATCGCCCGTGAGGTGGATGGCGCGCTGCAGATCATCGGTCGTCTGAAGCAGCGCGTACACCTGGCGGATGGCCTTGATGAACGCAGCATGCTCAGCGAAGAGGCGATGGAGCGCGGGTTAAACTGCCTGTCGCTGTTTGCTGAACGCCTGCAGGGCTTCTCGCCCTCCAGCGTATGCATCGTGGGCACCCACACCCTGCGCCAGGCGCTGAATGCGCCAGAGTTTCTCAAGCGGGCCGAAAAGGTGATCCCCTACCCGATTGAGATCATCTCCGGTAACGAGGAAGCGCGTCTGATTTTCATGGGCGTCGAGCACACCCAGCCGGAAAAAGGGCGCAAGCTGGTGATCGACATCGGCGGCGGTTCTACAGAGCTGGTGATCGGCGAAGACTTTGAGCCTCGCCTGGTGGAAAGCCGCCGTATGGGCTGCGTCAGCTTCGCGCAGATGTATTTCCCGGGCGGCACCATCACCCGCGAGAACTTCCAGCGTGCACGTATGGCTGCAGTCCAGAAGCTGGAAAACCTGGCCTGGCAGTACCGTATTCAGGGCTGGAACGTGGCGCTGGGCGCGTCGGGCACCATCAAGGCGGCGCATGAAGTGCTGCTGGCAATGGGTGAAAAAGACGGGTTCATCACGCCCGAACGCCTGACGCTGCTGACCGACGAAGTGCTGAAGCATAAAAGTTTTGACGCCTTAAGCCTGCCGGGGCTTTCCGACGAGCGTAAGGCGGTCTTCGTGCCGGGGCTGGCCATTCTCTGCGGCGTGTTTGATGCGCTGGCCATTAAAGAGCTGCGCCTGTCCGACGGCGCGCTGCGCGAAGGCGTGCTGTACGAAATGGAAGGCCGCTTCCGCCATCAGGATATTCGCAGCCGCACCGCGCAAAGCCTGGCCAACCAGTACAACATCGACCGCGAGCAGGCGAAGCGCGTGCTGGACACCACGGTGCAGATGTATGAACAGTGGGAAGAGCAGAATCCGAAGCTGGCGCACCCGCAGCTTGCCGCGCTGCTGAAATGGGCCGCGATGCTGCACGAGGTGGGGCTGAACATCAACCATAGCGGGATGCACCGCCATTCGGCCTATATTTTGCAAAACAGCGATCTGCCTGGCTTCAACCAGGAGCAGCAAACCATGATGGCGACCCTGGTGCGCTATCACCGCAAAGCCATCAAGCTCGACGACCTGCCGCGCTTCACGCTGTTTAAGAAAAAGCAGTTCCTGCCGCTGATTCAGCTCCTGCGTCTGGGCGTGCTGCTCAATAACCAGCGTCAGGCGACCACCACGCCGCCCACGCTGAAGCTGAAAACCGACGACCATCACTGGACGCTGAGCTTCCCGCACGACTGGTTCAGCCAGAACGCGCTGGTCCTGCTGGACCTGGAAAAGGAGCAGCAGTACTGGGAAGCGGTCACCGGCTGGCTGCTCAAAATCGAGGAAGAGAGCGCCGACGTCGCCGCGTAACGGTTCAGGCGTCCGCGCAGGACGCCTCTGTTTCCAGCAGTGACTCAAGCGGTGCCGGTCTGCCAATCAGATAGCCCTGCACATAATCGATACCTAGCGCGTGAACCGCGCTACGTATCTCTTCGGTCTCGACATATTCCGCCACCACCAGCATCTTTTTCATGCGCGCCAGATGGCAGATAGACGCCACAATCTGATAATCCAGGCTGTTGTTGACGATATTTCGGATGAAGTCGCCGTCGATTTTAAGAATATCCGCGTCCACGCTTTTTAGCCGCGCGTAGCTTGCATAGCCGGTACCAAAATCATCAATCGCAATGCGTACCCCCATTTTCTGCAGCTGACTGAGGATATGCTGCGCCTGCTCGGCGTTGCAGAAGTTGCTGCACTCCGTCACTTCAAAGATCAGCTGCCACGGCTCAATAGCGTATTTCGCCAGCACGCGGCTCACCTCAAGCGGGAACTGCACCCGGCACACTGTTGAAGGCGCCAGATTAATAGCAAAGCGCTGGCCGGGCAGTCTTTCCCGATGCGCGGCCAGGAAGCGCAGCGTATGCTCAAGCACCCACAGATCCACCCGGGAGGACAAACCAAACTCCTGCGCGACAGGCAGGAACTGATCGGGGGAGATCAGTATCCCATTGGTGTCCGGCATCCGCAGCAGGACTTCGTGATAGCAATCGCCACGCAGGCCGCGAACGGGTTGAACCAGCAGGATGAATTCGTCGTTGTCGAGCGCCTTCTGCAGGCGGCTCATCATCGCGACTTTATCCTTCAGGCTGCGCTGCAAATGGACGGCACCGCGCTGCTGAAGATTTTCCGGGTGATTAGAGGAGAGTGACAGATCGGCCACCACCGCCAGCTCCCCCAGCACCAGATAAAGATGGTTAACCGGGGACCGGACATAGCAGTAGCTTACGCCAACCTGCGGCTGCAGCGGCATGCCGTCCCAGACAAAGCGGAACTGCTTGATATGCTCGTCCAGGGCGTCAATCCGCTGCTGGTGCGATTCCGCGTTGAGCCGCACCGCCATGTCATATCCGGTGAGGTGATACACCTGCTCATTGGGCTGGAGCGTAGCGTTAACCCACTGCGCCAGCTGCTGTTTGTACTGAATACGCAGCTGCACGCCGTAATTTCGGCCCAGAATTTCCAGCTCCGGAATGCGCAGCAGGCATAGCGCCGACCACGGATTCTTCGCCAGATCGCGCGACAGCGCCCGCAGGTTAGGCATATGGACAACCGGATCGAGCAGTGCCAGCCTGCGGGCGTGTTTGTTCACCGCGCGCTGCCGGGTCGCCAGCATCGACATATAAATCACCACAAACGAAAAGACCAGGTAACTGGAAGAGGTGATCGCCAGCTGAATATCGTACCCCGCGTTCACTGGGATATAGCGGTAAAAATAGTGAATGGACACCAGCAGTATCGGGGTCCAGATCAGCGAAATCAGCTTATAGCCAAAACGCATCGCGCCCCAGAGCATCACCGGCATCAGCAGCGACAGGGTATAGTTAGTGGTGAAGATGGAGCTGTTTTCATTTATCGGGAGCAGCAGCAGCGACAGCAGCCCGCCAAGCGCAATCGCCCAAAGCAAAAACTCCGCGGCCGTCACCTTTTTATCTATCTGGAAACGGATCTGCGAGAGAAGACTTTTGATATAGCGCGGATGACGGATCAGGCGGATCAGCAGATAGCTCAACGGCACGCCCGTCAGCCCGCTGACCAGCAGCGCCTGGTAGTTAATGAGCGTACGAATGTTAAGAGGGTTCAACCCCGCGAGGCTCTGGCGACTCTCATACACGCCCAGATACACCGCAAACTGAAACAGCACCAGAAACAGCGTCGCGGGGCAGATGACCTGCCAGAAGATGCGCTGCGCCATCAGCCGGATGTCGCCGTACGCCGTCATATTGCGTCTGGGCGCAAACACCCGGTAGCCGCCCCAGCTGAGGACTAAAGGGACAATAAAATGGAGCACCCCGGCAACCGTTTCGAACATCCCGACCGACGGGTAATAGCGGATAAACAGCGACAACACGATCCCGGGAAGGGCTTCCAGGCCAAAGAACATCATCAGCGAGAGCAAAAAGGAGAGCGGTAAATAATAAAGCGCCGCGATACCGTCCCCCAGCTGCGTGAACGTATTTGCCACGCTCAGCACGGGAAGCAAAACCACCGGTAATAGTAGCGGCAATGCCCACCAACGGTATTTATTGTTTTTCAGAAAAGCGAAAATCTTCATAGATGCCCGGTTAAACCCCTTTTTCTCCAGAGGGAAGATAAAGACAGGCATCCAACCTGACCTGGCGCCACCCCGCGACGTGCAGAGTGAACAGTGTGGAGGAGGGATTTTAAATATCAGAGCCGGGAATCCGTTGACTTAAATCAAACTATTTCACGCAAATAAGCCTTGCAGAAGAATTTTGTGAAATAATTTTCTTCATATTATCAATATGGTAAATGCAATTATTAATTTCAATAACAATAGTTAATGCAAACGTTGACGGTTATTTACACATCACAGAATTGACCCCATCTTCCCGCTGTGCCTTAATATCCTTATCGCCCGGGAGGGCTTATCCAGGAAAAACAGAGTGAGTCAGGTCACGCGTATGCGCAAACGCCATCGATTTAACACCCGAATGACCCGCATCATACTGCTTATCAGTTTCCTGTTTTTCTTTGGCCGCTTCGTTTACTCTTCGATTGGCGCCTGGTACCACCATCAGGACAAAACCCAATCACAGCAATCCAGCCTGACCGCCGACACCGCTGACCGCTAACCCCCCAAAGGATGTTGTACGAGCCGAATAAGGGCCGCGATCCCTTTGCTGAGGATTTTATCCTGCCGCATCACCACCGCCAGCTGCCGCTGCAGCATGGGCGTCAGCGACATCACGCACAGCCCCTCGCGATCGGCATCCTGTTCTACCGCCATTCGCGGCACGATGCTGTAGCCCAGCCCCGCGCGAACCATGCGTTTGATCGCCTCGATGCTGCCAAGCTGCATCACCGGCGCCATCGCTACCCCATGGGCGGCAAACCAGCCATCGATCAGCGCCCGGGTCCCGCTGCCTGTCTCAAAGGCGATCAGCGGCTGGGCATGGAGCGCCTCCGGGGTTAACTCCCTGAAAGCGTCCTGCTGCTCCCTTGAGGCGATAAAGACAAACTCTTCGTCCATCACCGGGATGACGTCCAGCGCTCTGCCGCTCACCGGCAGGGTCACCAGCCCCATATCGAGACGGTTCTCTTCAATGGCCCTGACGATGTCGAGGGTGTTGCCCGTCGTGACTCCCACGCTCAGGAGCGGATAGTCGCGGCGTAGCTGCTCCAGCAGCGGCGGCAGAAGATGAATGCAGGCCGTCGCCCCCGTGCCAAGGGTAATGGTGCCGCTCACGTCGTGGCTAAACGCATTCACGGCCCGGATGGCGTCATCCACCACCTGCTGAATACGCTCCCCGTGCGCCAGCAAGGTTTCTCCGGCAGCCGTCGCCTTAATCCCTCGCCCGGTACGCTCCACCAGCCGCGTTTGCAGAAACTGCTCCAGCTGGCGTATTTGCAGGCTGACGGCGGGCTGGGAGAGGCCCAGAACGTCCGCTGCCGCTGAAAAGCTGCCGCGCTGGTGAACCAGGCGGAAGGTGGCGAGATAGCCCAGATTAAGCGTCGTCATTCAAAGTTTCTCTTATACCGTGCATAAGGTTGCAGCCCTGCCAGCACAATACCGCGCCCGTTATGCTCAGGACAACTGCATAACGGAATGAAAACTCATGGAAACTTCTGCCCTTCCTCGTCGCCTCGCCCTCACCGCCGGGTGTAGTCAACTCATCAACTGGGGGATCTCGTTTTATATGCCCGGCACCTTTGCGCGGGCCATTTCAGCCGACCGGGGATGGTCGTCACCGCAGATTTACCTCGGCCTGACGCTGGCGATGCTGGTGATGGCGGCGGTATCTCCTTTTGTCGCCCGCCTGCTGGCACGCTTTGGCGGTCAAAAAGTGGTGATGGTCGGAACGCTGCTGATCGCCGCAAGCTGCGCAGAAATGGCGTATACCCGGACGCTTTATGGCTGGTACGGCGCCTGGATTGTCGCCGGCACTGGGATGCGCCTGTCGCTGTACGATGCGCTGTTCGCCGCGCTGGTCAACCTCTACGGGCAGCAGGCGCGAAGAACGATCTCACACGTCACGCTGGCGGGCGGGCTGGCCTCCGCCGTCTTCTGGCCGCTGGGCGATGGCCTGCTTCACATCATGAGCTGGCAGGACGCGTTACGCATTTATGCCCTGCTTGGCCTGCTGAGCGCAGTGCTGATCCGCACGCTTCCCCGGCAGCGGCTGACGGAAAACACGAAGGCCATCGCGCCGCCCCTGCGCAACGAGCGGCGTAATGCCTGGCTTTATGCGGCCTTCATCGCCCTTATCACCTTTGTCTCTAACGGTACCTCCACCCATCTGCCGGAGTTTATTGCCCACTTTGGCCTGCCGGTCGCCATCGGCATGCTGTGGGGGATCGGCCAGACGGGCGCGCGCTCGCTGGAGGTGCTGGCAGGTGGCCGCTTAACCCCCTTCAAACTTACGCTCTTTACCGCTCTTGCTATGCCGCTGTGTTTTCTTGTGGGAATAAGCAGCGCCCTGTTTGTCTGGTGCGCGGCCGGGTTTGTGCTGGGCTACGGCGCCATCAACGGGCTGGTCACCATAGTAAAAGCCACGCTGCCACTGGAGCTGTTTAGCGCGGAAAGCTATGCCCGCCGCACGGGCATGCTGCTTATCCCGGGCCAGCTGATGGCCGCAGCCGCACCGTTTGCCTATGCATGGCTGAACAAAACGCTGGGGATCGCGGGTGCAATGGGAGTGTCGACGGGGTTAACGCTGGTGATTGCCGGGCTGGCGATAGCGATCGTGCGCCGTCCCGGGAGGCAAACTGTATCGCACTGTATCCCGCGCGACGCGCTGACAAACGGGTACAAAACGCCCCCTCCGGCAAATATCTCCGATACATAAAAATGGTTTTCTTTCCCTGTTGTCATTCAGAACCGATGAGGAGAGAACCATGATTCGTCGTTACGCAATTTTACCCCTGCTCGTCCTGGCCTCTGTAACACATGCCCAGGCCACGCCGCTGGACAACCTGAGCGCCGCGGACGTTAACGGCCCCGCCGCCGTTGCCCCGCTGGCGCAGCCGCAACCGCCGGCAAAACTGATCGTCGATCCGCCGCTTTCCGGGCCGCTGAGTAAAGGCGCGGTGTTTATCCAGTACCGTGCCGAAAACCTGCGCATCGAGCCGGTATTCGGACCTGAAGCGCTCAAGGTCACCCCGCGCATCGGGCACATTCACGTGGTGGTGGATGACGCGCCGTGGCACTGGGCTGACGCCAGCGGAGAGCCGGTGATTCTGGTGGGACTCCCCGCCGGTAAACACAAGGTGACGATTATTCTGGCCGACCCGACGCACAAGCCGCTCGACCACAAAACCATCGAATTCACCGTACCGCCTCATGCGGCGGTCCACCATTTTTAAGGAGTCTGAAGATGAAAGCACTGACTGTACTGACGGCAGGCCTGCTGGCGCTTTCCGCCAGTGCCTTTGCACAGAGCAAAACCAGCGTCGTGCTGGTCCACGGCGCGTTTGCCGACGGCAGCAGCTGGAATAAGGTGATTACCCTGTTGCAGAAACAGCACGCAGAGGTCATTGCCGTCCAGCTGCCGCTCACGTCGCTTAACGATGACGTTGCCGCCACAAAGCGGGCCATCGCCCGCGCGCAGGGGGATGTCGTGCTGGTGGGTCACTCCTGGGGCGGCACCGTGATTAGCGAAGCGGGCAACGATGCGCGGGTGAAATCGCTGGTGTATGTGGCGGCGTTCGCGCCGGATGCCGGCCAGTCGACGGCGGACCTCGCGGGAAGCTACCCGCCGCCGCCGGGCAGCGCGGGCATCGCCAAAACGGCGGACGGCTATTTATATCTGCCAACGGACGCCGTCAGGAAGGATTTCGCGCCGGACGTGAAGCCCGAGGAACAAACTGCAATCGCGGCCACGCAGGGGCCAATTAAGGCCGATGCGTTTGGTGAAAAGGTGACCCACGCGGCGTGGCATGATAAGCCGAGCTGGTTTGTGGTCAGCAAAAATGACCGAATGATCAACCCCGATCTTGAACGTGCGATGGCGAAGACGATCCATGCGAAAACCACCGAGGTCTCCGCGAGCCACGTGTCGATGGTGAGCCAGCCGGAGGCTATCGCCCGGACGATTGAGCAGGCGATTGAAGCAAAATAGTATTTTGTAAATTGTAGGCCGGGTAAGCGCAGCGCCACCCGGCAAAAAATAGCCTCAGTGCCCGCCATCCACGGGATAATCCCGATTAATCCACGCGTGGTCCTCTTCCCAGGTGAACATCCATTTGCGCACCGGCCCGGCCATCACGTTGAGATAATAGCTGTCATACCCGGCCATCGTCGCCACCGGGTGGTAGCCCTTCGGCACCATGACCACGTCACGGTTGTAGACCGCCATGCACTCATCCAGCGCTCTGTCGTCGGTGTAAACCCGCTGCATGCAGAACCCCTGTTCCGGGTTGAGGCGATGGTAGTAGGTCTCCTCCAGGTAAGTCTCCCGGGGCGGGTTATCCGTGTCGTGCTTGTGGCTCGGGTACGAGCTGGTGCAGCCCTCGTTGGTCCAGACCTCCACCACCAGCAGGCTGTCGGCGGGCTTATCTTCCGGCAGAATGTTGTGCACGTAGCGCTGGTTGTGGCCCTTGCCGCGCGCCTCAGCGTCGATATCCTGCGGCGCAATCAGCCGCGTCGGATACGTGCCCTTGCCGGGGGCGGCGCAGACCGCCAGCTCGAGCCTCGTCAGCGCCTTCACCTGCACCGTCTCCTGCGGGGTAACGTACACCGCCCACGGCTTGATGCGCTCGAACGGGCTCATCCGCTCGCCGATGTCGTTAAACTGCGCGGAAGGCGTGCTGATGGAGGCGCGTCCGGCGACCAGCACCAGGCAACGCTCTTCGCTGACGGCGGGCAGCGTCAGCTGCTGCCCCTCATGTAGCTCATACGCCTCAAAGCCGACGTATCCCCACCCTGCGCGTTCCGGCGTGACGGACTGAGTGCGCCCCTCCGCGTTTGGCTGTTGCCAGCGTGATAACAGACGTGACATGTCACCTCCTCAAATCAGTCCGGCGTCGCGCGCCAGGCGGCTCAGGTTGTTATACCCCAGACGGGCGTAGGTCAGCGGATGGGCAACCGCCGGGTCCTGCTCCGCCTCCACCACCAGCCAGCCGTGATAGTCCTGCGCCTTCAGCAGCCGCATGATCGGCGGGTAATCCACGCAGCCGTCGCCCGGCACCGTAAACACGCCGCTCAGTACCGCATCAAGGAAGCTGGTTTTACGGTTTTTCACGTCCGCCAGCACGTCGGCGCGCACGTCTTTGCAGTGAACGTGGTTGATACGCGACGCCCAGCGCTGCGCCACCGCCAGCGGATCGGCCCCGGCAAAGGTCAGGTGGCCGGTGTCCAGCAGCAGTCCAACCTCTTCGCCGGTATGGGTCATCAGGTTGTCCACGTCGTCAGCGGACTCAATCACCGTCCCCATATGGTGGTGATAGGCAATCTGCACCCCCTGCTGCTGGGTGTAGCGGGCAAATTCCGTGAGCTTCTCGCCATACTCCTTCCAGCGTGCCTGCGGGAAACGCGGGCGCAGATGTACCGGGGTCTGCTGCTCGCCGTGAATGCAGCCGCTCACTTCCGCAAACACCAGCACCTTCGCCCCCAGCTCGCGCAGCAGCGTCAGGTGGGACTGCACGGCGGCGATCTCCGCCTCCACGCTGCGCTCCAGCAGTCGGCCGGAGTACCAGCCGGAGACCAGCTGCAGGTCATGGCGCTGCAGGATGGGGCCAAGCAGCCGCGCTTCGCGCGGGAATTTATTGCCCAGTTCGAACCCTGCAAAACCGGCCTCTTTACCTTCGCTCAGGCAGGTCTCCAGCGACGTCTCTGCGCCCAGAGAAGGCAGATCGTCGTTCGTCCACGTCAGCGGGTTAATGCCCAGTTGTACACTCATTGTCGTCTCCATTATGCGTGTCCGCGCTCGCGCCACCAGGCGATAAGCTGCAGGTAGTTGTCCCGGATGCGCGCCACCAGCTGCGCATCGTCAATATCGTGTTTCAGCCACGCGCGGGAGGCATCGCCGAACAGCGTGCGCCCTACGGCGAAGCCTTTTACTACCGTCTGCCCCGCTGCGGCCCTGAAGTCGGCGCGCAGCTGTTCTGCCGGGGCATCCAGGCCGAGGATCACCACCCCGCGGCAGTGCGGGTCACGGCGTTCGATAATCTCGCTCAGTGCCGTCCAGCCCTCGGCGGAAAGCGGCGGCAGCTTCCACCAGTCCGGGTAAATGCCGAGGTTGTAGAAGCGGGAGATGGCGCGCAGGTAGAGCTCGTCGCTGCGCGGCATGGTCGCAGGCAGGATCACCTCCAGCAGCAGCTCGTGCCCGGACTGACAGCAGGCGTGGTACACCTCAGCGATTTTCTGCTCCTGCTCCAGGCGCAGGCCGTGGGCATCTTCCGGATGGAAAAAGACCAGGCACTTCACCACGTGCTCCTGCGGCCAGCTGATGAGCTGGGTGCCGATGTTGCCGTGCTCCATCTCCAGCGGACGCGAGCCAGGCAGCTCAATGGGGCGACCAATCCACCACCCCTCGCCGGTGATGGCGTTCAGCGCGTCCTGACCAAACGTACCGTCGCACAGCAGGCCCGCTTTGCCTGCCAGCCCGGCACGGCTCGCCGCCTCCCGGCTGGCCTGCAGGATCAGCTGCTTGAGCGCCGGAATACGCTTAAGCGACGCCCCGCACTGCAGCGCCATATCCTCAAGCTGGCTGCGGTGGTCGAAGGCCATCACGCACAGCTCCGGCCACTCGCGGCGACGAGTAGTGACCCGGTGCAGATGGTTCAGACGCGGGTCGAGATCCGGACGCGGCACATCCGCAGCGCGGGAGAGATAGTCATCCAGCTCGATTTTGCTCGGCATCGCCGGGGCGCAGCCGTGGCGCGAGACCACCAGCGCGCCGCAGGCGTTGGCATAGCGACACGCCTGCTCCCAGCCCTCGTCGTTCAGGTAGCCGCGCAGTAGGCCGGACATAAACGCATCCCCCGCGCCGAGGACGTTCAGCACCTCCACGCGCACGCCGGTCACCGTCAGGCCGTCGTCCAGCCGGGGCGGAATGGCGTCGGTATAAACCGAGCAGCCGAGCGCGCCGCGCTTGCAGACCAGCGTGGCCTGACTCACCGCACGCACCTGCCCCAGCGCCTGCAGGGTCTCCGTGCTGCCGCCCGCAATGTGAAACTCCTCCTCGGTGCCGACAATGACGTCGAAGAGGTGCAGCACCTCCTGCAGCTCGCGGGTGACCTTATCCGCGGCGATAAAACGCGTTTCACCGTCGCCTAAGGAGGTCAGCCCCCACAGCACCGGACGGTAGTCGATGTCCAGCACCGTGCGCACGCCGTGACGGCGGGCATAGCCCAGCGCCGTCAGCACCGCCTCGCGGGTCTGAGGATGAGAAAGGTGAGTCCCGGTGATGGCAAGACACCGTGCGGAGGCAATGTAGCTTTCGTCCACATCGCTGGCCGTAATGGCCATATCCGCGCAGTTATCGCGATAAAAAATCAGAGGAAAGGTGTCCCGGTCTTTAATGCCGAGTAGCACCAGCGCCGTGAGGCGGTCTTTATCGGTAATCAGATGGCTGGTATCGCAGCCCACCTGGCTGAGCTCTTCGCGCAGGAAGCGGCCCATATGCTCGTCGCCCACGCGCGCCAGCATCGACGAGCGCAGCCCCTGGCGCGCGGTGCCGTACGCCACGTTGCCGGACGAGCCGCCGAGGTATTTGGCGAAGCTCGACACATCCTCCAGACGGGCACCAATCTGCTGACTGTAGAGGTCTACCGCCACGCGGCCCATGCATATCACATCAAACTGCTTTTCCACGTTGATACCTCATCAGACAATGTCGTTCACGTTCAGCCAGCGGCCTGCCCGGTGCGAGAGCGCGATCGCGTCCAGCACGCGCGACACCTTCCAGCCCTCTTCGAAGTCCGGCCACATCGGCGCGTCGGCGGCAATCCCGTCCACCAGGTCGCGCACCTCCACCGTTTTTTGATCGTTAAAGCCAATCCCATGGCCTGCACCCATGCAGAACGCGGCATAGTCCGGGTGTGCCGGGCCGACGAGCAGGGTGCGGAACCCCTGACGGTTTACCGGATCGTCATGCAGATAGAGCTTCAGCTCCGCCATGCGCTCCTGGGTAAAGCTGATGGCGCCTTTGGTCCCGGTAATGACGTACGACAGCCCCATCTTGCGGCCGCAGGCGACGCGGGAGGTTTCAATCACGCCCTGCGCCCCGCCCGCGAAGCGCACCATCGCGTGGGCCTGGTCCTCGTTTTCGACGGCAATCATGTCTGACGATCCGGCCTTCGCCGGACGTGCCGGGACCACAATCTTCAGGTCGCCGCAGACCTGCTCAATCTCCCCGACCAGGTACTGGGCCATGTTGACGATATGCGCCGCGAGGTCACCCAGCGCCCCCAGCCCGGCGGTCTCTTTGAAGCAGTGCCAGTGAATGGGCGAGCGCGGGTCGGCCATATAGTCTTCGTTGTGGGTGCCGTAGAAGTGGATCACCTCGCCAATCTCGCCGCGGGCAATAATCTCCTTCGCCAGCTGCGCCGTCGGGTTCTTCATGTAGTTGAACCCCACCAGCGTTTTCACCCCGGCCCGCTTCGCGGCGTCGACCATCTCCCGCGCGTCATGGGCGTTAAGCGCCAGCGGCTTCTCCGAGTAGACGTGCTTGCCGTGGCGAATCGCCTCCAGCGCCATCTCTTTATGCAGGTGGTTAGGTGAGCAAATATCCACCACGTCAATGGCCGGGTCGGCCACCAACGCCCGCCAGTCGCCCGTGGAGCGGTTGAAGCCAAACGCCCGCGCGCGCGCTGCCGCCAGCTCCGGCGTGACTTCCGCCACCATCTCGCGCACCAGCCTGCCGCGCAGGTTGAACACCGTCGGGGCCTGGGCATAGGCGATAGCGTGCGCCTTGCCGATATACCCGGTGCCAATCAATCCAATACGAACCTCTTTCATCGTGATCCTCACAGTGCGCCGCGACGGCTCTTGGCGTAGGTATCAAACGCCACCGCCAGAACGATAATTAACCCGGTGATAATCTGCTGGTAGTAGGCCGAGACGTTCATCAGCACCAGGCCGTTAATCAGAATCCCCATGATGATGGAGCCGATGATGGTGCCGCCGATGCGCCCGTAGCCGCCCATCAGCGAGGTGCCGCCAATCACCACCGAGGCGATGACGCGCAGCTCAAAGGAGATCCCGGCCACCGCCTCGGCGCTCCCCAGACGCGCGCTCAGAATGAAGCCCGCCAGCCCCGCCAGGCAGCCAATCAGCACGTAGACGCTGACCAGCACGCGCTTGACGTTGACCCCCGCCAGGCGCGCCGCCTCCGGGTTACCGCCGATGGCGTAGACGAAGCGGCCCCAGCGGGTTTTATGCAGCGCCAGATAGCCGCCGAGGGCGACGATGGCGAAGATCCAGATCGGAATGGAGATGCCGAGCAGCTCCCCGCGCCCCCACCAGCGGTAGCCCTGATCGAAACCGGCAATCGGCGCGCCGTCGTTGATCACCAGCGTCAGGCCGCGCCAGATGGTCATCCCGCCGAGGGTGACGATGAACGGCGGCAGGCGCAGGCGGGTCACGCCCAGACCGTGCAGGAAGCCAATCGCCGTGCCCATCGCCAGACAAATCCCCAGCCCAATCAGCCAGCTCATGCCGCCCCAGGCGTTCGGGTCGACGGTGGTGAAGTTGTCGCCCTTAATCACGTACGCCGCGGTCATGGCGCACACCGCCAGAATGGAGCCCACGGAGAGGTCAATCCCGGCGGTCAGGATGACGAAGGTCATCCCCACGGCCATGATCCCGTAGATGGAGACTTCGGTCAGGATGTTGAAAATATTGCGTTCAGAGAAAAAGTTGCTGTTCTGCGACTGGAAGAAGATCAGCAGCAGGATCATGAAAATCAGCACCCCGAAGCGCTCAAAGAAGGCGATGGGATCGATGCGTCCGGCGCGTTTGACCGGGGCCTGCGTTTTAGAAATCATCTGCGTCATGAGAAACTCCGTTATGCCGCGTTCAGGGCGTTGTGGTTGATGGCCATCATCGTCATCAGCCGTTCTTCGTTAGCGTCGTCACCGTGGATCTCGCCGGTCACTCGCCCTTCGCTGAGGGTGATGATCCGGTCTGACACCGCCATCACTTCAGGCAGATCGGAGGAGATCACGATCACCGCCACGCCCTTTTTCGCCATGTCAAACAGCACCTGGTGCACTTCCGATTTGGTCCCCACGTCGATGCCGCGCGTCGGCTCGTCGACGATCAGCACCCGCGGGTTGAGCGCCATGCAGCGCGCGAGGATCACCTTTTGCTGGTTACCGCCGGAGAGCTTGCGCACCTCCTGCGCGCTGTTGACCATTTTGATCTGCAGCGCCTTGCGGTAGGACTCGATCAGGTCGTCCTCTTTGCGGGTATTCACGAACCAGCGCCACTGCAGCAGCGAGGAGAGGCATGAGAGCGACAGGTTGTCGCGAATCGACAGTCCCAGCACCGCCCCCTCTTTTTTGCGGTCTTCCGGTACCAGCGCCACGCCCTGGTCAAGGGCATAGAGCGGGTCGCGCGGCTGGTACGGTACGCCGTCCAGCTCAAAGCTGCCCGAGGTAAACGCGTCCGCGCCAAACAGGCAGCGGGCCACCTCGGTGCGCCCGGCGCCCACCAGTCCGGCAATGCCTAAGACCTCCCCGGCGTGGACGTGGAAGCTGATGTCGTGCAGGGCGATGCCGTGCGGATCCAGCGGCGGCTTTTCGCGGCTCAGCCCCTTCACCGCCAGGCGGACGGGTTTGTCCTCATGATGCGTTTCGCTGGCGGGACGGCGATTAAAGGCCACGTCGCGCCCGACCATCAGGCGGATCAGCTGTTCGACGTTGGTCTCCGCCACCGCGCCGGTGCCGGTGAAGCGGCCGTCCTGGAAAACGGTGAAGCGGTCGCAGAGCTGGAAAACCTCGTGCAGGCGGTGGGTAACGTAAATAATGCTCACGCCACGGTTTTTAAGCTCGCGCACCACGCGGTGCAGGCTTTCCACCTCGCTGTCGCTCAGCGCGGCGGACGGTTCGTCCATAATGATTAGCCTGGCGTTGAGGGTCAGCGCCCGGGCGATCTCCACCATCTGCTGCTGGGCCACGCTCAGGCGGGCGACCGCGGTGGTCGGCGCAACGTTCAGCTGCAGATAGTCGAGAATGACCTGCGCCTCCTGGTTTACCGCCTTTTCGTCGACGATCAGGTTACGTTTACGCGGCTCGCGCCCGAGAAACATGTTTTCCGCGACGGTCATGTTGGGCAGCAGGTTGAATTCCTGATAGATGGTGATAATGCCCTTGTTCTGGCGCTCCACCGGGGAGTCGTCCACCGGCAGCGTTTCGCCGTTGAACCAGATCTCCCCGCGGGTTTGCGGCTGCGCCCCCGCGAGCGCCTTCAGCAGCGTGGATTTACCCGCCCCGTTCTCCCCCAGCAGGGCGTGGATCTCGCCCGCGCCGACGGTCAGCTGGGCGCTGCTTAGCGCCCAGACGCCGGAAAAGCTTTTTGCCAGGTCGGTCACTTTCAGTAAGGGTTGCGACATCGGTCTGCTCCTCCTTTAGAGTGAGCCGCCGCGCCAGCGACGGCTGCGGATAAATCAGTTACCGGCCTCACCGATACGCTCAGCCTGCTGCAGGTTCTCTTTGGTGATCAGCGTCGGCGGGTAGTCGGCCCCGGTGATGGCCTTCTTCTCGCGCACGTTGGCCACCAGCTGGCTCATCGCCGTCTGCACCGCAAAGCCCGGACGCTGGTCCGCCGTTACCGCCAGCCAGCCGTCGCGCACGCGGGCCAGCGCTTCCGGTACCGCGTCAAAGCCGGTGACCAGAATTTCGCCCGGCTTCACGCCCTGGCTCTGCAGGGCTTCGATCGCCCCCAGCGCCATATCGTCGTTGGCGGAGAGGATCACCTGCGGGCGTTTCGGCAGCGATGGCAGCACGCTTTCCACGATGCGCATCCCTTCAGAACGCATCCAGTTGCCGGTCTGATCGGCGACGATCTTGTACTTATCGCCACCCGCCTTCAGGCTGTCGCGGATCCCTTTGGTGCGTTCGATGTTGGAGGAGGAGCCCGGCTGGCCGGTCAGCAGAATGATTTCCGCCCCGTCGGGGAATTTGGTTTTCACAAAATCGCCAATCGCCTGACCGCCCTTGTAGTTGTTGGCGCCAAAGTGCGGCACTTTTTTCTGGCTGTCGACGGAGCGGTCAAGGGTGACCACCGGCAGCTTCGCATCCTGAATTTCATCCACCGCGCTGGAGACCGCGTTCACGTCGTTCGGGGAGACGATAAAGCCCTGCGCCCCGCGGGTGATGGCGTTTTCCAGGTCAGCCACCTGCTTCGGTGAACTGCCCTGCCCGTCCAGCACCTGAAGCTTCACGCCCATCTCTTTTGCGGCTTTTACCGCCGTGCGCTGCATGTGAACTTCAAACGGCATGGCCAGGTTTGGCGTACTGAACACAATTTGCTCGTTTTCGGCGAGGGCGGCCCCGGACGTCATGGCGATGAGGGCGGCTACGATCAGTTTTTTCATTATTATGTCTCTCTGTGTAGGGTTGTTGTGTTTAGAGGACGATCTCGCGCTGGCTGCGCAGTGACTCCAGCGCTTTATCCGCGAGGTACAGCGCACGTTCACCATCATCGCCGCTGCAGTCAGGCACCGCTTCGCCGCGCAGGACCGCAACAAAGTGTTCCCATTCCGCGGCGTAAGCGGATTTGTAGCGCTGCAGGAAGAAGTGTTCCGGCAGCGCGCTGGTGCAGCCCTGTTTGCCGTAGTGCTGCACCTGGTTTTCAAGAATGTTGCCCGCGCAAAGCAGCCCTTCGGAGCCGTGCAGTTCCAGGCGCTGGTCGTAGCCGTAAGATGAACGGCGGCTGTTAACGATGGTCGCCATCGCGCCGGAGGCATATTTCAGAACGATAAACGCGGTATCGATGTCCCCCGCCTCGCCAATCGCCGGATCGACCAGGTTGCTGCCCTGGGCATACACCGACACCGGCTCTTCGCCCATGATGAAGCGCGCCATGTCAAAGTCATGAATGGTCATATCGCGGAACATGCCGCCGGAGACGCGCACGTACTCCGCGGGCGGCGGAGACGGATCGCGGGAGATGATGAGCAGCGATTCCGGCTTGCCGATGCGCCCAGCCTGCGCGTCGGTTTTCACGCGGCGGAACTGTGGGTCAAAGCGGCGGTTAAAGCCGATAAACAGCGGCACGTCGTACTCTTTGACCACCTTCAGGCAGTCGCGCACGCGGGCGAGGTCGAGGTGTACCGGCTTTTCACAGAAGATGGCCTTGCCGTGGCGGGCGGCCATTTCAATCAGGTCCGCGTGGGTATCGGTGGCGGAGGCGATCAGCACGGCGTGAACGTTAGGGTCGGTCATCGCTTCATCCAGGCTCTGCTGGCGGGCCTGATACTGCGTGGCGAGGCGGGTGGCAAATTCCTGATTCGGGTCAACCACGGACCAGAGCGTGGTCGCGCCGTGGCTGGCGATGTTAGCTGCATGTACCTGGCCAATTCGGCCAGCGCCCAGTAAAGCAATGTTAAACATAACGGCTCCCGGTGTTGGTGAATGCTGTGAACTAACGACTCTACAAATAAAACATTTATTTCATTTTTATAAATAGTGAAAATTATGTTTTTGAGTGCGGGTTAACACTTTTGAGATGAATGAGATAAATTTTGTTATCAATCTCACAACATAGGTGAACGTGCGGCAACTCCCCTCACCCCGGCCCTCTCCCTCAGGGAGAGGGAGTAAAAAACCACACCGAGCCGTCCCCTCTCCCTGAGGGAGAGGGTTAGGATGAGGGGAAAACAAAAATGAAATGAAAATTTCGTTACTTCGGGAAAACTCAATACTGACGGGCTTTTTTCACCTGCGACTGCGTTTGCTCCGCGGCCTCACGCACGGCAGACGACTCTGCCACCTGCGCATCACCGGTTCGCCACCAGGAGGCGTAGTCGTGGGTCATGGTCTTCGGCAGCACCTTGATGTCCAGCAGCGTCGGGCCAGGATGGGCGTGGGCCGCCTCCAGCGCCGCCAGCAGGCTTTGCTCATCGTTTACCCGCCACGCGCGACAGCCGTAGCTTTCCGCGTTTTGTGCGAAATCGACCTTCACCAGCGGTCCGTCAAGCTGCCCGGTTTGCGGGTTACGGTGGCGATTTTCCGTGCCAAAGCTGCCCATTCCATGCCCCATCTGCAGGTTGTTAATGCAGCCGAAGCTGGCGTTATCAAACAGCAGAACGGTGATCTTAATGCCCTCCTGCACCGCGGTTTGCAGCTCGGAGTGCAGCATCATGTAGGAGCCATCCCCCACCATGGCGTATACCGGCTGCTCGGGTCGGGCAAGCTTCGCGCCAAGCGCCGCCGCAATCTCGTAGCCCATGCAGGAGTAACCGTACTCCAGATGATAGGTATCAGGCGTTTTGACCTGCCAGAGGCGCTGTAAATCGCCCGGCAGCGAACCGGCTGCGCCCACCACGATGGCGTTATCTTCAACATGCTGATTAATCAGCCCCAGCACCCGCGTCTGGGTCAGGCGGGTGTTGAGCGCCTCGCCGTATTCCGCCAGCCGCGCATCCAGGTGCCCCGCCACTTCGGGCGCGTCGTCCGGACGCCACTGGCGATCCCACAGGCGACGGCACTCGTCGCGCCAGGCGGATTTCGCCTCAGCGATCGCCTCTCCCCAGCCGCTGCGGTAATCACCAAGCGCGTGGGTCAATGCCTCAAGCCCGGTTTGAGCGTCGGCAATCAGCGCCGTCGCGTCCAGCTTCAGGGCATCAAACTCGGCCACGTTCAGCAGCAGGAATTCCACGTCCGGATGGGAAAAGAGCGCCTTGGAGCCGGTGGTAAAGTCGGTCAGGCGCGTGCCGATGCCGATCACCAGGTCGGCCTGCGGCGCGAGCTGGTTGGCCGCCATCCCGCCCGTCACCCCTACGCCACCGAGGTTAAGTGGGTGGTCACTTACCAGAGCCCCCTTTCCGGCCTGGGTTTCGGCAAACGGCAGCTGCAGCGTCTCGACAAAGTCGCGAAACGCCTCATGTGCGCCGGAATAGCGCACCCCGCCGCCGCACACCACCAGCGGACGACGCTTGCGGGCGATCAGCGCCCGCGCCTGCGCCAGACGCTGCGGATCGGGCGGACGACGCTCGATGTGGTGCACGCGACGCGCGAAGAAGCTCAGCGGGTAATCCCACGCTTCCCCCTGCACGTCCTGCGGCAGGCAAATCGTCACCGCACCGGTATCTGCCGGGTCAGTAAGCGTTCGCATCGCGCTGAGCATCGCGCTCATGAGTTGCTCCGGGCGGTTAATGCGGTCCCAGTAGCGGGAGACCGGACGGAAGCAGTCGTTGGTGCTGATGCTCAGATCGTGATACTGCTCGATCTGCTGCAGCACCGGGTCCGGCTGGCGGCTGGCGTAGATATCGCCCGGAAGCAGCAGCAGCGGGATGCGGTTCGCCGTGGCGGTTGCTGCGGCCGTGACCATATTGGCGGCGCCCGGCCCGACGGAGGAGGTGACGGCAAAGATGCGCTGACGGCGGTGCTGTTTGGCAAATCCCGTCGCCATATGGGCAATGCCCTGCTCGTTGCAGCCCTGCATCACCTGCAGATGGCCCGGATCCTGCTCCAGCGCCTGGCCGATACCCAGCACGTTGCCGTGCCCAAAGATGGTGGCGACGCCCTCCACGAAGGGCGTTTCGTGACCATCCACGCTAATGTACTGTTGATTCAGGAACCGGACCAGCGCCTGGGCCATGGTCATACGTTCGGTTTGCATAAAATCTCCTGTCAGCCCAGCGTCGGCATGGAGAACGCAGCGCCTGTCTCCTGCTGCATTTCCGGCCAGCGCGCGGTGATGGTTTTCATTCGGGTGTAGAAGCGCACGCCGTCGTTGCCGTGGACGTTGAGCGCGCCGAAGATGGAACGCTTCCAGCCGCCGAAGCTGTGGAACGCCATCGGCACCGGGATCGGCACGTTGACCCCCACCATGCCCGCCTGCACCTCTTCGCAGAAGCGACGCGCGCAGCCGCCGTCGCGGGTGAAGATTGCCGAGCCATTACCATATTCATGGCGGTTAATCAGGTCCACCGCGCTGGCGTAATCTGCTACGCGCACCACAGAAAGCACCGGACCAAAAATCTCTTCTTTATAGATGGTCATCTCCGGGGTGACGTTATCGAACAGCGTCGGCCCGACGAAGTAGCCCTGCTCGTGGCCCTTCACGCTGAAGCCGCGACCGTCCACGCGAAGCGTCGCCCCCTGTGCTTCTCCGCTGTCGATGTAGCCCAGCACCTTGCTGCGGTGCGCGGAGGAGATGAGCGGCCCCATTTCGTTTTCCGGCGTCTGGTCCAGCCCCGGCCCGACGCGCAGCGCGGCAATCTGTTTTTCCAGCCGGGTGCAGAGGTCATCGGCGGTGTTATCCCCCACCGCCAGCACCACCGAGAGCGCCATGCAGCGCTCGCCCGCCGCGCCGTAGGCCGCGCCCATGATGGCGTTGGTCGCCATCTCCATGTCGGCATCCGGCATTAAAATGCAGTGGTTTTTCGCACCGCCAAGCGCCTGGCAGCGCTTACCGTGGGCGGACGCGGTCTGGTAGATGTACTCCGCAATCGGCGTGGAGCCGACAAAGCTCACCGCCTGCACGCGCGGGTCGGTCAGGAGCACGTCAACGGACTCTTTATCGCCCTGCACCACGTTGAAGACGCCGTCCGGCAGGCCGGCCTCTTTCAGCAGCTGCGCCAGCGCGAGCGCCAGAGAAGGGTCTTTTTCCGACGGTTTCAGCACGAAGGTATTCCCGGTCGCCAGCGCAATCGGGAACATCCACATCGGCACCATCGCCGGGAAGTTAAACGGCGTGATCCCGGCGCAGACGCCGAGTGGCTGCATCAGCGAGTGGCTGTCGACGCCGGTCCCGACGTTCGCCGAGTGTTCGCCCTTTTGCAGATGCGGAATACCGCAGGCAAACTCCACCACTTCCAGGCCGCGGGTCAGTTCGCCCACCGCGTCGGAGAAGACCTTACCGTGCTCTTCGCTGATGAGGCGGGCCAGGCGATCCATGTTCTCTTCCAGCAGCGCTTTGAAGCGGAACATCACGCGCGAGCGCTTAAGCGGAGCATGACGCGCCCACGCCGGAAACGCCTGCTGCGCGGCGGCAATCGCCTGCTCCGTTTCCTGTGCCGTACTCATCACCACCTGGCGGATCTGCTCGCCGGTGGCCGGGTTGAAGATCGCCTGAACGCGCTGGCCTGAACCGGTGACACATTCGCCGTGAATAAAATTCGCTACCGTCTCCATCCTTAACCTCTCGCTGTTGATACGTGACTGTGACCTGAACACTGTGTGCTGAACACTATATATGAAACAAACATTCCATTTTAAGTTGAAATAAAATAAATGATGATTATTGTGATCAAGGATGGATTTTTATGTTAACAGCCAGCACCACTGACGCCGCGTGCGCTATTAAGGGATTTCGGGCGAGGAAATGACTGAAGCTTCTGTTTCATTTTTGCTGCCAGATGGATGGCCGACATTTAAAAGACGCGGTTTTGCGTTTAGAATCATATGACTGTATTTGGGGGAAAAGATGACGACAGCAACCAGCCTGAACGAACTGCAGCAGCAAATCCGCGATCGCTACGATAGCCTGAGCAAGAGGCTGCAGCAGGTCTCCCGCTACGTGCTGGACAACACCAACAGCGTGGCCTTCGATACGGTTGCCGTCATTGCCGAGCGCGCCGACGTGCCGCCTTCGACGCTGATCCGCTTTGCCAACGCCTTTGACTTCACCGGCTTCAACGAAATGAAACAGCTGTTTCGCATGAACCTGGTGGAGGAGACCGCCAGCTACAGCGACCGCGCGCGGCTATTTCGCGAGATGGAGAGCGAGGCCGTGCCGGAAACGCCGCTCGATATCCTGCAGGAGTTTGCCCGCTCGAACGCGCAGGCGCTGCAGCAGCTGGCCGCCCGCGCCGAGCCGGAGATGCTGGAGCGCGCGGTACAGCTGCTGGCCGACGCCGACACCATCTACATCGCCGGACTGCGTCGATCCTTTAGCGTCGCCGCGTACCTCACCTATGCTCTGAGCCATCTGGAGTGCCGTCCTATCCTGCTCGACGGCATGGGCGGGATGCTGCGCGAGCAAATCAGCCGCATTAAGGCGCGCGACATCGTGGTGTCGATAAGCTTCTCGCCGTACGCGGAAGAGACGGTGATGGTCAGCGAAACCGCCGCCAGCGTCGGCGCGCGGCAGATCGTGATTACGGACAGCCAGATCAGCCCGCTGGCGACGTTCAGCGACCTCTGCTTTGTGGTGAAAGAGGCGCAGGTGGATGCGTTTCGATCTCAGTCGGCGACGCTGTGCCTGGTGCAATCGCTGGTGGTGGCGCTGGCGTATCGCCGGGATAACAGCGAAAAATAGCTCACTTCCGGCCCGGTCCCCCGGGCCGCGGATTTAATCAGTGAATGCTCTCCTCCATCACGAAAAACAATAAAATAATTCCCCTCCGTAACAACATTTAATCAATTGATTTTCATAATCTAATTGCCATTTCATTTCCGATTCCTTTTGCTTTGCCAATCAATCTGTGAATACCCTCAAGGAATTAACACCACTGAAACAATAATATAACTTTCAGAGGTGACATCATGCTCAATAAAGAACGTCATTACGCAATACTGACCTACCTCAACCGATATGAGCGCGCGACGGTAAGCCATCTCGCTAAAATTTTTGGCGTCACCCGCGAAACTATTCGCAGTGACCTGAATATATTATCGAAAGAAGGGAGCGTTGAGCGTTGCCATGGTGGCGCCCTTATTAAGCGCCGTATTTTTCACACCCAGTCCGTCAATAACCTTGATAGCAATATCATTCATTTTTTTGAATCTGCTCAGTCAAAAAAAACAGCCAAATCTCGACATAAAGGGCGAAAGATGAAAGGCAAAGTCTGTATTTTAGGGTCGTTCAACGTCGATATTATTGCGAATGTGGATCGTTTTCCACAAAGCGGTGAATCGATATTTTCAGAAAATACCATTATCGGGCCGGGGGGAAAAGGCGCGAACCAGGCGCTGGCAGTGAGTAAATGTAATGTGAAAACGCACTTTGTCGGGAAAGTAGGAAACGACCAGTTTAGCCAGATGGCCTATGAGCATCTTACCTCGTCGGCAATTAACAGCTTTATGCTTTATCAGGACAAAGACAAGAAAACCGGCACGGCGCTTATTTATGTTTGTCAGGGCGACGGTGAAAATATGATTGCCATTAGCCCGGGAGCTAATCAATCGATTACCGCAGATGAGGTTGAAGCCATTATTCCGGAGTTAAAAAACTCGGATATCTTTTTAACCCAACTGGAAAACAATTTACCCGCCACGTTCCGGGCCATTGAACTTGCTCGTTTCTGCGATATTAAGGTGGTTTTAAACCCGGCCCCCTTCTCTTCTGAGGTGGCAAGCTGTCTAAAAAACGTTGATTTTCTTACGCCTAATGAAACAGAAGCATCTTTGCTATCGGGTATTGCCGTTACTGATATGGCCAGCGCGAAAGCGGCAGCAAAAGCGATAAAAGCCAAAGGCGTGGGCTGCGTCATTATCACGATGGGAGCCAAAGGCGCGCTTATTTATGACGGCGAGCAGTTTATTCATATTCCTGCGCTAAAAGCGTTATGCGTGGATACAACAGGGGCGGGGGATGCCTTTAACGGTGCATTTACGGCCAGTATGGCCAAAGGAGAGTCTCTCGTTCAGGCCGCAAAATTTGCCTGCGCCTTTGCCTCCCTGGCCGTCGAAAAAGAAGGAGCGTCAAATATGCCAGAGTACAAAGATGTGCTCACTCGTCTGACGCAATATGAAAACATCGCGATTCACATTGAGAAAAATTAACACCACGTTTTTTTTCGCTTTTTTACGTCCGATGCAGGTTATACATTGCATTCGCTGCAACCATTAAAGTAATGGGAGTAAGTTCGATGAAGGCTTTAACTGAAACAAAACCCAGCGAGCGGATATCCCTTGCAAGCCACATGTCACAGCAACGAACCGTTACTCGCGCCGCACGCTTTCGTCAAAAGATGCGCAGGTGGTGGCCATTTTATGTGATGGCGCTGCCGGGAGTGATTTACTTTTTTATCTGGCACTATTTACCCATCTGGGAAACGAAAATCGCTTTTGAGCAATACCGGATCATTCCTCCCAATATTTGGGTTGGCATGCAGTATTTCACCACGCTGATGTCTTCTCCCGTTTTCTGGCAGGTAATACAGAATACGGTCATCATTGGCGCGATGAAACTGGTCTTTATTTTCCCGGTACCCATTATTCTCGCCCTGCTGCTCAATGAGGTGCGTTCATCCGGTTATCGTAAATTCGTCCAGTCGGTCATTTATTTACCGCACTATTTATCATGGGTTGTTATTGCCAGTATTGCTATCGCCACGCTGTCGCCCGTCGACGGCGCGATTAACGACGTCATTAAATCTATGGGATACGACCCGATTCCGTTTATGACGGATACTGGCACGATTCGCTGGGTGCTGGTTTTCACTGAAATGTGGCGCAGCGCCGGATGGGATTCTCTGCTCTATATCGCGGCAATTCTGGCCATTGACCCGCAGCTATACGAAGCGGCGGAGATGGACGGCGCAGGCCGCTGGCGAAAAATCTGGCATATCACTCTGCCAGCCATTACGCCCACTATCGCAACGCTGTTCATCCTCAACGTCGGGCTGTTCCTGAGCCAGGGCTTTGATCAGGTGTTCAACATGAGCAACGACGTGGTGAACGGGCAGATAGATATCATCGACACCTATGTATACCGCATGGGCCTGCGCACCGGCGAATTCTCACTAGCAACGGCGGCAGGGTTATTCAAAGGCGTGATTGGCATGGTCCTTATCGTGCTGGCTCACAACGTCTCTAAACGCCTGACGGGTAAAGGAGTCTGGTAATGCGCTGGTCATCTCGAAGCACCCCATTTGAACGCATTGAATATGTTCTTATTCTCTCCGTTCTGCTGTTGCTGGTCATCGTTACGCTTCAGCCTATTCTGAATCTGGTAGCCGTCTCCTTCTCAAGCCCGGCGAAGGTCGCAGGCATGAGTGGCCTTGCCATTATCCCGGAGGGTTTCTCACTCGATGTCTGGAAGCTGCTGCTGAGCAATAAGGCCGTTCTTCGCGGGTTTGGAAACGCGATGCTCATCACCGTGGTGGGCACGATCGTCAACGTGATTTTCACCGTGCTGCTGGCCTGGGCGCTGGCGCAAAAACGCCTGCCGGGGCGCCGCCTGCTGTTTATGTTCGTGCTCTTCACGATTGTTTTTGAGCCGGGCATCATTCCCGATTTTTTGGTGATGAAGAAGCTGGGCCTGCTGAACAGCTATTGGTCGGTCATTCTCTATCGCGCTGTTTTCGCATGGTACCTGATCATTCTGGTGCGTCTGTTCGAAGAGATCCCGGAAGAGCTGCTGGAAGCCGCCGAGCTGGATGGCGCGAATCCTTTCCAGACGCTATGGCACGTCATTCTGCCGGTTGCCAAATCCTCTATTGCCATGATCACGCTGTTTTATATGGTGCTGCACTGGAACGAATTTTTCCGCGCCATGGTGTATCTCAACGATCCGGACAAGTGGCCGCTGCAGGTTGTGCTGCGTCAGTTTGTCGTTGAGGGAGATAAGTTATCCATGGTCGGTGTGGAAAGTATGTCTAACTACACTGATGCCAGCCAGATCAGTATCAAGGCGCTCAAAGCCGGCATGATTACGCTGACGATTGCCCCCCTTATCGCCATCTACCCCATTATTTTGCGCTTCTTCACCAAAGGCACCATGTCCGGTGCGGTGAAGGGTTAACAAGGAGCGATGACGATGAACGTATTCAATACCCTTACCCGCGTCCTGCTGGGCAGTCTGCTGCTGTGTCAGGTTGCGCAGGCAGAGCCGGTGACGATCAGGGTGGTGGAGAAAGATCTGCTCACCACCAACCGGGAAGACGTGGAGCATATCCACCGCATAGAACAGGCGCTGGCGCGGCAGGGTCACGATATCAAAATTGAGATCGTGAATCTCTCCTCCTCCGGCTATTCCGACGTGCTGAACGTGATGCTGCTTTCCGGCACTATCCCAGACCTGATCTACTTCAACGGCAGCGATCAGAAAATGGTTGAGCAAGGCATTCTTGAGGACTGGCGTCCGTGGATCGCAAAGACCCATTATCTGAAAGAGGCGCTGTGGCCGCACAACAAGCTGCGGCTGCAAAACCATCCGACGCTGCTTTATGTCTATCCGCTGCGGGCGCGCCAACCGGTGATCCGCGAAGACTGGCTGCAAAAAAGTGGCTTCGGCGCGTCCCCCAAAACGCTGGAGGAGTACGTTACGCTGTTTAGCGCCATTCACAGCGGTGATTTCAACGGCGATGGCAAAGCGGATACGGCCGGGATCACCTCTGAAAAAGATCTCCGCGATCTGGATGGTTTTTTAAATCCGGCCTTTGGGCTCCGCGCTACGTGGCTTAAGGACGCGCAGGGTCAGTGGACACACGCGCAGATTAGTCCGCAGGAGCGCGACAAGCTGCAGTATTACCACTCACTATATGAGAAAGGACTGCTCTCTTCGCAGTACATCACCACCAACTGGGAGCTGAAAGAAGATCAGTTTTACACCGGTAAAGTGGGCGTCGTTTCCGTCTCATCACCGGGGAACGTGGGGGTCTATCAGGAGAAAATGCGCCAGGTCCACCCGGATGCCACGCTGATGCTGCTCGATCCCCCCAAAGGTCCGGGAGGGCAAGGTCTAGCAGCGGTGGATGTGTCGATGGAGACCCGCGGTTTCGCAATGTCGACGCTGTCGAAGCATAAGAAAGAGGTCATGATTTTGCTTGATTTCCTGGCAAGTCCGGAAGGGCAAATGATGGAGCAGATGGGGTTTGAAGGCACTCACTACGTTCGTAAAGGCGATGCGGTTACCGTCACGCCAAAGATTAATGCCTGGTATCCGCGATTTATCTATGCCGCAAACTGGAAACCGCCAGTGGAGTGGCGCTCGCCCGCCATGCTGCGCTACATCGACAATTCACAACGCTATTTTGCGGCAGACAACGCGTTTATTTTCCCGTCAACCTTTGCGGCCGCGCTCGATTCCACCAGCAGCATTTATAACGAATGGACCTACAAATTTGTCTCAGGCAAGGCCTCGTTCGATATGTGGGATCAATACGTCAATGCCTGGAAATCTGCCGGGGGTAACGCCATGACTCAATACGCACAGGAAAAATTAAAATGACAGATAACTTATCTTTCAGCTCCCGGGTTCTTGGCATGCTCTACGGCGTTGCATTTGGTGATGCGCTGGGTGGCCCGGTCGAGAAACTGTCCGCTCGTCAGATTCAGGAAAAATATGGCAAAGTCACCTCCATCAACCAGCGCTGGCACCGGATGGACGAGCCGTCCTCACGTCGCAATAACCGCATTCGCGGTAATGGGATCATTACCGATGACACGTTAATGACGCTGTGTCTGATGGAGGTGTACGACGAGCTGGGCCGCCATATTGATGCCTGGGACATGGCGGGACCGTTTGTCCGGAAAATCGCCTGGGAACCCCGCTGGGTGCCGGAACTGGACAGAGAAGCGCTGGTCATTGAGCGCCTGTTTTACCCAGAAAAATGGATATTTCACCGTCTGCAGCTTGCGGCCTGCGATCCTCGTCAGGGCGGGGTTGGTAATATGGTCAACTGCGGTGCCGCCATGTACGCCGCGCCCATCGGCGTAATTAACGCCTGTAACCCCACCGCCGCCTATCAGGAGGCTATCAACTTTACGCTGGGGCACCAGCAGAGCTATGGGCTGGAAGCAGCTGGCGTGTTCGCCGCCTGCGTCTCGGCGGCGTTCATCCCGGGGATCACCCTGGATGCCATCATTGATATTGCCCTACAGCTGGCAAAAGACGGCACGCGTAAGGCTATCAACGCCACGCTGGATGTCGCCTGCTGCTACCGCGGGCAACCCTGGGATTACCTGCAGGTTGTCGATGCGCTCCACGAGGCGCTTCTGCCCTGGTCTCCAATGGGTGATGACCTGATGCACGGACCGGAAAAAGCCGGGGTGCCGACCATGGCGTACCAGCCTTCACGTCTGATGTCGATCGAAGAACTCCCCATGGCGCTGGCGTTCTGCCTGCTTCGGGAAGGCGACTTCCGTGGCGCGGTAGAAGATTCCATCAACTCGGGGCGCGACACAGATTCTATCGGGGTCATGAGCGGAGCCATTCTCGGTGCCCTGCACGGTAACACCATTATCGAGCCGGACGTGCTTGCCGGGATTGAACACGCCAACCGCCTCGATCTTCGCGACGCCGCGCGACGCTTTACTGAAACAGCGCAGCGCATTATTCAGCAGGATCTCTGTGCCGCAGAGGAATACCGCCAGCACGTCACCCCGTTTTTGCAACCGGAGCATCGCGCCGGTCGAGGAGAGTAACATGAGCCAAATCGTATTGAACCACCTGGGTAAATCCTACGGCAACGTCAGCATCATCAAAGACATCTCGTTGAATATTCATGAAGGTGAATTTATTGTGCTGGTCGGCCCTTCCGGGTGCGGTAAATCCACGCTTTTGCGGATGATAGCCGGACTTGAGGATATCACCTCTGGCGAGCTGCTCATGCAGGGCGAAGTGGTGACCACCCTGCCCGCAAAAAAACGCGATATTGCGATGGTATTCCAGAGCTACGCGCTCTACCCGCACATGAAAGTGCGGGACAACATGAGCTTTGCCTTAAAACTCGCCAACGTGCCCAAAGCAGAGCGCATGGCGCGGGTTGAAGAAGCGGCTGAAATTCTCGGGCTGACACATCTCCTTGACCGGGTGCCGCGTGAGCTTTCCGGGGGTCAGCGCCAGCGCGTCGCAATGGGCCGGGCCATTGTCCGCGATCCGAAAGCCTTTTTGTTCGATGAACCGCTGTCCAACCTGGACGCTAAACTGCGCCATAAAATGCGCGGCGAAATTCGCAAGCTCCACCAGCGAATCGGGCGCACGACAATCTATGTCACCCACGATCAAACCGAAGCAATGACCATGGCGGATCGCATCGTGGTGCTGAATGCAGGCAATATTGAACAGGTCGGGACACCGGAAGAGCTTTATCATAATCCGGACAACCTCTTTGTCGCAGGATTTATTGGCACCCCGGAGATCAACACCCTAAAAGGCGTAATCCAGGCCGATAGCGTGGTGCTGGCGAACGGCTACCGCTTCCCCTGCCCGCTCAAGTCCTATATTGACGGGATGAAGATCGTCTGCGCTATTCGTCCACATCACCTTCGAATCAGCAATACCGGGGTAGCAGCAGAAATTGTACTGGTCGAGATGACCGGCGAAGGGCAGGAGATTCTGGTTCGCGTCGGCGACCAGGAGATGATTGTCGTGTCGCATGAAAAACTGGATGTCAGCCCTGGCGATGCGGTATTGCTGGAAGCCGAGCTCTCCAGGGTCTTCCTGTTTGAGGAGAAAAGTGGGCGCAGGTTGCGTACGTAAATTACAAAAAAGCCCGCATCATGCGGGCTTTTTTTAATGCAGGGGGATTATTCCCACTCGATTGTAAATGGTAAAAAAACCCTATTTATTTACAATCACTTAAAAAAATATATCTGAGCAATGCCACGAAAAATACCATGCCAAAATTAGCCGACTGAAAATGGCTTGTTCTGTCGATGCTTGCGCTCCTGGTCGGCAATCCTCGGCTGCAATGCCAGCTCAGCATCGCTCATACGCTCCAGCACGTCGCGCAGACGCCCAGTGCAGGCAACGGGCGGCGGCTCAAACTCATAGCCCGTCGCGATCAGCTCCGTCTCAATTTCCTGAGTGATGAAGAACGGCTCTGCGTAACTCTCTAGTTTCAATCCTCTCATGTCCTATCCTCTTTGTTTAGTATGGAATGAACATGTGCATAAGTCCCATCTCATTCGGAGTGATAGACGCTGGAAATTTTATCTGGTGCCTTGGCAGGCCGCTAATGAAATCATGCCTCTCCGTTTGGTAGAAATTGCGCAAAATAAATTCAACAAACCAACGTGGTGTCACTGGCGCTGATACGGGAATACGGCAACCTTTTACATCGCCCAGCGTAAGATGGCTTTTGGGATGAACAGCATCGACATGAACACCTTCTCGCGCATCAAAATCAAAACGTAACGGAAATGGAACAATTCTGCGTTGAACAATCTCAATGAACAGTTCGTCGCGCATGTACGCATCCGGATCATCTTGAAATGGCAACAGACTTGGGGAAGGGTAAAAGGCAAGCCTGTGCTGTAGCAGAACAGCACCTTCCACTCGGTACATTATCTGAAGCAATGCGCCATCGACCAGCTTCATGTTGAAGGAACGCTTATCTGCTAGCTCGCGATAAATCTCGGCGTATTCGATATCGCCCAATGCAATGGAGACATGCTCTGAACCGCTGAAGGTAACATCAACCATACGGCCATGCGGTCGAATCGCAGAAAAATTTGAATCATCACAAACGCCTTTTTCTATCAAATCAGAAATTAATCCATCAATATCTTTTTTGATAGCATTCGGGGTCAGCACCATAATTCATGCCCCCCCGAGGAGTTTTTTTAGCTTCTCGCGAGTTATGTCATCAAGGTCTTCCGGATGCAGCTCACCACTCTCCAAATCACCCAGCAGATCAGCAAGTTGACTCTTTCTTTTCTCAAGACGTTGCCGCTCTTGTGGTGACAAATCACGATGAACAATGCGCAACTTGCTCAACAGGGCCTCATCTGGATATGTAAAATCCAAGACAAAGCCACTCTGTTTCAAAGCATTAAACTCCTCAATCAGCTCCTGCATACGCGGCCCATAACCTATCACACGTACCCATGCCTTACTCCGAGTGATCGCCGTGAAAAGGCGATTTCGCAAACTAGAAAGACCTGGACCGGAACCATTGCAATCCTGAGCATTGATGACATAAACCATGCCAGCCTCATTCCCTTTAGCACGGTAAATTCCAGTGAAAGTTACTGACGGAGTATCTGTTCGGAAGAATACGTCCGCATCTGTATCTACACCGGCCAAATGGGTCTGAACTCCCGCTTCGAAGAGCTTCTTACGGATTGGGCCAGTACTGCTACGAGCAGTTCGAGGATCTGAGTGAATAACAATGATGTCGTCGTGGCGAAGTTCGTCCACTGTCAAATTGCTCTGGATCTGCTGAACTAACCATGCGTTCTGTTGCGCCTCATCATCAAACTTGATGAATTGGACGAGATCGTTAATATCTGAATGCTCTTCCAAAAATCTCGGGCTAGTTTCCGTTGTACGTTCAAGAACGATATGCTGACCCTTCGCCAATTGCCCACTCTTAACCTTGTATCCGATCTCTTCCCATAGCGCCGGATAGTCGAACATCTGGACCAATCCGGTCGGAGCTCCTTGCGGAGCTTCTCTGTAAATGCCGAAGCCAAGACCGTGGGCCGACACCAACACAGGACGAGAGTTTCGGTAGCATTTCTGCAGAATCACATCTCGCCTACGGTCATCACCAAACGTAACTAGAGGCCGTCCAGCCGCATCATTGCCAAAAATTTCTTCTGGCGGAGGAAGAGAAGTTCCAGAGAGGTTCTGAAGCTCATCGTAGGCGTAAACTAATCGCTTTGGCGGCTTCAGCATTGAATAACAAAGCTTCAAAAAACTGGGGGCAAAATCTTGCGCTTCATCCGCAAGAATCACGTCGTAAAGATGCGCAGCATCAGAAGCATTTGCCAGTGCAGCCTGGCAAGCTCCATCAAAAGCTCGCTCATTTCCTCCAAATCTGCCAGATGCGTTACTGAAATCTAAAAACTCTGTTCCCGTTGCTCGGCAATATTCATAGTAAATACCATCCCTAGCATCCCCACCTGGAGCCCCCCAGGCATTGATAATACGAATCTTCGTCCAGTCTGGCTCTTCACCACTCTGTTCTATGCAGAAGTTATTAATTAAACGGCGAAACTGCCCTTTCAGAGAGCGGGTATGGAAAGTTACAGCAATGCGCCAATCTGGGTACTGCGTATGCAAATAGGCAGCCTTGAGCGCCAGCACAATGGTTTTTCCAGATCCAGCCAATCCTCGAATACGCTGAACGCCATCCACTGTCTCAATAACAGCTTTATTCTGCCGATGATCGAGCGTCGCAATGGAATCTTCTAGACGCTTGAGCTTAGCTCCTCGCGAATCTAAGCGATGAACCTCACGCTTAGAGCGACTTTTCCTAATGCTGCTGAGGCTCTCGATAGCCGAGAGCGTCATCCTGTATAGATCATTATTCCCATTGACCCAATTCAGTTCGTTAAGAGCAGCAGCAAGGCCGTGCTCATTCACGAGGGGATAGTTCTCTACGGCTACAGCCTCTATATTATTTATTCCTGGAGCAAATGAAATCACTGACAGTGGCACCAGCAACTGACGCCCCTTGACCAGCTCACGGTGCAACTTCAATCGCGCTTCAATCTTGTTTGCCAAATCGTCTTGACGTTCTGCATACTCACCAACGTCTGGCCCTTCGATCAAATCGAATAAAACAATGCCCTTCGATGGGCTCACCAAAGTAGCATCAATCGAATATTTTCCATCTGGCGTAGCGATCAACGGATAGCCTGTAAAGACGTCACCCTGTAAGTCCCGCAATATATCGAGACTTTGCTCTAAGGCGTCGGTAGCAACCGGCTTCTTGTTTACACCACGCGTGATATTCAATCTTTCAGTCATTATTTCCAATCCTCATTGGCGCGGCGTAACAATACCGACGTACTTGTAAAGGGTGGTGCGAGAAACATCATAACGTCGAGCCACCTCGGCAACCCGCATGTCCGGATCGCGCAAAAGAGCCTTGATCTCCCGCACCTGTTGATCATCCAGCTTAGGCTTACGACCACCGGCCCGGCCACGAGCACGAGCTGCGATCAGACCAGCTTGCGTCCGCTCTCGGATCAAGCCGCGCTCGAACTCGGCTAGCGCTGCGAAAACATGAAAAACCAGCTTGCCCGCTGCACTGCCTGTCTCAATCTTCTCCGTCAAGCTCTCGAGTCCAACGCCGCACTTCTCAAGTTCAGCCACTATCCGCACTAGGTCGGGCAGGCTGCGCCCGAGACGATCCAGCCGCCAAACCACCAGGGTGTCCCCTGCCCGAAGCGCCTTGCGACACTGTTCAAACTCTGGTCGAGCCGTGTTCTTGCCGCTAGCCGCTTCTTCGTAGATAACGCCGCATCCGGCCTGCTGAAGCGCGTCGCGCTGTAGGTCCAGGTGCTGGTCGTCGGTTGATACGCGAACGTACCCTATACGTTGATTCATGGACGCAACCAGGACATTGAAAACTTGACGGATATGTTAACACTTTCAAGCGGTTCTCACGATGAAAAATTGCGATGTTTTCATCCGTTCAGAAAACCACTGTTTTCCGAACATGACGGTTGCAACGATACACCACCAGTAGGGCCGAGACTGGTCCCCAATGAGAAGTAAAAAGGCGGCCACTGGCCCCCCTCCTTCATTTGCGCATTACCTCAAAACATCATCAGCCACATGCTTGACGTAGGGCCCTCATAGCTTCCTCAAAATCTGCGCTAGTCGCCCGGTCCGTTTCGGTGTCATCCAGTCCCGCAACATCTACCGAAGCCGTGGTCATCTGCCGCAACAGAATGGCTAGCTCGGCCGGATTGCCCTCGCGGCGGACCTCGGCCAGCAGCTCTGCTGCATAGTGCGGATCAGCGCGGAAGCACTCAGCCATCACCGTGTCGTGCGATCTGTCTTTCATTTGGTGCCGTCCTCCTTTCCCCGATCACAATAAACCATGCGGTAATCCAAGACAATTTCAGCGCCTCGCTTTGGATTGCGCAATCCAAAACGCAGCCCGCAGGCTATCAGTGCCCGGCCGGTGCGGGCCCGCCGTGAGTCGGCTTGAACGTGAACCGCAGACCAATCGCTTGGGTGACTTTCACCACGGTTGCGAAGCTAGGGTCGCCATCGCCTGAAAGAGCCTTGTCCAGTCCTTGGCGACTCATTCCCACCTCGCGGGCAAGCTGGCTAAGGTTGCGGGCGCGGGTCAAGTCTCCAAGCGCCGCCGCGATCAGTGATGGGGCGCCGTCCTCCATCACAGCATCCAGATAGGCCGTAATATCAGCCTCGGTCTTCAGATAGTCCGCTGTGTCATAGCAGCTGAATTTGACTTCCATCGTGGTCACTCCGTCCACTGCACTGCAATGGTCTTGGCTATGGCAATATCTCGCTCCTGGCTGCTCTTGTCGCCCCCACAAAGCACCACCACAAGGGGCCGCACAACCCGGCCATCCTCGAATAAGTATCAAAAGCGAAAAACCGAAACGGCCCGCATGGGCCGTTTGTCATTTCCGAGTAAAGACGATAGCACTCATCTGCTCTCGAATCCCTACCTGCAATTCGCGGAAATCGATCATCATCCGCTCGACGTCTATGGGTTTTGCACCTTGACCGCGCTTTTCCGCGAGCCAGAGTTTCAATAGGCCAGCTACCCGGCCAAGATCGCCATTCAGCTTCACCAACTCGCGCACTGCCTCAAGATCGGCTCGTGCTCCGACCGGTCTGTTCAGACCAACGGCGCGCAAGTAAGCGGAACGAGACAAGCCAGTTTGGTCAGCTAGCTCTGTAATGGCAGCTTTTTCCTCATCCGTTACCCAGACTTCTATGGGCTTACCACGCCGCCGCGCCGCCGTATCTTTTGGTGCCATCACTTCGCTCATGATGATCAACTCCTATTGTGGACAATTACGCACTTGAACGCGGCAGCGTCTGTGTGCCTCGCAGAGCAAGATGCAGTCGAGCCGCAGGCGAGTAAGGGGCGGTGGTGGATGGGGACGGGCTTGCCCGTACCCGTACAACACACATCTTGCCCGCTACCTCTCTGCGATTCTATGCGACTGGAGCAGAATCGCCAGTAAAATATGGCGTAATCGCGTACATTCGCGCTAATTCGCATACACTCGCGTAGCATCGCATTAATCAATTCTTCTAATCGCATAGAATCGCATACATTCGCATAAAAACGCGTTTCCGACTGAGTTCATGAGCATCAAGGACGGACTGACACCAAAAGGAGGGGGCTTTGATAGGCCATCAGCTAGGCCAGCCAAATCTAAGTCTTGTAAATTGCTCGACCCGGGTGAGAACATAGCCTCCGTTTACGCGCTTTTTTCGAAACTCGATCATCAAGAAACAACGGAGTAATCATGGCACGAAAAACCCTCGCAGAGCGCCGTTCTGATGCCCTTTCGGAGCTTGAAATGGCGAAAGCCAGATTGGCAAAACTCGACAATGAGGCAGCCGAAAGAATCGGAAGAATTGCAATAAAGTCAGGATTGGTTAATCTTGAGCTTACGGACGATCAAGTCCGAGAAGAATTCGACAAAATCGTGGAAAGGATTAGCAAGGGGAATTGATCATGAAGACAGCTCACCGCATCAGCGCATTGGCCAATCAACTCAACGAACTGCAAGCCTGCCTCGGTCGAGCCAGTGGACGGCCTAGCAAGAGCGTTATGGAAGCCCAGCGCATAGCGGCCGAGCTGGCTTCTTCACTCGAAGAGTGGCACCTTGAAACGCTACACATCCCTGAACCGGAGCGTGACCTTTATCGCGCACAGAATCCCTATTACGCTGCCCACTGACGCCGCGCACCGCCTTATCAAAAGCTCACTTCGGTGGGCTTTTTTTGTCCGCAAAACGTATCAAACCGGACAGCCGAGCCCCTTTCACGCGTCAAGAAAAACGCGATCAAAATCATAGCGTTGAGAAACAATCTCGTGAAGATTGACGGACAGTTTACGGACATAAATCATTGAATTCTATGCGGATACAAGATTATCCGCATATTTAAAACCGCTCCATATCGGTCAATAATCAAACCTCGGACGATGACAAAATGAGGTATTCGGTATGGAAATGGAATCGCAAAAAACGTCGGCTTATGCCGCCCGAAAATTCGGTCGAGGCGCGGCGCTCGCTCTAGCAATGGCGAGCGCAGGCCTTGGTGTAAGTCTCTACATGGCACCGGCTCCGGCCTATGCCATCTACTGCTCGAACTGCTCTACGTTCTATCAGCAGATGTACGAATACGCCGAAGCGGTGAATACGCAACTGAACACCGCGCAGCAGTTGCAGACGCAGATCCAGCAGTACGACAACATGATTAAGCAGGGCATGTCACTGCCCAGCCGCATGTTCAACACCATCACTGGCGACCTCCAGCGCGTGGCCAGCGTCTACAACTCGGCGCAGTCGCTCGGCCGCAACATCAGCAATCTGGACGAACAGTTTCGCCAGCAGTTCAAGGGCTATGACAGCTATCTGAACTCGATTGGCCAAGGGCAAAACAACATGCCGCAGCGCTATCGGGACTGGGCACAATCCGGCTTCGATAACGCCCGCACGGCCATGCAGGCCGCTGGCGTGAATACCCGCACATTCGAGGATGAGAACGCGATGCTGGACCAGTTGGTAAGCCGTTCACAGTCGGCCGTTGGTCGCCAGCAGGCCATTCAAGCAGGGAACGAGATTGCGGCGCAGAACGTGCAGCAGCTCCAGAAGCTGCGCGATCTGGTGGCCACACAGATCACCCTGCAAGGCAACTACATGGCGCAGCAAAACGAACGACAGTCCGTTAGCGATGCCTCCGAACAGCAATTCCGCAGCCGTGAAAATACACGCGGCCCGTCTGAGGGGTTCTAACCATGATGATTTCTAAGGCGCTGATTGCCGCCCTCTGTCTCGTCTCGGCCCTTGGTGGGTCGGCACTGACGGCCGTGGTCGTCACGAACGCCGCCGCGCCGGAATGCGCAGCGGTCGGCAATGTCCATCAGGATGACCAATTCCGCAGCCGCCCAAACACTCGCGGCCCGTCTGAGGGGTTCTGACTATGCGACGTTCAACCGTTTACGCACTTGTCGGCGCGGTGCTCTTGCTATCCGCAACTAGTGCGATGGCTGCCGGGGTCGATTTGGCGCAGAGCAACACGTCTATGAACAGCCTTCTGCGGCTGATTCAGAACGCTTCAAACCAATGGGCACCGCGCCTGCATGATTACGCCTTGTGGCTCTTGGGATGCCTTGCCGTCATCCAGTTAGTTTGGACTTTTGCTCCTTTGGTCATGCGCGGGGCTGAACTGGGCGACATCCTCCATGAACTGGTGAAATTCATCCTCGTGATAGGGTTCTTCTATGCGATGCTCGATCACGCGACCGAGTGGGGCGGGGCCATCATCAACAGCTTCCGGCAGGCCGGGGCGCACGCGGCAGGGTTGGGTAGTGCGGAGCTGATGCCGGGGGATATGTTCTCAACTGCTGTGGACTTTTCACGGCAGGTGCTGACGGCCGGTGTTTCGATGTTCAGCCCAATCACATCGGTTGTGGTGGCCGTATCTGCATTGATCGTCCTGATGTGTTTTACGTTTATAGCGGCTCTGGTGTTCGTGACGCTGGTAGAGGCCTACGTCATCATCAATGCCGCCGTCCTGTTTATGGGTTTCGGTGGCTCTCAATGGACACGCGAATATGCACTGGCTCCCATTCGCTATGCCGTTGCGGTAGGTGCCAAGCTGTTTGTCCTGACTCTGATTGTGGGTCTGATCATGCAGGTTTCCGCAGAATGGTCGGCAGCCTACACCAACGACCAAGCGTCGTTGATGACCTTGGTCGGCCTGTCTTTGGTGTGCGCCTACCTGACCAAAACCATCCCTGAACTGATCGGCGGCATGATTAGCGGCACGTCGATGGGCGGCGGCTCTGCAATTGGGGGCATGGCCGCAGCCGGTGCAGCCGGTGCGGCGGCCGCAGTCGCTACTGTTGCAACAGCAGGGGCAGCAGCCCCGGCCGCAGGAGCACTAGGGGCCGCAGGAACTGGCGGAGGCGCTGCCAGTGCCGCGGGTGGTGGACTGGCCTCCGCACTGAACGCCAGCATGGCAGGCGGCAGTACCGCAGGGGGCATCGGTGGTGCGACGGGCGTCAGCAGCGCTGGAATTGGCGCAAGCACAGGAGGGGGCAGCGGTGCGGCCGCAAAGGCCGCAGGTTCTCGCGTCGGGGGTGGTGCCGCGTCAGGATCGGCGAATCCAGTGTCGGCGGCCGCTTCGCCAGCTAGCCAAGAGGCAGGCAGCGGCTTGAAACAAGCCGCCAAACAGGCCGGAAGAGCGGCCAAGGGCGGTGACGACGATACGGATCAGCAGGCCGTCGCTCAGCAACGGCAGATGACACCAAAAGAAGGGACCGGCGGCAACGGCAAGGTTGTTGCGCAGGGCGCCGAGGTGGCCACACGGGCGCTTGGCGTGCTGGGCGCTATCAGCGTACCCGGTATGGAAAGCTCCCACGGGCTTTCGCTCGGGGGCACCGGGTCTCCCCCTCCCGTCCCCGGCGGCGACAGTCCAACGCCTGACGACGGCGCAGAGCCGACTACACAAGCGGAATCCAACATTATTCGTCCGACATCGGACACAGCTAGGACCGGAAATGTCGGCGCGCTCAATGTGCCCGGCATGGATTCTGGCGTTATCTCTCAATCGGAGGCGTAATCATGATGAACGATGTATTTTTTGGCCTGATGATGCTCGGCGGCTTTTTTGTTCTCGGTATTGGTATGTGGGCGCTTGGCCAATGGCTCCGACGCAAAGGCTTTGGCCCGCAGCTCGATGCACTGGATAAGCAGTACACGGCACTACAGCATCGGGTGAACCGATTGGCTCTGCCTGCCGCTGCGCATTTCTACGGCGGCATGGGTATGCTTAATCGCATGCCACTTTTCGGCAGCAAGAATCAGGTGGTATTGGTAGAGCGTGTGAGAATGGCCATCCTTCAGATGGAAGAGGAAGAACGGCAGCGACGCAGCGTCATCAATCGCTGACGCGCACAGCCAGTTCCATCACCCACAACCCCGCCTGAGTGCGGGGTTTTGTTTTCCTGCCGCAGCATCTCCGTCTATTACACACCGCAAAAACGGCCTGTATCGCTCTGTGAGAAGTTTTCACACATGACAGTCAAACAACATTTCGACACTGAAAAAACGCCGCCACGGCCCATACAGGAGGGATTTTGGACGCTTTCGCAGGCCGTAAGAGGCCTTATGTCGATTTTGGCCCTGCCCTTCCCTTTTTGGTGCCTGATCGTCTTTTTGCCGGTTTCAACGGCTCGACCAGGTGCTGCGACCGGTGGGTAATCCACGGAACTAGCCGCGTCGGCGACGGCAGGCTCGCCCTACCTTTCTTGGTGCCCCACGGCCGTAGGCCGACCAAGAGCAGCAAGCTAGGAGCTGCGCCATCAAGGCGCGGCACTTAGCGCGCATGCTGGAGATTCTTAGAGAATCTTAGATGGAATTTGCGAACGGCCCGCAAACGCCCGCCGTTGCTGGGTTTTCAGAAACCGGCCGGGCGCCGTTAAACAGGGGGTGGGGTGCCGTTAAACAGGGGGGAGCGGCGTTACGGTCGGATGCCTTGGGTCGCCCGTTTCTCCTTTGCCCTTAGCGTACTCGTCCAGCCTCCAACCCACGGCAGCAAGCTCGGCCAGCGCCTTGGGGCGGAGCGAACGCCTTTCATGAGGGAGGGGAGCTGCCGCGAAGCGGTGGGAACCCCGCAAGGGGCCACGCTTTTGGATCGTGGCGCGATTTCGCACGAATAGGAGTTCCGAACTAACGGATGGGGGCCATCGACTTATGCACAGGCAAAAGGGTTTTAAACAGTTTTATATATAGTTTTAAAAGATTTAGCGTAAAAAGAAGGAAATTTAATCTTTTAATTCAATTGATTACGCGCGCGCCCGGTTCCTAATAGACGGATACCGGTTCCTAATAGACGGCGAAACGGTTCCTAATAGACGGTTTCAGGTTCCTAATAGACACTCTATCCACAGCGTGGCGGGTTGTTCCCACTTTGTCCGCCAACTGTCCGTCAATCAAAATGAAAAAAGCCCGCAACGGGGCTCTTTTGCGATCTCACTCACCGTCTATTAGGAACCGCCCAGCGGTTCCGACGAGGAATTGCGGTGCCTCATGACCAGTAGAGGGCCATCCTTCCCCGCTTCTTCGCACAAGGCATATTCAGGCAGGTCATCGGCTTTGATGATCCCGCGAAGGAAGAAACAGAATTTTTTGAACGAGCCACCGCTTCCACTGCGTTCGTAAAGGGTCTTGAAAGCCCATTTAGCGCTATCCCTGCCTGCGGCACGGCGAGCCAGTCGGTAGATAAAGCGTCCTATGCCCGGCTCGATCAGAAAGTAGTCCCGGTGTACTGTAAGTACCTCCGGCCGCTTGCCCTCGGTGACTTCTCGATAAATCCACTCCGGGGCTTCAATCTCGACAGAACTTATCTTCTTGGTGTCCGAGCGTGACAGAACACGATAGCGCGCGATCAGCCCCTCGGCTTCGGTTGTCCGGAACTTGCCGCTTTCGCGCACTGTCTTGATGGTAGTACCCCGCAACCGATCTAGCGCGGCTTCCACTCCCTTAACCTGACTACTACCGTTACCACGTCGGGCAAATCTGAGGATGTCGCTAACATGCAGCCGAAACACTCTCCCCGGCTTGCCACCCTTTCCTTCTCGATAGCGGTTCATAGCTTCGGTCAAGTGAGACACCATCATCAGCACAATGTCGTAGTCCCAAATGGAGGCCATTCCGTGCGCTCCTGCGGACACTTCCACGTATCCATCCGGCAGGTCGTAGCGGATCAGTTCTCCGGCTCGCTTGTCCTTCTTGGATAAACGGAACACGGCCACATCCATGACGCTACGATTGTCGCGGCCGCCCACGTCATAAAGGCTGGGCGCAAAAAAATCTGGCTGAGCGTCGCCTTGTGGAGGCTTGCGGACAAGTGACAACGCTTTGTCCCGCTCTTTTGCCCTTTCCATCTGTTCATGCACGGTCGAGACGTTAGACGGTCTACCGCGTTCAGCAGCCGGAGTTCGGTCACTGTTCCGCTTCCTGATATTTTCAAGGCGTTCCAGTAGCCCGCCAGAGTCGCCTATTACCGCGCCTATGGGCTTAAGACCGCTGTTTCTGCTACTCATGCACGGCCCAACCGGAGCTGTATTAAGCCCAGTACAAGCGGTCTACTCGTAAATGTCGCCTGCAAGTTGGCCGCCACAATTCAGGCCCCCATTCCGGGACGAGGGGCCGGGCTGGAATGTTTGCACGCATCAATCCATGCCTCGACCTCCGCCAAATCCCACACGACCTTGCGGCTACTGAGCGCAATGCGCTGAGGAAATTTCCCCTGCTTTTCAAAGTTATAGATCGTGCGCTCGCACAGCGGAATCATCTCCAGCAGCTGCTTTTTGCTAATGAGAACTTTACTTGCTCTCCTTAATTCTTTTTCCACACCGAATACCTCGTTTTGTCATCATCCGAGGTTTAATTATTGCTACACAATTCCGGAAAATTCCAGCATCTACGATCATATTTTTTTAATTAAATCAATCAGTTAGCGTCCGTAAATTCAACGTTTGACGGACAATCTTGATAACGCAAACCGCTGTTTTAATTAGGTTTGCAATAGGCACTTAAACCCAATTTATCGCGTCCGGAAATTCATCGTTTTTCGGACAAAAAAAAGCCCACCGAAGTGGGCATTTCGCTACAGAATGCAGGTCTCTAGGCTCCGAATCAGCCCTTGAGGCGGGTCTTCCTGATTGTCCACTCGTCGATCATGTCGGCCCAATCTTGGAGCATCGCCCGGCGCTGATCGCGGTACTCGGCCTTGTTGTAGATGGCACGAACGCCCTTCTGTTCGTGCGCAAGGCACTTCTCGATCCAGTCGGTGTTATAGCCCGCCTCATGCAACAGCGTGCTGGCTGTGCGCCGCAAGTCGTGCGGTCCAAACTTGCCAAGTGACTGCCCTTCCTTCTGGGCCAGCCGATAGGTAAGGGTAAGCACCTGATTGAGCGTTGCGCTGCTCATCGGCAAGTCTGAGTCATAACGTGATGGCAGAATGTATTCCGAACCGCCGGCGAAGGTCTTCAGCGCGATGAAAATATCCAGCGCCTGCCTCGACAGGAACACCAAATGGGGATTGCGGCGCTTCATCCGCTCCTTGGGGATTGTCCAGAGCGCGTCGGTGAAATTGATTTCGTTCCACGTTGCGTTGGTCAGTTCGCTTTTGCGAACCATCGTTAGCAACAGCAGCTTGGCAGCCGCTCGAATTGAAGGTGTGGTGCCGATACGCTCCATGTACTGGTACATCAAGCCAATTTCCTCGGGCGTCAGTGCTCGATCTCGCGGCTCAAACTTGGCGATAGTTGACGGGCGCACCAAATCGGCCGGGTTCTCAACCTTCTGTCCGCGTTCGATAGCCCAGCGGAAGACCTGCATCATAATTTCGCGGCAAAGCACGGCCGTTGATGGCCTGCCTTGTTCCACGATGGCATCAGTCAGCGCCCGCAAGTCCTCGTGGGTAATTTCTATCAGTTTCCTGTTGCTGAATTTCGGCTTTAGCTCTCGCTCGTATGTTCCACGGCGCATGTCGCGGGTGGAATCTGCCATTTGATAGCCGCGCAACCACTTCTCGGCCCACGCGCCGAATGTCTCAGCATCCTTGATGCGGGCTTTGTCCCGCGCTTTCTCCTTGGCTGGAGATTTCCCTGCGGCAATCATCTTCTTGGCTTCGCCCAGCCGTTCGCGAGCTTCCGCTAGCGTGATCCCTCCGACACCATAGCGGCCGAAGGTGATGGTCTCTTGCCTGCCGTGGATCGAGTAGTTGTAGCGGAACGAAATCGAACCCGCAGGGGTGATGGCCACGTAGAGGCCGTCACGGTCATTCACTTTGTAGAGCTTGTCCTTTGGCTTGAGGTTGCGCAGCTTGGTATCAGTCAGCATGGTCGGGTTGGGTTTCCTCTCAAAAATACCATGCTCAAAAAGCCCCACAAATCCTCAAAAAACTTCTTTAAGGACAATGCGTTACCTAAATTCGATACCATGAACACCCCATCAGAGGCGGCATGGTATCGAGTGCCGAACATGGCATCAGGTTCAAATCGTACCATCTACCATGCCATAGAAACGGTGTGCTTGGCGATGCGAAAATTTGCCAGACAGTGCTACGCCAAGAACGAAAAAAGCCCGCAATTACGCGGGCTTAGGGGTGTTTTAATGCTTCTTGGTGCCAGTCTGTGCCGGACGCGGGATCACTCCCACTCAATCGTAGCCGGTGGCTTACCGCTGATGTCATACACCACGCGGGAAA
>OGTM01000072.1_pt1 | contig 49458 bp, 51 predicted proteins | sample 1574581 | NCBI WGS metagenome assembly OGTM01 (sample SAMN03295850, study PRJEB24534) | human gut metagenome | isolation source: fecal sample 3 from infant 7 | host: Homo sapiens | place: USA: Pittsburgh, PA | collected 2014-07 | reverse complement strand
GCCTTATATGCTTATTTTTTTGCAAAAAAATAATGTTGGAAGTGACACCGTAGTGGTGTCACCCCAACATTTATTATAGAGCCCCTTTTACAGTCAAATACAATTTATTATTCAACTACGATAGCTTTTTCAGATTCCCATAAACCATGGATGTTGCAGTAAGATACAGCAATCAATTTACCAGATTTATTCAAGGATACTGCCAATGTACCTGCGGAAACTGCATGTACAGGACCTTCGTTTGCTGTTGCACCGTCACCATGTACGTTGAAGGATAATTCACCAACTTCGTAAGGCAATTGAGTACCTTCAGCTACGAAGTACAATTTAATCCATTCAATGTGATGTTCTACAGTGTTTGGATGAGCAATGTCTTTACCAACGGATAATTTTACGTCGAATGCTTCACCTGCTTTTACTTTATCAGCAGCTTCGATAACAGGAACGTGTTTTTCAGTAGCGAAATCGCCAGATTTAATGTAATCATGTACAGCCATAGTTAACCTCCTGGTTATAGTTATATACATACTTAATGTCTAAGAATATTAGCACCTTGTGCTTATGACTATATTATACATTTTCGATATAGTTTAATCAAGGACTTTTTCGAAATTTTTCTATATTTCCGCAATAGCAAGCCCCCGGTGGCTCCACCGGCCGGGTCTGTCCCGTAGGGACAGGGCCAAAGTCGCCTCTGGAGGCCTACTATTGCTACATCATATAAAACTCTCAAGTATCACAAAAAGAGTGTGCGTCGGCCAAGCCTCGCACACTCTTGCTGCTTTTGTATTTATAAAATTGATACGATTTAAGTTTGATGAATGTTTGGCGCTACGCGCCTCCATCCATCTGTAGGTCATTGGCTTCGCCTCGACCTACTAAAACTCAATTCCTTTTGCCGCTTTTATGCCTTTTTCATAAGCGTGTTTTACTACGTTCATTTCGGTCACTGTATCAGCGATGTCAATGATTTCAGGTTTTGCATAGCGGCCTGTTAGGATAACATGTAGTCGTTCTGGTTTTTGTTTAAGCATATCTACAACGGAGTTAACATCGATGAGTTCATAGTTAATGGCATTGTTAATTTCGTCCATAACGATGAGATCCCATTTGTCGGAGTTGACTTCTTCTATTAGTGTTTTCCATGCTTCTTGAGCTGCTGCTTTGTGTTTTTCTAGTTCTTCTACAGTAACTTTATCTCGATTGTAGTAGATAAATCCTTTGCCCATAGATTTTATGGTAACCGCATCACCCAGTTTTTTAAGGCCTTCTAGTTCACCGTAACCATGACCACTTTTGATGAATTGTAAAATCAAAACTTTCAAGCCTTGTCCTACGGCGCGTAAAACAACACCTAAAGAGGCTGTTGTTTTTCCTTTCCCATTACCTGTATTTACGAGAATTAAACCACGTTCGCTCATTTCTATACTCCTATTATCTATGTCACACTATGTAGGGCTGCATCTATAGTTAATATAACAATTAAATACCAATATAATAGATTTATTTAGTATGACCAAAGGCTTCGCACACATCTACAAAATGCTTAGCTCCTTCAAGAGAACCAGCAAAGTTAAGATGTAGATAGGATGCTAAGACATTATCGGTAGCATACCCACCATCATAGGACTGCGGTTTGCGGCCCCCTTCTAAGTGAAAGGCCCAAGGGAAATCTTCAATGGTTGGTTCCATGGTGGAGAAATGGAATTCATGACCATGCAAAGCTGTTCCTGTATTGCCAAGTAATGTATTGCGTTTAGCCGTTGCCGTTACATATCCTACCTTTTGCAGTTTTTGTTGCATTACACAATTGGCAGGCACAACACCAACTGTATCAAACACATTACCACCAAAATCGTGAATGTGTTCACAAAGGTACATAAGGCCACCACATTCCGCATAAATAGGCATATGACGTTGATTGGCTTTACGGATTGATTCCTTCATGGCCGTATTTTCGGATAATGCCTGCAAGAACATTTCAGGGAAACCACCGCCAAATACGAGGCCATCTACATCAGGAATAACATTATCTTTTAATGGGCTAAAGTAAACTAGTTCAGCACCTTGTGCTTCAAGGGCAGACAAGCTGGCTGGATAGTAGAACGAAAAGGCTTCATCATAGGCAACGCCAATTTTTGTTCGTTTGGTAACCCCCTTGGTTGCATCAATCGGTGCCAGCATAGGTGCTGCACTAGCCGCTACCTTATAGAGTACCTCTAAATCTACCATAGATTCCACGGCATGCTGAATCGTTGCAATAGCCTCTGTAGGATCAACTTCTGTAACCGGTGTCAAACCAAGATGACGTTCAGGAGAATGCATGCGATCATCACGGCGTATAGCACCAATAACAGGAACGCCAATTTTTTCCATACCTTCGCGGACCATACGTTCATGATTATCAGAACCTAAACGATTCAAAATGACGCCTTTAAAATCCACATCCTTATCATAATCTCTAAAGCCCATGGCAATGGCTGCTGCACTTTCACCCATAGCCTTACAATCAATGACAAGTACAATAGGTGCGCCTAATTGCTTAGCGATTTGAGCAGTGCTACTCACACCTTCTCGACCACCATCATACAGCCCCATAACGCCTTCAATAATAGCCAGATCTGCATCGCCTGCCATGGATGCAAAAAATGTTGGCAATGTATCCGGGGGAACTAACCAAGAATCTAAATTGTAACTTTCACGGCCCGATGCAATTTTATGAAAGCCCGGATCGATATAATCCGGGCCCACTTTAAAGGATTGCACCCCATGGCCACTTGCTCGATACGCTGCGAGAAGGCCCGCAACAATAGTCGTTTTGCCGACACCGGAATTGGTACCAGCTATAACAACACGTGGAATGGGTACAGTATTCATATGTATTACCTCTTATTAATACTATCTATACGGCTTTCACTAAAATCATTCAGACATCAGAGTATAGTCAATTAACGATCTTTACGTTTTGCCAAAATTGTGGACAAATAGTTTAATTTCTTGTCCTTAGGCATATTATCAAGACCTACGAAAACTTGTTCATCAGGCAAGCCAACGCGAGAAATCATAACCGCGTCGTCAGCCATATTGTGTTTCAACAATACTTCTTGCACTTCGTCAAAGTTTTTATACACCTTCATGATAACTGCATCATCGGCAACAGCCATAACAGCATCAATTTTTTCCTTAGGTGCAGTGGCTGGAACGATAGCCAAAACCTCTTCTTTTTCTACGATTGGATAGCCAAGATGGGACCCAATGGCACAGAATGCAGTGATACCAGGAATTGTTTCAATTTCAAAGCCTGTATTTTCAATCAAACGATATACGTACATATATGTACTATAGAACATTGGATCGCCAAGTGTTAAGAAAACAACATTTTTACCTTGTTCTAAATAAGATACGATAACTCGCTTAGCCTCTTCCCAACCTTCTTGTTGTGTAGCATCATCGAGCACCATTGGGAATACAACTGGAACGATTTCAGTATGTTCTTGAATGTATGGTTTTGCAATATTAAGGGCTACAGAACCATCTTTCTTTTCTGTTTTAGGTGTAATGATAACGTCTGCTTCGCCTACAATACGCGCAGCTTTCACAGTCATTAATTCAGAGTCCCCAGGACCAACACCTATGCCATATAATTTACCTTTCATGATGATTCTCCTATTCTATATTTCAATATGATTAACATTACTATTATACCTAATTTATTAAATATATTCAAAATGTTTGTGATAGTCTCACCTTATTTTATATTAGGTATCGCTGGTCGATGACTGCTCCGTTTACCATATATATCATCGATACAATCTTGAATATGTTGGCAATAGATATCTTGAATTTCTGTATATTCACCGAGGGCATGATGCATTTCTTCTACTTCATAACCAGCCTCTTTCAATACATTGACTACACTATCCTCTTCATCGCCAAATAAATCATTAAGCGCATGATCGCCAAGTACAAGGAGCAATGGGTGCACATAAATCTTATTAGGTTTCTTACCATCAAGCCATTCCCAAGGTACGGCCACATCCTCTACATAAGGAGCATTTTCCAAAGTGGCTACACGAACATGATTAAGGCCACTGCGAATCAATTGATATTGCAAATAACCATATGCAGAATTACCAGAGCCTAAACCACCATGACCAACTAATAATAAACCATCTTCATTACTGACGGATAAGGATGTAACAAATGTGTCGATTAAAATTTGATAATCATTCGGGTGTTCTTCTTGGCCCATATAGTATACCAATGGTCTGCCAACTCGCAATGTATTAAGTTCTTGTGCCCGTTCGTGATTTAAAATATTATGTTTCAACTTATCAAACTCTTCACCACCAGTGAAGTGCAATGGTTGTACATAAATATCTGTATATCCTTCACCAATGAGAGCATCTAATGTGCCTTGCTCTGTAGGAATTTCAATACCACGGTCTCGTAAACGCTTTACAATGATACGCGATGAAAAGGCTAAACGCACTTCATAATCTGTATATTTCTCTTTAATACGGTTTACAACAGCATCAATTTGATGTTCACGAGCGGAATCAACTGTTGAGCCAAAGGCCACTACTAATATAGCTTGTTTCATAACGGTCTCCTTATCAAATATAATTCACTATTCATCATACCACATGCATTGCTATAGTTGGATACCATCCCCCGTATAAAGGTAATATTATAATTAACTTTCATACCCATATAGATGGATAACAAAAAGCATCCGCCTCTAAAGGTGGATGCTTTTTGAAGATAGTGTGTATTTATGAGAGAGTTTATATACAACCTTACCAGAAGTAATTAAGAAATCATTCCTTGTGCTTCTATACGGGAAGGTCGAATAACAGTTTGATATGATTCGCGTTGAGAGCTACGTTTTCTATCAGACATACGAATCGCTTGACCTAAATGTTTCAAGAATAAATCTTGTACATATGGATTTTCACCTAGTCCTTCATTCCAAATATCTACGTTGTACCCTTGTTCTGTCAAAAGTGCATAAATAGAATCGGAACGATCACCGCCAAGATAATCCATTAAATGAGTAGAACCAATCATTGCTAATGGTACAACGAGTACATCTTTATGACCCATTCTATCTACCAATGTTAAGGCCTGCTTAAATGTAGGGAAACCATTTGTAGTAAATACAGCTACATTAGGAGCAGAACCATACATAGCTTTCAATTGTAATGTGGAGAATTCCAATTGATTTTGACCATTTGCCATTAATAAAACGGATTTATTAAGAGATTTAGTATTAATATGACGCATGATGCCATCTAATGTAGCTTCATAATCATCAGCGTAATTTTTAACACCTAATGATGTTAATAAGGGTTTACCAATATTAACTTGAGAGAAATTATATTCACTGCTATGTAAGAACTTAAGTGCTTGCTTACGCATTTGTTGATAGCATTGATCCGCTACAAGAGTAATCGGTTGAATATATACCTCATCAATTCCCTTGCGGCTAAATTCTTGCATGACGTCGGTGAAAGAAGCAATCGTATCATCATATTTTTCATTCCACTTTTCCACTAATGCATCAGACAAAAATACGCGTCGAACCTCTACATCTCTGTATAAGGAACGAACTTTAGACTCTATAGTGCCAATGGATGTTTCCACTGCTTCTTTATAAATTGATCCAAAGGATGCAATGATTATACCTTTCATATATGACCTCCATATACCCATATATATGAAATAATTTTCATAAATGAAAATTATTATCAACTACTATGTACTAATATATGTACTAATAATACAAGATTGGCGTATGAAAGTCAATGAGAAATATTATCATATAATTATTCACTATATATATTAGATTGTATTTAGGCGTTCACTCAGACTTACTTCACGTCGATTAAATAAGGAAAAATTAGGTGACTTAGCTTTCCAATATCCAGTAATTCGATCTCTCAACCAATCTTTTTCTTCACTTATTATATCGTCAGTACAAATGAAATTTATTTCACCAGGTAGGTTATCCCATAAAACTATATAATACACATGATTTAATATTATTACCTTCAATGCGATATCTACATCAATATTATTTCCACACCAATTAATAAATTTATCATTAACATTTTGTATATCTATTATAGGAGAATTTATTTGATGGGTAATCAATGTATATTTTGATGTAGCTGCCAAAAACTCTTCTTTGGTAAGCATTCTAAGATCTAAAGATGCATAATCCTCTATATTTTCAAACACTAAAGGACAGTTCATAAATTGCAACACAAAATCAGAGAATTCAATATAAATAATTCCATCACTAATTTCCTTTGTATAGGATAATATTTCAGTATTGTTTTCAATCAAATCCAACGTATAAATATTTTCTACAGTTTTATCTATACTACTTTTTAAAATTTTAACAGTTTCATTAGTAAAATTACTCTTTATCATTATTTACGACTCCTTATGATCAGAAAGGTGCAAATATCTCACTATGCTCCAACAGACTTCTTTCTCTTTACGAGTTTATAGCAACCACAAATCTATATGTCGCTATAAGTATAACTAGTAATTTTAAAACAAATGGCATCTCACTTTGTATCGACCACCCCACAAAAATAATATAAGCAAGTATGATGACTGCCCATTTGAACTTATTTTTATGGGCTATATTGATTCCCAGTAATTTACCATGCAGTCCTAATAGAATAATAGAATATATAAAAATACTTTTCTTTTTGATCCACATATTCTTAATGCTCGATTATATATAAGCTTATACAGTTTTCTTCTTCTATATACAGGTATTAAGAAAATACAAGCATATAAAAATGCAGGAAACATACCTTCTAAAACTGCTATAGAGAACTCATAATTAACATCTTGCAAACTACCTATAAAGAAGCCGACCAGTAAAATTAACGATGAAACCCATCTAAAACGTTGGTCATTTAAAAATCTTAATAATTGTTTCTCCACAGAAAATAAAATCCTCTCTATTAATTTAACATCTTATATAATTAATCATTTTAACAAAACAAAATGATAAATCCTATCATAAATATCGAATTACTTATAATTATACCGTCATAACCAATAAGAATATTTTTATAAAACATAAGATTATTCCTCATTTATTATGATTTTTTATAAAAAACGGTCGTATTATTTATACGTGTACAGGTATGGGGTTTATTGACATACATACCCTAGGTTGCTACGATAGATTATAGATAATATTGTTATGTCTGCATAGTCAGATGATGTTGTTTAATGAGGTGATTCACTTATGATTAGTGTAAAAAAACAAGCATTAACTGTTTCTGCTGCATTGGCGGCTTTCGCATTGACATTTGGTGCTCCTGTACTTGGTCACGCTGCATACCAATTAAATCCTGAAGTAAAAGACGCTACTCCAGCATTAAAAGAAGCTTCTGCAATCGGTGTTCGTACACACAATACTGAAGCTTTACAAAACTTGCCAAACAAAGATGCTATGGTTGTTATGAGCTTTGGTACAACTTATAAAGATACTCGTGCGAAAACAATCGATGCAACTGTAGATGCTATTAAAGCAGCTCATCCAAACACAAAAGTAATTACAGCTTTCACAAGCCATATTATTCGTGATCGTATCCAACAAAAAGAAGGTATTACTTACCCAACTCCTGAAGAAGCATTGGCTGAACTTAAAAAAGACGGTTACACTCGCGTTGCATTAGCATCCCTTGATGTAATTCCTGGTATGGAATACAACTACGATGCAGCAGTATATAATTTGTACAAAGATAATTTCAAAAAAATGACACTTGGTACATCTCTTATGTACTGGATGGGTCAAGAAAACCAAACTGACCAAGTTATTGAAACATTAAAAGCTGTTCAATCTCAATTCCCTAAATTAGGCAAAGAAGACGGTCTTCTTATCATGGCTCATGGTACTCCAGATCCTTCCAATGCTTACTATTCTGTAATTCAAGACCGTATCCATACTCTTGGTATGAAAAATGTATTCGTCTACACAGTAGAAGGTACTCCAAATCTTGAACAAGTTATCCCTCAATTAAAATTACATGGTATTAAGCACGTTACATTGATGCCATTCATGATGGTTGCAGGCGACCATGCAAACAATGACATGGCTGGTAATGAACCAGATTCCCATAAATCCATTCTTGAAAAAGAAGGCTTCAAAGTTGACACTTACATCCATGGCTTAGGTGAAAATCCTAACATCCGTAAATTATTCGTTGAACGTGCTAACGAATCCTGGGACGCATTACAAAAATAATCAATCTACAATTTAACTAGTATCGTTATATAACGTACATAGGAGTACATCATGAAAAAACTACTACTCTGTAGTCTTGCTTTGGTCATGATTGTACTAGCAATAGCTGGGTGTGGTAAATCCACATCCAGCTCTTCTGCTACTACAAAGGAACTCACATTTAATGGTGAAACCTATACTGTACCAAAGGATCCACAACGCATCGCCGTTCTTTCAAATTCTGTATTGTCCATGCTATACGCAGTAGATGGCAAGGCTATCTCCCGAGCTAGCACAACAGATAAACTAGCGCCAGAATTAGAAGCATTACCTGCATTAGGTCAAACGGCTAACATCAATATGGAACAATTGTTAGGTTTAAAACCAGATGTGGTATTGGGTTTGGAAAACCAACATAAAAAATATGAATCCCAATTACAATCTAACAATATTCCAGCCGTACTTTTCAATTACGATGGCATTAAGGATAATGTGCCAATGCTAACATTCCTTGGAGAGTTAACAAACCATCAAGATAAGGCTAAATCCGTTATTGCCACCTATGAAAGTAATATTCAAAAGGTTAAGGATGCCATTAAAAACCAACAACCTGCACGTATTGCTGTATTGCGTGCTACCGGTAAAGGTGTGACAGCTGAAACCGACGAAGCGGTAACTGCATCTATGGTCAAAGAATTAGGTATGACAAATGTTGTAACATCTCACCTAGATGGTACAACCAAAGATAAAACGGTACCGTATTCTCTTGAAACATTAACTGCTGATAACCCTGATATTATCTTCGTCGTTACCATGGGTAAAGAAGAAGAAATTACAAAGGCCATGAAGAAAGCTATGACAGATAATCCTGCATGGGCTAATCTTAAGGCTGTACAAAACAACCGTGTCATCTACTTACCATCTAAACTATTCCTACTTAACCCAGGTCTACAAACACCTGAGGCTATGGCTCGTTTAGTGAAAGAAGCATATGGCATTGATGTTACATTTTAACATATCCTAACATACTAAAGAGGGCATTCCCCATTTCGGGAATGCCCTCTTTCACTATTAGTCTAGCTATCTACTCAACTAAACCTTTTACGCGTACATATTGTTTATCATCAAAGGTATCGATTTGTACATCTACAGAGAATACATCTCTAAATAGTTCATCCGATACGATTTCTTTCGTGTCTCCAGCTGTCACTAAATGACCATCTTTTATAACAGCCATATAATGAGAATATTGTACGGCTTGCGTCAATTCATGGAGTACCATCAATACGGTTAACCCTTGTTCATCGTTTAATCGTTTTAACAATTCCATGATTTCTAGTTGATGGTTAATATCTAAGTATGTTGTTGGTTCGTCTAACACTAATAATTTTGGTTGTTGTGCTAAGGCCATAGCAATCCATACCCGTTGCCGTTCACCACCCGATAAGGATGGAATTAATTGATTCCGTAAATGATTCGTTTTGGTAATTCCTAATGCATAGTCAACGATTTCTCGGTCCTCTTTGGCCGTATTCTTCCACCAGGTTTGGTATGGATAGCGTCCACAATATACCAATTCTTCTACGGTCATATCCTTTGGCATATTAGGCACCTGTGGCAGAAACGCCATTTGACGTGCCAATTCATTTTGTGAATACGACTGTAATGGTTTACCTAAAATAGTCACACATTCACGAGGACTATGAATATATCCAATCATAGACCGTAAGAGTGTACTTTTACCACAACCGTTAGGCCCGATTAAAGTCGTTATTTTACCTACAGGGACAGATACATTAATATCATGTAAAATATGACGATTTCCGAGAGTGACAGATAACTGGTTTACATCAATAGCCGTATTCATTAGTTATCCCTCCTCAGTAGATATAAGAAGAATGGCGCCCCGAAGAATGCCATGATAATGCCAACCGGTACCTCAATTGGACTCCACATAACACGCCCTACCGTATCACTAACAACGAGGACAAGTGCCCCTAATAATGCAGAGCCTGGGAGTAAATACGCATAATCATTACCGATGATAAGTCGTAACATATGCGGTATAACGAGGCCTACGAAACCGATTAAGCCCGCAATACTAACGGCACCTGCTGCTAATAGAGCCGCAACAGCAGTCATAATAAACCGCGTTTGTTCTACCTTAAGGCCTAGCCCCTTTGCTGTTTCATCACCTAAACTTAAAATAGTAAGACGTTTGGCACCTAAACAGGCAAAAATAAGACCGACTAACGCGTATGGGAACAGAACCTCTACTTGAGGCCAACTGCGTGCAGCCAAGCCCCCTACCATCCAAAGTAAGGCTCCTTGCACACGATCTCCATAGAATACAAGCAGTGCAGAAATACCAGAGCCTAAAAAAGCAGCCACCGCAACACCAGCCAAGATGATACGGCTTGGGCGTACACCATTCTTCCAAGCAAGAGCATATACCATCAACGCCGCAGCCATAGCACCTATAAAGGCGACGAGAGGCACAATATGATCATAGCCAGGGAAAAGAATAAATATAATAACACCGGCAAGTCCGGCACCAGATGACACCCCAACAATTTGAGGATCTGCTAAAGGGTTCTTCATAACCGCCTGTAAAATGGCACCCGATACGGCTAAACAAGCACCTACCAATGCGGCAACAATATTACGAGGCAACCTAATATTCCAAATGATTTGCGATGCTGTATCTGTTAGCTCACTAGCCCACAATGTGTGCCAAATCTCCGATAGTGACACCGGTGTGGAGCCCCAAATCAGTGAGATAATCATGCTAGCTATGACAGCAATAACCAAGACAATAATAACTGATATACGAAATAGTTTTCGTTCATTCAGAGAGTCCACAGTAACCTCTCCTTTCACCAATACATGGTACTATCAGCACCCGTATTATACATATAAACCTCATAATAGATACAGTAAAACCCGAATCGCCAGCAGTATGCAACGATTCGGGTTACTTATTATTTAGATTCTTTGCCTTCTACGAAGAGCATATCGTTGCGTTTTACATCTGTGTAAAGTAATGCATTACATACGGATGCTGCAATTGGGCTACCACCCTTGTTACCTTTTACAGTGATATAAGGAACTGGGGATACTTCCATCAAATAATCTTTGGATTCAGCAGCGCCAACAAAGCCTACAGGAATACCGATGATAAGAGCTGGTTTAATACCTTCTTCAAGAGCAAGACGCAATACTTCGTACAATGCAGTTGGTGCATTACCGATAGCAACGATTTGGCCTTCTAATTGTTTGCCAAATGTGCGCATAGCAGCGATAGAACGTGTTACGCCCAATTCTTTAGCCATTTTAGCTACATTTTCATCTTTGATTAAGCAATGTACTTCATTACCACGAAGTTTAAGAGCCGGTTTAGAAATACCTGTGCGAACCATTTCTACGTCAGTGTAAATATCTGCACCATTGTCTAATGCTTCTATACCTTTTTGAACAGCATCAGGGCTCATTTTTACGAGTTGAGCATATTCAACGTCACCAGATGCGTGAACTGTACGAGATACAACGCGTACTTCATCATCGGTTAAACCTAAATCCTTTACATAATCGTAAATGATTTCCATACTTTTATCTTCAATGGCTTTAGGATTTTTAACGTAATCCATTAGTGTCCTCCCATAATTTGAAAAATTCATCATTCGATGATACCACAGGGCATTCTAGTTTCACCCGTGGACGATCGATAACAATAACGTGGATGCCAAGGTCGATGGCAGCCTGTAATTTCGTATCAGCACCACCTACGAGGCCAGAGTTTTTCATAACCACAACGCTCGCCTTTGTATCGTGGAACATAATACGATTCATATCGTAAGAAAATGGACCTTGTACGGCAACGATACGTTTAGGACTCACATTGAGGTCTTCCATCATTTGCAACACCTCAGCAGTTGGCAAAATACGTGTCCATACTTCACAGTCTTGCAACGCTTCAGATTTAGCAAAGATGTGCATCGTCTTACTACCAGTAGTCAAATATACATGATTGTTATTTTCCTTTGCCAATTTGCCGGCTAAATTAGCTGCTTCTGTTTCATCCACTACGATATGTAACTTATCATAGTCTGGCAATGGTACCTCTTTTCGTTCAAACCGAACAAAAGGAATGCCCACCGCTTTAGCTGCATCTTGAGCCGTTGCAGTCACAATAGCCGCATACGGATGGCTTGCATCAATGAGTAGGCGCACATTATGCTCCTTAATCAACTGTTGCATAGCCTCTTGATCGAGGCGTCCTGTATGAACTGTAATGCCTTCATGAGCTGCCAATTCCGCCCCATATTGGCTCACTACTGTCACGAGAACCTCTTCACCGGTTCGTTCTTGGATATCTACCGCTAAGGTTCGACCATCCAAGGTACCAGCAATGACCCAAATCATAATTTATAGCCTCGAGGTGTAATCATACGACCATTTTCAACATAAGTTTGGCTGTTACCAATGATAACAAGTGTTTGCATATCTACTTCTTCTTTTGTGAAGTTTTCTAGATCAGAAATTACCATATGTTGACCTGGACGACCTGCTTTTTGCACGATGCCTACAGGTGTTTTAGGGTCGCGGTATTTTAGAACGATTTCACGTACTTCATCTAAATGAGTTACGCGTTTTTTACTGCGTGGGTTATATAAGGAAATAACCATATCCCCTTGTGCGCAGAGGTCAGCACGTTTTTTAATTAGATCCCATGGGGTCATCAAATCGCTAAGGGAAATAACGGCAAAGTCATGCATCAAAGGTGCACCCAATACAGATGCTGCTACGTTGACAGCACTAAGACCTGGAACGATATCCACGGAAGGGCGTTTATCTGCTGGTACTTTATTAGCCAATTCCAATACAAGACCAGCCATGCCGTACACGCCGGAGTCACCAGAGGATACAACTACTACTTGGTGACCTTCTACAGCCAAATCAACGGCTTGTTGACAGCGATCCACTTCTTGCATCATCGCTGTGCCTACCGTTTGTTTACCTGAGATAAGGTCTTTAATCAAATCAAGATATGTTAAATAACCGACTACACGATCTGCCGCTAAAATAGCTTCCCGTGCTTGTGGTGTCATAAATTCAGCGTCCCCAGGTCCAATGCCGATTACTTTGATGTTACCTGTGCAATGGCTACCGTTGTTTTGGGATACACCGTTTTGTGCTGTATTAATGTTTGGCTCTTGGCCGCTAGTAATGCTGTTGTCTCGCATACGTTTCCTACTCCTATTGTTCCTTTTACAAATGTGGATTCTTTTAAATCCTGTTCTTCTATAACGGGTGCTATCTCTTCTTGTGTGTAGAAATGAATAGCCCACCCTAATTCGTTTACGGCCTCTAATAGACCGACTTCATCTTGTTTCACGATAACCGATGCGGCTGTGACGATGCTTTTTGGTGAAAGCTTATGCGCCTGCAGAGATTGTGTAATGGCATCCAGTATGAGTTCCTTTGGCGTATCTCGACGACAACCGATGCCCATCGTATACGTACGAGGGCGTAAAATAAGTTGCTCTGTATACTCCGGAATCACCTTATCCGTTATCACTACACGACGAACACCATCAGTCTTAGGCAATGTAAATACATCTACCATCTGAACAGTACCATGCGTACCGATATGTGCTGTAGCAGATTGCGCTAAATACTGTGCATTGACCAATGTGTTATCGATATAATAATTAACCGTTTCACCTGCGACGACAGCTGAGTTCACATCCACTAAGGTTTGGAAATCATCTACCAACAGATGCTCATGCCGCGCCAATACGTCAGGCGCTGGCAATCCATTAACATCCGTCGCCGTTGTAATAACTGGGTCCGCATCGATGGCCAGCGAAATGGACTGCGTCCATTCGTTGGCGCCCCCAAGATGTCCGGATAATAAACTGATAACATGATGACCGGCCTCATCCATTACAACGATGGCAGGATCCTTGGATTTATGTTCAATATACGGTGCAATCATGCGCACTACGATGCCCAGTGCCATAATGCATAATACTTGGTCATAATCCTTAAAAATCTGCCCTATGTGATGTTTGAGAGAATCAAAATAGATAGCCTCACCACCAGAAGGGCGATTTTCCTTTTCATAACAATCCGCATGAGGTGCTACCAAAGACTTAATACGTTGTCCTAGCTTTGCACCACGCTCAGACACAGAAAGAATAGCGGTTCTATTCTTCTTTGCTCCTGTCATAGGTGAATCAGATTCTAGTTCTTTCATCACACTAGTCCTTAGCACTACGATACATGTGAGCAAAGCCCTTATCGTAAAGCTTAGATAATTCGTATTCGCTGTCTAGTACATGACTAACAACGATCATAGCTTGGCGTAATACGCCTTCTTCAGCCACGATATCCGCAATGGTTTCCAATGTACCGCGGATGATGCGTTGGTCTGGCCAAGAAGCTTTCACTACGATAGCTACAGGTGTTGTTTTATCATAACCGCCTTCGATGAGTTCAGCTACTACCTTATCTAGCATTTGAACGCTAAGGAAGATACACATGGTCGCTTCATGAGCCGCCAACATGCGCAATTTTTCCTTTGGAGGCATTGGTGTACGGCCTTCCATGCGCGTAATAATTACGGTTTGAGATACATTTGGCAATGTATACTCTTGTTTTAATGCTGCTGCAGTAGCAAGGAACGAACTTACGCCAGGTACCACTTCATAGGTAATACCCATGCCAGCCAAGGCATCCATTTGTTCTTGAATGGCACCATAAATAGCGGGGTCACCGGTGTGCAAACGAACAACCTTTTTGCCGTCTGCTACGGCAGCTTTCATAACAGCCAATACCTCATCAAGGTTCATAGTGGCACTGTTATGAATTTCACAACCTGGTTTACAAGCCTCTAAAATAGCAGGGTTTACCAAGGAACCGGCATAGATGACAACGTCGGCCTCTTGCACTAAACGATACCCTTTTCGCGTAATAAGCTCTGGATCCCCAGGGCCTGCGCCTACAATATGTACGTCAACCATATTACTCTCCTTCTGCGATACGCGTTGCAGATACAATAAAAATTGGACTCAATGGGTCCAACAAATGATATGGACCAGCCTTACGATAGCGGCTAATGGACATTTGGTACCCTTCATATGTGAAAGGACGACCTTTCAACTCTTTTAAAATGGTATAACCCGTTTCCATCGTTACCGCCGTTACAACAAGGCGACCGCCTACCTTTAACAACCGTTGTACTTCATCCATAATGCCAGTCATACCACCAGCACTGCCGCCGATAATAACCGCATCAAGCTCAGGTAACTCTTCCATACCTTCTGGAGCCTTGGATTTTATAACAGTCATATTATTTACATTGAATTTCTTCATATTTTCATGAATCAACTCAATGCCTTTATCAAAACGTTCAATAGCATATACATGACCTTTAGGTGCCGCTAATGCAGCTTCGATAGAAATCGAACCCGTACCTGCACCTACATCAAGAACGATGCTATCTTCTTCGATGCGCGCCTCATTCATAACGGCTTTGCGAATCTCGCATTTCGTCATCGGCACGTCACCGCGTATAAATTCCTCATCAGGAATTCCGAAAAAATGTCTCATCCTAGTACCACCATAACAGAATGTCCAAAGCCTTCAAGATCCGTTAATACCTCTAGGGTAGAATCTACGATTTTTTCATCATCGTAACTCAATCGCTCAAGGGCTGCAGCTCTCGTTTCTTTTGGCCAACCTGCATCTATTAAAATACGCGCAATATGCGCTGGATTATATTCAGGATCCGTTAAGAATCCCATCTTTTTCCCCGCTTCATATACGAGTCTTTCAGGCGCTGGTTGGCGTCCGTGAAAGCTCATTAAATCCGCATCATGCCACACTTCGTTAAGGCGTGCAAAGGCAAATGTCATGGAACTAATGCCTGGCACCACGTCAATGCGTGTGGTAGGAAATTTCTTTTTCAAATACGGTAACAAGCTATAGTAGCCCGTATCACCACTGACCATAACCACAACATCATGGTCGTGAAGTTCACGCTCGATTTGTTCGGATAACCAACTTAGTTTCCCCGTTACAGGATACGTAATCTGTCCAGGTTCCTTAAAATCCTCCAAGGAGCGTTCACTACCTACCAAAACGGTAGCATGTTTAATTAAATTAAGGCCTTTAGGCACCACATAATCAGGATTGCCCGGACCAATGCCTACGATATACAAGGTATGTGCCAATGTTCTAGCTCTCCTATCTCTTTTGCATGCTTATCCATAGCCAAAATCTCACCCTTTAATGTGGTAATAATGATACCTACCTCAGCCTCATTGGCAATATATCGTTCACTGCGCATAGATGCGCGGTCTACTACACGTTGATATACACCGGTAAGGCCTTCTCGTTCTAATATAGGGAACGTAGATTCTGTAGTTTGGCAATTAAATAACTCTTCACACACCGCTTGGGATGCTCCTTCAAGAGCTGCATAGGCTACAATACTTTCCATACGACCATCGCTCATGCGATTATGGGTATGGAAACTTCCGCTAGCAAGCTTAATAAGTTTACCAATATGACCGATAATCAAGATACGTTTAAAGCCAATATGCACGGCTTGTTCAAGCATAAATCCAATAAAGTTGCTCGTTTCAGCCATTTGGTTCTTATGGATACCAAGCACTTGTTCCGCTAAATCTTGACCGATACGCCCCGGTACGAGAACTGCCGTTTCGCAGCCATTGGCTTTCATTACCTTTAACTGAGGCACGAGAGAATTCTTAAACCCTTCTTCACTCATCGGCTTAACGATACCCGTTGTACCGATAATGGAAATACCACCTTCGATACCCAGCGTATGGTTCAACGTCTTCTTAGCCAACACCTTACCATTAGGAACGCTTACTGTTACCGTCACACCTTGACCTTGCGTACAAAACTCTTCAAATACGAGTTTCATCATCGCTCTAGGGCCCGGATTAATGGCCGGTTGTCCAGGGGGCATGGCAAGACCGGGTTTCGTAACCGTACCGACACCAAAGCCAGCTCGAAAACGTAGCTTGCCTGTGTCATCAAGGGTCACCGTCGTTTCCACATCATTGCCATGGGTCACATCTGGATCATCACCGCCATCCTTCATCACAGTCGCCTTTGCCTCTGTTTCGGATATGATTTCCACAGATTTAATAGGTACCTCAATGAATTGACCTTGCGGATTCTCAATGACAACCTTGTCCACAATATCGTGTTCTAAGAGGGCCAATAAACCTGCTTTCATGCCTGCCGTAGCACATGAACCGGTCGTATAACCACCCTTCATGTCCTCTACTCTCATAGCGCCTCCTACACCGATAGGGTTAGCGATTCACTGGAATCAATCTAACCCTATCTCTTATGCTTATATAATTAGGAACGGAAGTTAACGAATTGCAATTCAACCGGTACATCCAATTGTTTTAACATTTGAATAACCGCTTGCAAATCATCCTTATCCTTGCCAGATACGCGCACTTGATCCTCTTGGATAGACGCTTGTACCTTAAGCTTCATATTTTTGATTGCCTTTACTACTTCTTTAGCATTTTCTTTTGTAATGCCTTTTTTAATAGTAATCACTTGGCGTACAGTGGCACCAGCAGCAGGCTCAACCTTACCATAATCAAGGTTCTTAACCGCTACATTACGTTTAACCATTTTGCCTTTTAATACATCGATAATAGCGTTCAATTTATATTCGTCATCACCGATGATTTTAATGGTATCACCGTCAAGGCTAATTTCAGCTTTAGAACCGCGGAAATCATAACGCGTACCAATCTCTTTCTTCGCTTGGTTTACCGCATTATCCACCTCTTGCATATCCACTTCGGATACAACGTCAAAGGAACAATCTTTAGCCATTTTATACCTCCTACACCTGAACCCGTTGGGCATGGGGTTCACGCATTATTTTCATCATCATCCACGTATTCATTGAATGGAATACATCTATATAATTATATCGTAAATTATCAATATTTACTAGGAATTCAAATAATTAGATTATGATGATTTTTCATTAATCTAAATACAATAATTATCTTCGTATCCTATTATCTTTATATAATCAACTAAAATACCCAATAGCAATATTTTAAAATTTATCACTATTGGGTATTAATACTACTTATATTTTATTTAATTGGTAAAACAATATTTTGACCAGTAGGTTTACTTGGATTCATAGCATTAGGCAAATCTTCCACTGTTGTATTTAGATCTGTATCAGTAGATACAAGAGCTACAAATTTTTGGCCAGGTTCATAGTAAATATTAGTCCCTTTCATGAACAAGCCACCAACCAAACTTACTGCAGCAGCAACGGCAACTGCTCCATTATCAGAATGGCCCTTTCCTTTAACTTCTGCAGTTAATGGAACATTTACACCATTAATAGTCTTAATGCTATCAATTTTAAATTCCAATCGGCCTTTTCGACCAAGCATACCATTCTTTCTTGCTTTTGTAATTGTACCTAAAACCTCTTGATTTGCTGGAATAACAACTACATCATTAATTAGTAAATTTTCTATGGTCTTTAATCTAAAGGTATTTCCTTCTTTGCTTTTCTTAGAACTAATAGGATCGATTAATTCTAAATTGATATTTGTATCTTTAGGAATATACGCATGTCCAGCAGCAACAGATGATGTCTTTACAGTTGCCGTAGTTTCACCACTTTTTAACAACTGAATACGATTAACTCCAGATGGTAATTCTGTCTTAACTACAGATTCCTGAGTCACACTTGGTGTACTTGTATCTTCTGCTGAAGCAGTCAGTGGTAATGCACAAGAAACACTAAGACAACCTACAACCAAAAGTTTTAATAATGCTTTAGATGTTTTCATATATTCCTGCAAAAGCAAATAAATTCACAAGACAATTTATAACTACAGTATAGCATATTATGAAAAATTAATGAATTCCTTCATTTATAGTTAAACAACATAATATACTATGATGACCAATACAAAACTTTTATTATAATACAATCTATCTATAAAATCTCAATATCCTCATACTGTGGTTGTACAACCCACTCACCACGTAGATTTACAATTCCCCACTTACCTTGAGATTTTACCGGAGCAAAACCATGTTTAACGGGCATTGCAGAAGTGATCGTGTTATCACTAAATAATACTTTACCACTATCATCAATAAGCTTATAATCACTAGAAGTCTTATGTACCCAAGTATATGGTCCACTAAATTTGTTTATCCCCATATCTTTGGAGGTAGTCAAAATGACATTTCCTGTTGTCATATCGATTAACTGTTTAGTATCACCACTCACGACAACCATATTAGTTAGGCTTACAAATCTAATAGAATCATAGGTAAACGGAATAACTTGTTTACCTGTATCCACGTCAAATACACCCGCTTTTTTATTATCTTTATTGATAAATACTAACAATCCATTAAGATCACTAAATTCGCCTAAATCATAATTACCTGGTTGAATAATATAATTACCTTCACGATTTACGAATCCAATAAGCCCTTGGTTTTTCACAAGTGTGCCATATGCAGTAATTGGCCAAACTGCATCATTTTTACTATCGATAACAATTTTACCATCACGATTAATATAACCGCGTTTTACACCATCATATACAGGGTTCCATGCATCACCATAATAGATTCCACCGTGATTACTAAGGGTTATTCCTACAGCCATACTCAACAAGCCCCCAAGATTAAACTTGCTTATATGGCGTCGGAATTCTGCCAATCCATCATCATATGCGTCAATATCATTAGATGGTGCTTCAAATACAGTCTTACCTGTGCCATCAATTGCTACATTTTTACCTTTAGCATCTTTTACAAAAGCACGATCTTCACTAAATTTCGTATATACTTCTTTAAATTGTGGAGCGATTACAGTATTACCTGATGCATCATTAAAACCCCATTTTCCTTTTACAGAAACGGCCGTATAAGAATCACTTTCATAGGTTTCCTTATGATTTGACGAATTTTGATTCTTGTTTACAGTCTCATCATGATGATTGATAATTTGTTTAACCTGTTCATCTAAGGCATCTTTACCACTTGATAAAACGGTACCATCTACTTTAATATGTTCTAAAATTTTCTTTGACTTTACGAAGTATGTTCCGTCCTCAGCATAAGATGGATCCATCTCTTTATATTGTGGGTCAAGCAAAACTTGACCATTGGTTCCTACGAGTCCCCATTTACCATTTTGCTTAACCTTAGCTAATTGACCCAGTTTAATAAGACCACTATTACTTTCAGTGGCCTCATCAATATTTGCTTGAAGAGACTTAAATGCTTCTGGTGCTAATTTTTGAGGAGTTCCAATAATTGGTACCGCTACATAATCACCTAATCGCCCTACACCAACAGATACAGTTGCACCACTTGATTTAGTAGATGACGTTTCAGTTGTAGAAATATTAGTCGTAGATGTAGATGCACCATGTTGTTCACGTGTTACACGCGTACTTGTTGATGTTGGTGTATCATGATTTGTTACAGTCGTAGTACTCGTAGATGTTGTAGTGGATGCTGCCAAAGCACTTGTAGACATAGTCGCCAACACACATGCGACTAATAAAGATTTCTTGTTGAGTTTCATAGGCCTCTCCTCTTATTACTCAAAGGACTCTAGATATAAAAATTTTATAAACAAATATTAATATAAATTATACTATACGAACCTTTATATATACAATAAATTGTGAAAAATTCTTCATCCATTATTTTTTTGCTATAATAGGACCTATGAAAACAGCAACCATAATCGACTTGATTGTAGATGCTAATGTACACACGCAATCTATGAATCATATTATAAAACAACAGCATATTTCACAGCGCATGCGCCGGCGTCTAAAAAATGATGGTATCATCACCATTAACGGACAACCGGCTACATGGGATACCCTTGTTCATGGCGGAGATCATCTACTTATGAAATTAGCACCTGAACAAGAATTTTCACGCACTCCAATGAATCTGGAAATCGTATACGAAGACGAACACATCCTCGCTGTAAATAAAGCCTCCGGTGTTCTTATGCACCCTACCTCGACGGTACGCGATGGAACATTAGCAAATGGCGTTCTCAATTATTATGACGAAACCGAACAAGCTCATGACTTTCATCCCATCCATCGCCTCGATAAGGATACATCGGGCATCGTCATCATCGCTAAAACATCGGTAGTACAACACGCCTTTGATAAGCAACGCACAAAATTTCAAAAGGTTTATGACGCCATCGTTGAAGGCACTATGCCAAGTCAATCGCTAACTATTAAATGGCCCATCGGGCGTAAAGCAGGTAGCATCATTGAACGATGTTGCACATCAATTGGCAAACCGGCTCGTACTGATGTGACGGTATTGGCACGCCACATTGTTTCCCAACCGGTACAAATGGATAAAAATTTGAGCACACAACAGGTTCTCACTCATGTGCAATGTGTATTGCATACGGGCCGGACCCACCAAATTCGCGTTCACCTATCCCATTTAGGTTTTCCTTTAGCTGGTGATGATTTATATGGCGGTCATTTAGATCATATCCGTCGGCAAGCATTACACGCTGGATACCTAGCTTTCACCCATCCTATGACACAGGAGTATATAGAACTACGGGCCCCTATGCCAACGGATATGAAAGATTTACTATGTCTCTAACAGATTCATCTAGAAAACCTTATAAAATTGTGGTGCTTTATATCGTTTCTTGATATACTAACAATGAATAGATATGTATCATCATAAGTTGATGACAATTCTTTCAAAATACATACAATCGGCTATAAAGCCAAGGAGGACAACATGCCATTAGTAACGACTACGGAAATGTTCAAAAAAGCTTATGAAGGCGGCTACGCAGTAGGTGCTTTTAACGTTAACAATATGGAAATCGTACAAGGTATCGTCGATGCAGCAAAAGAGGAACAATCCCCTCTTATTTTGCAAGTATCTGCAGGTGCTCGCAAATATGCTAAACATATTTATCTTGTAAAACTAGTAGAAGCAGCATTGGAAGATAGCAATTTACCAATCGCTCTTCACCTTGACCACGGTGATTCTTTTGAAATCTGTAAAGAATGCGTAGACGGCGGTTTTACATCTGTTATGATTGACGCTTCTCACCATGATTTTGAAGAAAACGTAAAAATTACAAAACAAGTTGTTGAATACGCTCATGCGCACGGTGTTGTAGTAGAAGCAGAGCTTGGTCGTTTGGCTGGCGTCGAAGATGACGTTAACGTATCCGATGCAGACGCTCGCTTCACAGATCCAGAACAAGCTGCTGAATTCGTAGCATTAACAGGGGTTGATTCCTTGGCTATCGCTATCGGTACAAGCCATGGTGCTTACAAATTCAAAGGCACACCATACCTCGACTTTGAACGTTTGGAAAAGGTTGGTAAATTATTGCCTAACTTCCCTATCGTATTGCATGGTGCTTCCTCCGTATTGCCTGAATTCGTAGCAAAATGTAACGAATTTGGTGGCAATATCCCTGGCGCACAAGGCGTACCTGAAGAAATGCTTCGCAAAGCAGCGCAAATGGCGGTTTGCAAAATCAACATCGATACAGACCTTCGCCTTGCTATGACTGCATCTGTACGCGAATACTTGGCACAAAATCCATCCGAATTTGACCCTCGCAAATATTTAGGACCTGCTCGTGACGCTATTAAAGGCATGGTAGCTCACAAAATTAAAGATGTATTAGGTTCTTCTCACAAACTATAATCTATGGCTAGTGGATTTGTAAAAGGAACCTTAATCTTAACCATTGCCGGTTTCGTAGTGAAAGCCATCGGTAGTATCAACTGGATTCTTCTCTCCCGTATCTTGGGCGGGGAAGGCATCGGGATCTACCAGATGGCCTTTCCTATCTATTTGTTACTATTACAAATTTCGAGCGCAGGTGTGCCGATTGCCATCTCTATTTTGACGGCAGAACGATTAGCATTACACGACTTTGGTGGTGCTAAACGAGTATTTAATATTTCTTTCACAATGCTGACCATTACGGGCTTTATCGCCAGCTTAGCCATGTACTTTGGCGCAGATTGGCTTATCTCTAGCGGTCTCATTGCTGAAAGCCGTGCCTACTACTCAATCATCGCACTTGCTCCGGCAGTATTCTTTGTAACGTGGATTTCCTGTTTCCGCGGCTACATCCAAGGTTATGAAATGATGACCCCAACGGCGGTCAGCCAAATCGTAGAACAACTATTGCGCGTTATCGTCATGCTCGGTGCAGCGGCCATCTTATTGCCATATGGCTTACCTGCTGCAGCTGGCGGTGCTAGCCTAGGTGCTGGCGTCGGAGCCTTTGGTGCCTTTCTCGTGCTCTTGTACTATTACTACAAATTGCCTAAGGCTAGTAATACTGGTGAAAGCTACGATGGTCCACGCGAATCGGCCAAGGAAATTTTATCGCGACTGTTATCGTTGTCCATTCCTATTTCCTTAGCCAGCATCATGTTACCATTAACGGCCAATCTTGATTTGCTCATTGTACCACGTCGCCTATTAGACGCTAATTTCCCGATGAATGAAGTAACAGAACTGTTCGGCTATCTTACAGGTATGGCAGTGCCGCTCATCAACTTGGCTACCATTATTACAGCGGCCCTTGCTACGAGCATAGTACCAGCCATCTCTCATGCTTTTGCTAAGCGAGATTATGAAGGTATTTACGAACGCACTGCTGGTTCTATGCGCTTAACATTTATGGCAACCGTACCATTTACGGTACTATTATATGTACTTGCGGCACCAACTGTTACGTTGATTTACAATGCACCTAAGGCAGAACTGGCAACACAAATCACAGCGTTCTCTATCTTCTTCCTCGGTGTACACCAAGTTACAACAGGGATTTTACAAGGCCTTAACAAGCCACGTATTCCGGTTATTAATATGGGGATTTCATTAGTAATCAAAGTCATCCTGAACTGGACATTAACGGCCATCCCATGGCTCGGTATCGGTGGTGCTGCCTGGGCAACCGTTGCTGATATTGGCTTTGCAGCGTTACTCAACTTGATTTACATCAAAAAATACACAGGCTACTTCCTCGATATTTCCCTTCTATGGAAAAACGTGGTCAGTGCCGGTGTCATGGGGGTACTCATCTTCTTGAGCTACCACTACTTAACTGATATTTTACCAATGTGGGCTAATTTCATACTCACAGGTATCGAAGGCTTATTACTCTACGTTATCATCATGGTTCTTTTAAAAGGGCTTAACAAAAACGATGGGGCTAGCATGCCACTCATTGGTAGATTCTTTAGATAATTACATATACAAATAGTAAGAGGACCGACTCATTTGAGCCGGTCCTCTTTTTATTAAGCGATATATATGCATCGCTTAATATAATCATATAGAATCACAATCTATAATAATTTATTTTTTCTTGTTCAATTGTTCCGATATATTTCGTTCAATTAAAAACTTTGGCATGCCTAAACCCAATTTAAATCTACCATAATCCTCTTTATTATGCTTATAATCTACATATTGAACGATATCACGTAATTTAAAATTGCTTACATGTACATCATGAGGTTTGACCATATAGTGAGTATAAAGATGCGTATCATCAAATACAGTCATTATAAACAAAGTAGTCTTTTCACCCTTAACTTCATAATAAGCACCTGGTAAAGCATCATTCCATACGGTAGCAAATTGAATAGGCTTACCTTCATTTAATTGATCTGCACCTACAAATCCAATTAGAGAATGATACATCATATTCTGTTTCTTTGGATCATCTCGTTTAAAAAGTGGTCTAACGGAAATAGACTCTTTAATTTTACCAGACTTAAAATACTCGACTTGGAAACCATTTTTAGTGACTTTTGTACCTAAGGATTTACTATTTTTTAGAATTCTGAACGTAAAAGGTCCTCTATGTACTTCAGAGGTATATTCTAATATATCACTAGCAGGTTTTACCGATGGCAATACGATGTTCGCCAAACCATTCATAGTTGCTTTGACTAATGTATCATCACCTTTAGAACTTATCTTTTTAACGACTCCTTTTGGAAGCATATATCCAATATGATAAGAAACCGTCGGCTGTTTTGGCATAGTAAAATTGATTGTTCCTTCTACCAAATCATTCTTATATACGATTGAATCCCATGTAGCCTTTTCAATGGTGGGATATGTAAAAGTATTAGCACCTAACACCTTTTCACTAATTTTTTTATTACCTGCTATTGGATTATATTTTTTATAAAATACTTCTTTCATAGCATCAGAATTCAGCTTACTATATGGAATGTTCGTATCTTCCCAATTATCACCCTTAGGCTGTGGTCTTAACTCATAATACCACTCCCCATTATAGGTCATTACTCCACCTGCACTGATTAATTCTTTATGCTTACCCATACTTCCCTTAGCCTGAGCTACAATGCTTGGTTGAGGTATAGTAAATTTTATATTCGCTCCATTTTCTTTTAAGATAAACACAGTACTAGAGTATCTAACACCATGATTTAATTCTCTTGTATGATATATATCCATTGGTGTTTTCGACATATCATAATTAGGAATCGATTTATTATCTCTTGTAACCTTTTCTACAATTCTTTGATCCATTTGTCTAGATTGTGAGGTATTCTTTCGATAATTTTGATATTCATCAGCAGGTATAGATGCATCAGCGCCAGGAATATTTACATCTATCGCATAGGACTGTCCCATGCCAAATGTTAATCCAAGTAAACCTAATGCTATTACACGTTTCCAGTTCATACATTCTCTCCTCAATTTATACTCTACATTCTAAGACTCATTATACCTAATTATTAATTTTTTATCAATTTTCTATAAATTCATTTTAGAATTATCCAGTATTAGCTATATTTACATAAATGCAATTCCTACTTGCATAATATGTTATAGTATATTATAGGAAAATGAATTATAATTATACTGTACTTGATGTACAGTATTTTACACATTGAGGTGATAGTATGAAAAAACCATTAATCGGAATCTCCGGCAATACGCTACGCGATAATAGCGGTGCGTATGTCGATCTAATCCGTTCTTACGTAAATCAAGATTATGTCCGTTCCATCGAGGAAGCAGGCGGCATCCCTATTATTATTCCTTTTACAGAAAATTTAGAGCAAGCAAAGGAAACCATCAATATTGTTGATGGTCTACTCCTTACAGGTGGTCATGATGTGTATCCGCTCAATTATGGCGAAGAACCATTGCGAGGCATCGGCGATGTGTTCCCTGAGCGCGATCAATTCGATTTTGCCTTACTAGCTGCAGCGGAGGCGCGAAATATTCCTGTATTCGCCATCTGCCGCGGTTGCCAAATCGTAAATGTTTATCGTGGTGGTTCCTTGTACCAAGATTTGCCATATGATGAAAATTGCACGATTAAGCACAGCCAAAATCAAACGCCTGCATTACCTACGCATACGGTGGAAATTGAACCTGATTATAAATTAGCGAAAATCATCGGCACAACCACATGGATTACAAATTCTCATCATCATCAAACATGCCGGAATATTGGTGAAAGCCTAGTTGTTACAGGCCGTGCCAAGGATGGTACAGTAGAGGCATTAGAGGATACGAGTCGTCCATGGTTTGTAGCGACTCAATTCCATCCAGAAATGATGCATGTAAAAGATGTACATGCTAAAGCATTATTTAAAGCCTTCGTAGATGCTACTAAGGAGGCCAACTAATGGATAAGAAAAGTAAATTTGGATTTTGGAGTATCGTACTCCTCGGTATCAACGGTATCGTTGGCACAGGAATTTTCCTATTACCGAATAAGGCCTATGCCATCATTGGGTCAGCCAGTTTAGGTGTCCTTTTATTTGATGCGGTCATTGCAGGATGTATTGCCTTATGCTTTGCCGAGGCGGCCAGCCTATTTACACGTAATGGTGGTCCTTATCTATATGCCAAACATGCATTAGGTGACTTTTGGGGATTTGAGGTAGGCGTCCTTAAATGGATTGTAACGGTTATTGCCTGGGCCGCCATGGCCGTTGGCTTTGCCACAGCATTAGGTGCAGCAGTGCCAGCCTTAAGTGGCGATTTTGCAAAGGATGTCATTTCCTTCATATTAATCGTAGGCTTAACAATCGTAAACATATTTGGTGTTAACGTATCTAAGTTTGTTAATAACTTGATTACAATCTCTAAATTAGTACCTCTCGCCCTATTTATCGCTATCGGTATATTCTTTATTAACGGCGCTAACTTTACACCTGTATTCCCACACGATACCTATGTAGAAGGATCCTTTGCACAAGCCGCCGTTCTTCTCTTCTTTGCCTATACAGGGTTTGAGGTTATTGCCATTGCCGCAGAGGATATGAAGAATCCTAAAAAGAATTTACCTCGTGCCATTATCATGTGTATGCTACTCGTATCAGTCCTATATATGGCCATACTTTCCGTATCTATTGGTGTTCTAGGATCTGACCTTGCTAACACAAAAGCACCAGTACAAGATGCTTTCAACGTAATCGTAGGCCCAATTGGCATGTACATTGTATTGGCAGGCACATTAATTTCCATGGGCGGTATTAACTTTGCCGAAGCCTATTACGCCCCTCGTATCGCAACATCCATGGCCGAAGATGGCATGCTTCCAAGTGCCTTAGCTAAACGCAATCGCTACAATGCACCATATGTAGCAGCGATCGTCACCGCTATTGCCAGTGTACTACTCGCCTGGTCCGGTTCATTTACAACCCTTGCTGCTATTAGTGCGGTATCCCGTTTCACACAATACCTACCAACATGTTTAGCAGTCATTATATTCCGTCGCAAATGGGCCGATAAAGAACGGTCCTACACAATCCCTGGTGGTTACACAGTTCCAATCATCGCCATTGCTACATCCCTTTGGATGCTAGGCCAAGCCCAAACAAACCAATTACTTTGGGGTCTAGGTGGCTGTATCGTCATTCTTCCGCTCTACATTTGGTACTGGCGCAAGAAAAAAGCTGGTATAATCAAAGAAAAAGAAGATATCTAATTACATTTTTGTACACAAAAGAGGCAGGAGCTCGCTCCTGCCTCTTTAAAATTAGAACAGGCCTGTTCTATCTCTAAGCACACCTATATAAGGTCTCCCCAAAATTAGTACAGGCCGGTTCTATTTCTGAACATACCTATATAGGGGATCCGTAAAATTAGTACAGGCCTGTTCTATTTCTCAACATACCTATATAAGGCCTCCATAAAATTAGTACAGGCCGGTTCTATTTCTCAACATACCTATATAAGGCCTCCGTAAAATTAGTACAGGCCGGTTTTATTTCTCAACATATCTATATAAGGTCCCCGAAAAATTAGTACAGGCCTGTTCTATTTCTGAACACACCTATATAAGGTCACCCAAAAATTAGTACAGGCCTGTTCTAATTTTTATGGACATGTATAATGTACCGATCAATAATCCGTAAAAGGTTCTTCTTCTACAGGTTCGGTCAAATCTTCTTCGATATAACCGTATTCATCAATGGATTCTTCTTCGTCGCGCGTATCAATGTATATACTGATTACGGCCAAACCACCTTGTTCGTTAAGGCTCACGATAAGGCTCATAGGGCCATAGACTAAAATAAGATTATCCTCTTCATCACGAATAATATGTGGTACAGCAGCAAAATTCTGATTCATAAGTTGATCAAAGTAATCCTCTACATCGAGGCCATTTTCTAATGTAATGGATTCTGCATCACCTTTTTGGAATACTACCTTGGTATCTTCATCGATGAATTGGTAAAAATCATCGATATCAAAATTATCAGTTTCAAGCCAAATGCTGAGGGCCGCAATCCAGTCTTTCACAGTGTGCGGCACAATTGGGAAACGATATGGTGTTTCATCTAAGGATAAACGAAGATCATCGTATTCAAACGCATAATTTTCTTGGCTAGAAACAATGCGGTCAATACGGCCATCCTCATTGATATCAACAAACAACATATACGCATATTGGTCGCCCTCTTCATAAGCAACGGTCAAACCGTGACGGCCCTCATGAAATAAGGCGCCTTCTTCGTATACCGCTGTAATATGCATCACACGACAGATAACAGGTACATGGTCAGATTGGATGGAATCAACCATGGCCGTTAAGAATTCTAAGCTTTCACGTTTATTACGAGCAATAATGCCTCGTCCCGTAGAAACATATTCGCAATCATCATCGAGTATGGCTTCAATACCATGAAGATTTGCGGATTCTAACGTGGCTTTCATCAATAATAAAGATTGTATTTCAGTCATACTAATCCTCCAAAATTTTTTAACTAGTATACTAATTGTATCATAGACTAATTTAAAATTCTCGGTTCATGTCATATAATGGAATAAGATTATATAGATTTTGGAGGTCCCCATGAAATATACAACTATCGTATTCGATTGTGACGGCACGTTGCTAGATACGTTAACAGATTTACGCAATGCGGTGAATTATGTATTGCGCGCTCATGATTTGTCAGAACGGTCGGTTCCCGAGGTGAAAGCAGCACTTGGTAACGGCGTTGCACATTTACTGCGTCAATCGCTGCCAGATTCCATTTCGGAGGCTGAGTTCAACACCTATCTCGACGAATTTAAAGCATACTACGGTGAACATCTACAGGATTACACCGCACCATATCCTGGCATGCTTGATGTATTAGACACATTACGTGCTAAGGGATATAAACTCGCCATTGTTTCTAATAAAATCCAAGAAGGTATTACTCCATTAAATAAGGAATACTTTGGTGATCGTTTACCAGTAGCTATTGGCGAACGTCCTGGATTACAACGTAAACCAGCACCAGACATGGTACTACAAGCATTAAAAGAACTAGGTTCAACCCAAGATGAGTCAATCTACATTGGCGACTCTGAAGTAGATGTTGCTACAGCGAAGAACTCTGCCCTACTATGCATTGGAGTTACATGGGGATTTAGAGACGAACAATTACATAAAGATTTAGGCGTCAAACACATTGCTCGAAAGGCAGAAGATATCGTAACGATTATCGAAGCGCTTAATGCATAAGTAAACGACTAGTACCATATACATATGTATATGGTACTAGTCGTTTTATAGTATAAAGTTTTACATCCCAATCCCAAACAGCGTTAATATTTCCATAATAACTGGTATAACGAATACAAACAATACAGAGCTAATGGTGACAAGACCGGTGGCAAATGGCAAGTCAGAGCCGGCTTCATTCGCTACAATTGGCAATACGGCGATAACCGGTCCTGCGGATTGAACGATGAATGTGACGACCGCAACGGGATCCAATGTAATGCCCATGAGATATTTTGTAACATAGATAACGCAGAACATGATAAATGGTGCTACGGCAAAACGTCCAATAATACCGCCGATGGAGTCTTTATTTAAACGCATGCTTTTAAGGCCCGCATCATGTAATACGATACCAATATATAGCAAGGATAATGGGGTTACCATATTCCCTATATAGTTCAACGTATTATGTAATACCGTCGGCAATGGAATCTGAGCATATAGAAATACTAATGCCAAGAAAAAGCCTAACAGAGGCGGTGGCAATAGTTTTTTCCAAGAAAACTTACGTACCAAGGTGCGAAAGCTTTCACCATGACTAGCACCATTCGCAGGTAACGGGTCTGCCTCAATGAGGAATACGCCAAACATCCACACGGATATGGTATTGCCGATGTAGTACAGCAAGAAAAATGGCAGTGCATCTTGTCCAAACAGTGCAATTTGCACCGGCAAGCCGATGAATAGGCAATTGTCGTTGACCACCATGTTGATAAATATACCACGTCGCCCCCGTGGTACACGCACTATTTTCATCATAATGAAAGCGATGATGTACGATACCACATAGGTCAGCATCACGACGAGTAGACCATACCGCAAATCCCACAAATCTGACGTTTGCACATTGTGAAGCACGGACATAAATACGCCGACCGGCAAGATGACAGACATAATGAGACGCGATAGGTTTGAGCTAAATGTATCATTAAACATGCCCCGCCCTTTTAGGAAATATCCTAAGGATATGAGCAAGACGATAGGCATGATGCTTTGTAACGAAGTAAGAAAAACCATATAACCTCCTACATACTTTATATGTAGTATATCACAAATGATGCCCCACGAGTTTCGTAATGGAACCAAAATCTACTGTGCGCATACATTTCTCCAATGGTCAAGAATTATGTTAAATCCATATGCAATACCCCATTTTTAAAGGAATTAAACCGATAAAATCGGCTACTATTTATAACTATCCTTGTAAATACTCACTTATCATACTATGCATTTTAGGCATTACAGCTATTACCTATAGTATTGATTCAAAAGTGTGATGTATGTTACATTTATGAGGCAGTGCTTTCATAGCACCTATAGTTGTAGTTAGTTGATTGAGAAATGAGGATTAGGCTCTTTAGCACAATTAATAGCTAGTTATTTTGATTTCAAGAAAAATAATCCTTTCGGATCCGTTGTATTCGGTGCATACGGTTTATTCTGGTCCGCCATGGCTGGCGTTTGGTTAATCCAAATGGGCTCCTTTGGTCCTGAAATCCAAAAAGGTTTCGATGTAACACAATTAGCATTCGCCTTTGTAGGCTTCTTAATCTTCTCTATCTTTGGCACCATCGCAGCTTTGAAAACAAACAAGGTTGTATTTGCTATTATGCTATTAATCTGCTTCCTATTCTTTGGTCTTGCAACAGACCTATTCTTAGGTGGCAAAACAGGCTTCTTCGCCCTTGCAGCATGGTCTGAACTATTCATCTCCCTTTTGGGCTTCTACGGTTCTGGTGCCGTACTTGTAAACAAGGTATTTGGCAAAACGGTATTCCCTATGGGTAAAAGCATCCTATAATAGTTGGAAAACTAGATAGTACTAGTTAAAGGTCTATATATTACTGAGCTGTAATATATAGACCTTTTTCATTACATATTTTATTAATAAGAAACTTTAAATTATGAGAAACGCTTCAGATAAAGGCTGTATCTTTTGATTCGTAAGCGAAACTTTATCTTTTATCTTAACAGATTCCGCTATATTACGTATTTCATCATGGCTAAGTTTGCTTTCTTTTAAATTATAAGCAATCCAATTTGTAAGCATTCTATTCTTATCATCATATGTAAATACAACGATTAAAGACTCCCCATCTGGATTATATATATCAATTAAAGCTGATGGATTACCATCATTCCAAACAATAGCATATTGCGGATCTTTAAAACCTAAATTAATACCAATAATAGTCATAAACTCTAACATCTTAGTATACTGAGCAGTCATGCTTTCATCACCACGTATAGTACTACTAACATCAACACTCTGTTCATACCCAGCTGTTTTATATTTGTGTATTGCACCATTATTTATATCATATCCAATCTTCTGTTGTAATCCTTTCGGCGTCTTATAAACAAATCCGTATAACTCTTTGCTTTCAGAATATGAATCTGTATCAGGTAAAAGCTGAATAGATGGTACTATATAATTAGCAATCATATTTTCTACATGACGATCAATCAATGCACCTTCAGAACCTCCCCCATTGTAAGTAAATGCCATCCGATAGGATTCTAACTTATTCTTAGGATTTTTAAACTGAATACCTGTCGTATATATTTCGTTATTGTCTTTAGATTTCTGCTTTTCCTTAAACCACAAAGCAGATCCTATGGATGGATAAGAGAATTTTTTAATGTCACGATGTAAATCACGATTTTCCTTATTTAGTTGATTTAAATGCTGTGTTGTATCTGCCATAATAGAAAAATCTATTCTCTGATTATTGATTTCTAAAGTCTGTCCATCCTGTTTCTGAGTATACATACCATGCTGACTTGAAAATGGCATTATTAATCGCATACTATCCTTATCAGAATGTAGACGAATGATCGTACTATGTGCGTGTACAGCACGTAAAATATGCTTACTATATTGAATTTGTTGGCTAATTTCATAATCTCGATAATGGTAAGATTTTAAATTCTTAGCTATATGTTCTTCCTTATCTGATAACGCCTTTTCTAAACTTTCATTCGTATAATTATAATTCTTATACGCCTCTACAGGAACAGTCCTATCAGCACCAGGTATATTAATGTCTATAGCCTGAACAGGCGTAATGATAGCTACGCTAATAGTCATAGCCAATACTATATGCTTTAACACAATGTATCCCCTCTCGAACATAATATATTCATATTATTTATAGCTAAACTGCGCATCCATAATCATTTGTCGCAATTGCTCAATGCGTACACCATTTGGCAATCTATCTCTATAAAACTGCAACTTATAATAGTATCTAGTTCCTTCATAATCAGTCACTAATACCATGTCCGTCCTATTATGTAATGGCCACCCATACATAAATTCAGCTAGCAAACTACGCACACCATCATTATAGACCTCTATTACATCATCCTTAATAGGCAATACCATCTTAACAGTAGGCTCAGGAATCGTTCTATCTTTAACAAGATTTTTAATCTCATTGTCTAAGGACATACTAGTATTATCAATAGAACTAGCCTTAACATGCATAAATACCCCATCAGAGGTTCTAAACACCCTACCATCAATATCCTTTGTTTCACCTTTCGTTTCAATAGCATCCTTCAATACGCGAAATTGATAAGGTCCGAAGAATTTTGTTTCTGTGAAAGTATCTAGCGAGTCATCATGTTGACCACTATGCTCATTCGTAACACGTATCATTGGTGTTGTATCAATTGCTTGTGAAAGCACTGGTGTCGCTAGCAATACACCAAAGCTGATAGCACATATTATTCGTTTCATCTCTATGTCCTCCATGATTAACGATGATATGGAAAATCCTGCTCGATATCCTCTTTATAATCATCTTTATACCGGATTTCATCAATCTCTGCTGGAGTCAATACACGTCCCTCAGCATTTACATATTCACGAAATTCATTAAAATATATCCCCTCTATAACTGAAGGTTCTAATTGTGATTCATACGATTCAATATTTCCATATGTGCGATTGACTTCGTCTAATATGCGATTCTGTTTCTCTATATCCGCATCACGATCTATTTGATCATTCGATGATCTAGATTTTGCAATAAGTGCAATGACGATGACGGCAATAACTAAGTACAACATAGGTCTCTCCTACAACACGACTGCTATATTATTAATTGTAACATATTGGATTATATAAATTAAAAAAGTCAAGTAAAAAAGGTTCCTAATAGTCACCTAGGTGACTATTAGGAACCTCTAATCTATTTACTTTTACACTTGACATCGTTATATTGAACCTGAGGCCTCTAAATGGGTCCAGTCTTTGCTAATCACCTCGAGGATTGGCGGTGTTCAATATGAGTACATACAAAGTGCTATCTTTAATGATTTCCTTTGGCATACTTGTGGCGACCATTATCATAGCTGCAAAGTGATTGACCTCTAGCTAAAAGCTAGCTTTCTAATCGTGGCATGAAAAAAGGCCCGACTGTGAAGTCAGACCGTTTCTTCAATTTTTCTTATTAGAAGCGAAGTCTGGCGTCGAAACCATTTATGCCTCACTTTGATATAAATTATATCATATTTTAATAGGGAAAGAAATCTCATGTGATTTCTTTCCCTATTAATATCTATTATTTATTTACAATCAAATTAAATACGTCAATAGCATCAGAGTTTTTATTATGTGTCTGTAATACATTTACATCGATTAACATATTACGTAACTGTGCTTTTGTTATACCTTGATCTAATTTTTCATATTCAATAACATTAATGAATCTAATCTTATCATTTTGTGTAATGAATAGCATTAGACCACTACCATCAAAAAATTCCTGTTCAAGAAGAATCCCTGGAATACCATCATTCCAAACTAAGTTGTAATGATATGATTTGATATTATTAGAATTCTCTGTACTGTCTTGACCTAAAGAAAGTATATCATCAACATAACCATACGGATCCTCACGATTACTTGTAGGTCTGCTAACATAATCTACATGCTGTAAAATCGTATTATTATAATTATAGACTTTAATTTGATGTCCTTCAAATACTTCATCACTCACTGAGCTATCTTTTAATACCCTATACGAAAATCCATTAGTATCATTTGGTATTATCTGCTTAGAATATGCATTCATATCGGCTAATGGAGTTATAGATGGTAATACATAATTAACTAATAATTGATTCGCTATATCTGAAGATGGATGATTATCCGCCTTAGGTTCAATAATAAAACCTAAACGATATTGTACATCTGGTTCCTTTTCATAGGCAAATCGAATCATATTACTCCAATATATATCTTTCGACTGTTTTTCTTTAAAACTAGCTTGCTCCCAATAGGAATCTCTTAATCTAGGATAAGTAAAACCCGCCCCCTGTACTGAAGCTTCCTTTAATACCATAGTAGACTTTTGATTTTTTGAAAGTTCTTGTAATATAAGTTTTCTACTATCAGAACCAGTAAAATTGTCACTAAGCTTTCCTATGTTCTCTCTACTTATTTCAGATGAATACTCATCCACACTCACCCAAAAAGGTATGTACCGAGTATCCCAAGAGTATATAGTAGAATCATGAGGATTATCTAATTTAATTTTATAATCTAATACCAATGGTGTGGTTAAATGTATCCCTCCCTGTTTAGTGTGTAAAATTACATCTGTTTTACCTTCAACAACACCTAGTAACATGGAAGCATAATTCTCTGTAATCTTTTTTAATTCTTGGTCCGATAAAGAGTTTTCTTTTTTATAATCCACCATATTGGGTTTATCTTTACTAGCTTCATATGATTCACTCACCATCTTAGTCTTATCTAATTTTATATATTCATCTGAAAAGACATAATTTTCATAAGCATTTGAAGCAATACTTGGGTCTGCACCAGGAATATTTACGTCGATAGCTTGAGTAGATAAACCAATAGAACTCAATATAATAGAACTTAATAATAATCGCTTTAGCATATACATCTCTCCAAACAATACTAGTTTTAATCGTATTGTAACATATTAAGTTGAGTGAATTTATGAAAGTCAAGTAAATCATAACCACCCGTAGAACGGGTGGTTTGCTCTGACCCTATAAGGGTCTTTCTCTAGTGGTGGCCCTCTAAAGAGGGCTTTGAATGATCTGACAACCACTCTATTACCACTGGCTGCCCCCTACTCGGGGGCTTTTATTTTGCCTATTTTACCGGCTCACCCGTAAACGGGTCGGTATATTCTTTAAAGTTTAATGTATCTTGTGCTATATCTTCTTGTAGTTGATTGCGAATATACTCTTTTATCGCTCCTTCGTATCTTCCCACTGTATCCACATAATATCCTCTACACCAGAAATGTCTATTTCCATACTTATATTTTAAATTTGCGTGTTTATCGAATATCATGAGGCTACTTTTGCTTTTTAAATATCCCATAAAACTTGATACACTTAAATGTGGTGGAATAGTTACTAACATATGAATATGATCCGGACAGCATTCTGCCTCTATAATCTCTACATTTTTTCTATTACATAAATCTCTTAAAATTTTACCTACATCAGCTTTTATCCGTCCATAAATTATTTGCCTTCTATACTTTGGTGCAAAAACAATATGATATTTACATCTCCATTTACTATGTGATAAGCTTTTTACGTCATTCATTGACATTGAACCTCCTATGTTGAAATGTTGTGGTTGCCAGACCAACTTCATTTTACCACTAGGAGGTTCTTTCCTTTTCTCTAAGAATTTTTTACCGACCCCCAGTTTAACTGGGGGTTTAGTCATGCCTATTCGGCGTACAAAAAGGTTCCTATTGGTCACCTAGGTGACTATTAGGAACCTCTAATCTATTTACTTTTACACTTGACATCGTTATATTGAACCTGAGGCCTCTAAATGGGTCCAGTCTTTGCTAATCACCTCGAGGATTGGCGGTGTTCAATATGAGTACATACAAAGTGCTATCTTTAATGATTTCCTTTGGCATACTTGTGGCGACCATTATCATAGCTGCAAAGTGATTGACCTCTAGCTAAAAGCTAGCTTTCTAATCGTGGCATGAAAAAAGGCCCGACAGAGAAGTCAGACCGTTTCTTCAAATACTTTTTCGAGAAGCGAGAGCTGGCTACCAAACCATTTATGCCTCACTTTGATATAAATTATATCATATCTAAGCACGGAAGGGAATTGAACAATTCCCTTCCGGGTTTTGTTTACAAACCTTCATGGTGCACACGAATAGCATAAAACTCTTGGAATACAGGAGGTTGCTCCTCCATAAAATTTCTCATAGAAATGAGTCTACGTTTTCCAACACGTCTATCTAAAATGGCAAAAATACGTACAATTAAATTATCACTAGACAAGCTTTTATCAATACTTTGATTGTCAAATTCATCAAAAGCCTGATAAAAACACCGCTGATCAAATACGCCTAATTCTAGTGCTGTATTGTCTATGAACGGAAAACCTTCATGCATTCTTCGTTCATAGGTATCATCTTTAGGAAACAGATGGGCCTTCACATATTGATTCCAATAATTGCCTTTTATAATTTCCTTATCATTATATCTAATCGCTGCCCTGCCCTCATGATCAGGCGATTTACTATACGAGGTAGCAAAATATTGAATATGGCCTCGCAAGCTAGGCGCTAAATATTCTGCTTCTAACTTATGTCGTATACCGGACCATGTAGACATGCTATTTACTCCTTAAAACTACTGGTATGAAAAAAGGTCCGACATCGAGAGTCAGACCATTTCTTCAATTAAATCAATATAGAAGCGAAGTCTGGCGACCAAACCATTTATGACCCACTTTGATATCAATTATATCATAAAAAATCTACTTCGCCCTTATATGTATCACCCAAGTTTGAAATTTTCGCATCAGAGGCGATTCCTGCTAGTGCTGGCAAACTCTTTCGATTTGCATCATATTTATAATAGATTGTATGTATATAAAGATTATGTGCATCTTGCGTGCTAAATCGCCACTCACTAATACCATCTTCATATTCAAATGTTACCAACACGCCAGGAACGCCATCATTCCATATATACGTATGGCTACCACTACGCATATTCTTTCTAGCTTTTAACTGTGCTTCAGAGATTGTGACAATGTCAACAAGATTAGCCCAGATTTCCCCCTTATGCTCAACAGGATATACCTCTATCATCTGCGAAATACCTGTAGGATCCTTATATATTTTAATATGCTCATTACCGGATTCTTCCTCAACGGCATCATTTAATACCCGATAATTATAGTTATTAAAGCTTTCAAAATGACTATCCTTATTTAACCGTTCTAATGAAGTAATATTAGGCACAATGTAATTAGCGATAATATCTTCGATGCCTCGTTTGCCAATACCTCGCTCGCCATCTTCTCTAACCATCAAGGTAAGTACATATTGCGTATCAGGCTCATTATGTAAGGCAAAAGAAATATCATTCGCCACAAAGGTAGGATTGTCTTTAGTTTTCATGGTGCTCCAACGGCCATTAATAACCCTTTCCCCTTTGAAAGTACTACCATCAATACTGGATATATCAAACATATCTTGATTCATATGTGACCATTGTTCCTGCAATGCAGAACGCACATAGTCTTGCTTCAATTCATTATAGGGTTTGCCCAAATACTGAGCACTTTGCTCATACGGATGATTATCCACAAATAAACTAGTATAAATAAAAGGATGGTTAAATGTATACACAAGTGCATTAGTATCTTTCACATTCGGAATAGGAGCAGATTGTGTGCCACCTTTGAAAGCTGGAAACGGCAGTGTATAGGAAAGCCCGCCCTTATCAGTATGCACATGTACTTCGGTTACAGCATTATATTGGGCACGCCACATAGAATAGTTTAAATTTCTACGCTGCTCAGCATTCATCTCATCAACACGATATAGCAATCTAGCCGCATCACTAACCTCCGCAACACTAGTAGCATTATAGATTCGTTCATTAAGAATACTATCCATCAAATCATTCTTATAAAAATCAGCACTAGAATGCTTAGATTTTGCATTATACCCAGGCAACTCATTAGCATTGCTGCAACCACTCAAACACAGTATAGCAATCAGACCACCGAATAACAAAGATTTTCTAAACATAAGATCTCCTCAATACACACTAACTATATTTTGTATATTGTAATGTACTTATATAGTAATAAAATGATAACAAAAGAGGTTCCTATTGATCACCTAGGTGACTATTAGGAACCTCTAATCTATTTACTTTTGTTATTAACAAGACTATATTGGGCTTGAGGCCTCTAAATGGGTCCAGCCTTTGTATTCGTGGCATGAAAAAAGGCCCGACATTGAGAGTCAGACCGTTTCTTCAATTTTAAAAATCAGAAGCGAAGTCTGGCGTCGAAACCATTTATGCCTCACTTTGATATAAATTATATCATATCTAAACACGGAAGGGAATTAGACAATTCTCTTCCGTGTTTTCATTTATAAACCTTCATGGTGCATACGAATAGCATAAAACTCTTGAAATACAGAAGGTTGATTCTCCATAAGTTCTCTCATAGAAAGGAGTCTACGTTTTCCTACACGTCTATCTAAAATGGCAAAAATACGTACAATTAGATTGTCACTAGGTAGGCTTTTATCAATATTTTGATTGTCAAATTCTTCAAAAGCCTGATAAAAACACCGCTGATCAAAAACGCCTAATTCTAATGCTGTATTGTCTATAAACGGAAATCCTTCATGCATTCTCTGTTCATATGTATCATCTTTAGGAAATAGATGCGCTTTCACATATTGATTCCAATAATTACCCTTTATAATTTCCTTCCCATTATATCTAATAGCCACCCTGCCCTCATGATCAGGTGATTTACTATACGAGGTAGCAAAATATTGAATATGGCCTCGCAAACTAGGTGCTAAATATTCTGTTTCTAATTTATGTCGTATTCCGGACCATGTAGACATACTAATTACTCCTTAAAATTACTGTATGAAAAATAAACTGCATGATAGGAATTATTTTTCCATTCTACTATTTCAATGTTTCTGGAATGTTGTTCCTACCCGCTCATCACTCGTAATAGCCCAAATACCTTTATCAACCTTTGGATATAGAAACTCACCATTCTTAGCATCAGATATGATGCTGTCCGGAGTACTTTGCTGAGCCTTATACAACAGAACACCATTTTCAGTAGATATAATCCAAAACTCTCTATTGTTTTTGCCATCTTCAAGCTTATACTGACCGCCCAAACTACGCTTAGGGACAGTAAATTTAAAAATATTCTTACTATCATGGACTAATACTACAGTAGACTCTTGTTATTGGCTCCCCGTAGTGTATGTCTCATATGCATTGGCAGGAATACTTGAATCAGCACCAAGTAAAGGAATATTTCTGGTGGGAACTTGGAGATCTACTGCATGGATATTTATTGTGAAAGCTAAGATTACTAAGGTCATTAATGTAATAAAAATTGTATTCATAATTTAGTCTCATACATTCAATTATTATATCAATCAAAAAAGAATATTTTAAATTTTAAATTTAAAATTACTATTTATGATCTTGTATATGCCTTCATCACATCTTTTATATTTAGATAGCATTCAATAATATAAAAATCAGACTCATCATTATTATATGTAGGATTAAATTGAAAATGTATCTGTTGTCTACTATTTCCTGGTAAAATCAATGCATTAATTGTTTGTCTATGTTTTAAGCTTCCCAATTGATAATTCTTTAAACAGAAATAATAAACTATCTGTTTATAATTTATACCATTAATTTCATTATAATATTTGGAATCAAAAATATATTGAAATTCATCATCTATTAAATAGTGATCGGGTTGTATATTTTGACTTTTATTTACTAAATTAGGATAAAAAATACTCTTTTTAAAATTATTTCTTTTATGCAAAGATATTTGAAAACATAGTTTTTTATTATCCACACCAGTAAAATTATAATTCAAATATTTTTCAACCATATCTTCCCAAATGCTATTAAAGGAATAATGCTTAATAAAATATTGCCCTCCAGATGTAATATTCTCATAAAAATCAATAAGTGAACTAACTAATCTTTTATGCATATCTTTATATAAATTTTTTTCAATCGAATGTAACTGCTCTATAACATAGGCTTTATTATTTATATATTTTTTTTGTAATATATATCCATTAATCAAAGGTTTTTTCCAAAGGGTATAAAATAATTCTAATGTATAATCTATTGCATAAATCATAAATTCACTTAAAAGAGTATCTTTACGATCAATAATTTTTATTTGTAATGGTAGAAATATAAGCCCATTTTTACTAATAACTTTTTTTGAAGATTGGATTGTATTTTTCCATGCTACCTTCCCAGAATAACCTTTCTGTATTTTCGTATTATCTTCTTTATAAACACCATATTTTTTATAGTAATCAAAAATTTCAGAAAATGCATTAAAAGGAAAATTTGTTTTAAGATTAATACTTTTATTTATATATAAATCCTGATTTTCTTGTTTATGTCGTATTAAAGTTGCTAATAACAGTTCTATATCACTGCTTATATCTTTTTTATTGGGAATATACTGTTTAGGAAATGAAACGAATATTTGCTTATCTTCAATTATAATACCCGTAAAATTTAAAATTTCTTCCTCCCCATTTAAAGAGTCCTGAATATATATATCTCTTTTAGCTAAATCAACCTCTATGCCTTTTGGGACTACTTTTCCTTCATTTCCATAAATAACTCTTTTAGTTTTAGTTACAATCATTATTATATTCCTTATATAGATTTTTAAGACTTATAATATTCAAAAAAACTCTGACTAAAAATTGATTTATCATCACTAAACCGTCTATATAATTCAGAATAACTTGTAATTTTTGGGGAAAATAATGTATATACAGCATTATCACGATTATATGTGCTACCTTCAATATCATCCCATAAATACTGCAATAGTTTATCTTGGATTTTTTCTTTGATTATTTTATCATTCATATTTTTTTTAGAAAACTGAATAAAAAATTGACCAATTTGTTTATCTTCACTCAATCCTAATCCCTGAATCCTATCAGTTATATACTGATTTAATTTCATATAAAAAGAATGCCAATCGACTTGAATAATATTATCTTTATCATCAATCAAAGGGAATGTTACATTATCATCATCAAATATAGTGTCATCCTCATTTTTTACAGGATCTATAGGAATATACTTCCAATCAAATCGTCTCTTAAATGCGGTATCCATAACATAAACATTTTGATCACTAGTATTAACAGTACATATAATATTAAAATTAGCCGGTAAATGGATTCTATCTTCCCCATTATCTATTTGAAGAATTTGCTTTGCTATCATAGCATTACGAACTGGATATCTACTACACCCCTTATCATCTCTATCAAGTAATTGAAAAATATCACCAAAAATTCCGGCTACATTTCCTCTCGACATCTCTTCTATGACAAGAAATATATTTCTACTTGTATCTTGAAAAGCTGCTTTTAATGCTTCTGTAAATACACCTGGTTGAAAGTCATATGTTATATCTTGATTTTTTACTACTGGTAATATTTGTCCAATAAAATCAGAATAAGTAAACTCTGGATGAAAAGTTGTTCTATAAATGTGTTCTGCAGTTACCCCTTCCAAATTATTTAAGTACTTATCGACAGCATAGCTTTTCCCTGTTCCTGGTGCCCCATAATAAATAACTTGTAATACTGACATTAATTAGCACTCCTTCCAATTAATTTTTTTGCATAATGAATAAATGGATTGAAATTGCTATTTCCACAACTATGATTCTCTACATATTGCACTATTTCATCTAGCTCAATATTATATTTGAGATTATCTGCTAATATAAGAGCTGGATAAGCTTTAATCACAAAGAATCGATCTCTACTTCCTAAATCGCCATTAGCAAAAGATTTATTAATAAACTTGAGAGTTTTACTAGCTCTATTAACTATAAAATAATCTGTTTTAATTTCATCATTATTATCATCGTTTTTCTCTTTAGCTAATAAATTTGCATACTCCCATAAATTGTAATGAGAATATTGTCTAAACTCTTTTGTTAGCCTAAGTCTTATATCTTCTGTCAAAAACGTCCCTTTATTAAAAAGTGGGATACATTTTACACCAATAAGTTCCATAGCAATAATAGATTGTTTTATAGAATCAGTCATGGAATCCTTACTTCCATACAAAAAATATATTGGTAAATTAGCTAATTCATATCCAGGAGAATTTATATATTTTTCTACCAATTTAGATAAGGCAGGAAATAGCTGCTGTGCTCCTATAGCATTTCTTGACCCCATATCTGGATTAGTTATGCATATATATGCATTGAGTATATACTTTCTATCTCGTTCCTCTACAATATACCCCGCAGCTTGAGATCCAAGATAAAATAATTCTGGGATTTCATCTATATTCACAAATTTAACTTCAGTAACATTATATTTTGAATTAACAAAATTTACTTCTTTAATTATTTGATTACAAAAGACCTCTAAACCACCCACCTCAGATAAAACTTTTTTATGTTTCTCTTGTGCTAACCATGCCTCTTTCAATTTATTCGAAAATAAAATAATCCCCTTCACCTAAACCACCTATTTAAAATTTTTCACTAATATCTCCACACGCGGATAACGACTACCTGTTTTACCAATCTCTATAACATTATAATCATGTGTTTTAATCCATTCAGCCAATAAATTATTAGTTTTGCCTCTATGTGTTATAACATTCGAAAGCATAAAATAGAAACCTTTTTTATCTAATTTATGTAAAAATGCTAATAACCTAACTTCAGATTCAGAGTTCCACCCTTTAAAACCTCGTTTCCCATCATTATATTCAGCTGTTGTAATCAAGTATGGCGGATCAAAATAAAAAATAGTTCCTTGCTCAAAACAATCTAATGATAGCTCTTCAAAGCTATTATTATAAAATTCTACAACTTTTGTTTTACATTTAAACTCAATAATCCTTTGCTTCATATTTTCTGTATAACCAGAATTACCAATAGGCGTATTAAATTCAAACCTACTATTAAAACGTATTAAATTTTGAAACGAAAACATATGTAAAATAAATAGATTTAAAGAACTCTTATCTATAAAATTATAATGTTCACGAAAAGATAAGTATGTCTCTTTATTCTCTTGACTTAACTTCCAAAACTTTATATTATTCTCAATTTTAGCTAATAATTCATCTTTCTTTTTACATAAAAGCATTTCAATGATGGGAAAAATAAATGGGTTATATTCATTATAAATTACACGATTCATTGCCACCATATTTACACCAACATTAAATGCGCCCCCCATTGCATCAACAAATGTACCAACATGTGGCGGTAACTCCTTAAAAATTGCAGGAAGAAGAACATCTTTACTACCAGAATAATTCAATGGAGACTTTATATTTTGTATATCTTTTTGAAAATAAATAATAACCTCTTTTAATTGAGTTCCATCGCCCTTCTGGCTCATATTGAGATTTTTATATTCTCGATATGGCAATTCTTCAATATGAACAACCCCATCTATAGCAAATCTTTCGGCAATTTTAATAAGCTCTTCCAACGGTAAAAGGCCTTGATTACTATAACTAATTAAAACATGATTAAAGTTAATTTGCCGGAACAAGTCCTCAAATAATATCTTTACATCTTTTTTACGACTAAATCCTGACATTTTTCTATTCTTTTGTCTTCTTCCCGTCTTTCCAGCTATTTCAGGATCATCATATCTAGCAATAGTTTCTAAAATATGATAAGCAGATGCATATTGAGTTATAGTATAAGGAGTATCAATATATATAATATCGCCCTTGATCATTCTAACTAGTTTATTAGCATCTTCATTATAACATTTATTATCAGTCACCATAATCTCTTTACACTCTAGAGACAAAGGTTCTAAAATAAATAATTTAGTGGCTCTTGATTCCCAAAACTTAAAAAAAGCTTCATATGTACCAGAAGTATTCGATACTTTTGTTACACTCTCTAATAATGATGCAAGTAAATAAAAATATTCATTTTCTTTTAATAAGTTTTTTTGATATAAATCCTCAATATCAATTCTTATACCATCAATTTTAATAGCATTAGATTCTGTAAAAAACATCCGTCCAGCTATAGGCGTATAATTATGATAAATAAAGTATTCACCTGTAGGTTCATACTTTTTTTGATTCAACCAATCAAAAGGAGAAACACCTTCTTTCTGCCTAAACAAATCAAATTTAGGCTCCTGACAATTCATGGTTTTAGCCTTACATAAGACAAAAGCATAATACATCCAATCATTGCTTAAAATTTTGTATTTATTTTTAAAATAATCAGATACTGCCCCGGTTCCAGCAAATAAATCCGCAAAAACTTCCCCTTTTATTCCATATTTTTGTATAACACTATCAATAAAATCCAATAGTTTTGTTTTATTTCCTAAATAACGCATATAGATTTACACCAACCTAATTTATAACTCAATTTACCCAATTACCATTTTTTATTATTATATCAAAGGTATTTTTTTTATGATATGCAAAAATTTTATCAATGTTTCCATTATATAACTTAGTGGAATAAAAATATAATTATTTAAACTATATTGAATAAACATTCACTGCTTTAACTATTGAATAAACTGTAAATAACACTTCTCTAAGTATATAATAATATTTAATGCTCCATAATATAAACCATCATATATAAATAAAATACCACATCATACAGAACCAGAAATTCTCTATATGATGTGGTATTATTTTCTTTACGATCTATTTCATCACTATATATTAAATGTAATACTACTTTTCGGATTCTTCAGTTCCGGAAAACCATATTTCTCCAACACATGTAAAATCTTTTGAATAGTCTCTTTGATATTATCTTTAGAAATAGGTATAGAACTTACGATATATATGATTCCATTCACTTTTGCCGGATAAATGCTTACAACACAATCATGACTATGTATGATACGAAGCAGATATACATCATAGGTAGACTCAACATAATAATCAAACTCCTGATTTTCATGTATTACATCAGGTATATCGTGTACTGGTGCTACTGTGCAATCAGATATTTGAAAAGAATCTGCATCAAAATGTACTCTACAATTACGTTTTCGTTTCATTCGTTCAAGTCGTTCATCTATCATGTTTCACCACATCACTAATTAGTCGTCCCAAGTCTATAGCATTTTTAGATGTAATAACAGGTTTACCAGTTCTAGCTTCAATCGATTTACGTGCATCACCAGCAATAGAACCACCATCTTGAGCAACTTGTTTATTCTCGTCTAATCCTTGAGGATTAGTTGCCTCCGCAATATCCTTTGTAGCCGTTTCAGCTAACATATTTAAGATAAGTTCTGTAGTAGACATATTATCTCGTAGATTTTCTTTTTTTAGCCCCTTAAAGTCCTTATATTCTCTAGTCGTCATTCCAGACCAAGCTTTAGAGATTTCATTCGTTAGGATAGCATATTCATTACCAGCTTTAACACCATGATCTTGCCAAGTATCGGTTAATTCTTTACGAACCTGAATGGCCTGTAATCGTTGATTAATCCATTCTCGGCTATATCCTTTTCTAGCATATCCTTCTAACGCTCTATCTATAGTTAACTCTGGGTCAATTATTTCATCAATACGCTCTTTACCAACTTCGGCTAACCACATTTTAAAAGGTTCTGCCTTAGGCGAAGGCACAGATTGGATTATACGAAAAATACCTTGCATATCAGCTACATCAGTCTTATATGACTTACCATCTGTCGACTTAAGTTTCAGTTGTCGACAAAATGTCGACAACTCACTTCGTTCTTCTTCTGACATACGTTTTTTCACACGATACCAATAGTCACGCGGATTATTGCTTTCAGTCAGAGAACCTATCACATCAACTACACTAAAATACCACTCTTCCCTTTCATTATCCCACACAGAACGAATTTGACTACCTTCAAACATCTTTACATCATCACTCATACATCTTCCTCCTCTCTTTAAACACAAATATATGTTCTATATTATTATCTATAGTATACGCCTTTTAACATAAGAAATAAAGATATTTTCTAGAAAAATAGAGCTCTTTTTTAACTTTCATCACACACAAAAAGCCCTCTATCACAAGGTATATACCTCACAATAGAGAGCCTATAGTTACATGAAAAAATCTAACCTATGGTGAGAGTTACTTCACAAGGTATTTTTAAATTCTTTACATTATCTATTATTTCGCATTCTTAATATCAACCGTCGCCATATCTTTTGGCATCTTGGCCCCAAGCCCACTTTGGAATGTATTATAATAATCCTTATTGTTATTAGTGTCTACATATTGCACAATATCTCGCAAGTTTTTTTCGACCAAAGAATTCGTATTATAGGTCATAATAAAGTGATTGTACACATATTGTTTATCATGGGATATTAACATATATATCGTTGTTTTAGAGCGCTTAATTTGCATATATATTGATGGCATAGCATCATTCCATACGGTAGCAAATTGGATTGGTTGATGCATCGAATACTTGTCAGTTAGAATAATACTGCGTACAGCTTTCGGGAAAATCTTCTCTGAATGTTGTATATCTTCAGCCTCAACTGGCATTACCATGATACCTTCTCTATACTGATCGCTATCGTATACATACATGTACGAATCATTCTTATCTTCACGTATCATTTTACTTGTTTTTAGCGTTAAGAATGTAAAATCATTAATTGTTAATGCTTTGCTTTTTGAAAGTATATCCTGCGCTGGTTCAATGGATGGTAATACATAGTTAACCAACGGGGACATTATTATGTCTTTAGCCTTATCAACACCTTGTGCTTTTAACACACTAAACTGTTTTCTAGGCATAAAATTATAACCCACATGATACGAAATCATCGGTGTATTCTTCATCGTAAAATTAAGACTCCCCACCATTGGTGCATCCTTAGCATACGTGACATCCCATGTCGCTTTTTCAACCGTAGGATACGTAAATTTACCAGCATATAATGAATGGTCATCACCACGAAATACGCCAGCTGCTTTCTCTGCGATAGCTTTCATATCATCAACAGTCAATTTGCTATAAGGAATCTTACTATCCTCCCAATTATTGCCTGCTGGTTGATGACGTAATTCATAAGCCATCATACCATTGGGGCTCATAATCATTGCATTTCTGAAAGCAGGTGTGCCATCTGCAATTTTCTCAGTATTCCCATATCGACTCGAATAAGGCATGGTGAATTTTACATTGGCTCCATCCTCTTTCAAAATAAATACGGATGAAGAATAATCCAATGCATGGTTCAACTCACGATTAGAATAAATGATGTCATTTAAATCTATAGTACCATCACCTACTACTTGTTTAGGCATATATGTTTTTATATCCTTTTCAACATCCCGTTCCATTTGCTGCGCATCCGCATCAGTCTTGCGATAATTCTGATACGCATCCTTTGATACCGTCGGATCTGCACCAGGTATATTAATATCAATTGCATGACCACCCAATGTAACACAACTTAAACAAAGCGTAGCCATCAATACACGTTTCATCATAATAACGCTTCCTTTCACATAAACTCTCTCAAATAGTATATATATATAGAATATCATATTTCGTTTGACTTATAGTAGTATAATATAAGTATAGAAACTAGGAGGTGATTACTATGAAATTTACTAAACGTATACTCATTATGACTGCTTTAGCCGTGACTGCTGTAGTGTCCACAGGATTTGCTTATGATTATGTATGCAATAATTCTCAGTACAATTGCAATACTAACACACAATACAACTGCAATAACAATGCTAACTATGCACCATGTAACAATAACAACCAAAACTATTGCGGTCCAAACTCTAATACTAGAGGATGTGGCGGATACAGAAGATAATATATTAGATACGACAGAAGCCTATAGTACGATTTTCGTACTATAGGCTTTATGTTTTAAGGCTTATAGGACAAAAAGTGTGTGTGAAAACCCTTATAACACTAGATATTTACTA
>OGTM01000044.1_pt1 | contig 66472 bp, 86 predicted proteins | sample 1574581 | NCBI WGS metagenome assembly OGTM01 (sample SAMN03295850, study PRJEB24534) | human gut metagenome | isolation source: fecal sample 3 from infant 7 | host: Homo sapiens | place: USA: Pittsburgh, PA | collected 2014-07 | reverse complement strand
GATTTACAGTCTGCTCCCTTTGGCCGCTCGGGAACCCCACCACGGGGTAATGCTTTTTACTGGCCTGCTTCCTGCTGGAAGCGGGGCGCATCATATCAAATGAGACGCCCCTGTAAAGCTTTCCTTTAGGGAAATGAAGTTGTTTGCCTGCTTTTTATCCGTAAAGGCGCAAAGCTAATCAATTCATTTTCCGAAAGATTAAAGAATGATGGTTCTGTTGCCGTAAACGAAGACACGCTGGGCCAGTACCTGATACAGCGCGCGGCTTAACACATTCTTCTCAACGTCACGCCCTGCACGCATCATGTCCTCAGCGGTGTAAGTGTGATCCACATGAATCACGTCCTGCATGATGATGGGACCTTCGTCCAGATTGTCATTCACGTAGTGGGCTGTCGCGCCGATGATCTTCACGCCGCGCTCGTACGCCTGGTGGTATGGACGCGCACCAATAAAGGCCGGCAGGAACGAGTGGTGGATGTTGATGATCTTGTTCGGGAAACGCGCCACGAAAGACGGCGTTAACACGCGCATGTATTTCGCCAGCACCACGTAGTCCGGGTTATGCGCTTCAATGGCCTGCGCCATCAGATCGTCGTGCTCTTCACGCGTATGGCCTTCATGGCTAACCAGCTCGAACGGAATATCAAAGCGCTCGACCAGCGAGCGCAAGGTCTCGTGGTTACCAATAACAGCCGCAATTTCGACATCCAGACCGCCGTAGTTGGCTTTCATCAGCAGGTCGCCCAGGCAATGTGCTTCTTTGGTCACCAGGATCACGATGCGGCGTCGGCCCGCAGGGGTCAGCTCGCGCACGGAGCCTTCCGGAAGCGCGCTGTCCAGATCGGCCAGCAGGGTGGTGTCGTTGAAAATACCTTCCAGTTCGGTACGCATGAAGAAGCGGCCGGTACGGTGGTCAACGAACTCGTTGTTCTGCACGATATTCAGTTCATGTTTGTAGCAAATGTTGGTAATTCGTGCGATCAGCCCTTTTTGATCGGGACAGATGGTGCGCAGAACTTTACGTTGTAATGATTGCATCGCCGGGAAATCCTGTTTGTATTTGCGAAGTCTGGGTTGTCAGGCATTACTGCCCGCAACACTTTTTAAATTTTTTACCTGAACCACACGGGCAGGGATCGTTACGACCAAACTGTGGACGCGTTCCGTCAATATAATACCATTGCCCGCGTTCCTTTAAGAACCGGGAACGCTCGATAATGGCGCCAGGCTTAGCGTTCTCGGTAAAACGGCCAACAAAGCTGACGTAACCTTCATCTTCATGACTGCCTGGAGAGGATTCATAGACGGTGAGGCCGAGCCACTGCGTGTTCGCAAACCCGGCTTCGATGTCCTGTTTGAAATCGGCTGCGTGGCAGGATGGATGCCAGGTTTTAATCAGGTAGTCTGCGTCTTTGATCACAAAAGCAGTGTACCGTGAACGCATAAGGTGTGACGGGTCTGGTGCAACCTGATCGCCAGAAAGATATCGCTGGCAACATAGGCTATACTCCAGAGCGCTACCACAAGGGCAGAGTTGAGACACGATTCTCTTCCTGGAACAAAAAATAAAGGCGTAAAACGCTTCGGGTAGCACTATGTTAACTGAGGCGTTGCGTTGATGCCATGTCAGGAATCCAGGGGACGTAAAACAGGACTAATGAGAAAGGTTAAAATTGGGCTGGCGCTGGGTTCAGGTGCCGCCCGGGGATGGTCACACATCGGCGTGATTAATGCCTTAAATCAGATGGGCATTACTGTCGATATTGTTGCAGGGTGCTCAATCGGATCGCTTGTCGGCTCCGCTTACGCGTGCGGAAAGCTACCGGAGCTCGAGACGTGGGTGCGCTCCTTCAGCTACTGGGACGTGCTGCGTCTGATGGACCTCTCCTGGCAGCGTGGTGGACTGCTGCGCGGCGAACGCGTCTTTAACCAGTTCCGCCAGGTTATGCCCCTCGAAGACTTCACTGATTGTCAGATGCCTTTCGGCGCCGTCGCGACGAACCTCAGTACAGGTCGCGAACTCTGGCTAACCGAAGGGGATATCCATCTTGCCGTGCGTGCCTCCTGCAGTATGCCGGGACTCATGGCGCCTGTCCCACACAACGGTTACTGGCTTGTCGATGGTGGCGTCGTTAACCCGGTTCCCATCTCTCTGACGCGTGCAATGGGTGCTGACATCGTGATTGCCGTCGACCTGCAGCACGACGCCCACCTGATGCAACAGGATCTCATGCCGGTCAATCTCCAGAGCGAAGATGCTGAGGGCGAGAAACTGGCCTGGCACGAGCGCCTGCGCGGAAGAATCGGGCGTATGACCGCTCGTCGTTCGGTTGCTGCGCCGACGGCGATAGAAATCATGACCACGTCAATTCAGGTACTCGAGAATCGCCTTAAACGTAACCGTATGGCAGGCGATCCTCCGGATATTCTTATTCAGCCGTACTGTCCGCAAATCTCTACTCTTGATTTCCATCGGGCTGAGGCCGCCATCGCAGCGGGCTCGTTAGCCGTCGAAAAGAAAATGGACGAATTGTTGCCTTTTGTGCAAACCGCACGTTAAGCACCTTTTTTTGACTACTTCAGCAAAATCTGACAGGCGATAGTGCCGATCGCATGCCACTATTTAGTTACTGTCAGCCAGGGGAGGAACCATGACGCAGCCATTGGCCGGAAAACACATTTTGATTGTTGAAGACGAGCCCGTTTTCCGATCGCTACTGGATTCGTGGTTATCCTCGCTGGGCGCAATGACGTCACTGGCTGAAGATGGCATCGACGCCCTGGAAAAAATGATCAGCATTACGCCCGATTTGATGATTTGCGACATTGCGATGCCGCGCATGAATGGACTGAAGCTGGTTGAGCATCTGCGTAACGAAGGCAATCAGACGCCGATTCTGGTGATCTCTGCCACCGAAAACATGGCGGATATCGCAAAAGCATTACGTCTTGGGGTACAGGATATTCTGCTTAAACCGGTTAAAGATTTGAACCGGCTGCGAGAAACGGTCTTAGCGTGCCTTTATCCGAATATGTTTAATTCCCGGGTAGAGGAAGAGGAACGTCTTTTCCAGGACTGGGACGCGCTGGTGAGTAATCCGCCTGCTGCGGCGAAACTGTTGCAAGAGCTCCAGCCGCCCGTCCAGCAAACTATTTCCCACTGTCGCGTAAATTATCGGCAGCTGGTGGCCGCTGACCAGCCTGGGCTGGTGCTGGATATTGCGCCACTGTCTGACTCTGACCTTGCGTTTTATTCCCTGGATGTCACCCGGGCGGGGGATAACGGTGTATTAGCGGCGTTGCTTCTTCGTGCGCTATTTAATGGTTTGTTGCAGGAACAGTTATCCCATCAGGGACAACGGTTGCCGGAGTTAGGCAGTTTACTCAAACAGGTAAACCAGCTTTTTCGTCAGGCCAATTTGCCTGGACAGTTTCCGCTATTGGTCGGCTATTACCACAGCGGTTTAAAAAATCTGATCCTCGTTTCAGCCGGTCTCAATGCATCACTGAATACCGGTGAACACCATATTCAGGTGAGTAACGGTGTACCGCTTGGGACGTTGGGAACGGCGTATCTTAATCAAATTAGCCACCGCTGTTCCTCCTGGCAGTGCCAAATTTGGGGCGCCGGGGGGCGGCTACGCTTAATGTTGTCCACGGAATAAGCAATTGGATCGTCATTTTAAGATTGCTTTACCTGTGTTTTGCGGGGAGTGCTACTATCGCTGCCCGGTTTCATGCGTATTTATCCTAATTGATCGGCAACGCGTTCTTTTCAGACCCGGACTGCGGGGCGAGGCTGATATACTCAACGCGTTATTTATTGCATAAAAGTTCAAAACTTGAACAGCTCAGGAGAATTTGAATGGCTGCCCTAAATTCGAAAGTCAGAAAGGCCGTTATCCCGGTAGCGGGATTGGGGACCAGGATGTTACCAGCAACCAAGGCGATTCCTAAAGAGATGCTGCCTCTGGTTGATAAGCCATTAATCCAGTATGTCGTTAATGAATGTATCGCAGCCGGCATCACTGAAATTGTGCTGGTTACGCATTCATCTAAAAACTCTATCGAAAACCATTTCGATACAAGCTTTGAACTTGAAGCCATGCTGGAAAAGCGCGTTAAGCGTCAGCTGTTAGAAGAAGTTCAGTCTATTTGCCCTCCACACGTCACCATTATGCAGGTTCGTCAGGGGCTGGCGAAAGGTCTGGGCCACGCTGTTATGTGCGCGCACCCGGTCGTGGGTGATGAGCCTGTAGCGGTAATTCTGCCTGACGTTATTCTGGACGAATACGAATCCGATCTTTCTCAGGATAACCTGGCTGAAATGATCAAGCGTTTCGACGAAACCGGCAGCAGCCAGATTATGGTTGAGCCTGTTGAAGACGTAACGGCATACGGTGTGGTTGACTGCAAAGGCGTTAACCTTGAGCCGGGTGAGAGTGTGCCAATGGTTGGCGTCGTAGAGAAGCCTAAAGCCGACGTAGCGCCTTCAAACCTTGCTGTTGTAGGTCGCTATGTCCTGAGTGCTGAAATCTGGCCTCTGCTGGCGAAAACGCCTCCAGGAGCGGGTGATGAGATCCAGCTGACGGATGCCATCGATATGCTGATCGAGAAAGAGACCGTTGAGGCCTACCATATGAAAGGTAAGAGCCATGACTGCGGTAATAAGCTCGGTTATATGCAGGCGTTTGTTGAATATGGTATCCGCCACAATACCCTCGGCGAAGAATTTAAAACCTGGCTCAAAGAGAGCGTAGGTATTAAGAAATAAGCCACCGCTGCAAATGTTCAAACCGGTGAGGCGTTGCCCACCGGTTTTTTTATGCCCGTAACACTCCCGAAAACCTGTCTTAAAGTACAGTCGATGAAATTGCTAAATAATGCTTTATGACAGAGTGTAAGAGGATGTTTGCGGCAAATTTAGGTTAAAAAAAATCCCGCAATAAGCGGGATTTTTCTGAATAAGGCTCGATTAATCCTTGATCAGGAAGTCGTCCAGCTGTTTACCTTGCTCATCCATCGCTTTCTTGATAACAGCAGGAGTACGACCCTGGCCAGTCCAGGTTTTAGTTTCGCCGTTCTCATCAACGTAGCTATATTTAGCAGGACGGGCAGCACGCTTTGCTTTAGTACCGGTTTTAGCGGCAGCCATGCTGTTCAGCAATTCATTTGGATCGATACCATCAGCAATCAGCATTTCACGATATTGCTGCAGTTTACGAGTACGTTCTTCGATTTCAGCCGCAGCAGCGCTTTCTTCTTCGCGACGTTCATTAACTACAACTTCTAATTTTTCCAGCATTTCTTCAAGCGTTTCGAGGGTGCATTCTCTTGCCTGCGCACGAAGAGTACGGATGTTGTTCAGAATTTTAAGTGCTTCGCTCATTGTAGTAATCTCAAACTTATAATGGGGGGTGGTTTGTTGACCTAATAATAGAGCCATAAATTCAGTTGTGCAATAGCCAGGAATGTAAGGAATTCAAAAAATACTAAATATTGCCGCTATTATTAATTACGCTAACTTAAATTCCGCCACCCAGCAGTCTCGGTTGTTATCATCTGAGCATGCTAAAACAGGCCGCCTGCATCTTTTTTTTGTGACATTTCCCGCAGGAATTATAGTTGCGGCGGAGAAATATCAGCCTTTTGTATTAGTTCTCACCCCTGGTGTTAAGCCTGAAATAGTTAATAAATAGTGAATCTTAAAGAACACGGATTCCACTATAAAAAGAAGTGTTATGTTTGGTTGAACTTATAACCTCGTCGTCTGGCTGAATGCGTTTACTTCATGTTTTAACGGGTTATTTTGTTAAACAGACGGTACTGAACGCCGTACTGAACTGCATCCTCTGTGCGCTGCATCGCTGATGACCAGACAAAATATGGTACAATGACTCATCGGGAATATTACACATTGATTAGGGTTTTACGGCCAATGGCACAACTTTATTTCTACTATTCGGCAATGAATGCCGGGAAATCCACCGCGCTGCTGCAATCCTCGTACAATTACCAGGAGCGAGGGATGCGTACCGTTGTTTATACGGCGGAAATTGACGATCGCTTTGGCGCGGGGAAGGTGAGCTCCAGAATAGGGCTCTCGTCGCCTGCAAGGCTGTTTAACCCGAAAACCGATCTGTTTGAAGACATTCGTGCAGAACATGCTGCGCAGCCCATTCATTGTGTCCTGGTCGATGAAAGCCAGTTTCTGACGCGTGAACAGGTCCATGCCCTGTCAGAGGTAGTCGATGAGCTTGATATCCCCGTGCTGTGTTATGGCCTGCGCACGGATTTCCGCGGCGAGCTTTTTGAAGGGAGCCAGTATTTGCTCGCCTGGTCGGATAAACTTGTCGAACTGAAAACGATCTGCTTCTGCGGTCGTAAAGCCAGTATGGTACTTCGTCTTGACCAGGCCGGAAAACCTTATGCAGATGGTGAGCAGGTGGTGATAGGCGGCAATGAACGCTATGTTTCGGTCTGCCGTAAGCATTATAAAGAAGCGCTATCTGTAGGCTCGCTGACGGCGATTCAGCACGACAACAGAAAATAACGTCTGGCTTATTATTCACACATAAAAAAACCCGCCATAAAGGCGGGTTTTTCATCTGCTGATGTCAATTAAGCGCTTTTCTTCGCTTTCTTGTCAGCTTTAATGACAGGTGCTTCTGTTTTCACAGCGGCAACGTCACCTTCTTTGAACTCACGACCGTAGTAGGTATCCAGCAGAATCTGTTTCAGCTCGGAGATCAGTGGGTAGCGCGGGTTAGCACCAGTACACTGGTCATCGAATGCATCTTCAGACAGCTTATCTACGTGAGCAAGGAAGTCAGCTTCCTGTACGCCCGCTTCACGGATTGACTTAGGAATACCCAGTTCAGCTTTCAGGCTTTCCAGCCATGCCAGCAGTTTCTCAATCTTGGCAGCAGTACGGTCGCCCGGTGCGCTCAGACCAAGGTGGTCAGCGATTTCAGCATAGCGACGACGTGCTTGTGGGCGGTCGTACTGGCTGAAAGCAGTCTGCTTGGTTGGGTTGTCGTTAGCGTTATAACGGATAACGTTGCTGATCAGCAGGGCGTTCGCCAGACCGTGAGGAATGTGGAACTGTGAGCCCAGTTTGTGCGCCATTGAGTGGCAAACACCCAGGAAGGCGTTGGCAAACGCGATACCGGCGATGGTTGCGGCACTGTGGACACGTTCACGTGCTACAGGGTTTTTAGACCCTTCGTTGTAGGACGCTGGCAGGTTTTCTTTCAGCAGTTTCAGAGCCTGCAGAGCCTGACCGTCAGAGAACTCAGATGCCAGTACAGAAACGTAGGCTTCCAGGGCGTGAGTTACCGCATCCAGACCACCGAACGCACACAGTGACTTCGGCATCTCCATAACCAGGTTCGCATCAACGATAGCCATGTCTGGCGTCAGTGCGTAGTCAGCCAGTGGGTATTTCTGACCGGTTGCATCGTCTGTTACTACCGCGAATGGCGTGACTTCTGAACCGGTACCGGAAGTGGTGGTGACCGCGATCATTTTCGCTTTTACGCCCATTTTCGGGAACTTGTAGATACGTTTACGGATATCCATAAAGCGCAGCGCCAGTTCTTCGAAGTGAGTTTCTGGATGCTCGTACATCACCCACATGATTTTCGCGGCGTCCATTGGGGAACCACCACCCAGTGCGATAATCACATCAGGTTTAAAGGAGTTAGCCAGTTCAGCACCTTTACGTACCACGCTCAGGGTTGGGTCAGCTTCAACTTCGAAGAACACTTCAGTTTCGACGCCAGCCGCTTTCAGCACAGAGGTGATCTGGTCAGCGTAGCCGTTGTTGAACAGGAAACGGTCAGTCACGATGAGCGCACGTTTGTGGCCATCAGTAATCACTTCATCCAGCGCGATTGGCAGAGAGCCACGGCGGAAGTAGATAGATTTCGGAAGTTTGTGCCACAACATGTTTTCAGCTCGCTTAGCAACGGTTTTCTTGTTGATCAGGTGTTTCGGACCAACGTTTTCAGAGATGGAGTTACCACCCCAGGAACCACAACCCAGAGTCAGGGAAGGTGCGAGTTTAAAGTTGTACAGGTCACCGATACCACCCTGAGAAGCAGGGGTGTTGATCAGGATACGTGCGGTTTTCATCATCTGACCGAAGTGAGCAACACGCTCTGGCTGGTTATCCTGGTCAGTGTACAGACAAGAGGTGTGACCGATACCGCCCATGGCAACCAGCTTCTCAGCTTTCTCTACCGCCTCTTCGAAATCTTTCGCACGGTACATGGCAAGCGTAGGAGACAGTTTTTCGTGTGCGAACGGCTCGCTTTCGTCAACAACTTTCACTTCACCGATCAGGATTTTGGTGGTTGCCGGAACGGTAAAGCCTGCGAGTTCAGCAATTTTGTAGGCTGGCTGACCCACGATAGCGGCGTTCAGCGCGCCATTTTTCAGGATGATGTCCTGAACCGCTTTCAGCTCTTTGCCCTGCAGCAGGTAGCCGCCGTGGCTGGCGAAACGTTCGCGAACCGCGTCATATACGGAATCCACAACCACAACAGACTGTTCAGATGCACAGATTACACCGTTATCGAAGGTTTTAGACATCAGGACAGACGCGACAGCACGTTTGATGTCAGCAGTTTCGTCGATAACAACAGGGGTGTTACCCGCGCCCACACCGATAGCCGGTTTACCGGAGCTGTATGCAGCTTTAACCATGCCAGGACCACCGGTCGCCAGAATCAGGTTAATGTCCGGGTGATGCATCAGCGCGTTGGAGAGCTCAACAGAAGGTTGGTCGATCCAGCCAATCAGGTCTTTTGGTGCACCCGCAGCGATAGCGGCCTGCAGGACGATATCTGCAGCTTTGTTGGTCGCGTCTTTCGCACGTGGGTGTGGAGAGAAGATGATTGCGTTACGGGTCTTCAGGCTAATCAGTGATTTGAAGATAGCGGTAGACGTTGGGTTAGTGGTCGGAACGATACCGCAGATAATGCCGATAGGTTCAGCGATGGTGATAGTACCGAAGGTGTCGTCTTCAGACAGCACGCCACAGGTTTTCTCATCTTTATAGGCGTTGTAGATATACTCTGAAGCAAAGTGGTTTTTGATCACTTTATCTTCAACGATACCCATGCCGGATTCGGCAACGGCCATTTTAGCGAGAGGGATTCGAGCATCTGCAGCAGCCAGTGCGGCCGCGCGGAAGATTTTATCAACCTGTTCTTGGGTGAAATTGGCATATTCACGCTGGGCTTTTTTCACGCGCTCGACGAGGGCGTTCAGTTCAGCGATATTAGTAACAGCCATAATGCTCTCCTGATAATGTTTAAACTCTTTTAGTAAACCAGCGCTCGATACGTCACACAGTATAGACAGAGCCGATAGCACTTGCGTAACACAAAATAAAACAAAGAGTTACTTTCTACACCAGCACACTAATTTACTAAAAGAGCCTTACCTTAGCATCATCCCTTTTTGGCAGGTGGCCTCCCTGGGGGTGTAACCAAGATTACTCACTTCTGAGTACGGAAATCATGATCTGCGTCAATTTTCCCCTAAGCTGATACCTTTCAGCAGGGTTATTTCGTGCTGATTTTTCCAGTGTTAAATAATTACGTAAGTATTGGAAGCGGCACTATCATTGATTATACAAATGTTTAACATCCTGAAATGATAACGTTTTGGTACAGATTTCAAGTGAAGTATGCTGATAAAAAGGGTATCTTCAGCGCGATTTCTCATGACAAATTGTCAGTCCAGGGCATATGTATAAGCGGAGCAAAACGTGATCCAAACGCTCTTTGATTTTCCAACGTATTTTAAATTTTTTATTGGTTTGTTTGCCCTGGTCAACCCGGTGGGGATCATTCCTGTCTTCATTAGTATGACGAGTTACCAGACAGCGGCGGCCAGGAATAAGACCAACCTCACCGCTAACCTGTCGGTGGCGATCATATTGCTCACCTCTCTTTTTCTCGGCGACACGATTCTCCAGCTTTTCGGGATTTCGATAGATTCTTTCCGCATTGCAGGTGGGATCCTGGTGGTGACCATCGCCATGTCCATGATCAGCGGTAAGCTGGGCGAGGATAAGCAGAATAAACAAGAGAAGTCAGAAACCGCCATCCGCGAAAGCATTGGCGTGGTGCCGCTGGCCTTACCGCTGATGGCCGGTCCTGGGGCCATCAGTTCAACCATTGTCTGGGGCACGCGTTATCATAGCCTGATGCACCTGATTGGCTTTTCCGTGGCTATTGCCATTTTTGCGCTCTGCTGTTGGGGCGTGTTCCGCATGGCACCCTGGCTGGTGCGCTTGCTGGGTCAGACGGGCATCAACGTCATTACGCGTATCATGGGCCTGTTGCTGATGGCGTTAGGGATCGAATTCATCGTCACGGGTATTAAAAGCATTTTCCCCGGATTATTGCATTAATACTTCATATGAAAGAACGGAGCGACGGCTCCGTTTTTTTACGTGATTATCAGCAAATCATATAACTAAAGTTGAAATGCTCACATATCATAATAAATTCTACTAATAATGTTCATTTCTTGTATTTCAATAGGTTATTAATTCCGCCTTACCCCGCCTGCGCAGAAAATCTTCGATCGCTCTGTTATTTTACTCACATGATACTCTGGGGCTTGCTGAGAGATAACCGAAATGATATTAGTAATTTCAACATTCCCCTAGATGAATGTGCTAAATAATAACCAGTTGTTAAATTTTTGTACAAAATCACACGATGATAGCGCAGCGACGCGCTTGTAGAGAAAATTTTCTCTATCCTATTGAATATCATGTCTTTATAGTGATGTTCGATGTCCGGCAGGGCTGCCCTCAACGATACGGTACTCACCGTAAAAGAGAATTGCTTAACAAATTTGCAAAATGTATTGGCGCACGATTACGCCATTTGATACTTTCCGGCCTAATATTTTGCAGCATAAAACAATCAGATGAGAATTATTTTCATATGGTTCTCATCTCGGATATCCAGAACAGGTCTCAAACAGGGGAGGCCTGTAAAGAATCGACGCAAGACTGCCATACGAGCGGTCAGTAATAAAAAAGTCGGTGATAGCAAGCAGTAAAAGAAGAACCTGACAGCAGCAAAAAAAACTCCTGCGCTGTACAGGCCCCAACAGGGGATTACACAGCTGGCGAAGGCCAGTCATTATAATGAGTGGAGTATCAACACAATGTCCATCATCACAAAAAAAAATCTGGTAGCGGCGGGGATTTTAACTGCGCTAATCGCGGGAAACGCTGCAATGGCTGCGGACGTTCCTGCAGGTGTTCAGCTGGCGGAGAAGCAGACGCTGGTGCGTAACAACGGTGCGGAAGTTCAGTCTCTTGACCCGCACAAAATTGAAGGTGTTCCTGAGTCTAACGTTAACCGCGACCTGTTCGAAGGCCTGCTGGTAACTGACGTAGACGGCCACCCGGCACCGGGCGTGGCAGAAAAATGGGAAAACAAAGATTTCAAAGTCTGGACCTTCCATCTGCGTAAAGATGCGAAATGGTCCGACGGCACGCCGGTGACGGCTGAAGATTTCGTTTATAGCTGGCAGCGTCTGGCGAATCCAACGACCGCCTCTCCGTATGCGAGCTACCTGCAATATGGCCATATTGCCAATATTGATGACATCATCGCGGGCAAAAAACCGATCACCGATCTGGGCGTTAAAGCGATCGATGCCAATACCTTCGAAGTCACGTTGAGCGAACCTGTTCCGTACTTCTATAAGCTGCTGGTTCACCCGTCCGTCTCCCCGGTACCAAAATCCGCCGTGGAAAAATTTGGTGAAAAATGGACCCAGCCTGCCAATATCGTGACCAACGGCGCCTATAAGCTGAAAGACTGGGTGGTCAACGAGCGTATGGTGCTTGAGCGTAACCCGCAATACTGGGACAACGCTAAAACCGTCATTAATCAGGTGACCTACCTGCCAATTTCTTCCGAAGTGACTGACGTCAACCGCTACCGCAGCGGCGAAATCGACATGACCTATAACAACATGCCGATTGAACTGTTCCAGAAGCTGAAGAAAGAGATCCCAAAAGAAGTTCACGTCGACCCGTACCTGTGCACCTACTACTATGAAATCAACAACCAGAAAGCACCGTTCACCGACGTACGTGTTCGTACTGCGCTGAAGCTGGCACTGGATCGCGATATCATCGTGAACAAAGTGAAAAACCAGGGCGATCTGCCGGCATACAGCTATACCCCTCCATACACCGATGGCGCAAAACTGACCGAGCCAGACTGGTTCAAACAGACGCAGGAACAGCGTAACGCAGAAGCGAAGAAACTGCTGGCCGAAGCGGGCTATACCGCCGATAAGCCGCTGACCTTCAGCCTGTTGTATAACACCTCTGATCTGCACAAAAAACTGGCTATCGCCGTCGCCTCGATCTGGAAAAAGAACCTGGGCGCGAACGTGAAGCTGGAGAACCAGGAGTGGAAGACCTTCCTCGACAGCCGTCATCAGGGCACCTTTGACGTGGCGCGTGCCGGCTGGTGTGCGGACTATAACGAACCGACCTCCTTCCTGAACACCATGCTGAGCGACAGCTCAAACAACACCGCGCACTATAAGAGCCCGGCGTTTGACAAGCTGATTGCCGACACGCTGAAAACCACTGACGAAGCACAGCGTACTGAACTGTACTCTAAAGCTGAGCAGCAGCTGGATAAAGATTCCGCGATCGTTCCGGTTTACTACTACGTTAACGCCCGTCTGGTGAAACCGTGGGTAGGTGGGTACACCGGTAAAGACCCGATGGATAATATCTACGTTAAAAACTTGTATATTATCAAGCATTAATGGCAATGAGTGGGGCGGGCGTGCTCGCCCCACGGTGTCTAACCAACGTCACATTATATAGGCACACGCCAGAAGGTACGGGCAATGTTGAAATTTATCCTACGTCGCTGTCTTGAAGCGATTCCAACGCTATTTATTCTCATCACGATTTCCTTCTTCATGATGCGCCTTGCGCCGGGAAGTCCATTTACCGGTGAGCGTACGCTGCCGCCAGAAGTGATGGCGAATATCGAAGCGAAATACCACTTAAACGATCCTATCTCTACCCAGTACTTCAATTACCTGAAGCAGCTGGCCCACGGTGATTTTGGACCGTCATTTAAATATAAAGACTATTCCGTTAACGATCTGGTGGCGTCCAGCTTCCCGGTTTCGGCGAAATTGGGTGCAGCGGCATTCATTCTGGCCATTGTTTTCGGGGTCACCGCAGGCGTCATCGCCGCGCTCAGACAAAATACCAAATGGGATTATGCCGTAATGGGGGTGGCAATGACCGGGGTAGTCATACCCAGCTTCGTTGTCGCGCCGTTACTGGTGATGATATTTGCCATTACGCTGAAGTGGCTGCCTGGCGGCGGCTGGAACGGCGGGGCATTAAAGTTCATGATTTTGCCGATGGTGGCATTATCCCTGGCGTACATCGCCAGTATCGCGCGTATCACCCGTGGTTCAATGATCGAAGTGCTGCACTCGAACTTCATTCGTACCGCGCGCGCGAAAGGGCTGCCGATGCGTCGGATTATCTTCCGCCACGCGCTCAAACCGGCGCTGTTGCCCGTGCTCTCCTACATGGGACCAGCATTCGTCGGGATCATCACCGGCTCGATGGTTATCGAAACCATTTACGGCCTGCCGGGCATTGGCCAGCTGTTTGTGAACGGCGCGCTTAACCGCGACTATTCGCTGGTACTGAGCCTGACCATTCTCGTCGGTGCGCTGACCATTCTCTTTAACGCTATCGTCGATGTGCTGTATGCCGTCATCGACCCGAAAATCCGTTACTAACTGGAGCACGCCATGATGTTGAGTAAGAAAAACAGCGAGGCGCTGGAAAACTTCAGTGAAAAACTGGAAGTGGAAGGTCGTAGCCTCTGGCAGGACGCGCGTCGTCGCTTTATGCACAACCGCGCGGCGGTGGCGAGTCTGGTGGTTCTGGTAATCATCGCGCTGTTTGTGACCCTTGCCCCGATGCTGTCGCAATTTACCTATTTCGACACCGACTGGGGCATGATGTCCAGCGCGCCGGATATGGAGTCTGGCCACTATTTTGGCACGGACTCCTCCGGACGTGACCTGCTGGTGCGCGTCGCTATCGGCGGGCGTATCTCGCTGATGGTCGGGATTGCTGCCGCGCTGGTGGCGGTGATCGTCGGGACGCTCTACGGTTCACTGTCCGGCTACCTTGGCGGCAAAGTGGACTCGGTGATGATGCGTCTGCTGGAAATCCTGAACTCCTTCCCGTTTATGTTCTTCGTCATCCTGCTGGTGACCTTCTTTGGTCAGAATATCCTGTTGATCTTCGTGGCCATCGGGATGGTGTCATGGCTGGATATGGCGCGTATTGTTCGCGGCCAGACGCTGAGCCTCAAACGCAAAGAGTTTATCGAAGCCGCGCAGGTCGGCGGTGTCTCTACCGGGAATATCGTGGTTCGCCATATCGTTCCTAACGTGCTGGGCGTGGTGGTGGTCTATGCCTCACTGCTGGTACCAAGCATGATCCTGTTTGAATCCTTCCTGAGCTTCCTCGGTCTGGGTACGCAAGAGCCGCTGAGCAGCTGGGGCGCGCTGCTGAGTGACGGTGCAAACTCAATGGAAGTGTCACCGTGGCTGCTGTTATACCCGGCGGGTTTCCTGGTCGTTACCCTGTTTTGTTTTAACTTTATCGGCGATGGCCTGCGTGATGCCCTCGACCCGAAAGACCGTTAAGGAGCGCCGTCATGACAATGATTGAAACGGCAACCGCGCCACAGGCGCAGCAGCGGAGCGACCTTCTGCTGGACGTAAAAGATCTTCGCGTCACCTTTAAGACCCCGGACGGGGATGTGACCGCCGTGAACGATCTCAACTTCAACCTGCGCGCGGGTGAAACGCTCGGTATCGTGGGGGAATCTGGTTCCGGTAAATCCCAGACCGCCTTTGCGTTAATGGGCCTGCTGGCCGCTAACGGTGTGATTGGCGGTTCCGCGAAATTCAACGGTCGTGAAATCCTCAACCTGCCGGAGCACGAGCTGAACAAGCTGCGCGCCGAGCAGATCTCGATGATTTTCCAGGATCCGATGACCTCGCTGAACCCGTACATGCGCGTCGGTGAGCAGCTGATGGAAGTGCTGATGCTGCATAAAGGTCTGGGCAAAGCCGAAGCCTTTGAAGAGTCGGTCAAAATGCTCGATGCGGTGAAAATGCCAGAAGCGCGCAAGCGTATGCGCATGTTCCCGCACGAGTTCTCCGGCGGTATGCGTCAGCGCGTGATGATTGCGATGGCGCTGCTGTGCCGGCCAAAACTGCTGATTGCCGACGAACCGACCACCGCGCTGGACGTTACCGTTCAGGCGCAAATCATGACCCTGCTGAACGAGCTGAAGCGTGAGTTCAACACGGCGATTATCATGATCACCCACGACCTGGGCGTGGTGGCGGGCATCTGTGACAAAGTGCTGGTGATGTATGCCGGTCGTACCATGGAATACGGCAAAGCGCGTGAGGTGTTCTATCAGCCAGCCCATCCTTACTCGATCGGCCTGCTGAACGCGGTGCCGCGTCTCGATGCGGAAGGGGAATCCCTGCTGACCATTCCGGGCAACCCGCCAAACCTGCTGCGCCTGCCGAAAGGCTGTCCGTTCCAGCCGCGCTGTCCGCACTCGATGGAAATCTGCAATAGCGCACCGCCGCTGGAAGAGTTTGCACCAGGCCGTCTGCGCGCCTGCTTTAAGCCGCAGGAGGAGCTGGTATGAACGCATTAGATGAAAAACGCAATGTCCTGCTCGAAATTGCTGACCTTAAAGTGCATTTCGACATCAAGGACGGCAAACAGTGGTTCTGGCAGCCGTCGAAGACCCTGAAAGCGGTGGACGGCGTCACGCTGCGCCTGTATGAAGGGGAAACCCTGGGCGTGGTGGGCGAGTCCGGCTGCGGTAAATCGACCTTTGCGCGCGCCATTATCGGTCTGGTAAAAGCCACCGACGGCAAAGTGGCCTGGCTGGGTAAAGATCTGCTGGGCATGAAGCCCGACGAGTGGCGCGACGTGCGCAGCGATATCCAGATGATTTTCCAGGATCCGCTGGCGTCATTAAACCCGCGTATGACCATCGGTGAGATTATTGCCGAGCCGCTGCGGACCTATCATCCGAAGATGTCTCGCCAGGAAGTGCGCGATCGCGTTAAGGCGATGATGCTGAAAGTCGGGCTGTTGCCTAACCTCATCAACCGCTACCCTCACGAGTTCTCCGGCGGTCAGTGTCAGCGTATTGGTATTGCGCGCGCCCTGATCCTCGAACCGAAGCTGATTATCTGTGATGAGCCGGTTTCCGCGCTCGACGTCTCCATTCAGGCGCAGGTGGTTAACCTGCTGCAGAAGCTGCAGCGCGAAATGGGGCTGTCGCTGATCTTCATCGCGCATGACCTGGCCGTGGTGAAACACATCTCTGACCGCGTGCTGGTGATGTATCTGGGGCACGCCGTGGAGCTGGGCACCTATGACGAGGTGTACCACAATCCGCTGCACCCTTACACCAAAGCGCTGATGTCGGCGGTGCCGATCCCCGATCCCGATCTGGAAAAGAATAAGACCATCCAGCTTCTGGAAGGGGAATTGCCTTCACCGATTAACCCGCCGTCGGGCTGCGTCTTCCGCACGCGCTGCCCTATGGCCGGGCCGGAATGTGCGAAAACGCGGCCGGTTCTGGAAGGCAGTTTCCGACATGCGGTTTCCTGCCTGAAAGTAGACCCGTTATAATCGCAAGGGCTGACATGATGTCAGCCCTTATTTTTTGCGAGGTCACTGTGTCGCGTTTATTCACGTCAGCCCGTCGGCGGCTTTATCATGTTTTATTCGATCCTGAAACGGTATCCGGACGGCGCTTCGAGGGTCTATGTGGTTTATTTGCGCTCCTCAGCGTGGTTATCATCTTTATTGAATCGGGTGCCGGGACGCAATACCACCTGACGTTTGACGAATGGCATGTCTTTGTCTGGCTTGAGCTGGCGATTACCCTGGTGTTTACCGCTGAATATCTCCTCCGAGTGATTGCCTGGCCTAACCCGGCCCGATATGTTTTCAGCTTCTGGGGATTTATCGATTTAGCCACCATTCTGCCGCTCTACGTCATGTGGCTGTGGCCGGAAATCAGCCTGAGCTATGTCTTTGCCTGGCGAGCGATGCGCGTTATTCGCGTATTACGTATTCTGAAATTACTGCGCTTTATGCCCTCACTGCGCATATTCTGGAGCGCAATCGTCAGCGCCCGTCATCAGCTTATTCTGTTCTATTCGTTTATTGCCATTGTCATGATTGTTTTTGGCGCACTGATGTATCTGATTGAGGGGCCGAAATATGGCTTTATGACGCTCAATGCGTCCGTCTACTGGGCGATCGTGACCGTAACGACCGTGGGGTACGGGGATATCACACCCCATACGCCGCTGGGGCGAATTGTGGCCTCAGTGCTGATTTTGATTGGCTATTCGGTCATTGCCATTCCGACCGGGCTGATTACCACGCACATGAGTAGCGCATTTCAGAGCCGCAAGCAGCAGCGCAAATGTCCGCGATGTCATCAGGGGGAACATGAACTCAACGCGCGTTATTGTCACCGCTGTGGGAATCCGTTGCCGGAGTAAATAAAAAAGGCTGCAATCGCAGCCTTTTTTATTATTCGCGCCAGAGAATATGGCACAGCTTGTGGTCTTTCTCACGGCAGAGCAGAACGCGAGCGAAGATGTCATTAATTTCGCCACCGTCTTCATCGGCCAGCCCGATAACCACTTCGGCGAAGAAGTCAGGGTTCAGGTCGAAATCCACATGCTCAGCCCAGTCTTCTGAAGGGTCGAACAGTTCGGCACCGCCGCGCTCTTCGAACTGCAAATTAAAGAGGATCACGTCTGCGGGATCGAGGTTATCAACCGCCAGTTCGAGAAAAATGTCATAGGCCTGCTCGAGCGTTTCGTCTTCGGTCAGGCGATTGTTCAGATCCATTTCCATGATGACTACCTGTTTAACATCGTTGGGCACGTTTTACAGCAACGGACTAAAGAAGTAAAACAGTCGTTCGGCAATTCTCTGCCACAGCGGACGTTTTACCCACAGTCTGGCATCCAGCAGGCGGGAGCGGGAGATATAATCATCCTGCACCGCCGCGAGATCGCCGCCAAAGCCGGCATCATCAATAACCAGCGTGATTTCAAAGTTAAGCCACAGGCTGCGCATATCCAGGTTCACCGTTCCCACCAGGCTTAACTCGCCGTCGACAAGCACGCTCTTGGTATGGAGCAGTCCGCCTTCGAACTGGTAGATCTTCACCCCTGCGACCAGCAGTTCGCTAAAGAATGCCCGGCTGGCCCAGCCCACCAGAAGGGAGTCATTTTTGCGCGGCAAAATAATGCTCACATCCACGCCGCGCTGCGCCGCGGTACAGATCGCGTGCAGGAGGTCATCGCTGGGAACAAAGTAGGGCGTCGTCATGATCAGATATTCACGCGCCGAGTAGGTCGCCGTCAGCAGCGCCTGATGAATCAAATCCTCCGGGAAGCCCGGGCCGGAAGCAATGGTATGAATAGTGTGACCGCTGGCCTCTTCAAACGGCATAATATTGCCGTCCGGCGGTGGCGGCAGGATGCGTTTGCCGGTCTCTATCTCCCAGTCGCAGGAGTAGACGATGCCCATCGAGGTGGCAATCGGCCCCTCCATGCGCGCCATCAAATCCACCCACTGACCCACGCCCGAGTCCTGTTTAAAGAAGCGCGGGTCAACCATGTTCATGCTGCCGGTGTAGGCAATATAGTTATCGATCATGATCATTTTACGGTGCTGACGAAGGTCCATCCGGCGCAGAAACACGCGCAGGAGGTTAACCTTCAGCGCCTCGACCACTTCGATACCGGCATTGCGCATCATCCCTGCCCAGGGACTGCGGAAAAATGCCACGCTGCCCGCAGAGTCAAGCATCAGACGGCAGTGAATGCCGCGTCGCGCCGCGGCCATCAGAGATTCCGCGACCTGGTCAGCCATCCCGCCGGGCTGCCAGATATAGAAAACCATCTCGATATTATGACGCGCCAGCTGGATATCGCGGATTAACGCCTGCATAACGTCGTCGGCCGAGGTTAGCAGCTGGAGCTGATTACCCTTAACGCCGCCAATCCCCTGACGGCGCTCGCACAGCTTAAACAGTGACGAGGCGACGCTGCTGTTCTCCTCGGCAAAGATATGCTTGCAGGCTTTAAGGTCGTTCAGCCACTTCGCGGTGGAGGGCCACATGGCGCGGGCCCGCTCGGCGCGGCGTTTACCGAGATGAAGCTCACCGAAAGAGAGATAGGCGATAATTCCCACCAGCGGCAGGATGTAGATGATCAGAAGCCAGGCCATGGCAGAGGGTACGGCTCTGCGCTTCATCAGGATGCGTAACGTCACACCCGCGATTAACAGCCAGTATCCCAAAATGACCAGCCAACTCACCACGGTGTAGAAGGTTGTCATAGTTAAAAAAATCCTTTTGAAAGCGTATTGTTTTGAGTGTACGCATCAGGATTCATCTGGCAAATAAAAACGCCAGGTAAAAGCGCTGGTTTGCAGCCGGGTTGGGTTTATAATGGCGTCACTGTTTGAGAAAGAGTTGTAGACATGAAGCGCAGTAGAACAGAAGTAGGGCGCTGGCGCATGTTGCGACAGGTGAGTCGTCGCAAGGCTCGTTGGCTGGAAGCACAATCCCGCCGCAATATGCGTATTCACGCCATCAGAAAATGTGGAATGACCCGGCACCGCAACGCGTTGTTGTTCGCCGTCCAGGATATCTGAGTACCATGAGGGCACCGTAATGGTGCCCGCTGATTTTATAAGGTCTGATTTTTGGGAGTAGCGTGGTTGCAGCGCTATTCCGGTTGTGTTGAGCAAAAGGAGGGAGAAGAAGTGTTTGCGGAGTTTGGCGTACTGAATTTCTGGACGTATGTTGTTGGCGCGTTTTTTATCGTGCTGGTACCGGGGCCAAATACCCTGTTTGTGCTTAAAACTGGAATTGGACACGGCGTTAAAAAAGGGTACCTGGCCGCCACGGGTGTATTTATCGGCGATGCGGTGCTGATGTTTCTTGCCTGGGCGGGCGTCGCGGCATTAATCCAGACCACGCCGGTACTGTTTAATATCGTGCGCTATCTCGGCGCCTTCTACCTGCTGTGGCTGGGCGGCAAAATGCTCTGGTCGGTCATTACCCGCCAGAATCACGCTCAGGAAAGCGGCACCGAGCCTGCCAGCACGATCATGAAACGTTCGCTGGTGCTGAGCCTGACGAATCCAAAAGCGATTCTGTTCTATGTATCGTTCTTTGTTCAGTTCATCGACGTGAATGCGCAGAACACCGGTACCTCTTTCCTTATCCTCGCGACGACGCTTGAGTTGATAAGCTTCATGTATATGAGCTTCCTGATCTTCTCCGGTGCGTTTGTCACGCGCTATCTCAAAACGAAAAAGAAACTGGCAAAGCTGGGGAGCGGGCTGATAGGGCTGCTGTTTGTCGGATTTGCGGCGAGGTTAGCGTCGCTGCACTGATTGATGAAAGGCTCCTGCGGGAGCCTTTTTCATTCTGTTTGACAATCCCTCACCATTTAGTTGTATAGTACAACTAAATGGTGAGGACATAACATGCACAGCGAAACCCCGGTAGTCAGTGTTATTCGACGTTCCTCGCGCCTGATGGTGCGAGAGTTAGGTTTTATGGGTTCTACCCTGGCCTCAACGAATTATTCGCCTTCGGCCGTCCATACTCTGGTCGAAATTGCCCAACGAAAAGAGATGACGGCGAGTCAGCTGGTACAGCTGCTGGGCCTGGAAAAGTCCAGCGTCAGCCGGATGCTGGCTCGCCTGATTGCCGCAGGCGAACTCGAGGAGGTCATTTCTACAGAGGATGCGAGAGCAAAGAGCCTCAGGCTGACCGCGAAGGGTCACGAGACGGTCAGTAAAATTAATGCCTTCAGCAATGAGCGCGTGGTCACAGCAATAAAACGTCTTGCTCCTGCCCAGCAGCAGACCATCTCTGAGGGGCTGTCCATTTATGCCAACGCGCTGCTGGCGTGTCGGGAGGTGGGCAACGATATGCAGCCCGATGAGCTGAAGATAGTGCAGGGGTATATCCCGGGCATGATTGGCCGTATCGCGGAGATGCATGGCAGTTATTATTCGCGGGAGCATAATTTTGGTCGTTTCTTCGAGGCTAAAGTGGCTTCGGGGCTGGCTGAGTTTAGTGAACGACTGGAGAAGCCCTGTAACCAGATTTGGCTGGCACTGCTCAACGACAAAATTGTCGGCTCGGTGGCGATCGATGGCGAGGATCTGGCGCCGGGTGAAGCCCATCTTCGCTGGTTTATTCTTGATGATGGCTGCCGGGGGCACGGCGTAGGGAAAAAACTGCTGAATGAAGCGATGCGGTTTTGCGACAGCGCCGGTTTTTCAGCTGTGCACCTCTGGACGTTCAATAAGCTGACCGCCGCCAGGCGTCTGTACGAGTCGTATGGGTTTACGCTGGTAAAAGAATGGGAAGGCGATCAGTGGGGAAACCTTATTACAGAGCAGCAGTTTACCCGGCACAGAGGCGCGTAATCGCCACCCTAAAAAAGGCTCCTTTCGGAGCCGCTTTGGTATCAGAACACTTTTTTATACGGTCTCACCGTCACTTTTGCATACACGCCCGCTGCAACGTACGGGTCTGCGTCAGCCCAGGCCTGAGCGGCTTCCTGGGATTCAAACTCAGCAATGACCGTGGAGCCGGAGAAACCGGCAGCACCCGGATCGTTGCTGTCTACTGCAGGCATGGGGCCAGCGGTCAGTAATCGGCCTTCATCCTGAAGCAACTGCAAACGTGCCAGATGCGCAGGGCGCACAGACTGGCGTTTTTCGAGCGAATCAGCAACATCTTCAGAGTAAATCACGTAAAACACGGCGAAGCTCCTTAACCGGTAAAAGTGTCAGTTACGTTATGTGAAAGGGCAAACGACTGCAATGTAAAATAAAAACAATGTTAATACCCTGATCTGTATGCGCCTTTTTTGGCCTCTTGGGCGCTAAAATTGCGTCAGAGCAAAGTGTCTTATTGAATATGATTGCTATTTGCATTTAAAATCAGGGTTCGGTTTTTTAACGTTGATGACTATGACTTCGATGACCCTTGATTTACCTCGCCGCTTTCCCTGGCCGACGCTGCTTTCTGTCGTGATTCACGGTGCCGTTGTGGCGGGTCTGCTGTATACCTCGGTTCATCAGGTTATTGAAATGCCCGCGCCCGCGCAGCCGATCTCGGTGACGATGGTCTCGCCAGCGGATCTTGAACCGCCGCAGGTTGCCCCTCCGTCGCCACAGCCGGTGGCTGAACCGGAGCCAGAACCCGAGCCCGTTCCGGAGCCACCGAAGGAAGCCCCGGTGGTGATCCACAAACCTGAACCGAAGCCAAAACCTAAGCCGAAGCCAAAGCCGGTGAAGAAGGTCGAGGAGCGTCCGAAACGCGAGGAACGTCCGGTTGAACCGCCCGCGACCCAGCCAGTCGAAAATGCAGCGCCTTCACGTCCGGTGATGAACAATACGGCAACGACGTCAAAGCCAACCGTAACCGCACCAGCGGGCCCGCGCGCCGTAAGCCGCAATCAGCCTCAGTATCCGGCGCGAGCTCAGGCCTTGCGTATTGAAGGCCGCGTACGGGTGAAATTTGACGTCACTGCGGATGGCCGCGTGGATAATGTGGAAATCTTGTCTGCGCAACCTTCTAATATGTTTGAGCGCGAAGTGAAATCTGCCATGCGCAGATGGCGCTATGAGCCAGGCAAGCCGGGCAGCGGATTGATCGTCAATATTGTTTTCCGCCTGAACGGCGGGGCGCAGATGGAATAAAAAAAGCCTCCGAAAGGAGGCTTTTTTTTGCCTGTCGATCAGGCCTGTGGAAGTTGACGAGGTTTACCCTCGCTGTCCACCGCGACATAAATAAACAACGCTTCAGTGGCCTTATAGCGTTGCCCAATCGGCTCAGAAGAGACTTTCTTCACCCAGACTTCGATGTTGATGGAAATGGAGGTATTACCGCGCTTCACGCAGCGCGCGTAGCAGCAAACCACATCACCCACCGCAACCGGGCGCAGGAAGGTCATGCCGTCCACCCTCACGGTGACCACGCGCCCGTGGGCAATCTCTTTTGCCAGAATTGCGCCGCCCATATCCATCTGCGACATCAGCCAGCCGCCAAAAATATCGCCATTGGCATTGGTGTCAGCGGGCATTGCCAGTGTGCGTAAAACCAGTTCGCCCTGAGGGGCGTTAGTTGTTGTCATTGTTTTAACTCGTAACGGAAGACTTCAGGCGGGATGCTACTATGATTCGCGTGCGGAGAGAATAGACCAGAACGCCCGTCGTTGACGTTCTGGTCAGTCAGTAATCAGTGGTTGTCGTCCTGCGGCATATGACGATAGATGTATACGCCGCTTAACAGCGTGAAGATAAGCGTCAGCGCGGTCAGGCCAAAGACCTTAAAGTTGACCCAGATATCCTGCGGCAGCCAGAAGGCAATATAGATGTTAGCGAGACCGCAAAGAATAAAGAAGATTGCCCAGGCGGTATTCAGACGCGACCAGACTGCCTGCGGCAGCGTTAGTTCTTTACCTAACATGCTCTGGATAAGGGGCTTTTTCATGAACCATTGACTGAACAACAGCGCTGCTGCAAACAACGCATAAATAACAGTCACCTTCCACTTAATAAATTCAACATCATGCAAGGCAATGGTCAATCCACCGAACACCGCTACTAAAACGAACGTGATAAGCGCCATTTTTTCGACTTTGCGATAGCGAATCCAGCTGTAGATCAGCACAACGGCGGTCACAACGATTAATGCTTTTGTTGCAGCAAAAATGTCGTACAACTTATAGACAGCGAAAAACACCGCGAGCGGTAAAAAATCAAGAAACTGCTTCATTCTGTGATTCCATCTTCTGAGCGGGGCGGGAGACCAGAATGTCCCCCGCCTCGGGATTACTGACGAATTAACATATACAGGCGGAACAGATAGACGAGCAGTACCGCTGAAATGAGATTGCTCAGCGTATTCGCCACCACGGCGCCGACGTTAGGCGTTAATACCGCAAAATTCGGCGCAAACAATAACAGCAGCGTTTTGGCCAGCAGCCAGCCGATCACGGCGGGGGCCACCAGACGCATATTAGCCCATGCCAGTCTGATGCTGCTGCGCATCGCGGTAAAAATTCCCATCTTATCCTGCACAACCATCACCGGCGCAAATGCGAGCACGATAGCCAGTAAAACGCCCGGCACCACGACCAGCATAATCCCCATTTGCACCAGCAACGTGGTTAAAAAGATCAGGATAAACAGCTTAGGTAAGACCGGTGCACTCGCACCAATCGCGCGTAAGGCGCTGACGCGGTGACCCGCCGATACCAGCTGAATCATCAGCAAAACGCCGCCCGCCAGAATTGCATTACCAATCAGGCCTGAGAACGTGGACGCGGCAGAGGCGCGCAGCAGGATTTGCTGCTGCTCCGGCGTCATATTTTGCACCAGCTCAAACAACCCCACGCTACCCGCAAGATGGTCGCCCTGGCTCAGGCTGGCAATCTGTTCTTCACTCGGTGAGAAGGCATGGCCCAGCACCACCGTGATAAAGGCACAAAGCAACGCGATCAGTAAAAAGGTAATGAACTGATTGCGGAAAAAGTTTCCCGTGTCACGGTAGACAGACTTCGCCGTGATAGACATGCACTCTCCTTGAGTATTGCAGGTGTTAATTAGCCGGCAATTGTACACCGGATGCACCTGCTGTGGCAGCATCAAGGCTTGTATGGAAAAGCATATCTTTGTAAAGCGGCGGTAATCCAACCCGCGCGCGGGCGCGGTTACAGGCTTCGTTGACCTGGCCATCTTCCCCCGACATGGCAAATTCCCGGCACGGGCTGGGGCGATCCTCATAGATGGAACATCGGGTCGAGACCCCAGGCTCACCCTGTAGCGCCACACAGCGGGCCTGCTTTTGGTTCGTGCCGCTCATGCAGCGCAAAAAGGGGGTTAACGGCTCGGTAAGATGAACCGGAACGGTACCACCGCCATCGCTGGCTTCGGCCCAGTAGAAAGAGACTCGAAAATACGCACAACAGGCTCCGCACGTCATGCACGGGTTGATATCACTCATGGCACACCTGCAAAAGAAGAACGCATCAAATCAATTTGTGAGAGCGATAAATTATCCAGCCGCCAGAGGAAGAGCAAGAGGGGGAAAAGGGAAAATTTTGTAACCGCGAAATGCCAAAAATTGACATGGAAACAACTTATTGGTTTTGAGTGCGTAACAAAAAATTAATCCAGATCAATGAATGTTAAGTTACTGGTTTTAATGTGATCTGTGGCAGATCACTTATTACTCTTTTGTGAGTATATTCTCATCCGCGATTAAAACCACAACGATGGAGCGGATATGAAAAAATTAGCGGTGGCAGCCCTTGTATTAAGCAGTCTCTCTGGCGGCGCGTATGCGCATGAAGCAGGCGAATTCTTTATTCGTGCCGGTTCGGCTACGGCTCGCCCAACTGAAGGTTCGGATAACGTGCTGGGAATGGGCGGTTTTAACGTCAGTAATAACACCCAGTTAGGTTTAACCTTCACCTATATGGCGACGGATAACGTGGGCGTTGAGCTTCTGGCCGCAACGCCGTTCCGTCATCGCGTGGGCCTCGGGCCAACCGGTGATATCGCCACGGTTCACCATTTACCGCCAACGCTGATGGCGCAGTGGTACTTCGGCGACTCAAGCAGCAAGGTGCGTCCATATATTGGCGCCGGTGTGAACTACACCACCTTCTTTGATGAGAAATTCAACGATACCGGTAAAGAGGCGGGTCTGACGGATCTCAGCCTGAAAGATTCGTGGGGCATGGCGGGGCAGGTTGGCCTGGATTATCTGATTAACTGCGACTGGCTGATCAACGCCTCGGTCTGGTATATGGATATTGATACGGACGTACGCTTCAAGGCGGGCGGTCAGCAGCAAAGTATCAGCACTCGCCTGGATCCGTGGGTGTTTATGTTCTCTGCGGGTTATCGTTTCTGATTCCCCGTCAAACTGGCCACAGGGTGGCCAGTTTGCTTTGCTCACGTCAAAACGACGGATAAACCGGCCGCTCATCGAGCTTTACGCAGTGCCTCAGGATCGTTTCCCCATCATATAAGTAGCTGAAAGCGTCGCTGGACAAGGAATGGAAGAGAATATCGCCGTTGGCAAACGGGATCATTTCGGTATCACCCGCACGTTTATGCCCCGCACCGGTTTCAAAATGGCCGCGCCACCGTTCCTGAGTGTGGTCATAAACGTGCAGAATAACCTCGACAAGTCCTCTTTGCGGACAATTAAGACGCAGGAAAGTAGAAGAGAAATTCAGGGACAGCGCGTGGAAGGGAATCAATAAGGCGAAGACCAGTAAAGCTCGTAAATACATCAAACCGCGAAAACCTCCTTCAAAAGGGAAATGAGATTTTACTTAAGTCATAAATAACGTTTTTGCCGTGGATCAAGATGTCTTATAATTCAATACGATAAAGGCCCCTGACGAGGCCCTTAGCGATCATTTTTGAATCAGATAGCGAATGGTTGGGCCATCCTGCTGGATATCCAGCACCGTATACCCGTGGTTTTTCGCATCCAGCGGTATGTTGTTGATGGACTGCGGGCAGTCGCTGACCACCTCCAGAATTTCACCTTTCTTAAGCTGCGGCAGCGCTTCAAGCGTAGCCACCGCCGGATATGGACAGGGCTCGCCAACCATATCCAGACGATAATCAGGCACGATCTCTTTCATGCTGCATTCTCCTGCGTTTCTGTTTTAACGCCCGCACGGCGGAAGAAACGTCTCTCCTGTGCGACGACCAGTAAAAAAGCGACCAACAACAGGGCGTAGGTGACGAGCAGGCCGCCGAGAGGCCCGAAGGTATTCAGCAGATTAACCTTATCCCACCGGGTAGCCAGGACGGGTGACACGTCATCCCAGCAGTACGCCAGGATCGTCGAGCCAATCACATTTCCCAGACCCACCCACCAGTAGTGCACCTGGCCTTCCACGGCGCGATACATCCAGCCGGTTTCACACCCGCCAGCCAGCACGATCCCGAAGCCGAACAGCAGGCCGCCAATGACCGCGTTAGGACCGGCCCACATGATTTTCGGTTCGACGCCCAGTTGGACATAGCTGAAGATGCCGATGGCGCTGACCGCCATCCCGGCGATAATCGCTTTCGCCATCATCGTGCGCCCGGTGATCCACATATCGCGAAACGCGGAGGTAAAGCAGATCTGCGCGCGTTCAATGAGCAGACCAAAACCCACACCGAACAGCATCGCCAGACCGAGCTTAGGCTGGTTCAGGGCGGTGCAGAGCGCCCATGCCGCCATGGCGAAAAAGACCAGCATTCCGAGGCGGAAACGGCGGCGGGCCTGAGAGGGCTTCTGGGTCAACGGAGACGCTGCGCTGACTTTTGTCATTTTCACTGGAATACGAAACAGCGGCAGCAGGGTGAATTTTGCGCCAAAGTAAGAGCCGATGGCCGTGGCGACGGCAAAGAACCAGGCGTGAAGCGAAAACTGCGGGATCCCGGTAAAGAAGGCGGCAAGGTTACACCCCATCGCCAGACGCGCGCCGAAACCGGCAATCATGCCGCCGACAACCGCCTGCAAAATGCGGATCCGGCTTTTGGGCATACGCAACTTAACGTTATTTGCCCACAGCGCGGCCGCGAAACAGCCGCCGAACATGCCGATAATCATCATCCCGTCGATGCGGGTAAGCGGGGTGCCGTCCAGATGAATGAGTTTAAAGTAACCCCACTCTTCGGCATGCACGCCAGCGAGTTGCAGCAATTGACCACCCCAGCGGGTGAACTCGCCGGTCACGGCCCAGAAGGTGCCGGTTATGCCAAAATAATAAGTAGAGAGAATGCCTGCCGCGATAACGGCCGGAACGGGTGACCAGAACTTAACCAGGTAAGCCTGTTTGAAGGATTGCCATGACATGAATAAGCCTCTGAACTCAGAAGGTGTAAATGAATTTAACGGACTGGAATATATAACTTTTTTCCTTTCTCCAAAACCTCTCCAAAACTTTTCTCCAAAATACCTACCTTTTTTATGACCTCCATCAGTAATTAATACTCTCCCCAAATGCCCCGCAGCGAAAAATTAAATTGCAAGTTTGGTCCATTCCTTCCCGCGATCATCGTTGTATCTGTCAGTGGTTGATTGTGTTTTATGCCCCAGCAAAATTTTCGTATCGATCCCCTGAGCGCGGTAAAGTCGTTCGGACAATGAGCGCTGTTCGTGAAACGTTGTTGGTGTTTTTCCTGCAGGCGGTACGATACCGGCTGCATCACGTGCCGCGGCAAACTCTTTAGAAACCAATATCAGATTCACAGGTTTCGCCTTATTGTTCAGTTTCCCGTGGAGGAGATAGGGGCTGACAAACCGATCCCGACATTTCCGTATTACATCATCCAGCGATAAGCCAATGGCTTCACAACGAAGGTTTAGCGGCAGTGCAATACGGGAACCCGTTTTGCTTTGTTCGATGTGAAGATAACCATCCTTAATGTCTGAAAACTTCATGTTCGCTATATCCTCCCGGCGCTGACCCGTAACGAGTGCAAGCAGCATCGCTTTGTGCGCGTACCGATCCTCCGGTATTTGCTGCAGTATTTTTTTCCATTCGTCTAATGAGAGGCGCGCCCGTGTCACCTTCACAGAAGGTTTTTTTGTTGCAGCTGGTGGATTCCACCCTGGTGGAACCTCTCCAGCATGTTGTGCTTCAGTGAAAATATCCACCCACACAACCCGATTGCAGAGGGCGCTGCTTGCATGGCCTGCATCCAGATATTCATCCAATAACATGGCAAAATCCTTCACCTCCAAACTCTTCATTGGCCGGGAACCAAGCCGCCCGGAAAGCAACTCTGCCATGCGTTTTTTTTCTTTATAGCGTTTCAGCGATAGCGATCCGGCATCCAGGCTTTGTTTCTGAATTTTGAGATAACGCTCTATCCATGCTTTGAGGCTAATACCGCGCTGCGCTGATGCTTTAGGACTTTCATCAATTTGACGCAAATAGTGCTCTGCTTCTGCTGCTGCAATTCTCTGGTTTGCTGTTATGGCTATTTTTTCCGCTTTCTCCCTGTCTGTACCCAGACCGTGGAATTTACCCGTTAAAGGGTTTTTATACTGGTAGTATGTTTTTGCTGTGCGACGATCAAACCGGGCATACAGCCCGGAAATTGATACATTATTTTTTCGTGGCCTTGGTGACATCGCTAAGGATCTCCCGCAAAATTTCGTCGTCGTCACTGTGAATTTCTGGTTCGACTCCCGTCGCTCCTGGTCCGATATAAATTGCCTGTTCGTCGATACACCAGCGATTTCCAATTTTAATCGGCCTCGGTTGTATGTATCCCAGTTTCCCGTGTTTCACCAGGCATGTGACTGTTATGGGGAAGTGCAACCTGCGAGCTTTCCAATCCCGCAGCGGTATCAGACTTTGTTCACTCATAGCTATCACTCTCTCGATAGCCAGCTGCGATCATACGTCCTGCAGCTGGCAGATATTGAATCTCACGAATCAGCTAACCCCGGAAGACGGCGAAGATGTCGGGCTCCGTTCATGGCCGTCGCAACATAACTGCGACTCCTGCTCACAATCTCGACTGTCACCTTCTGCCCGCTTACACGCACCGTGTAAATTGTCTGGGTATAACGACGTCCGTGCTCGCCATATTTCTCAAAATGGCATTTAAGCGCGGCGGCACATGCTGGCCCGCCGATACTGTCTTTCGCGCTGCGATTAATCAGACGCATTGATAAAATTCCTGACCAGCGCTGATTCCATCCTCCTGATGCAATCACGTATTCTCGTCATCTGGACTTCAGGAAACTGACTTTTCCCCATTTCCTCCAGCACGCTGACAAGATGGTGATCTTGTGCCTTAGCGGCCAGAGCGCGAGCGCATGCACGTAGCGATTCACCAATTCGGCGTTTTTCTATGGCTGCAAACGCGCGGTACAGCTCCAGAGTTACCAGCGTGTCCGGGAATTCCGCAAACCTGGTATTGGCTATGACTTCCTTTGCTTTACTCACTCTGCAACCTCCTGCTGACTGACAACACTGAGGGCAAGTCCTGCGGCCATAGCCGGTAATTCTTCATACTGGTTGCAAAAGGCCGGGTTAGAACATAAGCCCTGCAGCGCTGCAATGGTCAGCTGTTGCAGGTAGGTAACAGACGATTGCTTATCGTCTGTTTCAGGTTCCTTCATGGGCACAATTTTAGGTTTTGCCGTGACAGATGGCTGATCGATCACAACCGGTTTTGGTGGTTCCGGACGGCGGTATTCAACGATCGCATCAAGGGCGATTTTCTGACGCACGCTGATATCGTCAGACCAGCTATCTAGCATGGTGGTTGCCACGTCGTGGATCTCTTCGTCGGAGAAATCAGGCGACAGGCAGAATTCTGTGTTGGCGATATCGGCCATTAGCAGCGGGATCACATCAGAAACGAGCTGGCCGGTGCAAGCCACCACGCCATCAGCTTCTTCTTTTCCCAGAATGTCGGTGCGGCCTGAGAGCAGGTCATTCAGTGCATGTGCAATCGCGATTTCGCGAGGGTCTGGTGCTTCGCGATCGTCTGGTGCTGGTGGCACTTCCTTTTTTTCGACTTCATTTGAGGGGGAATTATTAATCAGTGCATCAACAGAGAAGACTCCGCCGCCCAGGTTCTCCACCCGTGGCTGGTCACTCGCTTGCTCTTCTGTTGCGGGGCTCTGAGCGAATGCCTCGTTGAGTTCTTTGTTGAGCTGCGCAGCTTTGCCCGGGCAAACTGCTGGTAGATCAGTTTCGACCGGTACAGTCGATTCGGTTTCATCATTTTCTTTTTTCTCAACATTAGTGCGAGGTTTAGGGCGGCAGGCCATATCAACTGTTTTCTGGTCAGGGTTCGCATGGTCACGTTCAACCAGCTCGCGATTTATGTATTCACGCAAGGCAACAGGATCCATCCAGAGGTCTTCCGGTGCGGATTTAATCAGGGCGATAATGGCCGCACGGGAATAGTCCAGAATGCCTGGGGTGCTGCGCAGTTTTTTCCACCACGCGGTGAAACGGGTGTCCTGTTCTGCTTCGGCCATGGCTTTCGCTGGAATCATGTATTTATTCGGGATCCAGTAAATGTCGATCTCGTCGTACATGCTCAGAATGGCAACAGCCACTTCGATACGCAGCGTAGAGAGGTTATGAACCAGATCCGGGCTGCGGTCTGTCTTGTTACCACCGCCCAGCGTGGAGCCGGTGTCTGTACGGTTTTCTTCTGAGTTAGTGCTGTCAGCCAGAGGTCGCTTATCAACTGGGGTATCGATCCATTTAGCGATCTGCTTTTTGATGTCCGGCCACTGTGCAGAGTCTTTTGTATTTTCACGTATCCATGCGAGCAGCTGCTCCTGCCGTACCGGAGCCAGCGCCAGCGCGCGGGTCTCTTTCGCCAGTGCTTCTGCAAGCTCACGGGCAAAGCTGGGTTCATCATCATTCTTCAGATCGACGATCTGGCCGTACTGTGCTGTAGTGATTCCAGGTACTGGGCCGAACAGTGCCAGACAAGCTGCACGGGATGCCACGTCGAGCTGCGCAACAGTTTTAATTTCTTCCAGTGCCTTGTTGTCTTCCCATTCCGTCTTTTCTTCAGATTCTGGCTGTGGTGCCGCAGCTGGTTCACCTGCATTCACATTCCAGATAGCAACGGTATCGAAAAATTCAGGTGAGAAGACATCATGCTCAGGGCACGGCAAACCTTCACGGTGTTCCCAGATCTTCACTTTGAAGAAATCATCAATGTGTTCCGGGTGTTCAGCTGCCAGCTTTCCGAAAATCACGGCTTCAGCAATGGCTTTTGTGGCAGCATTAACAGCAGTGGCGAGAGGTTTTAAATCCGGGTGTTTTTTTAACGCTTTATCTTTTGGGAAATAAGCACCGCCGAAAACTTTTAATTCAACAGACATAATTACCTCTGTAATTTTAGGAGAGTGATGTTTAGCGATATGGTTTTCGAATAACGCGTTTTACATTTTTTAACGCATTACGCCTTTCTCTTTTTTCATTGCATTGCTCACATAAATAAATCGTGCGTTTAAAGGGGTATATGTCTGTTTTCCTTTCGTGCAGTTCCGATTTTTTATATTCGCGGTAGCAAACAGCGCAATGACAAATGATGTCATCCATATCAGTTAAGTTGTTGGCGTTTGTGATCGTAATAAGACATGCCACAAGCGTTCTGCGCTTCTGCGAAGTTCACAGACAGCAAGCTAATGTGCTCAACAGCGCAAACAGGGCAATGAAACTCACCGAGCACGTAGCCACCGTCAAGCACGACTGTTACAGGGCCTGATGATGGCAAATGAACTACGCCTGAAATGGCACCGTTAATATTAAAAGTGGCAATTTCTTTATTTACGACAGCAAGGCTTAGCTCAACAGTTGTTACGTTTACTTTCATTTCGAACTCCATGATTCAGGGTGTGAAAATCCCTGCCGTTTAAGGCATAGGTTTTAAAGTGGTAAAATTAAATTACTTTTAAACTATTTCGCCATTCCTGATGAGGTTGGCGATGCACAACGAAATTTCTGTATTTCCTTAATACTTTCCATGCGGCATGGCATCCGGCAGCATCACGAAGAAATACTGAAGTGACGAGTTTTCCCTGCGCCCAGGCAATTTGTTGTTCCGGTGTTAATTGTGTCTTATCCATATATGAACACTCCACTATGAAACCAGCTTTAAAAAGGGTGGTATATGCATGGACCACGGGAAACGCATATACCACCAAAACTACACGCAGCCTCATGTTGCGATTGCCCACAACTGGAAGCGCAATCCGCCAGTTAACAAACCGATCCCCATCAGTGAAAAGAGGAATGCGCTTACATGTTGTGGACGATTCATCTGCCCAGGTTTGGCGGCGCCACCTCGCCAGGGCAGATGTAAAGGGCAGTTACGCTGCCAGTCGGCTTATTGGTCTGTGCAGGTATTTCAAGTCCTGCATCGCGGGGTTTGCTCTCCGCCCCAGGTTCTCCCCGCTATGCTTTAGCGCGCAACCTGAGAAAACCGCCTTCAAGCCATTGGCTTACGCCATATTCAAGAAGCTGCCTGGACGAACTCGGAAAAGCTCAGTGCTTCTTCACCCTACGCCAGACTGTTGAAATACTCTTCGTATGCTTTTTCCATCTCGAACCCCTGTTTGCTGCTTTGCTTGGCTAATCACCCTTATCGCCGGGTAGGCGGAACGTTTACCTGTCGCACCTGTTGTGCTTCGATGAGTAGAGAATACAACATAAAGTAGACGTGTCAACACTAAAAGTAGAAATTTAAGAGGGGTGGGCTACTTGCGGTAGTGGGGGAAGGCGTAAAAAAACCCGGCATGTGCCGGGTTATTTGGGATTTTTTTACTTCTGCGGAGTGTTTGCGTACTTCAGAAAGAAATCATAAAGCTGTTTATACCGCATTTCGAAAGCCAGGAGCATGTTCTTTGCTTCAACACTAGGGAACTGCCGATACACTCGAACCAGTCGCTTTTCGTCTTCGCTTAATTCTCTGAATTCCGCATCGCTGCCTGTGTCTGGTTCTGTCGCGGGGAAACCCGAAAACTCAGTTTCCGGAAGCTTAACTGGCGCACTCTCACCTTCGCCGTAATCAAGCCAGGCCGCCTGGAGATTTAGCCAATCAGCTATCTTTTGAAGTTTCTCATCGCGTGGCTTAGCCGTGCCCAACGTATAACGACGAGCCATTTCGTATGTGACATCGCAAGCCTGGCTTAAATCCTTGACGGAACGGCGCTGTCTGCGCATTTCTTCGGTCAGCCGGTTCGCGAAATCCTGATGTTTATTCGCTTTTTCTACCATAGGTAGAAGAGTAAGGCACGGCGCGTTTATAGTCATTTCTATTTTTCGTAGTTGTATTTTCTACTTTATGTAGTATATTGCAGTCATCGACTCATTCAGGAGAACACGATGACTACTTCATACAAGAACATAACGGAAAAGGCTGTGAGGTCGATTGGTTCTGTTTCGGCCGTCGCCCGCAAATTCAACTTTAAGTCCTCGCAGTCAGTAGCAAACTGGATTATCCGAAACCGAGTTCCAAGCGAGCGAGTGATAAAGCTCTGTGAATTTGGCGGCTGGACTGTCACCCCACATGAATTACGTCCGGATTTGCATCCAACCCCTACCAGCGGAATTCCTGTTCAGGATATCCCACGCGCGCAGAAGGAGTCTGACTGATGGAAATCAAAAAGCTGGCATGCGAGCTGGAGTCCTGGGCGCAGGAAAAGGGCTGGAAGACGGTCACGCAATTGATAACTCCGCATCACTTTGGCGATCTGCTTCAGCCGCTGGATAACGTGACGGACCCAGACGAGTACGCGCGTCGTCTGCACAACAACAAGCAGATTATTCAGCGGGCATTTCGGAATGATACCCCGAACTACCTTAAGCAGGCAGAAGCGCTGAGCTATGCCATCCGAACCGCTATCGATAACGAACTGGATCAGAAGGATTGCATGCTCTACCGGGCCGCCAAAGTTAACAAGGAGTGTATCGAAGCTACCAACGCGGTATTCACCGGCAAACCGAAACCGGTAATCAGGCGAGAAACTCTGGAAGCGATCGATGCACTGGCTCAGCTGGCTGGCGTGAAAGTCCAGATCATGAACTGTCATCGCGCGGCATAAGGGTCAGTGAAACCATGAATCCATCTGACATCATTCGCGGGTTCGGTCGTCCGGTTGCGTATTACCCGGCGCTGGCCGAACACCTGGGCGGCGTAAGTGCCACCGTTCTGTTTTGCCAGATGACCTACTGGATGGACAAGCTCACCTCCGATCTGGGTGTGCATAAAACTTCAGAGGAAATCCAGGCGGAAACCGGGCTGAGCTACGAAGAGCAACTGACTGCACGAAAAAAGCTGAAACGCCTTGGGGTCCTGGTAGAAACCCACAAGCGGCTTGAGCATCGAATTTACTTCAAAGTTAATTTTGAGCGCGTGGATCAGGTACTAACGCAAGTCATTGATAACAAACCAAATGGGCAAAACCCATTTCGGGAACAAGGGAAAGCCCAATCCGTGAACAAGGGAATACCTTGTTCGGGAACTGGGGAAAGCCCAGCCCGCGGAGACGGCAAAGCCCATTTCGATCCTACAGAGATTACTACAGAGACTACTACAGAGAATAAAAACACTTCTTGTCCGGACGCTTCGCTGTCGGACGAACAGCTGACCAAAGAGGCGTTTCTAAATCGTCATCCAGAGGCTGTGGTTGCCCATGCAGGAAAACGGCAGTGGGGAAGCAAGGAAGATTTGACCTGCGCTCAGTGGATGTGGAGCCGCATCGTCAAGCTTTATGAAAAAGCCGCTGAGACAGACGGGGAACTGGTGCGCCCTAAAGAGCCTAACTGGGCAGCATGGTCCAACGAAATCCGGTTGATGTGTGCCGTTGACGGCAGGACACATAAGCAAATTTGCGAAATGTTTTCGCGAGTACAGCGTGATCCGTTCTGGTGCCGGAACGTGATGTCACCATCAAAACTGCGCGAAAAATGGGATGACCTGGTTCTTCGCCTCCCATCGCCGGGCACGGCGCAATACCAGGCTGGTGGTCGGGATATTAATCACATTTCCCGCCCGGATAACACTGTTCCGCCAGGATTCAGGGGGTAAGCATGCAAAACGCAGGTTCGATTCTCGATCGCCTTCGCCGTGTGATTCCGGCAGGCATTGAACCCAAATTCAAAAACGCAGCTGAGCTGATGGCCTGGCAGCGCGAAGAAGGGCAAAAGCGCGCGGCGGAGATCGACAAGATCAACCAGCAGGCGCGGGCAGAGAAAATTTTCGGGCGATCCGGAATCCAGAACCTGCACCGCAGCTGCAGCTTCGCGAACTACACGGTGGAGGGCGACGGCCAGCGGCATGCTCTGAGTATGGCAAAGAGCTATGCGCAAAATTTTGGTACCGGGTTCGCCAGTTTCGTTTTCACCGGAAAGCCTGGTACCGGGAAAAACCACCTTTCTGCGGCCATCGGAAACTTCCTGCTGAAGCAGGGGAAAACGGTTCTGATTGTGACTGTGCCGGATCTGACCCTGCGCGCCCGAGCCTGCTACGACGAAGGGCAGTCTGAAGCCGCGCTGCTGGACGACCTCTGCAAAGTGGATCTGCTGGTGCTCGACGAAGTCGGCATTCAGCGCGACAGCCGCGGCGAGAAAGTTTTATTGAACCAGATTATCGATCGCCGGCTGGCCGCTATGCGCCCCGTTGGCGTACTGACCAACCTGAATTACGACGCGCTGATAGAGACCCTGGGGGCAAGGGTTATTGATCGCCTGCGCATGGATAACGGCATTTGGGTGAATTTTGACTGGGAGAGCTATCGCGGAAACGTTAGCCACCTGAGACCTGTTAAGTGAATTTTGAGGAGAAAATTATGGAAACCGTACTGGATGCACTGAAAGCCATGAAAAGAGCGACATATCGTGAGGTTGCTGCCCGCCTGGATATCGAGCCCGTTGAAGCGCTGAACATGCTACGCGAGCAGAAAGAGCAGGGGTTATGTGATTTTTACGATGGGGCATGGTCTCTCGGTACCGCGACAGAGCAGAAACCGAAGCGTATCAGACCCAAACAGCCATCACCGCTGGTGGAGAGGGTTTTGTCAGCAATGCAGGGTCAGGGGGCCATGACAGCTAATCAGGTCGCAGAAAAACTGGGTAAAGGTTCGCGAGCCCTGAATGCGTCGCTGGGTGCCATGTGCAAGGACGGTCTGGTCCTGCGCCATGTGGACGGGAAAAACATCACCTGGAGCCTGGCGGGGGAACCGGTAATACAGTCAGAGCAGCAGGAGCCCGTAGCAGCGGAGGCCAAGGCCGCACCAGCTCAGGAGAGCAAAACCCTGGAAGAAATTATCGGAGATATCCCAGCTTTCGCCAGCCGTCCGGATGATCTGATTATTCCGTCATCGCGTTATATCTCAACTGAAATCCGCCGCACGAAAGCGAAGCTGGCTAACCTGCAGCGTCTTCAGGGTGCCGTTCGTGAGCTGCGCCGACATAAGCATCTGCTGGAGGGGTTGGGGAATGACTGATTTACCGAAATGCCCTGTTTGCGGCATGTCCCCTGCACTAAGAGTTCGCAGCCGGGGAATGAACTGGGGTTCGGCAGAGGTCCGCTGTTCGAACGGTTGTCCTGGCATTCGGGCGGGATTTTCGTTCCCGCCTGATGGAGAGGCAACTGCCCGGCAGTTGCTAAAAGAGAAATGGAAAGAGTTAGTGGAGGCAAGGTAAGCATGTCAGAGCAAACAATCCTGGATATGTGCTGCGGTTCACGCATGTTCTGGTTCAACAAACGCGATACGCGCACGCTCTTCTCTGATATCCGCAGCGAAGAGCATGAATTATGCGACGGCCGCCGCCTGGTAATCCGTCCTGATTTGATTGCTGACTTCCGCGCGCTGCCGTTCGCTGATGCGTCGTTTCCAGTTGTTGTGTTTGATCCTCCACATCTTGAGCGTGTCGGCCAAACGGCATGGATGGGGAAAAAATATGGTCGACTCAACAAAAAAACTTGGCGTTCTGACCTGCGTGCCGGGTTCAGAGAGGCATTCCGTGTGTTGCGGCCACATGGTGTGCTTATTTTCAAATGGAATGAAACTCAGATCCCGGTGAGCCAGATTTTGGAGCTTACTGACGAGAAACCTGCGATCGGCCAGCGTACCGGGAAGAACGACAAGACCCACTGGATTATCTTTGTTAAGGACTAACCCATGAGCACTATTACAAGAGAACCTGTGACGCATAACCTGAAGATTTGGCCTGAATATTACGCTGCGGTATCGGCCGGGGATAAACGTGCCGAACTGCGCTGGAAAGACCGTGATTACCAGGCTGGCGATATACTCGATCTTTGCGAGTTGGACCCGATCGAAGAGTATTTCACCGGAGAATATGTCAGCGTTACCGTGACGCACGTAGCAGACGTTGGGCAATTTATGCCCGGTTACGTTTTGCTGAGCATCGCGCTACCCTCATTGAATGCTGAGCCTGTGGCATGGCTGTGGTCACACAGAAAACACCAGAGTGAAGTTACGCTTGTTCGACCAGAAGATGATGAGCGCGCAGATGCAGCGTATTGGTCTGGGTGGACTTGCCAGTCGCTCATTGCAGCACCGAGGCAGGAGGTGAAACAGTGTACCTGATGGAGCTGTTATCAGGGGCAGTGTGGCTGGTTGTTTTAATACTGCTGGTGGTGCTGGCTATGAGAAGAATTGATTATTGAATAAGCACTTACCCGCTCAGGCGGGTTTTTTGCGCCCAAAATCTTGACCCTCGTTTTTTTGGTGTTACTGTATAAATATACAGTTAATTATCAGGGGTGGTTATCATGGGTTTTCCATCACCAGCAGCAGACTACGCAGAACAGACTCTCACTATCACCAGCCTTTGCGGCTATGACGGCAACTGCCGAACCATCGAAACATCAGCCGGGTACGCGATTATAAATGTTGCCAGAAAGCCGGAGGTGGGTGATACCGTCCTGATTTCGTTCTGCGGTAGTCTGGACTTCGCAAAAGTCCAGGGTAAGGCACTGATCACTCAGGATGGAGAGGCTATCGAGGGCGATGCGCTGGACGATGCGACTGTAATGGGCGTGGTAACGCACCTCCTGAATCGTGTGACCGATACCGACAATCGGCCTGTGATTTAAAAGGATGGATCTGATTCCTGTGTCTTGAAAGCAGATCGGTTACACAGACCAATTACGGCTAATTGGTCTATCTAACCTATTAAGCGTTCGCGAGAAAGGCTGCTTCAGTAACGTTCAGTGCGCAGGGAGAAAAGGGCTGACCTCGGCGTTTCGGGGATGACTGAATTGAATAGGATTTTGCGTTATGAATGAGCAAGAATTAATAGCTGCCGTTCGCCCCGTTGGACGTTATGAGGTAGTGACGAATGACGATGGTTCTTTTATTGTGATACCTATCCCGCTCGAAGCAATACTGATTACCCACGAATCTCTCCTGCAGCATGCTGAGCGCTTCCGCAACCCTGACAACTGATTTATAATAATCAAGCTGGCCTGAACAACCAGCGCCTGTCGCACCATCACCGGAGAAAAGTGATGGCGCAAAGAACTACCTCGAAAAGAACTACCTCGAAAAGAACTACCTCGAATTACTCACGCCGCCAGTCTATGCGCGGTGTTTCTGCTTATGCTGGTGGTCCAGCATGAAGAAAGCAGATAGCCTCCATCTTTCGCGTGTGGCCGCACTGGGCTGCATCGTGTGCAGAAATCAGAACTTGGGCGACACGCCTGCGGAAATCCACCACATCCGAACCGGGCAGGGCACAAGCCAGCGCGCTGACCATCGAAAATCAATTCCCCTGTGCCATATGCATCACCGCAACGGCGGTTATGGTGTGGCTATTCATGCTGGCCGTAAGCAATGGGAGAGAAACTTCGGTACAGAGTTGCAGCTGCTGGAACAGGTCCAGTTAGAGCTGGGAGTGTTCTATGCCTAAATACCTCATCACTCCTGTCGGAAAACCACGCATGACCCGCGCTGATAAGTGGAAGCAGCGCCCGCCGGTGATGCGCTATCGCATGTTTTGCGATGAGGCCCGCTTGCATGGAATCCGGGTGCCGGAGAACGGCGCACATATCACATTCGTTTTGCCGATGCCGACGAGCTGGAGCAAGAAAAAACGCGCAGCTATAGACGGACAACCCCATCAGCAAAAGCCCGATCTGGACAACTTAACAAAATCTCTGTTGGACGCCTTGTTTGAGGATGATTCCCATATTTGGGACGCCCGGACATCAAAAATATGGGGCGAAACCGGAATGATAATTATCGAGGACATGAAATGACGCCACGCCAGAAACGCCAGTATCTTGAGGGACTGGGAAAAACCGCAATGGCGCCACGCAAGAGCTGGCTCGGGAAAAGTATTCTCCTGACTGATATCCAGTCCGGGTGGGTTAAATCGCTGCTAACTGTATGGGGGGAATCTGTACGCGGCGGAACGGCCCCGGCCAAACCGTGCGGCCATTCGTGCTGGAACGTAATAAGCGGGAAAAACTGGTCTGATAAAGCGCTTGAGCGATTTACTGCGGCGTTGAACCAGGCGAGAGAAGAGGGATTCCGTGGTGAGCAGGCAATGAGGCGCGCGCGCTCGATACTCTGGCCTGAGCCGCCTGTAAGTGTCATTGACGCAGCGATGTGCAGTGATGACGCGAAATTTATTGAGGATGTGGTGCTGCAGGCGTTCGATTTGAAGGATCCGGTTTATATCGTTGGGCAGCAGTATTACACCACGCGAAAAAAGATAGCGGACATCACCAGAGAACTGCAGACCCTGGCCCCCTGGCTCACCGATTCGGAGGCCAGAAAGCGTGTGCGCTGGTGCTTGGAAATATTCAGGGCGAAGGTGTTTCTGTCAGCGAGGAAGAGCCTGAAAGAAAATTCATGATCATGTGTTAATTGGCAAAAAGTGCTATTTATTCGGAATGATGTTGAAAATGGGCCAGAAAATCAGATAATCCATTCATGCTTGGCAGAGCTGCGCCACGATGGCAGCGATGTAAAGCGACAATTTGAAACAACTTTAAACCCCGCCTGCCGGGGTTTTTTGTTATCCGGCGATACGACAGGGGTATTCGCGAAGGTGCATTGCACCAGTACCCCTGTCATATCGCCGTTTTTACTACAGGGCGCAAGATGTTCGATTACCTACAGTCATTGCCATTCCAGATTCATGATCATTTTGCTGCGATGACGGCACTGGTCTTCTTTGCAACTATCTTCAAGATGGTTTTTCCTTTCCTTGCGTACCTGATAAATCGTGTATTTGAGTACAGAAGTTATAAACGCTTCAGCAAAATTGAAGGGATTAGTGATGATCGCGCGCGAGAGATAGCAAGAGATATCTGGAGGCCAAAATCTAAACCTCCAAAATGGCTATTAGCCTTAAAGCGCAAATTGTTCCCCAAAAAATAACTTCATTTTTTTCAAACCGCTTATACACATATGAAGGCTGCCATCCGGCGGCCTTTTTTATTTCCCCTCAATTTTTCTGAGAGGATCCACAGCAATAAGAGGGGGCTAAATGTCCGCAGAACCAATAACTGCAACGGTAACGGCGGGCGTGGCTGCTGGTACAACCGGAATCACCTTCGCCACGCTTTTTCCAGAGGCTACGCCAGCAGTGATGGTCTGCTCCCTCGCTGGGACGGCGCTGTATATCCTCAGCTCTGAGGACCACAAAATCTGGAAGCAGATACTTTTCGCGCTCATTTCCTTCATCGGTGGCATTTACTGCGCCGGTACTGCCTCAGAAATTATCGCCGCCCTTATCAACGCCGGACTGAATCAGCTTAGCCCGCCAGTCACTATCAAGGTATCGCCCGCGATTGGCGCACTGGCGGCTTCAACGGTTTCCGTGACAATTCTGCTGCGCATTCTTGCCCGCTCAAAAACAGGCAATCTGCCCGGCGTGAAGGGGGAAGAATGACGTGGCTGCTGCTGAACTTTCCATGGCTGTTGCTTCACCTTAATGCACTGGCCTGCATCATGATTTCGTTCCGCCTGATGTTTTTCCGTAAGCGCAGTATGCGGCGCCGCCGGGTAATGGAGTTTCTGGCCTATGGGCTGATTCTGGCCCCTGCATACACGGCTTTCCGCATCTGGCACGGCGATTATGTGCAGGTCGATTACGGAGAAATCCTCATTAACGTTGTTGTCTGCGTGGCTGTCTGGCGTGCGGGCGGCAATATCGCTCGCATTACTGGAGAGAGCACAACGTGAACCAAACACAATTTCAAAAGGCGGCAGGTATAAGCGCCGGGCTGGCTGCGCGCTGGTTTCCGCAGATAGACAAGGTTATGCGGGAATTCGGTATTACCGCACCGCTTGACCAGGCCATGTTTATCGCTCAGATGGGGCACGAGTCCTCAGGCTTTACCCGGCTGGTGGAAAACCTGAATTACGCGGCTGAAAGCCTGGTACCCACATTTGGCAGGCACCGCATCACACCCCAGCAGGCCGCCGCGCTCGGCAGAACGGCAACGCAACCGGCCAACCAGAAAGCGATCGCCAATCTTGTTTACGGTGGCGAGTGGGGGAAAAAGAATCTGGGTAATCAGGTAGCGGGCGACGGCTGGAAGTATCGAGGGCGCGGGCTGAAGCAAATCACCGGGCTGAGCAACTACCGCAGCTGCGGTCAGGCGCTGAAGCTGGATTTGGTAACACAGCCAGAATTGCTGGAGGTGGACGAAAACGCCGCGCGTTCAGCTGCGTGGTTCTATGCTTCCCGCGGCTGCCTGCTCCACTCCGGCGATGTTGAGCGCGTTACGCAGCTAATCAACGGCGGCCGAAACGGGCTGGAGCAACGCCGCGCACTGTTTAATCTGGCTAAATCCGTGCTGGTCTGAGGTGACTATGAGCATCATCGAAATGATTTTGGGCGGTATTGCTGCGCTGGTGGCCGTCGCATTCAGCGGGTTTGTTGCTGGCAATATTCGTGGCAGCGGAAAGGCAGAGGCAAAAGCCAGTAAGCAACGCACCGAAGAGAATGCTGCGGCGACCGTTGCTGCGGCGGAACGCAAAGCGGAAGTGACGAAAGAGGCCAGCAATGTACAGCAGACTGTTAATCACATGCCTGATGACGATGTTGATCGCGAGCTGCGCGCAGACTGGACCCGCAAGGGTTGAGGTAGTGGACACTGCTTGCGATTGGGTTAAACCCATTTACGGAACGGATCACGACTGGGAAGTACTGGACCGTCAGACGAAGAAAGACATCCTGGCGCACAACAAAGCGTGGCAGGCGAACTGCCAGAAGGTGAGCCCATGAGTTACACGCGATGCACCTTTTGCGGTTCAGGTTTGCACACCCGAGAGAATTGCCCGCACACATGGAGCGGCAACGCTCGCCGGGTGAATCTGCGCTGTAACTACTGCGGTGCAACCGGTCACAATTCTAACGCCTGCCCGCACAACGCCAGCAGCGCTAACCGTCGTCGTCTTAATTACGATTTCTATCTGGACTGAGGATAAAAATGCCATCTCCAATCATTAAGTATTTTGCATACCAGCATCTGCCTGCGCACCTGCAGGAAGTGAGTAAACCAATTGGTGATCTTGCGACACTTATGGATGAAACGTTGCCTGATGGTGCTGAAAAGTCAGCAGGCTTGCGCAAGCTTCTTGAAGCGAAAGATGCACTGGTTCGCGCGAAACTCGGCTAGCCATTACAAAGCTCACCTGCTGGTGGGCTTGATAATGGATAGTACATATCGCGGAGAATTATTTTATAACTTAATGATTTTAAATGTTTTGTTTGACTTTCAATAATGATGTGGTTAATTTTTCAACACAAAACGCATCTTGAGGTCACAAATGAAAACAGCCATGATTCCAAGCCTGAATTTTACTACCAATAGCTATGACTTGCTAAACGGTCGAGTGGTATTCAGAAATCCTGATACCCCAAAATCAATTACGCCTCGCAATCAAAAGGCGTATTTAAACAGAGCATTCCCCGCGATAGTTGATGGTAAGAATGTTATATTGCAATTGCACACGTGCCGCCTTAACAGCACGGTATTTGAAATTAAGTAGCTGACAAATGTATTAAATTTCAGTTTGCCACTAGCATTATCCGGTGGCTTTTTTTATGCGTAAAGCACATGCGGCCTGAAAATTATGCATTCCATTATTTGCATAGCCAGCGGTCCGTCGTTGACGCGTGCCGATTGCAAGATGGCATCCTCTTCCGGTTTTTCAGTTATCTCGGTTAACTCCAGTTGGGCGGTAGTACCAGAATGCCAGCATATTTACGCCGCTGACTGTTGTTGGTGGGAAGAATATGGCGCAGGGGTAACATCAGAGGCGACTCGGTGGTGTGGTGATGAGTTCACGGCCCGGCGTTTTGGCATTAACTGGCTACCGTCTGAAATCCCCGGATCGTTTAATTCAGGTCAGCGCGCCATTGAGCTGGCTATCCACCTTGGTGCCAGCCGCGTCCTGTTGCTGGGTTATGACTGCTCAATACGTAACGGTACCCACTGGCACGGCAACCACGCTCTGTTGTCCAACCCGGACAAATTCAGCGTAGCGCGCTGGCAGGATGAATTTTCCCGCCTCCGTGCTGTTGCTGGTGGTGTCGAGATAATTAACTGTTCCCGCTTTACGCGGCTTACCTGCTTCCCCCAACAGTCCCTCGAGACTGCACTTTCTCTGTAGGAAATTTATGAAAAGACGAAAGGTCTGCATCCGCGGGATGTACGGGCTTGGTGACTCTATTTACCAGCGTGCGTTTGTACGCCAGTTCCCCGGTGCGTTTCTGCGTACACCCTGGCCGGAGCTATACAGTGATCTCGATGTGAAATTTGTTCGCTCGAATACTGCGCTCAGGACTCAGCGAAAAAACGAAGAGCAAACCAACGTGCAGTTTGTTCCGGAGCCATTGCGGCCGTCGGAGATACTGACAATTTTTTATGGCCCCGAAGAACTGAGTAAAGGGTCCATCATTGACGCCATGACCTGGCAGTTTGGCAAGATGGCCAGCGTGTTTGATCTGCCGTCATTCGGTGAATCGCCGGTGCAGGTTGATAAGCCGGTTGCAGTTATCCGTCCTGCCACCGTTCGCAAAGAGTGGGCGAACCCCGCGCGAAATCCTGACCCCAAACATCTGGCAGATGCTGCACGTGAGCTGCGTAAACATTTTTACGTTGTGAGTCTGGCTGACCTTGAAGAGGGTGAAGAGTGGCTGGTGGGGGATCTTCCTGAGGCCGATCTCTATCTGCACAAAGGCGAGCTGTTACTAACGGAAATGCTGGCGCTGGTGGAACATGCCGCCGTCGTGGTTTCCGGTGTTGGCTGGGCGCTGCCCGCGGCTATTTGCTACAAGACGCCTGTTTTCATCGTTCAGGGTGGATGCGGTGCGCACAATGCCCCCCATATCGTTACCGACCCTGAAATGGATCTCTCCCGCGTTGGCTGGGCGCAGCCCGATGATTACTGCATGTGCGCGAGCATGCAACACGACTGCAGTAAGCACATCACTGATTTCCTCGATAACTTCAAAGGCTGGCTACATGACATTGTTCTCACATGAAATGCAAAACGGCCTTGTCTGGCTGCCCGAACTGGGCATAGGCCGGTTCCCGGTACCACCCGAACGGCCATACGATGCCAGTTATTTTGCAAAGTATCGACAGATGGCCCAGACCAACATGGGTATTCAGCTGAATGCGGCACGTATACAGCTGGTGGCCCGCCATCATCAGGGCAAAGTGCTCGACGTGGGGATCGGGTCTGGTCAGTTCGTGGAGACACGGCCTGAAACATGGGGCTATGACGTGAATCCTGAAGGGGTCGCCTGGCTTAAAGCTGGTGGCCGCTGGGCGAACCTTTACGACCCTTATTTCCCTGACGGTGATTTTCCCGCGCTGACGTTCTGGGATTCGCTGGAGCACATCGACGATCCAGAAGCAGCTGTGGCGCGCGCCGGTCAGTGGGTGTTTGTGTCGCTGCCTGTATTCAAAAATGCAGAACATATCCTGACGTCCCGGCATTACCGCAAGGACGAGCACATCTGGTATTTCACCGATGAAGGAATCCGGCGCTGGTTTGGTGTGCAGGGGTTTGTCTGTGCTGAACATAACACCATTGAGAGCATGCTCGGGCGTGACGGCATCAGCAGCTATGCATTCAGGAGAGTTAATCATGCCGCCGAGAACGCCTAAGGCGTGTCGCAAACGAGGCTGTCGCAACACCACAACGGACAGCAGCGGATATTGCGAGCAGCACAGGGGAGAAGGCTGGAAACAATACAAGCCCGGACAGACCCGGCAACAACGCGGCTACGGCTCACGGTGGGATGTGATCCGCCCGCGCATCATCAAGCGTGATAAAGGTTTGTGTCAGGAGTGTTTGCGTACCGGTGTTGTCCGGGAGGCAAAGTGCGTCGATCACATCGTTGCTAAGGCTCATGGGGGGACGGATGAGGACGGGAATTTACAGAGCCTCTGCTGGCCTTGCCATAAAGCCAAAACAGCTCGAGAAAGGCTCAAATGAGAATCGCTCTCGAATGATGCATCATCAAATGAGAACGAATGTCATTTGCATGGGTGGGGGGAGGTAAAATCTCTCCCGCCTTTGCCCTTCCGGACTGCCCGCCTCATCAAATTTTTACGCGCCAAAAATAAGAAACTTTTTTCCTGAAGGTTTCGCCTATTGATTTGGAGGTTTTAATGGGTGGAGTTGTGCGTTCTTCCGGTGCCGGCCGCAAGCGTAATTTACCCTCAAACCTGAAGAGCAAACTGACCAGGATTACGCCGCCGGATGAGTTAATGAGCGATATAGCGATCCGCATCTGGAAAACGCAGAGCAAAATTTTAATCGAACGTGGCGTTTTTGATCTCGAAGACGCCCCGTTACTCCTGGCGTACTGCAACGCGTTTCACCTGATGGTTGAGGCCGAAAAAGTCATCGCGAAAGATGGCCTGACCGTATCAAGTGAAATGGGGGGTGAGAAAAAACACCCTGCAGTTAATGTCCGTAATGACTCCGTTTCGCAACTCGCCCGTCTGGGTTCACTTCTCGGATTAGACCCGCTCAGCCGCATAAGAATGACCAGCGGTAAAAATGATCCGGACGATGAAGGGAATGAATTTGATGAGTTTGACTGATGGCTACATATCCGAACGTCAATACGGCGAACCAGTATGCGCGGGACGTCGTGAACGGGAAGATACTGGCCTGCCGGTTAACCATTCTTGCCTGTCAGCGACATCTGGACGACCTGGAACGCGCCAAAGATCCACGCTGGCCTTACCGCTTCGATAAAAATAAAGCAGAACGTTTCCTCCGCTTCTCCCAGAAAATGCCGCACACCTCCGGAGAGTGGGCTCGCCGGAAGCTACGTATTGAGTTTGAACCGTGGCAGAAATTCGCGCTTGGCGTGCCGTTTGGCTGGGTGCGCAAGGATACCGGCTTTCGTCGGTTCACTGAGATTTACATCGAGGTGCCACGTAAAAACGGTAAATCGGCGATCGCGGCGGCCGTCGGCAATTACATGTTCTGTGCTGATGGTGAATACGCAGCGGAAGTCTACTGTGGTGCCACGACGGAAAAACAGGCCTGGAAAGTCTTTGCGCCTGCACTGGCGATGGTGAAAAAGCTTCCGGCACTGCGCCAGAAGTTCAGCATCAAACCCTGGGCGAAGAAGATGACGCGCCCGGACGGCTCCCTGTTCGCGCCAGTTATCGGTGATCCTGGCGACGGTGATTCACCATCCTGCGCCATCATCGATGAGTATCACGAGCACGATACAGACGCGCTCTATACCACGATGACCACCGGGATGGGGGCAAGGGAACAGCCAATCACGCTTATCATCACCACGGCGGGTTTCGATATTGCCTCGCCATGTTATGAGAAGCGCACGCAGGTGGTCGAAATACTGGAGCGCATCAGAGAAGGTGGTGAAAACGAGGCAATTTTCGGGATCATCTACACCCTGGATGATGATGACGACTGGACGCAGCCGGAAGCGCTGAAAAAGGCCAACCCGAATTACAACATTTCGGTGAAAGAGGGATTCCTCAAGGCCAAGCAGTTGCTGGCGATGTCCACGCCCAGCCAGACAAACAAAATACTCACCAAGCATTTTAATAAATGGGTGAGCTCTAAAGCGGCATTCTACAACCTGCAGAAGTGGATGACCGCGGCAGACAAAACGCTCAAACTGTCCGATTTTGCGGGGGAAGAGTGTTTTCTCGGCATCGACCTGGCATCAAAACTCGACCTCAACGCGGTGGTGCCGGTGTTCCGCCGGGAAATCGACGGAGTAAGCCATTATTACTGCGTTTCGCCTCTGTTCTGGGTGCCGGAAGACACTGTCTACGCCACGGACCCGGCGCTGAAAACGATCGCCGACCGTTACCAGTCCTTTGTTAATCAGGGAGTGCTGGTTCCATCAGACGGTGCAGAAGTGGATTACCGCCTTATTTACGAAGCGATCCTGAAATTACGTGAAACCGTGAAAATAGCGGCGAGCCCGATTGACCCCTATGGCGCAACCGGCCTTTCTCACATGTTGCAGGATGAAGGGCTGGAGCCCGTCACCATTACCCAGAACTACACCAACATGAGCGACCCGATGCGAGAGATTGAGGCTGCGATCGCTGCTGGCCGCTTCCATCACGACGGCAATCCGCTGATGACCTGGTGCATATCAAACGTGGTCGGCAAATATTTACCAGGTAGTGATGATGTTGTTCGCCCGGTAAAAGAGGGCGCAGGCAACAAAATCGATGGTGCAGTTGGCCTGATGATGGGTGTTGGCCGCGCAATGCTGAATGAGCCGAAAGACTTCCTTTCTAACCTCGATCCTGATGAGGAACTGTTATTCCTGTGAAATCACTAATTATCGATGTGGCCGGGCTGGCAGGCTTCGGCGCGCTGGTGGGAGGCGTTTACCTCAAATTTGGCGCGGCGGTTGCTCTCATGGCTGGGGGTAGCGGTCTGCTGCTGTGGGCGCTGCTGGCCGCCAGGAGAATAAAGTCATGCTGATTGATGCCATTTATCGAAGTAACTCGCTGGAAAACCCCGCGGTACCGCTCACCGTTGAATCAGCCGAAAATGACGGGATTTTTAACGGCGATGTGATCGTCAATCCCCGGACGGCGATGAAACTGGCAGCGGTTTATGCCTGTATTTACGTCATTTCGTCCAACGTTGCGCAGATGCCGCTGCACGTCATGCGGCGCACCGGAAAGAAGGTCGAGGCCGCCCGCGATCATCCGGCGTTTTATCTGGTTCACGACGAGCCGAACGCCTGGCAGACCAGCTATAAGTGGCGCGAGCTGAAACAGCGGCACATTCTGGGCTGGGGAAATGGCTACACGCGGGTAATTCGACACCGCCGGACCGGTGAAGTGACCGGTCTCGAAGCCTGTATGCCATGGGAAACAACGCTGCTCAACACCGGCGGGCGCTATACCTACGGCGTTTATAACGAAGAGGGGGCCTTCGCCATCAATCCTGACGACATGATCCACGTCAGGGCGCTGGGTAACGATCAGAAAATGGGACTCAGCCCGGTACTTCAGCATGCTGAAACCATCGGAATGGGCATGAGCGGGCAGAAGTACACGGAAAGTTTCTTCAGCGGAAATGCCCGTCCTGCCGGGATTGTGTCAGTGAAAGGTCCGCTGAATAAAGATAGCTGGGGATGGCTGAAAGATCAGTGGCAAAAGGCTACAGCGATGCTTCGCAGCAAGGAAAATAAAACCATGCTGCTACCGGCCGACCTTGACTATAAGGCGCTGACAGTCTCCCCGGTTGATGCCCAGCTCATCGATATGATGAAGCTCAACCGCTCGATGATTGCCGGTATTTTCAACGTGCCGGCACACATGATCAACGACCTCGAAAAAGCCACTTTCTCCAATATTTCCGAGCAGGCGATTCAGTTTGTCCGCTACACGATGATGCCGTGGGTGACGAACTGGGAGCAGGAGCTTAACCGCAGGTTATTCACCCGCGCCGAACGGGCAGCCGGTTATTACGTGCGATTTAACCTGGCCGGTCTGCTGCGCGGTACCGCAAAAGAGCGTGCGGAGTTCTATCACTACGCCATCACCGACGGCTGGATGAGTCGCAACGAGGCTCGCGCGTTTGAGGACATGAACCCGAAAGACGGCCTCGATGAAATGCTCGTCAGCGTCAACGCCTCCCAGCCAGCCAAACCTACAACCCAGGAGAACACTCAAGATGAGTGAACGAGAAATTCGCTGTTACAGCGGCGAAGTGCGCGCTGAAACGCACGACAGCGAACCCAGCCGGATCATCGGGTACGGTTCGGTTTTTGACAGCCGTTCCGAACTGATTTTCGGATCGTTTCGCGAAATCATCCGGCGCGGTGCGTTTGATGATGTGCTTCAGGACGACGTCCGGGCGCTGTTTAACCATGATCCCAATTTTATTCTGGGGCGCACCCAGGCGGGCACGCTTGCACTGACGGTGGATGAACGCGGTCTGCGTTACGACATCACCGCGCCAGAAACCCAGACAATCCGCGATCTGGTGCTGGCACCTATGCAGCGCGGAGATATTAACCAGTCCTCTTTTGCTTTTCGCGTAGCGCGCGACGGAGAGGAATGGTACCAGGACGAGGAAGGCGTGGTAATCCGTGAGATTACCCGCTTTTCCCGTCTGCTGGATGTCAGCCCTGTGACATATCCGGCGTACCAGGAGGCGGATTCCGCCGTCCGCTCAATGAAAGCCTGGCAGGAGGCGCGCGACAGTGGCGCGCTGCAGAAAGCCATTAACCAACGAATGGCGCGTGAGCGCGTCCTGACCCTTCTTAACGCGTAAGGAAAAACCATGAAATTGCATGAACTGAAACAAAAACGTAATACCATCGCGACCGATATGCGTGCGCTGAATGAAAAAATCGGCGATAACGCATGGACGGAAGAACAGCGCACCGAGTGGAACAAGGCAAAATCAGAGCTGGAAGCCCTTGATGAGCGCATTGCCCGCGAAGAAGAACTGCGCCGCCAGGACCAGACCTACGTTGATGAAAACGAGGAAGAGCAGCGCAATAATCAGGATCCTGATAAAAATATCCTGCAGGACGAAAAACGCGGGCAGATCTTTGATAAATGGATGCGTCACGGTGCCAGCGAACTGAGTTCAGAAGAGAAAAGAGCTTTACGCGAACTGCGCGCGCAGGGCGTGGCGCCAGATGAAAAAGGCGGTTACACCGTGCCTGATACCTTCCTGGCAAAAGTCGTTGAGCAGATGAAAGCCTATGGCGGTATTGCCAGCGTGGCGCAAATCCTGACGACCTCCGACGGTCGCACTATGGAGTGGGCCACCGCGGATGGTACCGCTGAAATGGGCGTGCTGCTGGGTGAGAACGAAGAAGCCGGGGAAGAAGATACCGAATTCGGCATGGATAGTCTGGGTGCGGTGAAAATGACCTCCAAGATTATCCGCGTGTCCAACGAGCTGCTGCAGGACAGCGCGATTGACATGGAAGCCTATCTCTCCCGCCGAATTGCAGAGCGTATTGGACGCGGTGAAGCACGTTATCTCATTCAGGGTACCGGCACCGGCACGCCAAAACAGCCGAAGGGGCTTAAAGCCTCGGTAACCGGCACCACTCAGACAGCCGCCGCCACCGCTGTGAAGTGGCGGGAAATTCTGGCGCTGAAACACAGCATTGACCCGGCGTACCGCCGCGGGCCGAAGTTCCGCCTGGCGTTTAATGACAACACGCTGAAACTCATCAGCGAGATGGAAGACGGTCAGGGGCGTCCGCTCTGGCTGCCGGATATCGTCGGCGTGGCGCCAGCATCAGTGCTCAATGTTCCGTATGTCATCGACCAGGAAATTGATGATATCGGCGCGGGCAAAAAATTCATGTTCTGTGGCGACTTCGATCGCTTCATCATCCGCCGTGTTCGTTACATGATCCTGAAGCGCCTGGTGGAGCGTTACGCAGAATTTGACCAGACAGGCTTCCTGGCATTCCATCGCTTTGACTGCATCCTGGAAGACACCTCTGCCATTAAAGCGCTGATGGGCAAGGGCTCTACAAGCAGTTAATAAACTCGACGACTGAACAAACCATGCCGCGTTAAGCGGTTTTTTTGTGCCCGCCATCTGGCGGGCGCAGGAGGATCCTATGTTGCTTTCTCCTGAGGAAATCAAGGCTCAGCTCAGGCTGGACGAGGATTACACCGATGAAGACAAGTTTCTTGAGCTGCTGGGGCGGGCGGTTCAGGCCCGGACAGAAAATTTTCTGAACCGGAGACTCTATGCTGCGGAGACAGGGGTGCCAGCCGACGATCCGGAGGGGCTGATTCTCTCGGATGACATCCGGATGGGGATGCTGCTGTTGCTGACGCATTTCTACGAGAACCGCTCAACCGTCACCGAAGTGGAGAAAGTCGAACTGCCGATGAGTTTTAACTGGCTCGTCGGTCCATACAGGTACATCCCGCTATGAAACTCAGGCAGGCGCAGGCCAGCGCCACATACCTTTTGCCCGACCCGGGCGAACTGGACCAGCGAATCGTTATCCGGCGGCGTGTCGACGTGCCAGCGGATGATTTTGGCGTGTCACCTACTTATCCGGAGGAGATCCGGACGTGGGCCAAAAAAGCACAACCCGGCGCGGCGGCGTATCAGGGGTCTGTGCAGGTTGAAAATAAGGTGACCCATTATTTCACCATCCGTTTTCGCCGAGGCATTACCGCAGATCATGAAGTGGTTCACGAGGATATTTCGTATCGGGTCAAACGCGTCAGGGACCTGAACAGCAAACGCCGTTTTCTGTTGCTCGAGTGCGAAGAACTGGGTACCGACAGCGGGAGTGACTATGCCGCAGACAGCATTTTTACACGTTGATTTCGCACAGCCGGACGAGCTGGTCTTTAACCGGGCGAGGATGCGACGGGCGTTCGTCAAAATCGGTCAGGTTCACATGCGCGATGCCCGGCGGCTGGTAATGAAACGTGGTCGCTCGAAGCCTGGCGAAAACCCCTCATACCGGACGGGGCAGCTGGCGCGCTCAATCGGCTACTACGTGCCCCGCGCTTCTAAAAAACGTCCGGGGCTCATGGTGAAGATTGCACCAAACCAGAAGAACGGGGAGGGCAATCGGCATATCAACGGCGCTTTTTACCCTGCATTCCTGTTTTACGGTGTTCGCCGGGGCGCGAAGCGCAAGAAAGGGCATCATCGCGGCGCTTCGGGTGGCAGTGGCTGGCGCGTGGCTCCGCGTAACAACTACATGACGGAGGTGCTGGATAAACGCCGCAGCTGGACACGTTACGTGCTCTCCCGCGAGCTGCGTAAATCCCTCCGACCTCAGCGCAGGAAGAAAAAATGAAACTAACTCCGATTATTGCGGCGCTTCGCGCCCGATGTCCGCTGTTTGAAAACCGTGTTGGCGGCGCCGCGCAGTTTAAAGCGATCCCCGAAGCCGGAAAGCTCAGGCTGCCAGCTGCGTATGTCGTGCCATCTGAAGACGTCACCGGCGAGCAGAAATCGCAAACGGACTACTGGCAGGATCTGACGGAGGGTTTCTCCGTCATCGTCGTGCTCAGTAACGAACGGGATGAAAAAGGGCAGTGGGCATCATATGACGCCGTTCATGACGTCAGGCAGCTTATCTGGAAAGCGCTGCTGGGCTGGGTTCCTGATCCACAGGCACATGAAATTCAGTACGCCGGAGGGATGCTGCTGGATCTGAACCGCCACGAGCTGTATTACCAGTTTGACTTCACGGTGAAGTATGAAATCACCGAAGAGGACACCCGCCAGCAGGACGACCTGGACGCATTACCCGACCTTAAAACGCTCAGTATTGATGTTGATTTTATCGAACCCGGTACCGGGCCAGACGGCAACATTGAGCACCACACCGAAATAACCTTTCAGGATTAATTCATGTTTGTGAAACCCGTCAAAGGGCAGTCCGTTCCGGATCCTGCCCGTGGTGATGTTTTGCCAGAAAAAGGGCGAAACGTCGAAGCGTCCGCGTACTGGTTCCGCCGGAAAGCCGCTGGCGAAATCGAAGTAATTCAACCAAAAGGGGCTAAAGATGACCGTAAGCTTTAATTACATCCCGGCTGATAACCGGGTACCGCTGTTTTATGCCGAAATGGACAACAGCGCCGCCAATACGGCACAGGACAGCGCGCCATCCCTGCTGATTGGCATGGCATTGTCTGATGCTGAAATGCCCGTTAACCAGCTGGTCATCATGCCGTCGAAAGACCTGGCGAAGAAAATGGCAGGCCGCGGCAGCCAGCTGGCGCGCATGGTGGAAGCCTATCGCCGTGTTGACCCGTTCGGTGAATTGTGGGTTATCGCTGTGCCTGACAGCGGGCAGGCGGCAACCGGCACGATCACCTTCTCAGGCACGGCAACAGATGCGGGGGCGGTAAACCTGTATATCGGTACTACCCGTGTACAGATTACCGTGGCCGCTAAAGACACCGGCGCGGATGCAGCGCAGGCGCTGCTGGCTGCCATTAACGGCAATCAGGATCTGCCGGTCACCGCTCAGTATAAAATGACCTCGGCAGGACCTGCGCAGGGAACGCTTGAGCTCACTGCAGTTAATAGCGGTACCGGCGGCAACAGCATTCCGCTTACGCTGAATTACTACGGCACGGCCAGCGGCGAAGAAGTACCTGCAGGCTTAAGCGTGCAGGTCGGGAAAATGAGCGGCGGTGCCGGCGATCCTGATTTATCAGCAACCATCGCCGCGATGGGTGACGAGCCATTCGATTATATTGGCCTGCCGTTCAGCGACAGCGCCTCGCTGCAGCTGATGGCGACCGAGATGAACGACAGTTCCGGGCGCTGGAGTTACATTCGCCAGCTGTACGGCCACGTGTATACGGCCCGAACCGGTTCATTGTCCGAGCTGGTCGCCTATGGCGATACGTTTAACTATCAGCACATCACCATTGCGGGTTATGAAAAGGATGTACAGACGCCGGTGGATGAGCTGGTGGCATATCGTCTGGCGCGTCAGGCTGTGTTTTTGCGCAATGACCCGGCGCGCCCGACGCAGACTGGAGAACTGACGGGTGCTCTCCCTGCGCCAACCGGAAAACGCTTTACCATCACGGAGCAGCAGTCCTTGCTGACGCATGGCATTGCGACGGCGTACACCGAATCCGGCATTTTGCGCATTCAGCGTGACATCACCACCTACCGGAAAAATGCTTACGGCGTGGCAGATAACAGCTATCTGGACAGCGAAACGCTGCATACCAGCGCCTACGTTCTGCGACGCCTGAAGTCGGTGATCACCAGCAAGTACGGTCGCCACAAGCTGGCGAATGACGGCACCCGCTTTGGCCCCGGCCAGGCGATTGTCACACCATCGGTCATTCGGGGTGAGCTGGGGGCAGTTTATCGCCAGCTGGAGCGTGAGGGCATCGTGGAAAACTTCGATCTCTTCCAGCAATACCTGATTGTCGAGCGTAACGCGAATGACCCGAACCGTCTTGATGTACTGTTCCCGCCGGATTACGTCAACCAGCTGCGCGTGTTCGCTGTCCTTAACCAGTTCCGTCTGCAATACAACAAGGAGGCCGCATAATGGCAAAGATTGCGGGTACCACTTATTTCAAAATCGACGGACAGCAGCTGTCCATCACCGGCGGTATTGAGGTGCCGATGAACACCCGCGTGCGTGATGACGTGATCGGCCTGGCTGGTGATGTCGATTACAAAGAAACGCACCGGGCACCTTATACGAAGGTGACGGCGAAGGTGCCGAAGAATTTCCCGGTGAACAAAATCACCACCGCCGACACCATGACCATCACCTCTGAGCTGGCCAACGGGCAGGTCTATGTACTTTCGAATGCCTGGCTGCACGGTGAAGCAAACCATAACCCCGAAGAGGGCACGGTGGATCTGGAATTCCACGGTGAAGAAGGATTTTACCAATGACGAAAGAACTGGTCCTGAAAAAGCCGATCACGGCTCATAACGAAAAACTGCACGTGCTGGAGCTGCGCGAGCCCACTTACGACGAAATTGAGAGTATAGGCTTCCCGTTTACCGTGTCCGGCGACGGAGGGTTAAAGCTGGATAGTGCCGTGGCGCTGAAGTATATCCCTGTGCTGGCGGGGATCCCCCGTTCGTCTGCCGCGCAGCTGGCAAAGTTGGACATCTTCAAAACCTGCATGTTGATCCTGAATTTTTTTACCCAATCGGAGACGGATCAAACCTCAGACGACGACTCTATAACGTCGCCTGGTTCTGGAAATTAAACCCCCTTGAGCTACGGCGGACGGCTATTTCCGACTTCCTTGAACTGGAAGCGGAGGCCGTCCGCATCAACGAGGAAGTAAAAAATGGCTGACAGTTTCCAGTTAAAGGCAATCATCACCGCCGTTGACCAGCTGACCGGGCCGATGAAAGGGATGCAGCGTGAGCTTAAGGGATTCCAGAAGGAAATGGGCAGTCTGGCGCTGGGGGCGGTGGCGGCGGGAACCGCTATTCTCGGCGCGCTGGCGCTGCCCGTTAATGCTGCGATCGGTTTTGAGTCAAAAATGGCTGACATCCGGAAGGTTGTTGATGGCCTCGATGATAAAAAAGCGTTCGCGCAGATGAGTGACGATATCCTGACGCTTTCCACGCAGTTACCGATGGCGGCGGAGGGGATCGCAGAAATTGTGGCGGCAGGCGGGCAGGCGGGGATCGCGCGCAGTGACCTGATGCAGTTTGCTAACGATGCCGTGAAAATGGGAGTGGCGTTTGACACGACCGCCGAAGAGTCCGGCCAGATGATGGCGCAGTGGCGAACGGCGTTCAAACTGACGCAGGATGATGTGGTTGTTCTCGCCGATAAGATCAACTATCTGGGGAATACCGGTCCGGCAAATGCGGCAAAAATATCGGAAATCGTGACCCGTATCGGACCGCTGGGTAGCGTTGCCGGGGTGGCCTCCGGTGAGATTGCAGCAATGGGCGCCACGATCGCGGGAATGGGGGTTGAATCAGAAATTGCCTCAACCGGCATCAAAAACTTCATGTTGTCTTTGACCGCAGGTAACTCTGCAACCAAAGCGCAGAAACAGGCCCTGGCTTTCCTGAAGCTGAACCCGAAACAGCTTGCAGAAGATATGCAGAAAGATTCGCGAGGGGCAATGCTGAGGGTGCTGGATTCCCTCGCAAAAGTGCCCAAAGCGAAGCAGGCCGCCGTCATGAACGCCCTGTTTGGCAAGGAATCTCTGAGCGCGATTGCCCCTCTGCTGACCAACCTGGATTTGTTACGCACCAACTTTAACCGTGTAGCAGATGCCCAGGAATGTGGTGGCTCGATGCAGAAGGAATACGCATCCCGCGCGGCCACGACAGAAAACCAGCTGGTTCTGCTGAAAAACAGCGTGAATGCCATTTCGGTAACGCTGGGTGACACCTTCCTGCCAGCCGTTAACGAGGCAGCAAAAGCGGTGATGCCTTATCTGGAACAGCTCAGAGCTTTCGTTCGTGCAAATCCTGAGCTGGTGCAGGCGGCTGCCAAATTCGGCGCTGCGCTGCTGGGTGTCGGCGTCTCCATCGGCGTGTTATCGCGTGCAATCAAAATCCTGAACACGGTGATCAACCTCTCTCCTGCAAAAATAGCGATTGCAGCGCTGGCGGCAGGCGCGATCCTGATTATTCAGAACTGGGATGATGTTGCCCCGGTGATAAAAGCGGCATGGGTTGAAGTGGATAAAGTTGCCCAGGCATTTGGCGGCTGGGAAACTGTTCTGGGCGGTGTTGGCCTGTATATGACAGGCGTATTCACGGTTAAAACGCTGGGTACGCTGCGCACCGCCCTGACCTTAGCAACACAGCTTTCTGGTGTGCTGGGGAAAATTGCCACGCTGGGGGCGACCACTGTTCAGATTGCTGTTGCGATCTACATGTTTGAGCAGCTCAAAGAGATAGCCGATGCAGCGAAGGAAGCTGACCATACCGATTCATTCTGGCAGTCACTGAAAAATCGCTGGAACGCCGGGGGCTGGTATAACAATAAGCAGCAGGTTCAGCAGCGTGACATGTGGACTGGGCAGACGACGAGGGAGAATTTTTCGCTATCTCCACCGGTACTGAGCCAGGGGCCTGTGCTTGATCGTGCTGCTGCGCCAGCTGCACAGCGCAGTGAGCTAAAAGTGACTTTCGATAATGCTCCTCCAGGCATGAGAGTGCTGGATATCCCGAAATCGGGAAATCCGCTGATGGATGTGACTCACGATGTCGGTTATTCACCATTCCGCACACCACGTTAAACCCGCCTAAGGCGGGTTTTCTTTTGGGGGCAATATGGCTTTTTTTTCTTCAAACGACTGGCGCGATCGTCTTCGTGATGCGTCGTTTCGTGGCGTACCTTTTTCAGTGGAAGATGATGAAGGTTCATTTGGGCGCCGTGTTCAGGTGCATGAATATCCCAATCGCGATAAACCGTTCACGGAGGATTTAGGTCGGGCAACGCGCCGGATGACTATTAACGCCTATCTGGTAGGTGACGACTATGCGGACAAGCGCGATCGCCTTATTGGCGCTATTGAAACCTCCGGGCCGGGTACGCTTGTCCATCCTCAGTATGGAGAAATGCAGGGCAGTATCGACGGTCAGGTGAGGGTCACGCACAGCAATGCAGAAGGGCGCATGTGCCGTGTTTCCTTCCAGTTCGTGGAGAGCGGCGAACTCTCATTTCCTGTTGCGGGTATGGCGACGGCGCAGCGCCTCACACAATCAGGCGGCCTGTTTGATGACGCGATTGAAAGCATGTTCTCAGCATTTTCACTCTCCGGCATTGCCGATTTCATCCAGAATGATGTGCTGGCTGATGCAGCCGCGATGCTTGGCGATGTTGCTGACGCGTTCAGGATGGTTGATTCCGGCGTCTCAGCGGCGATGCGACTGCTGCAGGGGGATTTGTCAGTCATTCTGATGCCACCCAGCGCAGCCAGTGATTTCGTGAGAGCGCTGCAAAAAGCATGGCGCGCCGGGGACAGGCTTACAGGCGATACATCAGACCTGGTGACAATGATAAAAACCATGTCAGGTGTAACGCTGGATCCTGGGCTGGCGCCACGTGGAACCTGGCCGACAGATTCCGGTTCAGTCGGTATGCAAAAATCCCGCAGTAACATGGTCGCCGCAGCGATCCGTTCCACGGCAATCAGCACGGCATCCCAGACCGTTGCAACACTGGCACAGCCGAAAACCATCGCGGCGCCGCAGGGGCAAACCGGGAAAGTTACCGGCGGTGCGTCCACTAACGATATCATCAATATTTCACATCCCGCGCTGGACGGTTCGGCCAGTACGACGGTTGAAGACGATCCGCCCACGTGGGATGAATTAAATGAAATTCGCTCGGCTCTGAATTCCGCTATCGATCAGGAGCAGCTGCGCATCACAGACGACGGGATTTTTCAGCAAATCACTGTGCTCAGAACGGACCTGAACCGGGATATTTCCGCGCGTCTTGCACAGGTGGAAATCACTGCTGAGCGCACGCCCCCGGAAGTTCTCCCTGCGCTGGTGCTGGCGGCGGGCTGGTATGACGACGCGGCGCGGGAAGATGACATTCTCACCCGTAACGTGTTTCCCCATCCGGGTTTTGTGCCTGTTAAACCTCTGAGGGTACCGGTCCGATGAACAATACTGTTTTTTTACGTGTGAATGGCCGTGAGTGGGGCGGATGGACATCTTCCCGCATCAGCGCGGGCATTGACCGGATAGCCCGCGATTTCAACGTGTCGATCACCCGGCAGTGGCCGGGTAGTGATGGTGTGCCGCAGATTAAAAACGGCGATCGGGTTGAGGTGATGATAGGCGATGACCTGGTGATTACGGGCTGGGTTGAGGCGTTACCGCTGCGCTACGATGCAACGGCAATCACAATGGGGATCGTTGGCCGCAGCAAAACAGCAGACCTTATTGACTGCTCGGCGGTGCCAGCGCAGCACAATGGCAAAACTCTTTTCCGTATTGCCAGCGCGCTGGCTAAGCCATTCGGCGTGGACGTTGTGGACGCAGGTACACCTGCGACTGTAGTCATTGACGCGCAGCCGGAACACGGTGAAACGGTGGTGGAGTGTCTGAACCGCCTGCTGGGGCAGGTGCAGGCGCTGGCCTACGATGATGCACAGGGCAGGCTGGTGCTCGGTACACCTGGAGCTGAGAAAGCGGCCACGGCGCTGGTGCTGGGCGAAAATATTCTTTCGTGCGATACAGAGCGTAGTGTCCGCGATCGGTTTTCCAGCTACCTGGTCACCGGCCAGCGCCCCGGCACTGATGACGATTTCGGTGAAGCGACGATTGCCGCCATCCGGCAGAGTACGACAGATACCGGAGTGACCCGCTACCGTCCGCACACCGTCCAGCAGTCCGGTACCGCGACGACGGACAGTTGCAAAGCTCGCTGTGAGTTTGAGGCCAGACAACGTGCTGCAAAAACGCGTGAAACCACGTACACGGTTCAGGGCTGGAGGCAGGGCAACGGCGAACTCTGGCGGCCAAATCTTTCTGTCATTGTCTATGACCCGTTGAATGGTTTCGATAACGAGACTCTTGTTATCGCTGAAGTGACATACATCAAAGACAACAACGGCACTACGTGCGAAATCCGCGTTGGACCTGCTGACGCATACCTGCCGGAACCGGCAGCACCGAAAAAGAAAAAGACATCGGGAGGCTCAGAATTCTGATGGCCGGATCTTCTCTTCAGAACATTGTCACGCGCGCGGTTATCACTGCGCTCGATACCGCAAAAAAATGCCAGGCCGCAGGGCTGAGGTTGATCGCAGGCGAACAAAAAGAAAACGTGGAGCATCTGGAGCCGTATGGCTTTACGTCCGCTGCGCAGGATGGTGCAGAAGCAGTGATGCTGTTTCCTGGTGGCGACCGTTCTCACGGTATTGCCGTGGTGGTCGCTGACCGCCGGTACCGCCTGAAAGGCCTGAAACGCGGAGAAGTCGCCATTTACGACGATCAGGGGCAGTCGATAACGCTGACCCGTGCCGGTATCGTTGTCAACGGTGGCGGTAAACCGATTATTTTTACCAATGCCCCCAAAGCCCGTTTCGAAATGGATATTGAGTCCACCGGCGAAATCAAAGATCTCTGCGATGGCACGGGCAAAACGATGTCTGCCATGCGCACGACGTACAACGGGCATACCCACAAAGAAAATGGCGACGGCGGCGGTACGACGGATAAGCCAAACCAACCGATGAGCTAAATCATGATCCTCTACGTAAACGGGCTCCTGAAGGAGTCCACGGATCCACTCGACCTTTTAACACGTTCTGTTGTGATTTCTCTTTTTTCGTGGCGGCGCGCTGAGAGCGACGACCGTACACCAGACCCCTACGGCTGGTGGGGCGATACCTGGCCGACAGTGCAGAACGACCGTATCGGCTCCCGCTTGTATCTGCTGAAACGCCGGAAACTCACCAATAAAACGCCTCAGGATGCCCGCGAGTATATGCAGCAGGCGCTGGCCTGGATGACCGAAGACGGCGTGGCCGCACGCGTTGACGTAACCGCAGAACGTACCGGGATCGATACGCTGGCGGCGGGGATAACGATCTACCAGCGTGACGGCACCATTCACAACATTACCTTTGATGACATCTGGAGTGAACTCGATGGCTGACAGTCAATTTTCACGGCTGGAACTCCCGCAGCTTATAGCAACCATCCGCAGTGATTTGCTGACGCGCTTCCAGGAGGATGTGCTCTTACGCCGGATGGATGCGGAAGTGTACGCGCGGGTTATGGCCGCATCCGTTCATACTCTTTACGGCTATATCGATTATCTGGCGCGCAATATGTTGCCCGATTTGTGCGATGAGGACTGGTTATACCGGCACGGCAGAATCAAGCGCTGCCCCAGAAAGGATGCCGTGGCCGCGGCAGGCTATGTGCGCTGGGATGGGATCAGCGGAACGCCGACGCTTCCTGCTGGCACGCAGATCCAGCGTGATGATCAGGTGACCTATACCACCACGCAAACTGTGAAAGCGGCAGGTGGCGTGTTGCGCGTACCGCTGGTAGCGGATAACCCAGGGGCTGCAGGAAACACCGATGACGGCATTGCCTTACGCCTGGGCACGCCGGTTAGTGGCATCCCATCAACGGGGTACGCCGACACGGTGGCAGGCGGCGATGACACAGAAGAGCTGGAGACATGGCGCGCTCGCGTCCTGGAGCGTTATTACTGGATCCCTCAGGGTGGTGCTGACCCGGATTATGTCATCTGGGCAAAAGAAATTGCGGGTATCACCCGCGCATGGACACTGCGTCACTATAAGGGGACCGGCACCGTAGGCGTTATGGTGGCAACCGGCGACCCGACGCACCCGGCGCCGGGTGATGATCTGGTTCAGGCTGTCCGTAACCATATCCTGCCGCTGGCACCCATTGCAGGCGCAGGTCTTTTCGTTTTCGCGGCCACGGAAAAAGTTATTCCGATGACGATCGCGCTGGCGAAAGATACCGCAGAAATCCGCGCAGCCGTAACCGCGGAGCTGAATTCACTGATGTTGCGTGACGGCGTTCCTGACGGAAAAGTCTACCTGTCACGCATCAGCGAAGCGATAAGCCTGGCAACAGGCGAAGTTGCTCACCAGCTGCGTGCGCCGGTTGCAGACGTTGCGCTGGGATCAACCGAACTGCCCGTTGTTGGCACCATCACCTGGGCAACCTATACGGAGGCGAGCAGCTGATGGCAATGCAGGATGAATATGAGCAGCTGCTTTACAGGCTGCTTCCGCCGGGCCCGGCATGGGAGGGAGAGAACCCGCTGATTGAAGGTCTGGCCCCTTCGCTTACGCGCGTGCACCAGCGTGCCGATGCGCTGATGAAGGAAATCGACCCGGCGCAGACAACAGAGCTGATTGATCGCTATGAAACCGTCTACGGCCTGCCGGACTCCTGCACGCCGGACGGGGTGCAATCGCTGGCCCAGCGTCAGCAACGTCTGGATGCAAAGGCCAACGTGGCGGGCGGTATCAACGAACAGTTCTACCGTAACCAGCTGGACGCGCTGGGTTATACCACCGCGACGATCGAACAGTTTCAGAACCTCGACAGCACGCCGGACCCTGAATGGGGTGAATTCTGGCGCTATTACTGGCGTGTGAATATTCCGGCTGACGCCAACGTTAACTGGCAGACCTGCACCAGTGCGTGCAACTCCGCAATCAGAACCTGGGGCGACACGGTCGCTGAATGCGTAATAGAAAAACTTGCGCCGTCACATACCGTCGTCGTTTTTGCTTACCCGGAAGGAACAAACAATGCATCGAATTGACACACCCACCGCCCAGGTCGATAAATTTGGTCAGGGCAAAAATGGTTTTACAAATGGTGATCCGGCCACCGGCCGCCGAGCAACAGACCTCAACAGCGACATGTGGGATGCCGTTCAGGAGGAGATCTGCACGGCTATAGAGTCAGCAGGGCTGACATTGGATAAAACAAAACATGATCAGCTGTATCAGGCGATAGTTAAAATTATTACTTCTAAAATCCCTGATGCATTACTGAGAAATAACAATTTATCCGATGTGGTTGATAAGGCACTTGCCAGAGCCAATCTGGAACTGGGTGATAGTGCTGTTTGTAATATTGGAACAACGGCAAAAACTGTTGCTGCCGGTAATGATTCCCGTATAGTTGGGGCGATGCAAAAAAACCAGAATGGTGCAGATATTCAAGATACGGCAAAATTTATTGAAAACATTGGTCTAAAAGAAACCTTAAATCCAACAAAGCGTGTCAGCATCGGTGCTCTGGGTGTGGGCTTGTTTGATGGCACCAAACCAGCAATAAACATCGGTGATTCAGACAGTGGGTTTATATTCGAGTCCGACGGGGTGATAGGCATATATGCGAATAATCAGAAGATTGCAGAATTAAAAAATAGTGGAATTAAGTCAGTCGGGAATATGACTATTCTTTCTGGTGCCTTGATTCTAGATACTGACACCTACTTTTTGCGTCATACTACTGAGGACAGTGCAGGATTTTCTGGTAATAATATAGAGCTAGGATCCTGGAATGGCATTGGTTTTCCATGTACCTACGACGATACAACACGTGTATACATCAATACACGAACAGGGGATATTGGGCTGAAAGGGGACTTAAAAGCTAGTGGGAATGTTTACAGTGGAACAAGTGCTTGGCTTGACCAGACAGGAAATCTTCAGGGTAGCGCATGGGGAGGAGATGTTGGTCTGAAACAATACCTTGCTAATGGCTTTAACAAAAAAAATACAGCAAGCCTTGGTAAAAACGGATGGCATAAGGATCAGACTACGGGACTTATTACACAATGGGGAGATGGAAACACAACCACGAGTGGAGCTAATGTTACTTTCCCAATACCTTTCCCGAACACATGCACCTCGATTGTATCGAGTGAACGGAACAACAATATTACTCCTGTAATTATTAATTTTTCAGGAGTAGGCAAAAATGGTTTTACAATACAGGCCTGGAATAATAATGCCGTAAGGGTCGATTCTTATATTAGCTGGGTTGCTACAGGATATTAACATGTACGCATATTCAAACGGGTTGTTCTACCCATTATCGATGCAAGATGATTATGAGGCCACTGATTCATGGCCTGACACCTTTGTAGTAGTCAACGAGGAGGTATTTAGCGAATATTCTGGAACACCACCGTCAGGGAAAATGCGAGGGACAAATGATGAGGGTCTGCCAACATGGGAAGACGTCCCACCACCTACCTCAGAAGAGATGGCTGGTATTGTTGTGAATCATAGAAACGCACTTTTAGCAGAGGCCACAACTATGATTGCACCACTCCGTGATGCTATGGACGGTGGTTATTTAGATGATTCCGATAAACCACGATTGTTAACATGGCAAAAGTATCGTTATGAACTTACCAAGGTCGACATAAATAATCCAGAATGGCCAAAGAAACCATCCGTCTAAAGAAAGCGGGTTACCCCGCATTCTTTATCTTCAAAATTTTATAAATGTATTATGGTTGCTGTTCAATTTTAGAGCATAACCTTCTGCTAAGCTTTATAAATGGCTGTTCAATAAATTTATGCAGAATAGCTGATACATATATTGCTAGAGCAACCATGCATATAAATTTAACAAAACCATTATCGAGCGGGATTGCAAATATTTGCATTTGCAACTTTCCAATAATTAGCTGCAAAGGAATGTGGGCTATATAAAGTGAGTAAGATATTGCGCCGAAATAATAAACCCATTTCGGCAATGATAATTTTTGGTATTTATCGATATATAGCAAGCCACAGAAAAGGAATGTAGCAATCCCGCCTGCTAATAAGCCGTTCCTCCATATTAACCCATGACCTGCACCAAATGTTGAAACCCATGCGTTTGCGGCAAACAGAACCATACCTATTGAAATATAAAATATGACTGTATTGTTCCAGTATTTACTTTTAATCTTAAAGTAGATTTCCCCGATAATAATGCCAATCACAAAATCTAAAACAATAGGGTTTGATATGAAAAGCAAACCACTCATCGCATTTACTTTAGAGTATGTCACATCATATGGGAAGGTTGTGAACCCTTCTGTGTGGAAGTATTGTATTAAAACGCAAGCGGCAATTATAAAGGTTATGCATATAATGCTTCGGTATTTAACCGAAAAAAGCATAGATACCCCAAAAACTATATAGAAGTATATTTCATAACTTAAAGTCCAAGCTGTTTGAACAAGACTGTAACCATAAAATGGTGCTTGTGCTGATATATCTAAAGGGATCAATAGAAAGGATTTTATAATTGTAGAAATACTTTCTGCTTCTCCGGTAAATGATAAAGAGCTAAAATCCAAATAATAAATTAAAAGCGTTGCAAGTAAAACAAAATAATAAACAGGAAAGATTCTAAAAACTCTTTTGATGAAAAAATCAACTACTGGTTTTTTCAATGATCTATTAGTGGAGTAAACCATAATAAACCCACTTATTATAAAAAATACATCAACACTAAAAGCTGCATTAGGGAATAACTTAGGGCCAATATTAGGATCAGAATATACGCCATTTAGATAACCACAATAGTGCCCAAAAACGACCATCAACGCTGCCAATCCTCGGAGCAACTGAATGGTTCCGAGCTTATCATTTTCCCTTGCTGATAAATCCTGCATTTTTCATTTTACCATAATTAGGAATATAGAATTTGGACCATACAATATAGAATAATTATGCTTTTCTCAATAAAATTAGCAGGATACTAAATGCTAGTAACATCTTCTTAAGAAATGCCTAATTTTTAACGGTTCCTCTCTTGGATTGTACCCGATGTCTCTTGAATCTTATGTAAACCAAGTACTTACTACCAAAAGTAAAGGCTTTAAGTAGATGAGGAGTAGTTAGCGCGACTTAGCGACAAGAAAAACACTTTCGAGGCTTGATGTAGACATAGTTACAATACTGAACATCAATCCGGTCACCAGGTTTTGCTGGCGCATGGCGAGTATGAGAAAAAATCATTATTATGTCAACGTCGGTCAAAAAATCCTTCTCCAAAACTCAGACGTAAGTGCATGAAAATGCTTACGTTCACGCAACGTAAAACGCATTAAAAAATACGCTGAATAATTGATTTATCTTTTTGAATTAAAAGGGAAACTTATGCTTTTTGTCTGTCTTTGAACTCAGAAGGATTAAAGATAAAAAAGAAACCAGATCATACGCTTACACGACAGTTTGAAAAGCCATTCACACCGAAAATATCGA